>Ga0307437_1000109_pt1 | contig 64746 bp, 55 predicted proteins | sample SalMarWE160390MG_FD_202146 | JGI IMG/M metagenome (GOLD analysis project Ga0307437, IMG submission 202146) | Salt marsh sediment microbial communities from the Plum Island Ecosystem LTER, Massachusetts, United States - WE1603-90 | ecosystem: Environmental > Aquatic > Marine > Intertidal zone >...
TTTCCGCCCCTGATCGGGCCGTCACCATCAAGGCTCTGGTGGATCCTAACACGAAACCAGAGGACCTGGCCCGGCCGGGTCATGTCTTCCCTATCCGGGCCTTGGATGGTGGCGTTTTGTCGCGAGCGGGGCATACGGAGGCCTCGGTTGACCTAGCGCGGCTGGCGGGCCTGAAGCCGATCGCCGTGCTGTGCGAAATAATGGATGAGGACGGCACCATGGCGAGAGTGCCGACGCTTTACGAAATGGCTAGGAAATACAACCTCAAATTCATCACGGTCCATGACTTGATCGCGTACCGGCGGCAACATGAAAAGCTGGTGAAGAGAGTGACCACGGTTGATTTTCCCACGACCTACGGAGATTTTAAGCTGCATCTTTACAGGTCTGACATCGATGACCACCACCACCTCGCTTTGACCAAGGGAGACGTGGCCGGCAAGAAAAACGTGCTGGTCAGAGTTCATTCCAGTTGCCTCACGGGTGACGTGTTCGGTTCTCAGCGGTGCGATTGCGGCGACCAGCTTCACCGCGCGATGGAGCGTGTTGAACAGGAGGGCCTCGGGGTGATCCTCTACATGCGGCAGGAAGGGCGAGGGATTGGCCTGGCCAACAAGCTTCTGGCCTATGAGCTTCAGGAACATGGGCGTGATACGGTAGAAGCGAACAAAGAACTCGGTTTCAAAGCCGACCTGCGCGATTACGGAATCGGAGCGCAGATTCTCGTGGATCTGGGTCTGACCTCCATACGGGTACTGACCAACAATCCCAAAAAGGTCGTGGGGCTAAAAGGATATGGTCTGGAGATAACGGAGCGTGTCCCCCTTGAGGTGGAACCCTGCCGGTACAACCAGGGCTACCTTGAGACGAAACGGGACAAACTGGGACATTTGTTAAATCTTAAATAAAGTGGGAGCAATTCACATGGACTACAAAGTATACGAAGGCAAGCTGGACGCACAAGGGCTGACATTCGGCCTGATCGTAAGCAGGTTCAACAACTTCCTTACCGACAAACTGCTTGAAGGGGCCATCGACTGCCTGAAACGTCACGGCGCCGAGGAGCCAAAGCTGTCGGTGGCCTATGTCCCCGGTGCGTTTGAAATACCGTACGTAGCTTCGAGAATGGCCAAGTCGGGTAATTACGACGCCGTCGTCTGTCTCGGAGCGCTCGTTCGCGGCGACACACCCCACTTCGAATACATCGCCAACGAGGCCTCCAAAGGGATCGCCCGCATTGCTCTTGAGACCGGCGTGCCGGTCATCTACGGCCTGGTCACCGCCGACACTCTGGAGCAGGCCATTGAGCGTTCCGGAACCAAGGCGGGCAACAAGGGCTGGGATGCCGCCGAGGCCGCCATCGAGATGATCAATCTCTACAAGGCTCTTGGATGACCGACAAACCCTCGCCACGACGCTTAGCCCGCGAACTGGTGTTGCAGTCTCTGTATGCCTCGGAGTCAGAAGAAACGCAACCTGAGAAAAGCTTCGCAGAGATAATAAGAGATCACAAGCTGAGCGAGAAGAACGTCCTATTCGCCCGAACCCTTTTCTCTCTCACCCTCCAACACAGCGACTGGGCAGACGAGCAGATTGCTAAGCTGTCTGAACACTGGGACGTAAATCGTATCGCTGCGATTGATCGCACAATTCTCCGGATGGCACTGGTGGAACTGGAACACGTGCCCGACACACCCATCAAAGTTGTATTGAACGAAGCCATAGAACTGGCCCGCAAGTTCTCCACCTCCGACTCGCCGAGTTTTGTGAATGGGATTTTAGATGGGTATGTGAAGAAGATGGAGAAAGCCAAATAGGTCAAAACTCCTGCAGTTTTGACACTTCCCTTTTTGTCAAAAGCACTTTTCGTCATGCTCAGGACAGGCGGGGCTTTTAACCTACGAGACTCAAAGGATGGGGCAGATGTAGAGAGGCTGTCCCAAAAGTTGACTCCAGCTACACTGAACATGGCACCAAATGAAGTCGCCATTTGCTAACTCCGCGTAGCGGCAGGCCTTGTGTTCGCCGATGATAAGGTGGGAGACAAGCCCCCACCCTACGCGGGCCAGTAATAGGTCACGCCGACTCGCAGCGTGACAAAATGAATGTCAAGCCCCAAGTGGGCTTGACCTACTTTGGGGTACCGACAGCAGATGTGGACATCTGCCGCCCACGAAACCTCAACTGTAAGCGGTGGGCCACCCGCAGGGATACGGGCTAAAGCCGGGAACTTTCCGCTACACGACATGCTATACATTAATGGTGAACAAAAGTGTTGACCGGAATGTGTACCAACGTGTAAATTACCCAAGAGGACTATGCAAAGATGAACAGTTTTAAAATTTTCATTCTCATGCTCGCCCTCATGTTGGTGTTCATGTGGGTGGGCTATATGTTCGGCGGGCAAAACGGCATGGTCATGGCCTTTGTGCTGGCTTGTGCCATGAACTTTTTCTCATACTGGTATTCCGACAAAATCGTCCTGAAAATGTACCGGGCGCGCGAGATTACCGAAAGAGATCATCCCAAGCTCTACCGGGTGGTGCAAAGAGTGACCACGCAGGCGATGATTCCCATGCCGAAGGTGTACATTGTCCCTACCAAAGCGCCCAATGCCTTTGCCACCGGACGGAACGTCGAACATGCCGCCGTCGCAGCGACCGAGGGTATGTTGGAAATGCTGACGGAGGAGGAGCTCGAGGGCGTGATGGGGCATGAGATTGCCCATATTATGAATAAAGATATGCTCATCGGCACCATTGCAGCGACCTTCGCCGGCGCCATCGGCATCTTGGCCGCCATCGCCAGGTGGGGGGCGATCTTTGGCGGTTACGGCCGGGGCAGCAATCGCGGCGGCGGCATCGGCTTGCTGGCGGCGGCCATTGTGGCGCCCCTCGTGGCTATTATTATTCAGACAGCCATTTCTCGACAGCGAGAATATAAAGCTGACGCCGAAGGCGGACGCATTACGGGCAAATACAATTCTCTGGCCTCGGCGCTGGCCAAGCTACACAAATCTCCGATCCGACTCAATCTTGACCAGCGCCCGGCCACGGCCCATCTTATGATAGCCAATCCACTCTCCGGCAGAGGCTTTTCCTCTCTGTTTTCAACTCACCCACCGGTCGAAAAGCGGATCGAGAATCTTCACAAGTTGGCCGGACAATCCATCTACGGCGGATATGGACGATAGCAGTCAAAGCGACCAGGCCGATATTCCGTTACCGGCCAAAGGCCCAGCTCCTGACGGGTCTGTAAACGGATCGGCGGCATAAAATGGAATCAGATATTTTCTTTGAGCTGCTGGCGATCTTTCTGCTCATTATAGCCAATGGCTTTTTCGCTCTCAGTGAGTTTTCCGTTATCGCCAGCCGTAAAAGCCGGCTGCAACAAAAGGTGGCCGAGGGTAAACTGGGAGCAGCCAAGGCGGAAAAACTCCACAGCAATCCTGATAAGTTCCTGGCAACCATTCAAGTGGGAATAACCCTTTTTGGAACGGTGGCCGGGGTGTTGGGAGGAGCAACTGTCGTCGTGAAACTGGAACAGGCTTTCGAACAGTCACCGATTGGGTTTTTAGCGCAGGCCGCCACACCCCTAGCGGTCGGTCTAGTTGCCGTTGCCATCACGGTGACGGCAGTGGTCCTGGGCGAGCTGGTGCCCAAGTATCTGGCTCTCTCGCATCCGGAAAGATATGCCCGCTATGTCGCCGGACCCATCACCGTTTTTATCACCCTCACTTCGTTCATCCCCGGTCTGCTGAGTGGAGCCGCCCGCTTAGTGCTGAAGCCTTTTGGCGTTGCCCGCAGCACCGGACAACCGATTATATCCGAGGAAGAAATCAACCTCATGATCAATGAAGGGAAAAAGAAAGGGATCTTTGACGACACCGAGGAAAGGCTCATCAAATCGGTCTTTGATTTCGCCGATTCAACGGTTCGCAGAGCCATGACGCCCCGCACGGACGTGGTCGGAATTGAGGTAAACACCCCACCGGACAAGATTATAGACACAATTATCGAGTATGGTCACAGCCGTTACCCGGTCTACAACGAGACAATCGACAATGTTGTAGGGGTGCTTTTCACCAAAGACCTCGTTCATCACAAGCTAAACCCTCGGCTTATCATACTGAAGGACCTTATTCGGACGGCGACATTCGTTCCCGATTCTATGCCGCTGTCAAAACTGCTACAGGACTTCCGGCGCAAAAAGAACCAGTTGGCGGTGGTGCTTGACGAATTCGGCGGCACTGCCGGCATTGTGACGCTTGAAGACATTTTAGAAGAGTTGGTGGGTGAAATTCAGGATGAGGACGATACCAAAGCGCCTCCGCTGGTAAAGCACTCTGACACCATTGTCTATGCCGACGGTTCGGTGTGGCCGGGCGCGATTAATGAGTTGATGAACAGCCGTCTCCCTGAAGACAGGGCGGAAACTATCGCCGGGCTGGTGATAAGCCATCTCGGCCGACTTCCGGAAAGAGATGAAACGATAGTAATAGCCGATATGCGAATCGTCATCCTGGAACAAGAGCAAACCCGCCTGACACGACTGAAACTTGAAAAGATAACTCCGAAGGCTGCCGACTAACACGTCGTGGGAAAGCCACAAGTCATTACGGGAATAATCAGAGCGCCGCTGCGATGGACGCGGTTGCTGTACGACTGGGTACTGCGCTGGGGGGAATCCAGGCACGGCGCCACGGCGCTGTTCTTTTTCTCCCTGGCCGAAGCCTCCTTCTTTCCCGTACCCCCGGACGCACTGCTCATCGCCCTCTGCATGGGGGCCTGGCGCAGGTGGTTCAGGTTCGCCCTGGTTTGCTCGGTCGGGTCGGTTGTCGGTGGTATCCTGGGGTATATGATCGGCCACTGGGCTTTCGGGCTGATCGGCGAGAAAATTCTCTCCGTCACGGCCTCTCTTTCCGGTAGTGATCCTGCGGAACTGCTCAGACAGGCTCAGTATTGGTTTAATGAAAAGGAGCTGTGGGGAATGAAGGTCGGCGCCTGGGCGGTAGCCATTGCCGGTTTTACGCCTATTCCGTACAAAGTCTTCACCATCGCCTCCGGCTTTTTTGACATGAGCTTTGTAATCTTCGTGCTGGCGTCAACCATAAGCCGCTCCCTGCGTTTTTTCATTGTGGCGGGTTTGATTGGTAACCTGTATAAAAGATACGGCGATCGCATCAAGGATGTCATCGACCGCTACTTTAATATCCTGGCAATGGCCTTTGTCGTCCTGCTTGTTTTGGGATTCTGGGCGATCGGCCTTATCAAAGGAGATTAGCCAGGCCAAGGCTGCAGATGTGTAAAACGTTGGTAATTGCTTGACGAATCTCTATTATTAAGGATTGTTGTTTCGTATATAGCATAGTAGGTCGGGTTCCGAATAGGCAACGAATGTCGGGTTTCTTGTCCGCCCCTGGCGGACTCCAAACCCGACCTACAATTCTGCTTCGTATATAAATAGAAAGGCTCAATTGTTTTATCGTTGCTATGGCACAGGTTCACGCGCATAATAGGGTTTCCGGCCGGAAGCTTTTCTGGGCTATTGTGTTCAATCTCGGTATCACGCTGGCCGAGGTTGTCGGTGGGCTTATCTCCGGTTATCTGGCGCTTCTAGCGGATGCGGTTCATAACCTTTCCGATGTTGCCGCCCTAGGGCTGGCTTGGCTGGGAGTCAAAGGCTCACAAAAACCGGCTACCAAGAAATCCACCTACGGCTACAAACGCGTTGAAGTGATGATGGCCTTCATATCGGCCGTCTCCCTGGTGGTCATCGCTGTTTTTATCCTCGTCGAGGCCTACAGCCGATTGCGGCATCCCCAACTGATTACGCAACCAGCTATCTTTTTGTCCGTGGCTGTGATCGGCCTTATCGGAAACATTGTGTCGATCTACCTCCTGCACTCGGAGAAGGGAAAATCTCTCAACATGAAAACCGCCTTTCTCCACATGACTTTTGACGCAGCCTCATCGGTGGTGGTGATTGCGGGCGGGGTGGCGATTCTGCTTACCGGATGGCACGTTATCGACGTCATCCTCTCGGCGGCCATCGCCGTGATGATATTCTGGTCGTCTTACCTTGTCATTAAGGAGGCCGTTCTGATATTCCTTGAGGCCGTCCCGCAGGGAGTCGATTTTGACGCCGTGCTGAAGGCAATTATGGAAATACCGAAGGTATGTGACGTCCACGACTTGCATATCTGGTCGTTGTCGTCGTACGAGATTGCCCTCTCCTGCCATGTTGCCATCGAAGAAGAAGATTTCCACGACGGCCCCGATATAATTGTAGCAATTAACCACATGCTGAAAGAGCGGTTCCGAATCGGTCACCCTACGATTCAGATTGAACAACATGACCATAGTCACCCTGACCTTCTTTCTCGCTTTAGTGATCATCAATGGGAGTAAACTTGGGCAGTAAGCGAATCGAACTGGAAATCACGGACCTGGCCTTTGACGGCAAAGCGGTTGCCCATCTGGACGGAAAAGTCGTCTTTCTGACCGGCGGCTTGCCGGGCGAAACGGTGGAAGCGGAGATCACTCGTTCAAAGCCGCGTTACAGCGAGGGGATGGTCCACCGGATACTGAAAGCGTCCAAATCGCGCATCCCGGCGGTTTGTTCCCATTTCAGCCAGTGCGGCGGCTGCACCTGGCAAGACTTGATCTACCAGCAGCAGCTTGAGTTCAAGAAAAAACAGGTCACCGACTGCCTCCAGCGGATTGGCGGGCTGATGGAGGTCAAAATCCACGACGTTGTCGGTTCCGTGGAGCTGTTTAACTACCGCAACAAGATGGAGTTCTCTTTTCACGTTACCGAAGATGACAGCTTCACTTTGGGCCTGCACAGCCGCGGTCGCTTCGACGACATATTTGACCTAGACAAGTGCTTTCTGCAGTCCGAGGTATCCAATCGGATCGTCCACTGGGTGCGCGAGTTTGTCGAACGGGAACGGATCCCGGTGTATGACGTCAGGAAGCACACCGGCTTTATGCGGTTTTTGATGATACGCCAGGCCAAGCGCAGATCGCAGTTGATGGTCAATATCGTGACCAACTATGGTGAGATCCTTTCGCGAGAGAAGCTGGTAAGAGAATTGACGGCGGCCTTTCCGCAGATAACAACCATCGTGCACAACCAGAATGGACAGAAGTCAAACGTTGCCACCGGAGAAATTGAAACGGTGCTGTTCGGCAGCGGCTTTATCGAGGAACGAATGTTTGACGGCCTTTTCCGCATCCGGGCCAATTCCTTTTTCCAGACCAACTCGATTCAGACCGAAACTTTGTACCGCACCGCCTTTGAGATGCTCAACCCCAACAAAAACGACCGGGTGCTGGATCTTTACTGCGGCACGGGATCAATTGGTATTCTTATCTCTCATTACGTCGATCATGTTACCGGCGTGGAACTGGTGTCGGACGCCGTCGAAATCGCGCGGGAAAATGCGGACGTAAACAACGTGTCTAACATCACATTTTATCAGGGGACCGTCAGGGATTTTCTGAAAATGCAGCAAGTTTCTGAGACTGACCATGATATCGTCATTGTCGACCCGCCCCGCGCCGGGCTGCATCCGAAAGCGCTGGCACGCATCATCAAGCTGAAACCAAAGAAAATTCTCTACATATCATGCAACCCGGCAACTTTCGCCCGCGACGCCAAAGAACTCATAAGTCAGGGGTATCGATTGCCGGAGGTGATGCCGGTCGACATGTTCCCTCACACCATGCACATTGAACTGGTCGGGGTTTTTCATCCGGACTAACGGCCCTTGCCCGGCAACGTGATTTTATGTAAATTCCCAACCAAACTATGAAGGAGCCACAATGATTCGGAAAGTTCTCATCGCCATCTTCGTAATTTCGCTTGCTGTCTTATTCGCCGGCAACGTCGAGTCTGCAAAAAAGAAAAAGAGCTTTAATGAGCTCTGTTTGGACATACTGGAGACGATCCAGTCATTCTATCCGGCCCGGTCGACTGAAATGGGTGTTCATGCCTACGACCACCGCCTGGCCGACTACTCGTCGTCCTCCGCGAAGAATATGATCAAGAAGCTCAAAAGCTATGAGAAACAGCTTTACCGATACAAGTCAGCCAAGCTTTCCGACCACGAGCGCATTAACTACCAGCTTGTCAAGTCGAATGTTGATATCGCTCTTCTCGATCTTGAAGGCATCAAATGGCACAAGAGATCACTGCAGTTGTACGTCGACGAAGCCATAAATGGTATTTACTTCTTGATGCTTTCCAAACATGCTCCGCTGTCTGAAAAGGTGGTGCCTCTCGTCAGCCGAATGAGAGCCGTTCCGGGATTTTTCGCTACCGCTCGCAAGAACATCAAAGAGCCGCCGCGGGTATATATCGAAGCGGCCCTGGAATCGCTGGCGTCAGGGATGCAGTTCTATCAGGAAGTTGCCGCGGAGTTAATGAACAAACTCCCCGACAGGGAAAATGAAATCCTGGAGGCGTCCACCAAGGCCCGCGAGGCGATGAATGACTTTATGACTTACCTGTCCGAGCTGCCCGTAGGACCAGAGACAGGCTTTGCTATCGGCAAGGACAACTTCGACTACAAGTTGTCTCACGAGTACTTTTTGACCTTCGATGCCGACTCGCTTTTGAAAATCGGCGAATCCTTGCTGGCTAAGGCACAGAAGGCGTACCACGATTATGAAGCGTACGTTGAAACAAACCACCAGAATGGCCCCGACTCGGTTTTTGTTCCGGCTGCCTTTACTAAAAGTGACGTGCTGGACTACTACAACTGGGAAACCAGGCAGGTAAAGATATTCCTTGAAGATAACGGCTTTATTACGGTACCGGAAAAGATCGCGCCCGTCACCGTGATCGAAACTCCCCCTTTCCTGCGCACGATGATCAGCGGCATCGCCTACCAGCCAGCAGGACCTTACGACAGCGTCCAGCAGGGATATTTCTATGTCCGGCCGATTCCCGACGATCTCGACCGCCAACAGCTTGAAGCCCGCTACCGCTATGTCCACCGGCGGGGCTTCAGGGGGTCGATCGTCCACGAAGCCTATCCCGGTCATCACCTACAGCTCCAGATTGCCGGCATGAACGAGGACCCGGTGCGTAAGTGGCAGTTCAATATCATGATGATAGAGGGCTGGGCGCTTTACTGCGAAGAGATGATGTACCATGCTGGTCTATTTGGCGAGGAGGACCCCGGCCAGTGGTTGGGGGTACTCGGAGGGATCCGTTTCCGTGCCGCCCGAATTGTCGCCGATGTAAAGCTCCACACGGAGCAGTTCACGTACGATGAATGCGTCAGCTGGATGATAGACGCGCTTGATGTCACCAGTGACTCCGGCAAAGAGTACATCCGCAAGGAGGTCCGTCGTTACACGATCAGTCCCGCCTACCAGATGTCCTACCTGATGGGCAAACGGGAAATTATGGACCTGCGCCGGGCCGCAGAACAACGCGATGGCGACCGGTTTTCGCTCAAGGCATTTCACGACGCCCTGTTGGCAGAAGGGTCAATCCCGCCGACCTTGATGTGGGACATAATAGGCTTGAGCAGGAATTAATCGACAGCACCGAGGAAGAATCGGCCGGTACGTAATTCCGCTGCAACTGTTTGTTTCGTTACAATTACAAGATAATATTATACCTATGTAGCAGCCAGGAACTTTTTACAGGTTTCCTCTATTCTCATTACTAAGAGCGATAGATCAATTAGTTATACAATTTGCTTGATTTCTCGAGGAAAACTTCGGATCTTAGATGAGTTGGTACGATACTATATTCTTGCTGATATTCTTGGCGGTTCGGTTCTTGTGACCTTCCGGAGAAAGACAGTTCGAAGGAGACCAATGCCGACGACCAGACAACCAAGACAGCGGGGTAAGCGCTGGCGTTATTCGCTTGTGCTTAAATGATTTGGGCTAACGCCCGATAACAGATACTGATGAGATATTACCAGTCCAGCGGCCGACCGACAAGGCCAGGTCTCGGCTTCGGGCCGGGGGCGCTATCACCTTTTATCAAGGTGATGCTAATTGCCAACGTCTTTATTTTCATCGCGCAAAGGTTTTATCCGGAACTGACGCAACAATTTGGCTTAGTACCGGCCAGATTTTTCTCGGAGTTTCCCAATCTTTTCTACCAGCCGCTGACCTACATGTTTCTGCACGGCAGTATTGGGCATATCTTTTTCAACATGTTTGCCCTGTGGATGTTCGGCACCGAAATCGAACACCGTTGGGGCAGTAAAGCTTTTAGCCGCTTCTACGTCCTGGCCGGTCTGACCGGAGCTTTTCTTTGCTTGGTATTCAATGCCTCCCAACCCTACCCGATCATCGGCGCCTCAGCGGCCATCTATGGGATCTTGGTAGCCTACTGGGTGATGTTTCCCAACAGGCATCTGTACATCTATTTCCTGTTCCCCATCAAGGTCAAGTGGGCTGTTCCGGGGATGATGCTTTTGGGCTTTCTGTTTTCCGCCGGTAACATAGCCCACATGGCCCATCTGGGAGGAGTCGTATTCGCGTTGATTTACATGAAAATGGACTGGCGGTGGGTCTTCTTCACCAGATGGCTTAAAAACAGGCGCTATCGGCAGCAGGAGGTCAAACTGAAAAAGAACCGGCAGCAGGCAGAAGATATCATGAAACGGATTGACGCTATCCTCGACAAAATCAATGAAGTCGGCATCGAAAACATCAGCAAGAGTGACCGCAAGTTCCTCGAGGAAGCTTCATCAGAATTGTCCAAAAAGGACTCGGCCAAGGGTAGGTAGAGCTTATGCGCAAGCGGGTGTTGCTGGCAGAGCAGTCGGATGCTATTCGCGGTGTGGCGGAAACGGCGCTGCGACAAAACGGCTTTGAGGTAATCTCCGTCGCCACAGCCGAAAAAGCTCTGGAAGTGCTCAAGTTTACCCGTCCAGATCTTATAATCGTAGGAGGCGAACTTACCACCACTGATCAGCAGCCGCTGTATGAAAAGATTCGCAACCATCCTAAGGGAGGCGCCATTGCCATGCTGCTGTTTGACGACTCTAGCGGCGATTTGCCGTTTCCCCCGGAGGTCGTCATTGGCAGACCTTTTGATTCTGATGAATTCCTTGAGAAAGTGAGAGTGTTTTCGGGTCTGTCCGGCTCGGAACAAAAGCAGGCGGCTCCCAACCCGCTGGAACAGGCGAATCTCGACGACGACTTCCTCGACGCGGCACTGGGGATAGACCAAATCGAAGTCACCGATTCCGAGGTCATCGATAAGACGGCCGGAATTAAATCGAAGCCCACGCCAAAGACAGCCGAGAAGCTTATCGGGTTTAATCACGTTGAGAAGGAGCAGCAAGAGCAAACGGAAAGCGGGAAGGTCGAATCGGTCATGATTCACGACGGTGACGCGAGCGACATACGCCGTCCCGAACAAGACGTGAAACGCCCGCCGAGCCCTTCAGCCAGCGGGAAACTGGAGATACTGACCGATCAGTACGGGCTTTCCGACCCCAACGCCATGCGCGAGGAGAGGGAAGGTCAGGCGCATGACTATGAGTGGTTTATCGATGAAATAAGCAGGGAAGCCGATGATCCACACCCGTTGCCTCCGCCCCCGTCGGACAGTCTCCCCGACGACGCGCCCCCACCGGAATTGACCGTCTCCGAGCCGGCGTCTATTATTGACCCGGTCAACCCTCCGCCCGGTACTCCAGAACCTCTTGACGTGCCGAGTCGGGAAACGGGTAGTAGTGTCGACAAGTTTCTCGATGAGTTCAAAAAAGAGGTTGAAAAGCTTCAGTCCGACGTTCCGGAGAGCGTTAATCTTGAGCCGGAACAACCCTCCCACGGCAGCTCTGGCGGAAGCGAGCGCGTCTGGCTGGAGTCGGCCGAGAATATTACCCCTGATGAGGTTAGTCTGTTTACTCGCCAGTTGCGCACCGAACTGGCCGAGAAGATTGCTGAAAAGATTATGGCCAAGATCGACAGCGAGAAGCTCTTCAACCTTTTGAAAAATGAAATTCTCTCCCATGCCCGGAACAAGCCCAAACAATGAGCGGTTCTTTTCTCCTAAATAGAATAACCCAAACCATAAAGAAGAGAGGCGGTTTTGTTCGACCAGCCAACAGTTGAAATCCCAGCGGCAGTATTGGCCGGGTTCTTGTCTTTTATATCGCCGTGTGTCTTGCCGCTGATACCCGGCTACCTTTCATTCATATCGGGGGTGTCAATTGAGGAGCTATCCTCGCGAGAAACGTCAAAGTCCCACCTGTGGAAGGTAGTCATCAACACGATCTTCTTTGTTCTTGGGTTTTCTCTTGTGTTTGTTCTTATGGGGGCGTCGGCGACATCCATCGGGTCGCTGCTTCAGCAGTACATGGGCGTTTTCAACAAGGTCGCCGGCGTGGTAGTGTTCCTTTTCGGGCTGCATCTGGCGGGAGTATTCAGGATCAAGGTTCTCAATTACGAAAAGCGGTTCTATGCCCGCCAGAAAAAGATGGGCGTGCTCGGTTCGGCGGTGATTGGCATTGCCTTTGCATTTGGCTGGACGCCGTGTATCGGTCCGATCCTTGGCACGATCCTCACATTAGCCGCCCAGCAAAGCTCTATCAATAACGGTATCATACTGTTGTTATTTTATTCTGCCGGCCTTGGCGTACCGTTCATTCTTACAGCGCTGCTGTTCAACTACCTGATGGGCGCCTTCGGGTTTATCAAGCGTCATTTCCGAACGGTTGAGCTGATTTCCGGCGGGCTGTTGATGCTGGTGGGAGTGTTGATCTTCTTCGGCCTGCTGCAACGAATCTCCATCTTTCTGTTGGAAGCCTTTCCCGGGCTGCAAGAGATCGGCTGATTGCCGCAATTTTATCATCCGCCACGCTTGACTGCTGAAGTAGCTGCATATATATTGACTGCCAAACAGTCATGCCTTGCAAAGCGAGAGTATGCCACCGAAGAAACAGAACGACGCCGTCATTGCCATCTGTGTCCAGGAGCCAGTCGAAGATGGAACCAGCATGGACTTTGGACTCATCAAGGGTGACAGCCTGTGTTTTTTGCACCAGGCGTTTATTAACGACACCATTACCAATTCTCTCGATGTCAAACAGGCTGACGTGCGACTTTACTACATCAACTCGCCGGAGCGAAAGCGTCTGGTGGAGATCGTAACCGGTTATCTCAAGAAGAAGCTCACCGGAAGTAAGAGTCAATCATTCAACGCCAGATTTAAGACGACGGAACTTGACCACGAACGTTGGGGTATCCGAATCGACAAGGTCTTCAGGGACTGCTTTGCATCCGGGTACAAGCACGTTCTCGTTGTCGGGAGCCGCACACCGACCATCCGGGCAACCATGATGGAGACGGCTCTCAAGATGTTAGGTAGGTCGGATGCCGTTTTCGGTCCGACGCCGGAGGGGAGGTACTATATCATCGGCATGTCCGGCGCCTATCAGATCAATCTCGCTGAGTTTGACTGGAAATCACCCGCGATTTATTCCGAGGTAGCGGAGGCCTTCACAGAAAAACGTTTGGCCTGGTCGGAACTTGAGATCTGGTATGCCGTTGAAACCCCGGACGATCTCGAGATCATGGTGCGCGACATCAACCAGTTTCGATTTGAAGGAGACGTAACGACCGCCCGCGAGACCGAAATCGTCATGGAACGCATCCTCGCCAAGCTGGGATAAGAGATGGAACGAGAACTGCAAAGACTGAGCTGGCTGAAGGTCAGGGAATTCGTTCCTTCTACTATCAATACCATATTACTGCCTGTTGGGACGGTTGAGGCCCACGGCTCGGCTTGCCTCGGAACCGATAATTTCATACCGGAAGCAATTGCTCTGGGCGTTGCCGAGCGCCTTAACGCCCTGGTGGCTCCAACGCTCAGCTATGGCGTCACCAGGTCCTTGTACCGTTATCCGGGGGGCGTCACCATCAACCCTAAGACCTACGAGCTGCTTATCAGTGACATTCTCAACTCGTTCGCTGATACCGGCTTCAAGAACGTCCTTGTGATAAATGGGCACGGGGGTAACAACGACGCTCTCAAGAACGTTGCACAGAAGTTCCACCATGAACGCAAAGCCAACGTCGCCGTCATTCACTGGTGGGAGTTATGTCGCGAAATGACCAACAACTTTTTCGGCCATGCGGGCGGTCACGCCGGTACCGATGAAACGGCTATGGTGATGGCGATAGACTCCAGTCTTGTCGACACGCAGGCCTACGACCCCGACCTGGCCTACCAGTTCCGGGCGGGCGCTGACATCTATCCGGTTCCCGGTTCTATTCTTCTCTACAAAGAGGGCGAAGGCTACCCGGAGTTTGACGTCGAGAAATCCAAACAGTACCTCGACAAAGTGGTCACCGCTGTCGGCGACTTCGCAGAGATGGTCCTGTCGCGCTGGCGGAAGTTTGGGCTGTAGGTGGGAAGGTAGAGCACGATCCCTGTTTGCCGGGTGGTCTCAGCCGACTCTGGATGATACATTTATCCTCACAGGCACGGAACCGTTAGGCAGATTTACCTTACGGGACTCAACCACCGAACTCCCTTTTCTAAAAAGGCACAGCCAAATGCTGGTAGCGACCCTTAAATGCTATGTGATCATTGATAAAGAGAGTAAGTATATAATTCCCTGGCGGATTATTCCATTCAAATCTCGTCATCGGTTTGTTATATCCTTTCTCAATTGTACCAGTACCCGACCTGAATAGATATTTATACTTAAACTGGTTCCGTGCTGCACTATTTACAAAAGTCAATTCTATTCTCCGCTCATGTAGTATAACCTTTTCTACATAGTGTGCATTACAGTGAAAACATTGGCTGACGACTTTGGTGATCCTCGCATACTTCCTTCGGAGCGACAAATCGAGCAGGTTAAGCAGAGTTTCTCGCTCAGCATATGACCTACACACAATCCATGACAGATGGTCATCTAGCGGCAATAATTCGTGGACAATTACTTCTGCGCATCTTTGTTTGATGATTTTGTCTTTTTTCTCTGGCTCATCACTTGGTAGGTATGTATCGTGATAAATGTTAACGAAATCTAACCCAGGGAGATCTTCAGTTCGCTCGAATACATCACTTGTCGGACTCGCCAGATTGCCATTGCTATACTTGACTTCTGGTATTGAAAGTACCTTTTGTGAGTCAAATAGAAGGTAAACTGGAATAGGGCAATGTGCTATTTGACTGTTGTCACTTGACTTGAATCCTTCGACGTGCCAGAGTGGGGGAGTTCGTGGCCGGAAGTAAAGTCTGGCATAATCAAATAGCCAGGGCTCTGTATTCGAGATAACGTCTTTCCCTGCACTGTCGGTTTCCAAAAGGCCCTTCTCTTTAGCCAAACGGCGACAGTAGAGCGTGCCCTCTTCCAGTACTCGTACGATGTTGAGCACGTCGGCGTAGTGAAAAAGAAACTTGGGCCACCACAGGTGCGGATACTGACGGCGCAAGTTGTCGATGAACTGTCTTATGTATGGATTAACGGCAAAGGAAGGATTCATATCTGCAGGAACTCACGCTGCTGGCTCCTACGTTGGAACAAATCCAGATCTCGTTGCAATGATTTCAATTGTATCGCAGGATTGTCCCCTTTCCCCCTGAGTATAAACGGTTTAACGTAGGGCAGTTCTAAAAGTAGGCCCATGATGGCACCAGGCATGCTGAACCCCATGTGAACGATATCTTGAAAGGTGCACATCCCTTTCTCTCTCACGAATTGCCACAGCTCTAACCAGCCATTCCCGGATTCGTCCCCATGCCACGGGACCGACGCCCGGAGATCTCCCTGCTCGAGTTCGACAAATCCATCCGTGCTTTTCGCGGTAAACGATCTGCTGTTAGTACCCTCGTGAACATCTGATTTCGACAACAAATCGTGTAGGTCACCTCGGAACGAGTCAAACGGGTACGACGTTGGCTCAGTCATTAACCACTCTCGCATTCTTCTGATGTCCTTGTGTTCCGGAAACGCATACCTGTTCACCTCGTAAACGTATATGTCGATCGGAAGCCTCTTCAGGTATTTTTCCATGAGAGGTTTTACATCGCTCCAGTCGAGTTCACCGTTGCCACATCCCAACTGAGGGAACGCGACTGAACTAATCCGAGCTCTATCATAGTTAGACACAAAGGCTTGGAGTCCTTTTCTCACGTAGTCAATCTTAGAAGGGTGCCGCCAGTGTTTCTTCGTGGGGAAGTTTAGAACCCATTTATGCGGCGTGGGATACAACCACAGCTTTCCGATTTGAAGGCGTCCCGCCTCGCAAAGCTCCTGGTATTCTCGAAACATTTGCGGGAAAAGCCGCTTAAACTCCTTGGCCAATCCCTTACCCATTGCTCCAACTGCATTTACAGTGTTTACGAGGGTCTGCGCAGGCGATTCGAAGATGTTACCTTCCACATAATACATACGACTTACCTACCTTTGACCACGCCTTGTGCCCTTTTGTGTGGACTTTGACTCACTTATGCAAAGATACTACATTAGTGTTTTTTATCAATCACTTTTCTACACAATTCATGTTAGCGCGTTAGAGTGCCACGATGGACTGGTCCTGTTTATCCCTCACATCCTCTCCACACACCCGGCAATCAAATCCCGCAGTTTCGGCTCGGTGGCGGAGGCGGTGGCGATGACGTCCTCCAAAGAGCAGGGGTGCATGTTGTCGGGTAGGCCCATGTCGGTGATGATCGAGAAAGCCAGGATTTTGTTGTGTTGGTGGTGGGCGGTGATTACTTCCGGCACGGTCGACATGCCAACGGCGTCAGCGCCGAAACCGCGCAGCATTCGATACTCGGCGGCCGTCTCCAGGCAGGGGCCGGTCAGTCCGAGATAAACCCCCTCCTGCAGTTTGAGTTTTTGCTCAAGGGCAATCTCTTTTGCCAGTTGCTGATAGCTGCGGTTGTAGACCTCGTACATGTCCGGGAAACGGTCGCCCCAGTCGTTGTCATTGGGGCCGAGGAGCGGATTGCCGGGGAAGAAGTTGATATGGTCCTTGATGAGCATAATATCGCCCGGCTTGAAATTGGGGTTCAGCCCGCCGGCGGCGTTGGAGACGATCAGGGTGCCGATCCCCAGCGCCTTCATCACTCTAACTGGAAAAGCGATCTGCTGGAAGGTGTAGCCTTCGTAAAAGTGGAAGCGTCCCTGCATGCAGACCACCGGTTTGCCTTTCAGGCGCCCTAACAGCAGCCGCCCAGCGTGGGACTCAACGGTCGATACCGGGAAATGCGGGATTTTATCATAGTCGACAGTGCCCGTCATCTCAATACCATCTACGAGCGACCCCAATCCGGTGCCCAAAATAATGCCTATGCGCGGCTGGAGCTTCACCTGGCTTTTGATGTAACCGACCGCTTCATCCAGCATTTTATGAAATTCCTCAATGGGCTGCATCAGCATTCTCCTCCAAGATTATAGCTCTTCGAGTACTCAGCGAATATACCAATTCGGCCATCGCTGTCAGCAGAAAAATTGAGGTCAAAAAAAAGACCGGCCGGGATGGGTATTAGTGGCCAGTCTTTTATACGTTAGGTGGGAGTAGTGTTAGCTTTTTTCGGCTTTATCCATTTCCTCTTCAAACTTGGCGACGACACGGTCAAGTTCCTCGGCAAGATTGTCCGGGGCTACTTTCGAGTCCTCTTTGGCAGAATCCAGCGGGGCGCCCATGTCAATAGCGTTGTGCTCCGTCGCATCCGGCTGGCTATCGGCAGCGACATCAACTTTATCGGTGCCATCACTGGTTGTAGTATCGGCCTCAGGGACAATGAAGCCCTCCGGGATATCCTCAGCGCGCGCTGAGGTCACGACTATTTCACCGGGAGCTGGGGCATGGTCGGTTGTGGGCGTGGCGGTTGGTTGCTGTTCGGCAGGTGGCTCTTCTTTGCGCTGATACTTTTCCAGGGCGGCGGCCAGTTCCGGATCAACCGGCTGGTCCGGGTGCGGCGTCTGGTCACCGGAAACGTCTTCTGCGGCTGTGGGTGACGGCTCCGCCACGGGTGGGATTGGCGCCGGCACTATCTGTTCAGCAGCATTGGCTTCCTCCGTCTTGATCGGCTCGGGTTTGTCCGACTTGGTAACAACGGTTTCGAGTTTTTTTCGGGTGACCTCGGTCGATTCGATAACCTCAAGTCCGCTTTTGGGCTCGGCGGCAGTTTCGCTGCTGACGACCTCTTCGAGTACCTCCAGGTGGGACTTGATCAGATTGCGAGCCTTGGAGAGATATGACTTCTTGGCGAACTGGAGCTTGGTAATCTGGTCTTCTATCTCACCCACTTTTCGAGCCCGGGAGCCAATAATCTCCATGGCCTCCGTCTTGGCCCGGGATAGGATGAGTTCCGCTTCCTTTTTGGCATTGGCGACAGTTAGGTCGGCATTGCGGCGGGCATCGATGGCAGCGCTTTTGATGGTATCTTCAAACTGTCGTAACCCGGCCAGTTGCGTTTTGAGCGAGTCAATCTCCATTGAGAGCTTCAGGTTCTCCTGCTTGACCGCCTCCAGCGCAGCGGCAACCAGCCCCCGGAAATCGTCCACCTCGTCCTTGGAGTATCCGCGCATCTGGTTTGCAAACTCGTAGTTGCGGATATCGTTGGGTGACAGATCCATAAGTCTCTCTCTCTTATCTATAGGTTTTCACTTCTGCCAACAGAGCCTGAGCGCCACAGGAAAACCTGCTCTACAACCGCTGGTTACCGCGACGCTGCTACTATTTATTATCGGGCTTTTCTGCCAAAAAATTGAGCAGGAATCGGGCTCATTTGAAAGACTATTCCGGCACCTACCTGATGGGCCGCTCATACCAAGTTGACATCATAGGTAAAGCTTAATCAAAGACACTGTCATTCCCGCGTACGGGGCTTTCCAAAAACCCAAATATCAAATGTAGCATTTTCTTAGGAACATCCTTGGAGCTATCATTCATCGCGCTGGTGGCAACGCGGTGGTCATAGTGATTGTCCTCACCTGTCTGAGGCCTGTCATCCTGATGGGACCTCTTTCAGTACCAGCGACTTCCGGTGACCGATCAATAGCATCAGATTGTGCGTAATCTGTCGCCACCCGCCAAGGCGGGCTGGTCAGATCGGTGACCACCTGTCCGCCATTGGCGGATGCCGGTGCAAAAGAACCGTTCTTCAGACGCTTCAGGCTGGTCTGGGATTCACTGATCGTCATTCGCTGCTGATCCTTATGCCGCCCGTGTTCACTCATCTCAACCAGCGCCCGCTCAAAACACCTTTTCCGCTTGAGAAGACAATCGCCGGGCGCCCCTCAGCGTCGTTGCGATACTCGGTATCAAACTGACCGAAGTCCAGTTGACTCAGACCCCGCCAGATCGATCACGCCACCGAAGGCTCCGGCATAAGACTATCAAGCGAACCATTAACAAACAACGTCTGACAACTGCCATCAGGAATATATCTCGCTATGTTCATCCTCTCTTGTGAGCTCCAACACTCAACGTCTCCATAGCTAACCATACCATGACAGACCGGGCACCAATGATCACCAAAAAACACACCCTCCACCCCCAATCGACATCAGAACTCACATCCCCTCCCCCCACCCAGGGTTTTTGGAAAGCCTCGAAAGCGGGAATCCATTACTCCCTACGTAAGACTATATAAATAGTCATGTCCAGGTGACAATCATGTGCCTATGGCGACTAAGCCACAATACTAGGCGGAAGTGTTAGGTCATTCGCCTTTGGCGAACCTTGGCGGACAAGGCCTGACGCAATTGACAAAAATTTTTGTTGATACTCCTGTAGTCGGTTCTATAGCTTTTCCAATGGATGGTCAAGATTTATCATGGATGATGCCAAAAGAAATCTTTGTGATCCGGTCGCTGATACGGACGAAGTGTCGAAATTTACCGAGTCGTACGCTTCGTTCAGCCGGATAATCAACTCCTTGCAGCGCAGATACATAGAGCTTAAGGACGAGTTCTCTGAGCAGAATGAGAGACTTGCTCAGGCCAACAAAAAACTTGTTGAGCTGACCGAGCGCAATCTTGCCGCAACCAACTTTCTCAACGGGATTCTTAACTCGATTTCAGCCGGTGTCATTGCCGTTGACCAGAGCGGACGGATTACTCATTTTAACCCGGCCGCCTCTCTGATCTTAGGCATACCTCCCGGCGAACCGTTGGGAAAGCTTTATCGAGATACGATTCTCCCCGGCCATCCCGTGGATGCCAACGCCTTGCGGGCGGCAGAAAGCGGTCAGGAAGTGGCTTCGGTTGAAAAGAAGATCAAATTGGCCGATGAAACCAGGCTCCATCTGTCGGTCTCGACTGCCATTTTGAGGGATGACGAGGGCCGCTCTTTCGGGGCGGTGGAAGTCTTTCAGGATCTGACCAAGATAAAAAAGATGGAGCAGGAGATCGCCCGCCTGAACACCCTGGCGGCCTTAGGCGAGATGGCAGCCACCATTGCTCACGAGGTACGCAACCCCCTTTCGGGGATTGTCGGTTTTGCCTCGCTTCTGGAAAAGGAGCTGGACTCGTCGGATCCCAAAAGAAAGCTGGCCGGCAAAATAATTAGTGGTGTCAACAGCCTGAACGAAACCGTCACGACCTTATTGAACTACACGAGGTTAGAGGAAGTCAACCGGACGGAAGTCATCTATGACGATTTCCTGAAAGCTACCATCGAACAGTTTCGGCGGGAGTTTCCCCAAAAGAAGGACCGTACGCAGATCCTGCTTCACTCGCCAAGCGGTTCGCCCGAAGGACCGATCAGGCTGCTTGTTGACCGGCTGCTAATGCGCCAGGTCTTATTTAACATCCTGTTGAACTCTGTCGATGCGTTTTCCGGGGAGGGAAAGATCGAAATTAGGACTTGCCGTTTACCCCGTCAGAGGGCGGTTGCTCAATATGCCGAACGGATTTTGCTCGGCCTCGATGAGACTATCGTCGAGACCTCCGTTTCCGACAACGGTCCCGGCATCGACCCGGAACATATCGACCATGTTTTGGCTCCCTTTTTCACTACTAAGAAAGAGGGCAGTGGCCTGGGGCTGGCGGTAGCGTGGAAGATTATGAAAGCTCATGGAGGAGACATTATTGCTGAAAACGGCCCTGAAGGCGGCGCTGTCTTTCGCCTTCTTATGCCAGCTAAAATAGATGGTGTGGTCAGGGAGCGCTCAACATGAAGTATTCCGTGTTGGTTGTGGATGATGATACGCTGGTAAGTGAAGTTCTCGTAGAAACTATTACCCGTGCCGGTTATGAATGCCTCGCGGCTCACTCGGGCGAGGAAGCGATAGCCAAATTCAATGACCGCTCGTTCGATATTGTTCTGAGTGACCTGAAGATGGAGGAAATGGATGGCCTGGCGCTCTTGAAAAACATCAGGAAACTAAGCCCGGAGACACTGGTGGTTATGATCACGGCCTATGGAACGGTAGAAAACGCAGTCAAGGCGATAAAGATGGGGGCTTATGATTTCCTGCTCAAGCCGATTATGCCTGAAACGGTGGAGCATGTGCTTAATCGAGTGAGCGAAATTCTCAGTCTCAGGTTGGAGAATGAAATCCTCCGCAAGGACCTGACCCACAGGTTTCAAAATCTGATCGGCAAGTCCAAAGTGATGGCCGAGGTATTTGATCTAATTCAGTCGGTGGCCGACGCCCGCTCGACGGTCATGATCACCGGTGCTTCCGGTACCGGCAAGGAATTGGTGGCACGGGCGATACATTATACCTCCAACCGCAAAGACGGCCCCTTTATCAAGCTGAACTGCTCTGCGCTGCCGGAAAACCTGGTTGAGGCTGAGCTGTTTGGGTACGAAAAAGGCGCTTTTACCGACGCCAAGAAGACCAACCGGGGACGGTTCGAGCTGGCTGACGGCGGCACTTTGCTGCTGGATGAAATATCAGAGATGCCGCTGAACTTGCAGTCTAAACTGCTGCGTGTAATCCAGGAGCGGGAGTTTGAGCGGATTGGCTCCAGCACCACCATCAAGGTCGATATTCGTTTGATTGCCACCTCAAACCAGAATCTGAAGGAAGCGATTAACAAGAGCCGTTTCCGCGAGGACCTGTTTTACCGGCTCAATGTCATCCCCATCCACCTGACTTCCCTCGAAGAGCGCCGAGAAGACATTCCCCTTCTGGTTCACCATTTCATTGACAAATACAACCGGGAGAACAACAAGAGCGTCAAGGGGATTGATCAGGGCGCGCTGGGGCTGTTGATGAAATACCACTGGCCGGGCAATATCAGAGAGCTGGAAAACCTTATCGAGAGAGCGGTGGTGACAACCAGACAAGACCGTTTGTGCGAGGACGACTTTCCCGCTGACTTAGCCCTCGGTCGCATTGCCGATGAACTGCCGTCCCTGCGGGTCCCCATGAAACTTGAGGAAGGAAGCAAGTATCTCATCCTCAAGACTCTCGAGAAGTTCAACGGTAACAAAACCAGGGCGGCCGAGGCGCTCGGTGTTACCACCAGAACTATCAGAAACAAGCTGGCCGAATACCAACTCTCCGAGCAGTAGCAGAAGACTAGTTTGTAGGTTAGGAGCCTCGGAGATTGTGCCATAAGTCCAGCGTCATCGCGAGCGACCGGAGGGAGTGTGGCGATCTCAATTGCGTAGCTGTTTGTACTGCAAGAGATTGCCACGTCGTCCGGCCCGCCTGTGGCAGGGACTCCTCGCAATGACGTCTATGGGGATTAACGTGTTCGAGAATAACACTTCTGGGACAACCTCACCCCGCATGACAGTTCCTTCGCTACTAGCTGTCGGGCGGAGTCGCCCGACACTACCAAAACCGCCAGTATTCTTTTGAATGCAACTTGGCATTAACCATCCCAAGAAAACGCTTGACTTAGTTCATGGTGGGCCTTGCTTAACCCGCAAAGTTGTGTAAACATGAATAAACTCAAAACAGCCGTCGTTGGCGTTGGACATTTGGGGCGCCACCATCTAAGATGGTTCCATCAAATCCAGAATTCAGAATTGGTGGGGCTGTACGATATCGACCGGGAGAAGGGTAAAAGGTATGGGGACGAATACAATGTCACCGCCTTCGAGTCGCTGGAACAGCTTGCCGATCAGGCCGAGGTGATCTCAGTGGTGGTACCGACTACAGCCCACTTTGAGGTTGCTTCATACCTGATTGAGAGGGGAATCCACTGCCTGATCGAAAAGCCCCTCGCGGCTACTCTGGACGAAGCAAGTCGCTTACAGAGGCTCGCCGAGAAGAAAGGCGTCAAAGCGACGGTCGGCCACATCGAACGGTTCAACCCGGCTGTGCAAGCAATGCTGGAGCATGACATCAAACCGTCGTTTATCGAGGCTCATCGTCTGGCGGCGTTTGACCCGCGGGGCTCCGATGTCGCTGTAGTCCTCGATTTGATGATTCATGATATTGATCTTGTCCTCGCGTTTGTAGACTCGAAAATCGCCAATATCCAGGCCTCGGCGGCGGCGGTGGTGTCCCAGCAAGCCGATATCGCCAACGCCCGGCTGACGTTCGAAAACGGCGCCGTGGCCAACCTGACGGCCTCGCGAATATCGTTAAGAGAGATGCGTAAGTTGCGAATCTTTCAGAAGTCAGGTTACTATTCGCTCGATCTGGCCAAAAAACAGGCCGACCTCTACCGCTTAGCTGAAAGCGGCGGGAAGGCCGAGGGCATGCGCATTCCCTTAGGCAAATCGGGTCGGGACCTTATCTACCTGAGAAAAGATGACTCCGGCGAGGACATGCTTCAGATGGAGCTGCAGTCGTTTCTGGATGCCGTAGCGCATGACAAACCGGTAGCAGTGCCGCTTGAGCAGGCCACCGAAGCTCTCAGAGTTGCCCTTGAGGTGGATCGGATCGGCCGCGAATCACTGGCCCAGATGATGGGCACGGAACCGGCGTAGATGCAAGCAACGACGTTGTTCTTGTCGGTTGGAGATCCATCCGGAGATAATGCAGCCAGTCGACTGATAGCTGCTCTCAAAGATATAATCCCAGGTTTTACCTTCTTTGGTCTTGGAGGTAATAAGCTCAAGAAGTTGGGACAGGACCAATTGGCTGAAGGCAACGAGCTAGCGATTCTTGGCTTCTGGGAAGTTGCCCAGCGGGGCCGGTTTTTCCGAAAACTGTTTTTCCGATGTGTCGAAGAGATCAAAAGTCGGCGCCCTGCGGCGATTATCCTCGTTGACTACCCCGGGTTCAACCTGCGCCTTGCCCGAAAGATCAGGTCGCTGGGCATCCCCATCATTTACTATATTTCACCTCAGGTGTGGGCGTGGCGAAAACGCCGCGTTGAAGAGATTAAGAGGCTCGTGGATTTGATGCTAGTGATCCTTCCCTTTGAAGAAGAGTTTTATCGTCAGAGCAGTGTTGCCGTTCACTTTGTCGGACACTACCTGCTGGAAGACATTCCTCGTGACTACATCGGCACGCCAATGCCAATAGATGCCCCTCTAGCGCTTTTGCCGGGGTCACGGCCGCAGGAGATTGAGCGGATGCTGCCTCCGATGCTTCAAACGGCACGGCGGTTTAACCACCTCTATGGTGGAAGAGCTGTCGTAGCCGGGATGAAAGACTGTTTCAACTATGACAAGTACCTGAGCGAGTATGTTTCCGACAACATAACTGTTTCTTTCGAGGATTCCCACAAGATCATTTATGAAAGCTCGCTGGTCCTCACGGCTTCCGGTACGGCGACACTGGAGACGGCCATAATCGGGCGACCGATGGTGGTGATTTACAAGACCGGTTTTGTAACCTACCAGATTGCGCGTCGCCTGATCAAGCTTGACAAGATTGCCCTGGTCAACTTGGTTTTGGGCGAGAAGGTGGTGCCGGAGTTGATTCAGCACCGTGTGAAGCCTGAGTATATCGTGCCTGAGCTGACAAAATATCGTGAGGACGGCCGGTATCTGCAACACGTGAAAACGAAGCTCGGCAGAGTGCCCGAACTATTGGGAGGCACCGGCGCTTCGGAACGGGCCGCCCGGCTCATCGCCAAGGCATCGAAGATGCTTTTATGATCACATTCAAGTATCGTGCGAGGCGGACGTCCCCTTCTGCCGCGTCCCAGAAGATCGTGGAGCGTAAAACCCTACATTTGTTGCCGAAGTTGTTATCGGGTTTCTCATCCGCCAAAGGCGGATTCGGAACCCGACCTACTATGCCAGGTAGCTCATGATGTTGCTGTACAGGTTAATCACATTTCTCGTCTACTGCGTCCTCTATCCAGTAGGCAGAATAAAAGCCACTCGTGGCCGAGGCAACGAGTTGTGGCGGGGGAGACTGGGTCTGATTAGCCCGCCCGGCCCAAGAGACCTCTGGATGCACGCTGCCTCCATAGGGGAAGTCAAGGTTCTCGGCTACCTGATTGACTACCTGAAAAAGCAGGACGCAACATTGAGAATACACGTGACCGTTATGACACAGGCAGGATTCAAAACGGCAACCGACCAACTGGGCGACAAAGGTGACAGTGTCACACTTTCTTACTTCCCTATGGATGCTCCTCCTGCTGTCAGACGCTCTCTTGATTTAATAAATCCAGCCTTGCTGGTGATTGCCGAAACAGAAATCTGGCCCAACCTGATCAGTCAGGCGGCTCAAAGAAATATCCCTATTGTGTTGGTCAATGGCCGCATGTCGGAAAAGGCATTCAGGATGTACCGATACGTCAGGCCATTTATGAAAAAACTGCTGGCACAGTATGACCGGTTCTTTTTCAAGACGGAAGGTGACTTTGAACGATACCGGCACTTTGGCGTGACACCGGGGAATTCGGTGGTGGTTGGAGACATGAAATTCGACGCCCCTTTGCTGCCGCGTTCGGAAGGGCGGCGCAGCGAAATGCGGGCACGCGCCGGCGTTTCAGGCGATAGTTTTTTGCTGGTGGCAGGCTCCACCCGCCCCGGCGAGGAGGCCATTCTTGCCAACGTCTTTCGCGCTGTTCACGCCAAGCACAAAAACTTCCGAATGATTATTGCCCCTCGCCATGTGGAGCGGGTTGGTGAGGTTAAAGCACTTTTGGAGGAAAAAGGGCTGCCATGCGACCTTTACGGTAACATTTCCACGGCCAACGGCATTATCTTGGTCAACAGGATGGGCTTTTTGAATGATCTCTACATGGCTGCCGATTTGGCCTTTGTCGGTGGGACGCTGGTCGATATTGGCGGTCATAATATATTGGAACCGGTCTGGGCCGGCACGCCGGTGATCTTCGGGCCGTATCTGAGCAATGTCTCGGAGGCAGCCGACTATATACTGGCAAACAGCTATGGAGAGAAGGTCGCATCCGAAAGCGATCTGGCGGGGCTTCTTCAGCAAGTCATCGCCGGCGAGCTCTCTTTCGCTGTGAAAACGGAAAACGATTTGCGCAACTCCCCGACGGCAATGGCCGGGGATTATATTCTGAAGAGATTGAAAGGTGCTTGAAAGAATCTGGAAGAAGATCCTCCGACGCAAACCTTATTCGCTCTGGGTGTTTCCAGCTATCCTTTTGTGGGTCTGCTCTCTTGGTTATCGTTTGCTCTTCAGGATTCGCCAGTCGGGAGCGGCGCCGGCTATTCGGCTGGAAGTTCCCGTCATTTCAGTGGGGAATATCACGGTCGGCGGAACCGGAAAAACGCCGCTGGTCGAACTCCTGGCGCGATCCTTTTTAGATGAAGGATTTCGGGTGGGAATTGTTTCCTCCGGTTATGGCCGACCTACCGAGGTCTTATTCATGGAGCCCGGCTACAAAGTGCAAAAGCGGCCGGCCGATGAGACCGGCGACGAAGTGCAGCTTCTGGCTGCGCTTCTGCCGGAAGCCATCTTCTCGGTGGACCGGTCAAAGTCGGCTGCGGCCCAATGCCTGGCCGATTCCGCCAGCGTTGACCTGATAATTGTTGACGACGGTTTTCAGCACTTCGGTCTGGCGCGCGACCTGGATATCGTAACCTACGACGCGGCTGTCAGCCGCAGGATGCTCAAGCCGTTTCCGTACGGTGTGTTGCGAGAGCCACTATCGGCACTGAAGCGTGCAGATGTGATCATAATCACCCGCTCCAATTTTGCGCGTGACCGAGGGTTACTGCAAAGGAGATTGAAACAAATAAATCCTGACGCCGCCTATTATTATGCTCCCTTCATAATCGACGAACTGGTTGGTCACGACCGCCGACTGCCAGTGAAGTACCTTGAGGACAAGTCGGTCTTTTTGTTTGCCGGAGTGGGCAATTTTGGGCCGTTGCGAAGGCAGGTAGCGGCCCTCTCAGGTGACCTTGACTACGCCATGGAGCTGTCTGACCACCAGCTGTACAACCAGCGTTTGCTTTCAAAGATCAAGTTGCTGGCAAACAGGTTCGACTCGGACGTGATTGTCACAACCGGCAAGGACTGGGTGAAGCTGGGTGACTTTGATTTTGGGCGGGAAATCTATTATCTTACGCAATCAATAGACCTTGATCCGGGTGAAGAGAAATTGATTGCTCATTTGCACGATAAACTCGGCCTTAAAAGGCGGCGTCACTGATGGAACGGCGGTATGATTTTCTGGTTATCGGCAGCGGCATTGCCGGGCTTTTTTACACCCTCGAGGTGGCTGCCAGGAATCCGGATGCGAAACTGGCTATTGTGACCAAAAAGGGAGAGAAAGATACCAACACCAACCGGGCGCAGGGTGGTATTGCCGCCGTTTTAGGCAGAGCTGACTCAGTTGAAGCGCATGTCAACGACACGCTGAAAGCCGGCGGTGGTCTGTCCCACCGGGACGTGGTTGAGCGGGTAGTGGAAAGTGGACCTTCGGTAATCGAAGAGCTGATTGCCTATGGCGTGAAGTTTACCCGGGTGGAGGGGCGGTTCGACCTGGGCCGCGAGGGAGGGCATTCGGCCAGTCGAGTGGTACATGCCGCGGATCTAACCGGCCGTGAGATTGAACGCGCCCTGGTGACAGCCTGTTACGAAAAGTCGAGCCAGATTGATATTTACCGAGACCATATAGTTCTCGATCTCATTACCTACCCTGCCGACGGCCGCGAAGTATGCGCCGGGGCGTTTGTGTTTTCCGAACTGGGACGCGCCTTTGACGCCTTTTATGCCCCTGTCACCATGCTGTCGACCGGCGGCCTCGGACAGGTATATTTTCATACCACCAACCCCAAAATAGCCACCGGCGACGGGGTGGCCATCGCCTATCGGGCCGGTGTGTCGGCGGCCAACCTCGAATTTGTTCAGTTTCATCCCACAACGTTATATAATCCCGGCCGCTGGCCCTTTCTGATTTCTGAGGCCGTTCGCGGGGAGGGAGGCATACTGATAACTGTCAATGGCCGGCGTGTCATGGAAGATGCCCACCCATTAAAAGATCTTGCCCCGCGCGACATCGTGGCCAGGGCAATTGACAAGGCATTGAAGGAAAGCGGTGAAGAGTATGTCCTTCTTGATGTCAGTCACCTGGACAGTGAGCATATCAAACAGCGGTTCCCCAACATTTACAGGGAGTGCCTGCGGCGCGGCTTCGACATAACCCAGCGCTCGATTCCCGTGGTGCCCTCGGCGCACTATGCCTGCGGCGGGGTGCTCTCAACGATTGAAGGCGAGACTGAACTTCCCGGTCTGTTTGTGGCTGGTGAGGTGGCGATGAGCGGTATGCACGGCGCTAACCGGCTGGCGTCAAACTCCCTGCTGGAGGCTGTTGTGATGGCCAAGTATGCCGCCGAAAAGTCGACCGAATATTTCAGGCAGGTAGGCTTGCCAGAGGTGATTCCGGTCGATAACTCGCTTTACTCGTCTCTGCGTTACCCGCGCGAGAAGGTGCTTATCGCCCACGACCGTCGTCAGCTCCAGCGGGTAATGTCCGATTTTGTCGCCATTGTCAGAACCAAAGACCGTCTCAATCTCGCTTTAGAGAAAGTACACCGCATAAAAGACGCCATTGAGCAGTATTACCTGGCTACGCCGGCGACCTACGGTGTGGTTGAACTGCGCAATATGGCCACCGTGGCTGAGTTGATAATAAAGTCCGCGTTGATGAGACGTGAATCACGCGGGCTGCACTATGTCGAAGATTACCCTGAAATGGATGACACTTACCTGAAAGATACTATCATCGAGGGGAAGTTGCGCCAGAGGAGTCAGAGTGGCCAGGCATCATGAGATGGTTCTCATTCTTGATTTTGGCTCGCAGTACACCCAATTGATTGCTCGGCGAGTGCGTGAAGCGCATGTTTACTGCGAAATCATTCCCTGCGATGCCGATTTGAGCCGCTATGCCGACCGGAATGTACGCGGGTGCATTCTCTCCGGCGGGCCGTCCTCGCTTTCTGATCCCGGCGCTCCCCGTCTTGATCCTTCATTCTTTGATCTCAGCAAACCAATTTTGGGCATCTGTTACGGGATGCAGCTTCTGGCCGACCGCTTCGGAGGCAAACTGATCCGCTCCGATACCCGGGAATACGGCCGCGCGCACTTCACCGTAGCCGACGACCGGCATTTGCTCTCCGGTATCCCGGAGCGCAGTCAGGTCTGGATGTCGCACGGCGACTCGATCGTTGAAATGCCGGAAGGCTTTCATCTGATAGGTTCTACCGATTCGCTTGAAGTAGCGGCTATTGCCGACCATGACAGGAGGATATATGGTGTGCAGTTTCACCCGGAGGTGCATCACACCGAAGAGGGGGAAAGCATCCTTCACAATTTCCTGTTCGAGCTCTGCGGGCTCAAGGGTGACTGGACAACCGAAGCCTTTATCGACAGCGCCGTGCAAAAGATTAGGCAACAGGTGGGCGACAGCCGAGTCATTTTAGGCATTTCCGGTGGAGTTGATTCTACCGTGGCGGCCATGCTTTTGCATAAGGCGGTCGGCGATAACCTACACGCGGTGTTTCTCGACAATGGCCTGCTGCGTAAAAACGAGTTCGAAGACGTGATCGCCAAGCTCCAGACGCTTAATATAAACCTGCATCCGGTCGACGCCTCCTCGCTCTTTCTGGAACGCCTGACCGGTGTTGTTGATCCAGAGCTGAAGCGCAAAATCATCGGCCGCACCTTTATCGATATCTTTGAAGACGAGGCCAAGCGGATCGGGCAAATCGATTTCCTCGCTCAGGGGACGCTCTACCCCGACGTGATCGAGTCGGTGTCGTTCAAGGGGCCTTCGGCGACTATTAAATCACACCATAATGTCGGGGGGCTGAAAGACCGGATGAAGCTCAAGCTGGTGGAGCCGCTTCGCGAGCTGTTCAAGGATGAAGTGCGCGCTCTGGGGCAGACGCTCGGTTTGCCGGAGACGTTTATTCGCCGCCATCCCTTTCCAGGGCCGGGACTGGCGGTTCGCATTCTTGGCGAGGTCACGCGGGAGAGGTGTGATCTTCTGCGTGAGGTCGACGCTATTTTCATCGAAGAACTAAATAATAAGAGTATCTACGATACCATCTGGCAGGCGTTTGTGGTGCTTTTGCCGATCAAAGCGGTGGGGGTGATGGGGGACGAGCGTACCTATGAACATGTTATCTCCCTGCGCGCAGTGACCTCGGTTGACGGCATGACCGCCGACTGGGCGCGTATCGACCATGAAATCCTGGCGGAGATTTCCAATCGGATTATCCGCACCGTCAAAGGGGTCAACCGGGTGGTCTATGACATTTCCTCCAAGCCGCCGGCGACAATCGAGTGGGAGTGACAAGTTACTTTTATCACGATGGTTGCTGTCGGATCACTTTTCGAATGCAAGCGGTTACGGCGTGGCTTGTAGACGGTCAATGCGTACCGGGATAATGAAGTAGGTCGGGTTCCGAGCCCGCCAAAGGCGGATGAGAAACCCGACAATTGCTAAGCGGAGAATGCTCGATAGAAAGGGCAGATGTGAACATCTGCCGCTCACAGAAACATCTGCTGCTCACGGAGTGAAAACGTTGCGAATGTTTCTCTGGTCAGTCATAGTTGTCACGGGAGTATTTTTATTTATTTGTGTCGCGCTGTATTTCTTTCAGGCAAGGGTGGTCTTCTATCCCACCCGCGAGTTCGCCATAACGCCGAGCCGGCTTCAACTACCATACGAGGACGTATACATCAACGTAACAGCAAAAGAACGGTTACACGGCTGGTACTTTCCGGCAAGCAATTCGGATAGAATAAAAGACGGGCCTGCGGTGCTGTTTTGTCACGGGAATGCCGGTAATATCTCCCATCGGCTGGAGACGGCTGAGTTGATTTTACACCTGGGGGCAAGCATCCTGCTATTTGATTACCGCGGATATGGGAAGTCGGACGGGTCCCCTTCAGAGGAGAACGTTTACACCGATGCCGAAGCCTGCTATAACTGGCTGGTGGAGCAAAAGGGAGTGAACCCCGAACAGATCATCTTCTTTGGCCGTTCGCTGGGGGGAGCGGTGGCGATTGAGCTGGCCCGGCGGGTCAAGTGCGGCGGATTAGTTGTCGAATCCTCGTTTACGTCGGCGGAGGAAATGGGGGAAAAGATATTTCCGTTTATTCCCATCAAGTACCTACTGCGGTACAGGTTCGACTCGATTGGAAAGATCGGCTCTTTGACTTGCCCTCTTTTAGTAACGCATTCGCCCGATGATGAGATTATCCCCTTCGAGATGGGCCGTCAGCTTTTCGCCGCCGCCAACGAACCAAAGCGGTTTGTCACTTTACGCGGCGGGCACAATGAACGGGAATACTTTGCCGACAACATTTATACCGAAGCCCTGCATGATCTCATACACAGCCGCCTAAGCCCTTCCAGATAGTAATCTGACAGGCTGCTGAAAAAAGGGGATTCCCGTGGTTGGCGTATGTCCTCATGCTCCGACTTCATCTGAGACATGGCGTCCGCCTGAAGCGGACTGGCGGGCCTTATTGGAGAACCTGAAAGTTCGCGGGCTAACCGGAAATAATCTCAAGCTGATGGTGATAGATGGTGGCACCGGATTGTAGGCTGCCATATAGTGATCTACGCTGTGCCATCAATAGTGTTCATGTCAACAGATCGTCTACAGAGCTCTACGGTTGTGTAATTGAAGATTTCTCCAGTAGTGGCTTTTTCGTAGACGGTTACTATACGAACCCACCAATCACAACGGTCATTGAGGACTGTGTTATTCGTCAGAATGATGCCAGTCTGGTTGGAACCGGCACAGGGATTTTCGTGTATCGCTCGGTAGATATAACAGTGTCTGGCTGCAAGATAAGCAACTGCCTCTATGGTATGGACTTTGCTGGAAGACAACTCTTAGCGCCGCATTTCCAAGTAACCAGTTGTGAGATCCGTGATCATGCGTCACGCGGGATTTATGCTCTAGCAGGCGGGTGAGGGACAATACTCACACCGACGGGTTCGGTGCATGAATGTAATATCGTGAATAATGGTGAGTATGCTTTCTACGTATCAGCGTGTAATGATCCGACAACTGTGATCGATGCGACTAATAATTGGTGAGGGATCGCTGATTCTGCTTCCATCGAAGCAATGTTGTATCACCATGCCGACAACCCCAACTGCCCCGTAATTGACTACGTTCCGTTCTCCGACAGCTCATTCAAGTTTAATGACACGATTGGCTGCTGCAACCACGACGGGATTCGCGGGGATGTGAACTACGACATGGGGCTCAATGTCGCCGATGTGTCCTGGCTGGTTGACTATTTGTTCTTTGGTGGCCCTGTGCCTCCATGCCCAGAAGAGGGTGATGTAGACGGCAGCGGTGTCATCAACGTAGCCGACTTGACCTACCTGGTTGACTACATATTCTTAAGCAGCCCTGCGCCGCCGCCGTGCCCCTAAGCAGCCGAGGAACGTGATAGCAAGGCTCACGACTGCAAGGGACAACAGACATACAGGATCTCTCAGACCAACAGCAGCTGTCCCGCTACATCGTATTAGCCCAACCCTGATTGAAGGGGTCCTGATATCGGGGTTAGTATACATATTTCCGTGCTGCCATCACTAAGTAAGACTCCCCCCTACAGCCGCTTCGTCCTTCTTCGTAGCACCAGAGTAATAGTTGACAGTCCGGGATTATTGAGTATCTTATAACCAGTTGGAAATAATTCACCCGCAGCATGGATACCTTCCTGCTACGCGTGCTGGATAATGAAGGTCTTGCCAACCCCAGGAGGATAAATGACAAAGCACCTTATAACCCGGGCTCTGGTTCTGTGGCTTGCCTTGATGGCTGCAGCCTCAGCAGAGCGGATAACGGTAGAATACTCCTTCGACCGCCCACAGATTGAACAGGTTACAATCGTCGGTGACCCGTATCACCGAATAATCATGCCTGAGGCACCGAACTCCGGACAGATCGGTCACCCGGCGCTCCCCGCCAGAGGGGCGCAGATACTGCTTCCGCCTGGCGCCAAAGTGGCCAGCATCGAGGTTGTAAAGGGAGAGAAAGTCCTGCTGGGCAGTGACTACCTTGTCGAACCGGTCGGACGGCCCGTAAAGCTGTCATCGGCCCCCGGCACCGCCGAGCCGCCCACCCCGGACCCCGTCGTCTACAATTCGGACGATCCCTTCCCGGAAGCGACGTTCAAGGAAATCGGGACCCACAGCTTTCGCGGCTTTCAAATCCTTACTTTGAGACTTCAGCCGGTTGAGTATATCCCCGCTTCAGGGGAGCTTTATTACTATCCTCATCTGAAGGTTAATGTTGAGACGATCGATGCAAACAGGTCGGTCTCTCTTTTCCGAGGCCTGGCGGAGGATGAGGCGGAGGTCCTGGCGAGAGTTGATAACCCTGGCGTGGTTGGTACGTACGCAGCAGCCGCAAAGCGTGGCACGACGAACTTCGAACTGCTGATTCTCACGACATCCTCGCTGGCCGGCGCATTTCAACCGCTGAAGGATTACCATGACACTACCGGAATGGTTACGGAGATTCGGACCACCACCGATGTCGGCAGCAGCAATCCCGACGACATCCGGGATTACATCAGAGATAGGTACCTGGCGGACGGTATCCAATACGTGTTGATAGGAGGCGATGATGACGTCATTCCGGCCAAGGATCTGTACGTGCGCGCCTATCCCGGCGGAGATATCGAATATAACATGCCGGCCGACATATATTTCGCCTGCCTTGACGGCACCTACAACTATGACGGCGATGCCTACTGGGGGGAACCATACGATGGCGAAGGTGGCTACGACGTTGACCTGGTAGCTGAAGTCTATGTGGGCCGCGCCGCGGTCGGGGACAGTACTGAGGCTGCCCGCTTTGTGAACAAAACGATCACGTACTTGACCGCTGATGATCCGTACCTTGAGAAGGTCCTTTTGATCGGCGAGTATCTCGGCTTTGGCGGCGTAGCTGAATATGCCGGCAATGCTCTCGACGAACTGGTTGGCGGTTCGAGCGCACACGGGTACTCCACCGTCGGCATTCCACCCACATCCTACACGATCGAGAAGTTGTACGATCGTGACTGGCCGGGCAATAACTGGCCGCTGTCGGAGTTGGTCACGCGTATCAATAACGGTCTCCATATTATCAGTCACTTCGGCCATGGAAGTCCGTTCAAGGCCATGAAACTTCACAGCTACTCAGTCATAGACCAGCTGACTAACAGCGACCTCTGCTTTGTATATTCGCAGACCTGCCTGGCCGGTCATTTTGACGGTTATGACTGCTGGGCTGAGTATATGAATATCAAGTGTGACCATGCCGCCTTTGCGCTGGTCATGAATGCCCGGTATGGCTGGGGAACTTACGAAACCACCGATGGCCCCTCGCAGCGATTCAACCGCGAGTTCTGGGATGCCGTGTTCAACCCTGCCGAATCCAAGACGTGGCTGGGACGGGCCAACCAGCGCTCCAAGGAAGATAACCTATACCGTATCGATGAAAGCTGCATGAGATGGTGCTATTATGAGTTGACGCTGTTCGGCGATCCAACTGTCACCCTCAAGGGCGCTGATACGTGTATTGACGGCGACGGCGATGACGTATGTGACGTGGCCGACAATTGCCCCGCCATCTACAATCCTGGTCAGGGAGACGCTGATGGCGACGGGTTTGGCGATGTCTGTGATGAATGCACCGACACTGACGGTGACGGTTTCGGTAACCCCGGCTATCCCGCCAATACCTGTGCCGAAGACAATTGCCCGGACTTCTGGAATGCCGGTCAGTCGAATTTAGACGGCGACGGGGTTGGTGATGCCTGTGACGAATGTACCGACACTGATGGTGATGGTTACGGCAACCCGGGCTTTTTTGCTAACACTTGCCCCGACGACAACTGCCCGAATGCTGCCAATCCCGATCAGGCAGATGCCGATGGCGACGGGCCTGGCGATGCCTGCGACGAATGTACGGATACCGACGGTGACGGCTTCGGCGACCCCGGCTACACGGCCAACACCTGCCTGGAGGATAACTGCCCCGATATTTCCAATCCGAATCAGGAGGACCCAGACACCGATGGAGTTGGTGACTCCTGCGACAACTGCCCGTATGACTACAACCCTGAGCAAACAGACACTGACGGCGATGGAATCGGCGACGCCTGCTGCTGCGTTGATAGAGGCAACATCAACGGCCAGGGCGGGGTCAACGTGGCTGACCTGACTTATCTGGTTGACTACTTGTTTAACAATGGCCCTGCGCCCCCTTGCCCGGGGGAGAGTGACACCGACGGGAGCGGTGCAATCAATGTGGCCGACCTGATCTACCTGGTTGAGTACCTGTTCTTTGGCGGCCCGCCACCTGTGCCATGTTAGTAGTCAATGCGGGGTTGTAATGACAGGAGCCGGTTTCAGGCCTTTCAAAAACACGGCGGGGCCTCTCCAAGCGAGGGGCCCCATTTTGTATATACATGGGATTCCCAACCACGGTGGTGGTGTGACATTTCGGCTCGATTCCAATGCGTTTGCCTGAGCTATAGGTACTGTATTCTCACTGAGGGGAAGTTTTTCTCCCCCCTCATCCTCGTACAGACCGACACTGTCACCATCTCCGTCGGTCGTACTGGCCAGACAGCAATGAGGCGTGGACAGAGTCGTCCCGATTTCGCCCTGTGACCCAGTGCCAGATTTGTGTCCACCGCTGGCAAAAACAGATACAAACAGACAAAACCAGACAAAAATAGATTTGTAGGTTGGGTTCCTCCGCCTCTGGCGGACGCCAGGGGCGGACGAGAAACCCGACATTCGTTGCCTAACCTGTTGTCGGGTTTCTCATCCGCCTTTGGCGGATTCGGAACCCGACCTACTATGCTTTTTTAGTAAGTGCAAAGCTCCCCTTCCGCGAAGCGTTTGTCCCATCGGAGCTGAGTATCCAACACACCGCCTCTGCATCAAAGTGATGGTTTTGCGTTCTGTTGCAGCGATCAGGCACCTAACTGATGACGGCCGCCTTCATTCGCTCCCGGTTCATCTTGGCGATAAACTTAATGCTGATTTCCTTGGGACAGACGGCCTCACACTCGAAATAGTTGCTGCAGTTGCCGAAGCCCTCGGCATCCATCTGCGCCACCATCCTTCGTACCCGCTCGCTAGCCTCCACTTTGCCCTGCGGCAAATTCACCAGATGACCCACCTTGGCTGCTACAAACAACATCGCCGAAGCGTTTTTACACGCGGCAACACATGCCCCACAGCCGATACAAGCCGCCGCATCCATTGCCGTTTCCGCATCGTCTTTGAAAATTGGGATGGCGTTAGCGTCGGGAGCGCCACCGGTGTTGACCGAGACAAATCCCCCGGCCTGCATGATGCGATCAAGCGCCGAGCGATCAACCACCAGGTCCCTAACCACCGGGAGCGCCTTGGCGCGGAAGGGTTCGACAGTAATAGTGTCGCCGTTTTTGAAATGCCGCATGCGCAACTCGCAGGTGGTGGTGGCGTGCTCCTTCCCGTGCGGGATACCATTTATAACCAGAGAACAGGCGCCGCAGATTCCCTCCCGGCAGTCATGGTCGAAATGAATCGGTTCGATACCCTTTTCGGTAAGATCTTCGTTGACCACGTCAAGCATTTCCAGAAACGACATGTCGGGAGAGATGTCACGAGCCTCATATGTCTCCATTCCCCCTTTGTCCCGGGCGTTCTTTTGACGCCATACGCGCAGTGTCAGGTTCATTACTTGTAGCTCCTTGTGGCCAATTCAACACTTTCAAATTCGAGCTCCTCTTTGTGGAGTTCAGGCTTGTTGACGACACCTTTGTGTTCCCAGGCCGCTACGTAGGCAAACTTCTTGTCGTTGCGCACTGCTTCCCCCTCTTTAGTCTGGTATTCCTCACGGAAGTGAGCGCCGCAGGATTCCTCTCGGTGCAGGGAGTCGACAGCAAAGAGTTCCGCAAACTCCAAAAAGTCGGCCAGTCGTCCTGCTTTCTCCAGTAACATGTTCATCTCCTCATTGGTGCCAAGCACTCTAGCATTCTGCCAGAATTCCTCCCGGAGCGCCGGAATCTCCTCCAACGCCTTTTTCAATCCGGCCTCGTTGCGTGCCATACCGCAGTATTCCCACATGATCTCGCCTAAAGCTTTGTGGAAGGAATCAACCGTGCGCTTGCCATTGATCGAAAGCAGCTTCTTGGTTTGCGCTGTAACGGCCTCTTCAACCTGGTGAAATTCTTCGCGGTCAGAGGACACATTCTGTGGACCGACACGGCCAAAGTAGTCGCCGATGGTATAGGGCAGAATAAAATAACCGTCGGCCAGACCCTGCATAAGCGCCGAAGCTCCCAGTCGGTTGGCGCCGTGGTCAGAGAAGTTGGCTTCGCCAATCACGAACAGGCCGGGAATATTACTTTCTAAATTATAGTCAACCCAGAGGCCACCCATGGCGTAGTGCGTGGCAGGATATATCCGCATCGGCACTTGATATGGGTCTTCATCGGTGATCAGGTGGTACATGTCAAACAAGTTGCCATAGCGTTGCTCAATCACGCTTTTACCAAGCCGATTGATGGCATCGGCAAAATCGAGGTAGACACTATACCCACTCTCACCAATTCCGCGACCTTCGTCGCACACTTCTTTAGCGCTGCGCGAGGAGATGTCCCGCGGGGCAAGGTTGCCATAACTAGGATATTTTCGTTCCAGGTAATAATCCCGTTCTTCTTCCGGGATTTCATTGGGTGGACGTTTGTCGCCTTTGTTCTTGGGAACCCAGATACGGCCATCGTTGCGCAGCGACTCAGACATGAGTGTCAATTTGCTCTGGTACTCTCCGGAATGCGGAATGCAAGTGGGGTGGATCTGTGTATAGCAAGGATTAGCAAACAAGGCACCTTTCTTGTAAGCCTTATAGACAGCCGTGACATTGCAGCCTAAACCCATGGTGGAGAGATCAAACACGCGACCATAGCCACCGGTAGCCAGTACGACTGCATCGGCAGCATGCGAACTAATCTTGCCGGTCACGAGGTCGCGCATCACAATCCCCTTGGCGTGACCGTCAATAAGCACCAGGTCCAGCATCTCGGTGCGTGGGAACATCTTGACCTTGCCTGCCGCAATCTGGCGCGAAAGAGCGGAATAGGCGCCCAGCAACAACTGCTGCCCGGTCTGCCCGCGGGCGTAAAATGTCCGCGACACCAGCGCCCCGCCAAAGGAGCGGTTGGCCAGTGTGCCGCCGTATTCGCGCGCAAACGGCACCCCTTGCGCCGCGCACTGATCGATGATATCGACCGATACCTGCGCCAGGCGGTAGGTGTTAGCTTCTCGCGAGCGGAAATCGCCGCCCTTGATAGTATCGAAGAAAAGGCGGTAGATAGAATCACCATCGTTCTGGTAGTTTTTAGCCGCGTTGATACCGCCCTGCGCACCAATGGAATGCGCTCGTCGAGGGCTGTCCTGGAAGCAAAAGCAGCTAACATTGTAGCCTAACTCCGCCATGCTGGCCGCCGCTGAAGCACCGGCAAGGCCGCTGCCGACGACAATGGCGCTGAATTTGCGCTTGTTGGCCGGGTTGACCAGCTTCATTTCAAATCTGTGCTTGTCCCACTTTTCGGCCAGAGGCCCGGAAGGTATTTTGGAATCAAGTTTCATATCAGTGCCCTCCTGCCGGAAGATTGATAAAACCCGTTAAAACGGCCACGGGCATTGACGCGTAGCCAATAAAGATCACTACGGAAATAACGTAAACGATTCCTTTCAATGTGGCTTGCAAGCGGGGATTGTTCAGACCCAGTGTTTGTAAGAAGCTAAAGAGTGCGTGGCTAAGATGGTAAGCGACAAGGAATAGGGCAATGAGGTACACGGCTGAAATTAGATAGTTCTGAAATCCCAGCACAACCATCGAGTAGACATCATGCCGCCCAGCTGCGTCAACCAGGTGCTCGTACCTGGGATTTGTCACAATGAAGGTGAAATGCAGCAGGTGGTACACGACATAGAGCAATACCCCCAGGCCTGTCCAGAACATGGTGCGCGAAGCCAGGCTCGCCTGAACGGTGCTGTTGATTACATACCTGATGGGGCGTGAAGCTCTGTTCTCAAAGTACAGCCTCACGGCATTCCAAATATGGACTATAATGGAAACCAGTACTATGATGCGCACAGACCAGGTAAGGGCCGGAAGGTCCTTGAGAGCTTGGGCGTAAGCGTTCAACTGGTCTTGGCCAATGAAAATCTGCAGGTTCCCAATCATGTGGCCGACCACAAACCCGAACTGGATCAGGCCAGTGATAGCCATCAATACCTTTCTACCGATTGATGTCTTGAGATAAACCTTGGGGGACGCCTCTACCGGAACTGCTTTGGTTGGTGCAACAGTCATATCGTTATCCTTCCATATTTGGCTGTAAAAATATATCTGATCACGTGGCTGGTCAAACGAAAAAGTTAAATAATTCACAAGCTCAACAACCACGAATACCGTTTTGGGGCAGGTGCTCTGTGTAGCAGCCCATTCGTGGGTGGCCGACCGCCCCGTCAGAGCCGGGTCTTTGACCGGCGGTGGGTTTACAGTTAGAAGCCGTTAGACTTGCCTTACCCCAAAGGGGCTTATTGAAAAAGTCATTGCGAGGAGTAAAGGCCTTAGGGCCTGAACGACGCGTCAATCTCCAAGTCGTATGCGGGCGATATGTTGAGATCGCCACGCTTCGCCCGCCGACGGCGGGCTTCGTCCGCGATGACACAAAGCATAGGTTTTTCAACAAGCCTCAAAGAGGTAGGTCACCAAACAGGGGTACTTTTTCCTTGATTTATCGGTTCAGTGCATCCTTTATTACTCTCATAAATGAAGGACATCATCTCCCGCAACCTCATGGAGCTGCGCGGGCGGATTGCCCAGGCGTGTGAGCAGTACGACCGCGACGCCGATGACATAACAATCGTCGCCGTCACCAAGACCTACTCAACCGCCGTCATCAAAACCGCCGTGGCGGCCGGGATTTACGAAATCGGTGAGAGCAAAGTTCAGGAAGCCGAACCGAAGATCATTGAGCTGGGCCCAATCGCCCGCTTCCACATGGTCGGCCACCTGCAAACCAACAAGGCAAAAAAAGCCGTTGGGCTTTTCGACGTCATTCAGTCGGTTGACTCGTTCAAACTGGCCTGGGAGATCAACCGGCAAGCCGGTCTTATTGACCGGACGATTGAGTGCTATATCGAAGTCAACAGCTCCGGCGAAAGCCAGAAGTTCGGTGTGACCCCCGACGAGTGCCTCGACCTGGTCAGGAAAGTCTATGCCCTGGACAACATTAAGCTGACCGGTTTGATGACGATCGGGCCATTCACCGACGATGAAGAGGTCATCCGCCGTTCCTTTCGGCTCTGTCGCGGGCTGTTTGACAAGGCTAAGGACATCGCCGGTGACGACTTCAACACCCTCTCGATGGGGATGTCAGACGATTTTCCTCTGGCGATCGCTGAGGGAGCAACTGTGATCCGCATCGGGACGGCGCTGTTCGGCCCACGTTACCAAGTACCGTAACTCTTTTTCCCACAACTGGCCTCAATCCTGTGATCCGTACCCCGTCTGCGACTGATACTGATTAAACGTCAAAGAGAGAGCTTTGGGACCCTGGTTTGTCATTCCTGCAAAAGCCAGCCAGGTGGCCTATCGGGCAGGAATCCAGCCACTAGGGCAAAAGACCCCACAGAACAAGAACTTTCATTTTCTCATGAGCACTCAGAAATAGCTGACGATTTCGGAAGCGATATCGTCAAGGGGGACAACATGATCGGCTACCTGCGCCTCCACGGCCGCCCGCGGCATGCCGTAAACCACACAGGTTTCTTCACTCTGGGCAATAATAATACCGCCTTTCGATTTGAGGTTTTTCAGACCCTTTACCCCATTGTTGCCCATGCCGGTGAGAATAACCCCTATGGCGGCACCCCCATATCCGTCGGCAACGGAATTCATTAGAATATCCACGCAGGGGTGGTAGAGTGAATCAGATGGATACGATGTGACAACAACGCGAGCCTTGTTTCCCCGTTTTTTGATGGTCATATGTTTCCCACCCGGCGCGACAAGCACCGTGCCGGGTTCGGCTGGTTCGCCATCAAAAGCCTCTCTGACACTCAGTTGCGACAAGGCGTCCAATCTTTCGGCCAGGGATTTGGTGAACATCGGCGGCATATGCTGGGCTATGACAACAGGCACCGGCAGGTTCCTCGGCAACCTGGGAATTATACTTTGAAGAGCCAGGGGACCACCGGTAGAGGAACCGATCCCCACCAGGCTGATGCGATGGCGCCTTTTTCGGATCGGTCGCGCCGGAACCGGCGGTCCGACCGGTTTGACCTGATCATCCGAAACACCTCTTTGAGGCTTAGCCTGGCTTATCTGAGCGAACCTTTGCTGCCGGAACCTGGCCATCAGAAGATGTTTCCGCCGGACAATATCTTTAATCTTGGCTACCAGCTCCTCTTTGATCTTTACAATATCAAGGCTTACATACGACAACTGTTTGGGGATAAAATCGACCGCTCCCATCTCGAGCGCATCAAGGGTCGCCTGGGCGCCGTCGGTGGTAAGTGAAGAAACCATCATTACCGGCACCGGGTTACTGCCGGCCATGATTTCCCTCAGCGCCGTCAGGCCATCCATGCGCGGCATTTCGATATCCAACGTCACCAGGTCCGGTTTGAGCAGTTTTACTTTTTCCACCCCTTCGGCTCCGTCCCGCGCCGTACCGATGACTTTGATGTCGGGATCAGACTCCAGCATCATACTGAGCGCTTTGCGCATGAAGGCGGAGTCATCCACTACCAGGATGTTAATCTGCCGTTGTTGCTTGGACGAACCTGTCATGAGTCCCGTCCCATTAGCTGAGCTTTCTGGCGATGTTAAACAGCCCGATGAGATCAACTATGAGACGGACACGACCATCGCCAAGGATCGTCGCCCCGGCCACCCCTTCGGTAGTTCCCAGGTAGCTCCCGAGCGATTTGATAACCACCTCTTCCTGGCCGAGAAAGCGATCGACGATAAGGCCGAGCTTCTTTTCAGCCAAACCTACCACCACGATGTACGGTTTTTCGGTCAGGGTGAATCCGGCCTGGTTCACGCGGAGCACCTCAACTAAGTTGATAACGGGAATGGTCTCATCCCGGAGCCGCAGGACCGGTTGCTGGTTAATGTAATAGACTTTTGATTGCGCTGTCTTAACCGTCTCCAGGACCGATGAAAGCGGGAGGATAAAAACTTCGTCATCAGATTGGATAAGTAGGCCCTGAATGATTGCCAGGGTGAGGGGCAATTTGATGGTCACCGTGGTTCCGATGTCTTTCTTGGAGTCAAATTCAATCAGGCCGTTGAGCTTTTCGATGTTGGAGCGGACAACGTCCATCCCGACCCCGCGTCCGGAGACGTCGGTAATTTTCTTGGCGGTCGAGAAACCGGCTTTGAAGATAAAACGGTAAACGTCCCGGTCGGGCATTTTGCCAACTTCGGCTTCAGTTGCCAATCCGCGTTCAACAGCTTTGGCCCGGATAGCCCCAACATCCAACCCGCGTCCGTCATCGCTAATCTTAATGATAATGTTGGAACCTTCCTGGCTGGCAGCCAGATGAACCGTACCGGTGGGCGGTTTGCCTTTGGCGATTCGCTCCTCCGGCGATTCGAGACCATGGTCGCAGGAATTCCTGATCATATGGACCAAGGGATCGCCAATTTCCTCGATAACCGACTTATCCAGCTCAGTAGTTTCGCCCGAAAGCTTCAATTCGATCTGCTTCTTGGACTCACGGGCCAGATCGCGCACTAAGCGTGGAAATCGCTTAAAGACCTTTCCGATCGGCAGCATACGCATCTTCATGACCGCCACCTGAAGCTCGGTAGTAATGAAATTCACAGAGATAGAGGATTGATTGAGCGGTTCCAGTTCATAGTCTCCCTCATGTTCCACGTTCAGCTTGTTGACGGTCTGCATCAGACTATTACGGCTTAAGACCAGTTCGCCCATCATGTTCATCAATGTATCAAGTCTCTCAACATCAACGCGAATCGTCTGCTCGGCGGTCGGCTTTTTTGCCGTCCCGACGGACTTCGGTGCGGCGGGGGTGTCAGGTGGAACCCCAGCGGTTTGGGGTACGGCGTCGGTCGGTTGGGCGACCTCGGGGGCCGGTTCCTGCTCAGTCTCTGCCGCGGCCGGCTCCGGTTCCGGGGCGTCATTATCCCCAGCCGCCCCACCGGAGAAGCTTTGGGCATCCTGGCTCGAAAGCACTACCGACAGGCGCGCCAGAATATCGTCAAGATTAACTTTCTCACCGCTGCCCAAACGCACGTTGTCAAGCAGTACCTTCAGCAAGTCCAGAGACTCAAGCAGAAGGTCCATAACCTCCGGCTTCACCACCATCTCGGACTTGCGCAACTTGTTGAGGATATCCTCCATTCTATGGGAAAGTGTTGTGACCTGCTCAAATCCCAAAAAGCTCGACGTGCCCTTGATGGTATGAGCCGCCCGAAAGATTTCATTGAGCAGATCCAGATCCCCTGGGGAGGATTCCAATTTGACAATATTATTGTCCAGCGAGTTGATCAGTTCGTCGGCTTCAACCAGGAAATCGTCGATGACCTCCTTAATCTCATCCTGCTGGATACCAAGCCCATCCGACATGCAACAAACCCATCAGGTATTATTTGATCGTGAGATAAGACTATCGATTTCCGACTGATCAGTTTTCTTGTCAAACATATTTGCGTGCGGATCGAAGACCCGGGTCTTCTTGTCTTTCTTCGATATCGGAGGTTCGGAAGCGTCTTGCTCCCCGTGCAGAACGCCAACGATCCGATTTAGCTTGCCTTCCACCTCCTCCAAAAGGGAGGCAGCATGGTTCATTTGCTGAGAGGTAATATCTTGAAATTGCAGGGCGTCCATAATGGTAAAGACGTCATTAACAGTCGCATTTGCTTTTTCAATGAGTGTATCCACTAGTGAGCCGACATCTGCAAGCTGATTCTTTGCAGTCAAATCCTTGATGTTCGCGAGACCTTGGATAAGTTCCTCTTCTCGCTGGCTGATCTGCTCGACCTTGTCAAGCATCTGATGGGTGGCGGCTTGTGTCTGCTCATTTATTACGTCAAGCTGTTCGGTGGCCCTGGGAACTTTCTCATGGGATTCAGCAAGGGGGTTTTTGAGCTCCTTGAACTTCTGGACAACGTCGTTTATGGATGAGGCAAGTTCAAGGATTTCCTTCTGGATTCTCGTTTGCAAATCACCTGTACCAGACATATTATCCTCCTTATATTCACTGGTCCGTCACCCGGCCAGTATTTGTTCAATTTTCTGTTTGAGAGTGTCAGGGGTAAACGGCTTGACAATAAAGTTGTTGACCCCTGCTTTTAACGCATTGACAATGTCGTCCTTGACGGAACGGGTTGTCACCATCAGGATCGGTATGCTCTTGTATTTCTCCATGGAACGTAGCGTGGTAACAAACGTCAACCCGTCCATCTCGGGCATGTTCCAGTCGGTGATGACAAAGTTGACCTCCTCAACTTTCAACTTCGCCATAGCGTCTTTACCGTCAGTGGCTTCCACGACTTCATTGTAGCCGGCCCTTTTGAGTGTATTGATGATAATCCGTCTCATGGTCGGACTATCGTCAACCGCCAGAATCTTCAGATCAGCCATGCTGCCTCCTTATATCTATCATACTGCTTCATTTCAAGTACCTTGCGACTTCACTCAGCAGAAGAGAAGACTTGAACGGTTTCACCAGGTAAGAATCGGCCCCGACCTCCATACCCTGTCGGCGATCCTCCTCCTCAGTTTCGGAGGTAAGGATAACAATAGGCGTCTTCTGGTGCTTTTCGTTTTGCCGCAGGGTCTGTATCAACCGGTAGCCGTCAAGATTGGGCATGTTCAGGTCGGTGATTACCAGGTCGACATCCTCCGACATGTTTGAGATCTTTTCGACGGCATCCATTCCATCGCAGGCAGTCACGACATTGTACCCGCCGTTCTTCAACGAAAAGGATACAAACTTGACCACTGTCGGAGAATCATCAACAACCAAGATTGTTTGTGCCATAGAAGATACCTTGTTTATCTTTAGTGCCGCTATTTTTTCATTGTCATCGGTTTGATTTTGCTCAGCAGGTCGATGGCGCGGCTGGCGCCCTGAGATGCGGGGACTCTGGAACCAACAGGTTTTACAAATGAGGCTGACGTCACCGGCTGGGAAGCGCCGTGGGCACCGACCTTTGGAGCCTCCTTTTGATAGACTAGAGCGTTCTTAAAGTAAACCAGCTTAAAGGCCTTCGATATGCCGTGCAACGTCTCCGAGTGACCAATGTAGAAATATCCTCCCGGGGTGAGAGCGTTGAAAAATCCGCGCACCAGCTGCTTTTTCACTTCATCTGAAAAATAAATCATCACGTTTCGGCAGAAGATGATATCGAAATTGGCATGCATCGATACCATGCGCGGGTCGTTGAGGTTCATGTGCGAGAACTTCACCAACGCTTTAACCTCGGGGTTGACGCGGTAAACCTCACCGGCTTTTGTAAAAAACCGGTTCAGGCGGCCGGAGGCCACATTGCGTAGAGTGATACCGCTGTATTCTCCCTGGCGTGCCTTATGCAGGACCTGCTCTGAAATGTCGTTAGCAATTATTTCCGCGTTCCAACCAGTCAGGGAGGTGAATTTCTCCAGGATGATCATAGCCAAGGTGTACGGTTCCTCCCCGGTGGAGCAACCGGCTGACCAAATCCTGAGACTTTTTGAGCCTCGGTTGTTCTGCTTCTGTTCGAGAATAAGCGATAAGACCTCGTCGGAAAACGAAAGAAGCTGAGGTTCGTTTCTATAGAAGCTGGTCTCGTTGGTCGTCATGAGATTCATGAGCTGGCGAAATTCCTTCATCGAGGTGTCATATTTGACATGGTAGAAATAGTCGCGGTAGGTTTTTATGTCCAGCTCGGCCATTCTCTTGACCAACCGGTTCTTTACTAGGTACATTTTGTTCTCAGCAAAGAAGATGCCGCTTTTTTCGTGAATGAAATCGCGAATCATCACGAATTCTTCTTGGCCCATCTCCGGATCGTCAACTGGTTTCGTCAACATGCGTCATCCTCTAACGGCGCTTACAGTGTGCCAACACGGCACTTATCCAGTGGTCTTTGTGAGGCAGGCCCCCCTTCGACTGCCTGCGTCTCTGTCCTGTCGTCCTTGCGCGGACATCGCCTGATACATCTTCAGCAATTCGTGTTGGTCGGCGGCCTTGTGTACTATCTCGGTCAGTTCGGTAAGGTCAAACGGCTTGACCACAAAATCGAAAGCTCCCTTTCGCAAGGCGGCGATAACGATCTCCAGCGTCGGCTCGGAGCTTAGCATGATGACTGAAGTTTCCGGGTAAGAGGCAGACAGTTCGGCCAGCACTTCGAGGCCACTGTCCCCCGAAAGTCGGCAATCCACCAGGGCTACAGCGTAATCGTGGGCAGCCGCCTTACTCAGGACGTCCTGACTGTTCTCCGCGGCATCCACCTGGTAACCGATCATTTCAAAGAAATCCGCCAGTTTCCGGCGAACCTCCGGTTCGCGGTCGGCCACCAGAATTCTCCTGATCGCCAATTCAGACATGGTGTGCGACGTCAGCCCTCCTTTTCCTTTACCTTCGACTCAATGACTTTGTAGAGCTTATTGATGTTAAAAGGTTTGGTAATATAATCCACGACTTGGCACCTGAGAGCCGTCACAGCCGAGTCAACCGAAGGATAGCCGGTCATCAGGACGACGGGGATATCAGGATAGGATTCTCTCATCTCCGTGGTCAGCGCCAGCCCGTCCATCTGGGGCATCTTGATATCCGACAGGACCAGGTCGATTTGTCGCGAGCTCAGTATCTCAAGCGCCTTTTCTCCGTTTTCAGCGACGGCAATTTCCCATCCCTGCCCGCGAAAGAAGTCGTAAAGCAGGTCCCGAATCAGCAGCTCATCGTCCACGACCAGTATAGAGTGCGTTTTCACCGTCGTCCCCTCTCAAGGCTGGAGACGGCTATCTCGGCAGCTTCGACGATGTCCTTATTCTTTTCCCGGCGAAGTTTCTTCAACTCCGGCAGAGCCCGCTTGCACCCCATTTGAGCCAGGGCCTTGGTAGCAGCGATCTTTAGGATGTCCTGCTCATCCTCCAGATAAGGGATAAGATAGTCACTGAATTTATCCAGGCCCAGATCGCCGATCGAACTGATGGTGTGGTAGCGCACCCAGACATCCTCATCATCCAATAGGAATCTGATTTCAGGAACAGCCTGCTCTCCCCGGACGGCAATAAGAGCCGCTATCGCCGCCTTGCGGACGCCGCTGTTCTCATCGTTTAGGGCCAGTATCAACGGCTGCACATTGGGAACCTCAGCAATCCGAGCCAGGGCATTGATGGCCGATTTGCGGACGGAAGCTTCGGGGTGATTGATGGCCTTGATCAGCGGGTCGACTACTTCGGTCTCTCCTATCAGACCGAGAGCCGTTACCGCCAGGCGCTGCCGCTCCGCCTCCTGGTGATAGAGGTCAGCCGTAAACTTGGCGACCACCCTGGGACCACTCACGATAACGAGAGCGCCCATAGCCGCCTCCCGGACATCAGGGTATTTGTCCTGCAACCCCATAAACAAAAAGTCCGCTTCTTCTTCCGAGCACAACCACCCGAGAGCACCAAAGGCAGCAGCGCGGACATGACCAACTTCATCCACCGCCAGTTTCTTCAAAGTGGGTACGGCACCGGCATACCCGGCCATGCCGAGGGTATAGGCAACCTTCTGGCGAACTTCGGGATCGGGATCATCGGCGAAGGCTTCCAGCTTTTGGGCCATATCGTCATCGATAAACTGCTTGATAATATCAAGCAGAACCAATTTGGTCCCGGAGGAAGCGCCCGCAAACTTCTCCAGGATGAGCTCTGCTGCGGAGGGACCAACCTCTCCAAGAACCTCTGATACACGTTTGAGGGTGACTTCGTCAACGAAATCAAGAACCTCCAGAAGGGACTTCACAATCCCCTGCCCATACCAGTGAGTCAGGCGATTGAGAGTGAATTCGGTGATGTTTTTGTCCCTGTTTTTGATGCCGCCGAATAGAAAGCCGGTGAACCTGTCCAGCGGCAGATCGCAGTCAATCTTTCCACCATGTTTGATACTGATGTTTATTATCGCCGTGAGGGCTGCTTCTGCGATGGTAGGATCTTTGTGATCCAGATACTTTCGTAGACTACTGACCGAATCTTTCAGGCCAATGCTGCCGATGGCCTCAATAACCGCATACAATATCAACGGATCATCCGACTTGAGGTATCCGAACAGGGTATCCAGCGCGGAGGGATCGCCGATTTTTCCCAGCGCCTCGACCGCCTGCAGGCGAACATCCTCAGTTCCGTCATAAGCGGCTACCAAGGGCGTGATTGCCCGGCTGGAACCGATTTCACCGAGGGCTTCGGCAGCAGAGCAGACCACGTTGGGGTTTTCGTCGGAGAGGCGTCCACACAAAGGTTCCACGGCTGCGTCGTCTTTGATCAGGCCCAGAACGTCCACCACGAACTTGCGGACATCATGGTCATCGTTGTCGATGGCCTCGATGAGGGGTGGGACGGCCGGTCGACCGATTCGTACCAGTATCTCAGCCGCGAGATTGCGTGTCCCAATGTCTCCATGGCTCAGAAAACGAATCAGAAGCTGCGAGACAATCTCCCCCTTCATCTGTCCCAGGCGGTCGGCCGCCAGCTCCCGGATGCCCAGGTCGGAATCTTCAAGAGCCAGTACCAGTCCGGCAACGGTTTCATCCTCGCTATACATTCCCAGCTCTTTGACGGCTTCTTCACGTTCGTAAAAGTCAGGCGACTGCAGTTGCGCAAGAAGCTGCCCTATCCGATCGATAACGTTACTCATGAGCCAGATCCCTTTCTTGTTTATTGATCAGGCAGCGCACCGCGTCAGCTGGCGGTGACGGCCTGGTAGGAGTTGAGGGCCTCCTCTTCGGTGGCGAAGATCTCAAAGATGTGTGACAGCTGCGTGATCTCAAAAATCTCCTGTACGTAGCTGGCCAGATTTGACAGCGTCAGACGACCCTTGCGTAGCCGAATCTCCTTCATGATCGACACCAGAGATCCCAGGCCGGAGCTATTGATGAACTCAACTTCGCCGAGATTGAGATGAATGGTCGTCTTTTCCTTTTCGAACAGTTGTATGATCTGCTCCTTGAGAGCCGAACCGGTGGCCAAATCCAACCTGCCTTTCAGGCTGAGAGTGGTCACGTTTGCATCTTCTCTGAGGGTGATTTCCATGATCTCCTCCACAGTCAACTAAGTGTAACGCTCTATTTCATTTTCTTTCATCTGATCGAATCGCAGGGAGACCTTTAAGCCCCCGCTTTCCGTTTCGGTAAACCTCACGGCACTCGCATAGTGCCTCATGAGATCCACGCCGCGCCCACCTTCCGAGAGCACCGTCGGGGGCTGCCGGCGCTTGATTTTGGCCAGTCCTCCCTGTCCTTCGTCAATTATATCGGCAGCAAGGAGACTGTTATTTATGAAGAGCACCAATTTTATCGTTTTCCTAGGGTTGCGCTCATTGCCGTGAACCAGCGCATTCGTAAAAGCTTCTGAGACCGCCAGCATAAACCAGTTCTGTATGTTTTCAGGTATTCCGTTGGCCTGCAAAATCGTCGCCAGCTCGTCAAGCATCTTGTCCTCTGATACTGGTGTCGATCGGTAAGTGAACTCGTACCTGGGCATTATCACATCACCTTGACCTGCAGAATGGTAAAGTCGTCGTGCGTCTCCTCCGACGACCCTTGCGCGAAGCGGTCAACCCATTCTTTGACTTTCAAACAGAACTCTTTGGGAGGCAGCTCCACTTCAGCGGTGAAGACCTGCTCCACCCTCTCGCGGCCAAACAGATTGTTGTCGGTATCAGCGGCTTCCGTTAAGCCGTCCGTGAAAAGAAACAGGCAATCGCCGCCGGCCAGGGTTCTTTTTCCTTGTTTGAAGCGAGTCCCTGCGAACTGTCCCACAATCGGTCCGCCCACGGGCAGCTCGGATATTTCCTGCTTCTCAGCGTCCCAGAAAAGTCCCGGCAGGTGGCCGGCGTTGCAGTAGGTCAGACAAGAGCTTTCCAGATCAAATTTTGCAAAAAAGAGGGTGACAAACACTTCGCGATCTTTGATAATCGCATCAACCAACAGGTCATTCAATCGTCCGGCCAGCTCTGAGACGGTAATCTCCGGATTTGCCGACAATAGGGAACTGATAATGCCGGAGGCTGCCGACATGACCAGGGCAGCCGGGACACCTTTGTTGGATACGTCTCCAATCACAACCATGAAACGCATGTCATCGAGCTTGAGGATGTCGTAAAAATCTCCGCCAACCTCTCTGGCGGGAAAGTAGACGGCGCCAATCTCGACGCCTGTAATGTTGTCAATATCCTGCGGCAGAATCGTCTCCTGTATCTGCCGGGCGATCGCCATTTCCTGGGTAACCTTTTGCTGTTTGAGCTTGTCTTTGATGAGTATCGAGTTATCGATGGCTACGGCGACAAAGTTGAGAAACATCTCCAGTATCTCTTTGTCCTCCTCATCGTAGCTGTTCCCCTCCGCTTTGTTGATGGCCATCAGCACGCCATGACAGGTGTCGGCCGTTTGAATGGGAAGACAGATAATCGATTCTATTGACAGGCCATTTTCGTCCTTGATCCCGAGATCGTTAAGGATAACGGTCTGGCGGGCCTGGAAGCAGTAACTGGGAAGATCCATGCCGTCCTGATATATCAACGACCGGACAAATTCCTCCTTCACCCCCCAACTGATCTTCACTTTCAACTGGTCGTCTTCCTCCAGCATGATCAGACCAACTTCACCGTCTACGAGCCTGATAGCCATATCCATGACAACCGAAAGGACGGCATTGATTTCTTGAATAGAAGTAATGACGGCGCCCATGGTAGCCAGGTCGCGCAGTTGGGCCTTGGTAGCTTCGAGTCTGGACTCCAACTCGTTCAGCTTGTCATCGATGTCGACGTGGGCAGACATACATTGAGTGTATCGACACCGAACGGGAAGCTTTTGAGTTTGAGGCAGGTCGTTGTGCGGGAAAACGAACTACTTTTTTCTAAATTTCACGCGGAAGGGAACCCCCTCAAACCCATATTCCCGCCGAATCTGGTTGCTCAGGTACCCGATATAGGACTTGTCAATCAACTTAGGCTGGTTGGTAAAAAAAACGAATGTCGGCGGCGCCACCTCCGTCTGGGCGACGTAGTTGATCTTGATGTACTTCCCCTGTCGTGCTGGTGGGCGCTTCCTTTTAAGCGCCTTCTGGAGGAATTCATTGAGCTCTGCGGTGGGGATCCTTTTTCTGGCCTCAGCGTAGACTTGTGCAACCAGCGACATCACCTTAGCGGTGCGCTGCCCGGTCAGGGCTGAAACATAGATAACCGGTAAGTGGGCAAACTTGGCCAGGATGGCGTTGATGGCTTTCGTATAACGATCAGCCATGGCGGGGTCTTTTTCAACGAGATCCCATTTATTAACGGCCAGCACTGCTGCCCGACGGTTGGTAAAGACCTGTTCGAGAATCCGCTGATCCTGGGTCGTGAGTCCGTCCACGGCGTCGACGAGAACTACCGCAACATCGCAGTTTTCAATGGCCCTGATCGTGCGTAGCGTGGTATAAAACTCAACGTTTTCGCGAATCTTGTATTTTCGCCTTAGTCCGGCGGTGTCAATCAGGATATAATTCTGACCGTCCAGCTCAAACGGCGTGTCCACAGCATCACGGGTGGTGCCGGCAATCGGCGTAACAAGCAGCCGAGGTTCGCCAATCAAGCGGTTAATAAAGGAAGACTTGCCGACATTTGGCCGCCCCACTAAGGCTACTTTGATGGCGCCCTCGTCAACGTCGGCAGCTTCATCGGTTGCGGGAAGCATGGCGACCACTTTATCCAGAAGCTCCCCGATGCCACGCCCGACCTTCGCTGAGACCGGTACAGGATCGCCAAGCCCCAGCGCCAAGAATTCGAAGATCTCATTCTCCAGTCGATCATTGTCGACCTTGTTGGCAACTAAAAGGCACTCCTTGCCGGACTGGTGCAGCCGCCGAGCGATCCGGCGATCAACCGGATCAGGGCCGACATGCGTATCTACGATAAAAAGCACCAGGTCTGATTCAACTATGGCGAACTCCGTCTGGTCATGGATCAGTTTTTCCATCAGGTCGTCCGTCCCCGGCGCCATCCCGCCGGTATCAACAAGGCGAAAACTTGCTCCACTCCAGTCACACACGGCGTAGTTGCGGTCGCGAGTGACGCCCGGCTGCTCGTCCACCACGGCCACCTGCTTCTGGAGCAAGCGGTTAAACAACGAGGACTTCCCGACATTGAGGCGTCCGATAATGGCAACAGTGGGGAGTCTCATACGAAGATTTCTCTGATGCTTTCAGCCAGGTTGTACCGCCCGACAACCACCGGTTTGCCTAAAGCGTTTTGAAACTGCTCAAGAGACATATCGTCTAAAAAGAGATCATCGCTGTTCAGGCAGTTAGGCGGCAACGCGGCAACGTCGTATTCATCCGAGCCTCCGAGGGCTTCGTCAAGCAGGTCCTGTCCTGTCAGCAGACCCGACACTGTTACTGTCTCACCCCAGAACCGGTTGACAACAGGGCGCAGGGACACATTCAGTCTCAGTTCCTTTTGTATGAAAGGTATAATATACCGGCTCAAGAAAGGATACACCGAATAACCGGTAAGAAAGAGCGCTCGCCGATCGGAGCGTATACCCTTAAGCTGTATCCTACGGCGGTTAAACATGGTAATAAACTCGCGCGCCATGCCGACCCCGTTCTCGAACTGAGACATCTTCTCGTATGACGCCCGCTTGGGAAAATCTCTCTGCGCCAGGACGTAGAGCTCATCCGCCGGCCAGACAAACCTGGTGCCGAGCCTGACAAGCAAATCTTTCTGGCGGGTCTCAATGAAGTCAACAATGGCCGCCGCTTCATCGCCAGTGTAAGGGCGCAAGCGCGGAAGATTGTCGCGGTACCTGGTCAGACCGACAGGCACCACTGCCAATGTTTCAACGCCGGGGTATAGCTGCGAGAGGTCGTTGATAGTCTTCTCCAACTGGGGGCCATCGTTGATGCCGGGACAGAGCACCACCTGGGTATGGACGGTTATACCATTTTCGCCCAGGTAACGAAGGTGCGGTATTATAGGAGCGAGCGCCTCGTTGCGGAGCATACTGCGCCGCAGGCTGTCGTCGGTGGTGTGCACAGAGACATACAGAGGCGAAAGCCGCTGCTCGATGATCCTCGCCATATCCTGCTCAGTCAGGTTGGAAAGAGTAATGAAATTACCGTGGGTAAAGGAAAGACGGTAGTCCTCATCTTTAATATAGAGGCTACGGCGCAGTCCTTTCGGCTGCTGGTGAACGAAGCAAAAGATACAATCGCAGTTGCACCGTCTTATTTTGTCGTCATCCAGAGTCAGGCCGAGACTTCCGTGGTTGAGTTCATCAAATTGAAACTCCAGCTCCCGTCCCCGGCGGTCGGCAAACCGGATCGTCACCGGCTCATCGGCAGTCCGGTACCGAAAGTCTATGGCATCGAGCACACGCTTGCCGTTTATCGCCACGACTTTGTAGCCGGGGCGGACATGGCCGAACAATGGTGAGGCGGGGTCGACACTAATTATTTTCATGACAGTTCCATTAAAAAGAGCGGGCGATGGGGTTCGAACCCACGACGTCAAGCTTGGGAAGCTTGCATTCTACCACTGAATTACGCCCGCTTAACTATATGGCCTGCTACAAAGTAGTCTCAAGCGACCAGGTTGTCAACAGGCTTGGCGTGATCGATTCTCTCTGACACCCGGTTCCCCATGCGCCTTCGGCGAGCTATAGGTACCCTTCCTCCGTCATTTCCTCTTGCCCGTTACCTTTACAATAATAATCGATATTTCGTACAGCAGATACAGCGGCCCGGCTAACATGAGTTGCGTGGCAACGTCAGGGGTGGGGGTCAGAATTGCGGCGGTGATGAGAATCAACACAATGGCATAGCGCCTGCCTTTGCCCAGGAAGCGCGAGGAGATAATGCCAACCTTCCCCATAAAGTAGGCCACCACCGGCATTTCAAAGCCAACCCCGAAAGCCAAAAGCAGCATCCCGGAGAACGTCAGGTAACTGCCGACGGTAATGATCGGACTGAGCAGATCGCCGGAAAAGCCAATGAGGAATTTCAGCGAATACGGCAGCACCACCAGATAGCAAAACGCCGCTCCGATCAAAAAGAGCACGGTGGAAACAAAAACCAGCGGAAAGACGCGGGCTTTCTCCTGCGGGTACAGGCCGGGGCTTACAAACGCCCACAATTGATAAAACACGATTGGCGCCGCCCCCACGACGCCACCGATCAGCGACACTTTCAGGTAGGCGTAAAACGAGCCCGTGACCTGGGTGACGTGAAGCTTGACATTGCCGAGGGGCTCCACGATAAACGCCATGAGGTGGTCCTTGAAGTAGTAGGCCACGGCCGTCATCAGCACCAGCGCCAGCAGCGACTTGAGCAGCCGCCGTCGCAGTTCCTCAAGGTGGTTCAGAAACGGCATGGAGCCGGTTTCGGCGGGTTGTGATTCTTTTTCTTCGTCAGTCATTATGCTTATATCGATCGGGTGGCCCACCGCTTGCGGTGGGGTTCATCGTGTCATCCGAGCGGAGTCGAAGGGCAATGAAACCGGCTTGCCGGTCATGGTTCGACTCCGCTCACCATGACTTAACGTGATCAGCATGACATTGACTTTCTGCTCCTATTTGCTCTTCTGCTGCTTCCGCTCAATCTCTTCTATCGCGTTGACAACCGTCTCCCTCCCATGCGCCAACCCATGCTGATCGATAATCTCCAAAGCTTGCTTCAGATATTTCAACGCCTCATCCAAATCACCCTTGTTAAAATAGATCAAACCGATATTGCCTAAATCAGTAGCCTCACCCTGGCGATAACCTACTTCCTTGTGAATCTCCAACGCATCTTTGTGATATTTCAACGCCTCATCCAAGTCGCCCTTATCATAATAGATCAGACCGATATTACCTAAAGCACTGGCCTCACCCTGGCGGTAGCCAATCTCTTTGTCTATCTGCAAGGCAGCCTGTTGATATTTCAACGCCTCATCCAGATCACCCCTGAGATAGAATACACCAGCGATATTTCCTGAAGCGACCGCCTGTCCTTCGCGAAAGCCAATCTCCTTGTGTATGTTTAACCCTCTCTGATAGTATTCTAACGCGCTGTCTAATGCACCTTTTGCCTTATCCACATCACCCTTGTTTTTGTAGAGCAGCCCCATATTGACCAACACGCTGGCTTCACCCCGTTGGTACTCAATATTGCTGTATATCTCCAAAGCCGTCTGGTGAAATTTCAACGCCTCATCCAGATCACCCTTGTTAGAATAGATCAGACCGATATTACCTTTGGCAGAGGCAATAAGCATACTGTCATCTCGCTCTTCAGCTTGGTGAAGTGCTACCTGGTAATAAGACATTGCCTTGGCATAGTTGCTTTTGGAATAGAAAACATTACCAATCCTCAACAAGTCATTGCCATCTAAGTAGCCACCCTCCTCAATGAATGTCTCAACTTTTCGTTCCAGTGTGTCAAAGCCTTCAGGGATAAGCGGTGGATTGTTCGGGTCGAGATTTGGAGGATCGTCGCCAAGGGCTTTACCCAGTATAGCAGTCAGTCTTGCATTTTCCCTTCGCAGGTAGTCTTTCTCAGATTCTCCACACTCTATCTTGCCCAGCAGCAACACTACCAATGCAGTGAAGACAGGGACTATAATAGCCCACCAGCCAATGGAGATACCAAGCGGCCTGGTCCTCTCGTCTAAGCGGCTTTTCTTTTTTCCGTCGTTCTCATCCATGCAACTACCCCCTACCCGCCGTCTCCTTCTTTACCCATGCGATGTAGTCGGAGAGGCCGTCGGATAAAGGTAATGATATTACTTCGGGGAGGTCGTAGGGGTGGTTTGCGACGACCCAGGCGCGCAGCTCGTCAAAGCGTTGCTGCGTGGTCTTGATGATCAGCAGCGCCTCCTCGTCATGCTCCACTTTGTTATCCCACCAGAAATAAGACTCGATCTTGGGTACAATGTTGATACACGCAGCCAGCCGGTTTTCAACCAGGCCTTTGGCAAGCTTGTTTGCCTCGTCGCGGGGTATGGACACAAAAACAACACGAATGTTTTCCATTACTTGGTTACCTCTTGTCTACTTTGCATGTTGTCAGGACTGCAAGAAGGTTGTGACATAAGTCCAACGTCATCGCGAGCGACCGGAGGAAGTGTGGCGATCTCAATTGTGTAGCTGTTTGCACTGTAAGAGATTGCCACGTCGCTTCGCTCCTCGCAATGACGGTTTCTGGAGTCTATGCAGTCAAGAATCATACTTTTTCGTAAATTAGCACAGGAGGTCAGTATGAGCAAGGGAAGTTTCTTAGTCGGTGTCGATGTTGGAAAGGATGAACTCCGGGCGGCCGTTAAGAGGCAGTCCCAAAAGTCGTGTCGATTTACCAGATATCAGATCCAGCAACGATCAGTAACACAAACGGGTGTCACCTCCAAACTCGTTTTGGAGGTGTTCCTCCTTACTGCCATTTAATTGTCTCTTATGTAATTTCAACAACCTTCGTAAATAAGGACAACCTGTATAGATCGGGGTTATTGGGAATCGGTGGTGAGTTAGACTTCTTCGTCCTGAAGTTGTATGTTGACAGGATCAAGGAAGGGAGTCACAGTCATGGGCAGGAGATCTCAGTTGAGCGTTTCCCAGCGCGTCGAGGTAGTTCTGATGGTTTTGCGCAAAGAAGAGCCTATCAGCGTGTTGGCTCGACGTTATGGAGTGAGCGAGACGACACTTCATCGTTGGCGGGATGATTTTGTCAAGGCGAGCCCAGCAGCGGGCCTTTGACCGATTTCGAGCCGAATACAACCAGGACCGTCCACATGAAGAGAAAAAAGAGTAAAAATCAAAAAAAGTGTTACCCATGTGCCCAGTCTAAAGTGTAACCTATGTAGCCGATCGTACCCGAATATATGATGTGAAACTTGAATTTCACTTGTTCTTTCTTTACTATTCACATTAAAACTATCCCGTGAGTGGCGTCCGCCTGTGGAGAGACGCCGCGACTTGGGAGGAGTTGGCGCACGAGGACGTACGCCAACCACGAGTGTATATTGTATGTATTGTTGCAACTGGGCGTAAGCTTATTAGGAACATTGCGAAACCCGTGCACAAGATCTTTGGTATACGTGCCTCTGAGATACTCCAGCCGGCCAACCTGCTGAGCCTGTCACGAATTGGGCTGGCGCCTTTCATCGGCTACTACCTCTGGAGAAGCGACAATCAAGCTACGTTAATATGTGCCCTCCTGCTGATTATTGCGGGGGTCACAGACGTCCTCGACGGCTTTGTTGCCCGCAGGCTGAACCAGGTCAGCCGTTTGGGGATGGTGCTTGATCCCCTGGCCGACAAAATCCTGGCGGTCGCCCTGGTTGTTATGCTGATCTTTTTCAGAGGTTTCCCCCTCTGGTTAGCGGTTGTAATCGTGGGCCGTGATTTGTTGATCCTTGTGGCCGGGGTGGTTCTGCTGAAGGGCAGCGACATCGTCGTCCCCTCCAACCTGACCGGAAAGTATACTTTTGCCGCGACAGCCTTCCTGTTGGGAAGTTACGTCATCAGATTTGACTTCGGCGCAACGCTGATGACGTACGTGACAGTAACCCTCGTTACTGCCTCAACCATTATCTACACCAGGACCTTTGTTTTGCTCAAGAGTGGTGCCTCCACGACCCCCTTTGCAGACCGGCCTCTCTACAGAATCACCAGAGCCGTTGTCACCTTAGCTGTTTTGGGAGGGTATTTTTACAAGCTGTACTTGTTCCTCTACGGCTAATTTCTGTGGTGGGGTGATCTTCAGATCGGCCCGCATGACAATGTCTTTCCCGTCGGGTCTGAAGACCCGCCGGGCACAGGACTAGGCACATATATTTCTGGGGCACACTATTAGCATGACAACAAAAAACGGCCCGCTTGAGGCGAGCCGTTGTCTTTAAGCAGAAAGACGCTTAAAAGAGGTATCCTCCACTTCTTTCCATGAAATGGAGGTTTTCAATTTTAGCCGGGCCGTTTTTGACGCCGGTTATTCACCATTGCAAATGAGAGATACTCAAGCTCCATGGCCATATTCTCGTTGCGCAGATGGACATCCTCTGGAACCTTCAGGTTTACCGGCGCAAAATTAAAAATGGACTTCACTCCCGCCCGGACAACATCGTCGACAATATACTGGGCAACCGTCGCCGGCACGGCCAGGACGACGATCTCGATTTTCGCTTCCTTGAGCTCGCTCTGTAGATTCTTGACGTCGGAAACTACGATGCCCTTGTGATTGGAACCGATCTTTCGCTGGTCATTGTCAAACAGTTTGACGATCTGGAAACCCTGTTTCTGGAATTCCTTGTAACTGACCAGCGCCGAACCGATATTGCCGATCCCAATGAGAGCCACTCGCCACGACCGGTCAATCCCTAAAATAGAGGCGATCCTGCTTTTCAGTTCCTGAACCGGGTACCCCAGACCACGGGTACCGAAAGACCCGAAAAATGAGAGGTCTTTACGAACCTGTGCCGGGGTCAACTTTTCCCGCTTGGCAAGTTCCTTTGACGATATGGTCTCGTAGTTATCCTTTTCAAGAAGGGACAATGCCCGATAGTACAGCGACAGACGGTGTATGGTAGATTCTGATATTCTTTTACCGGAACCAGTTGCCGTGGAGACATTCATTCCTGTTCCTCACATCCTTGCCTGTATGTCTCGTAACATGTGAAATGCTTCACAAGGAATAATATGTAAAGTCGTTTTTAGTGTCAAGTTAAAATCTTTTATATTATCGGGAGGATTCAGCCGAACCTGAACTGTTTCAACAACTTATTGTGGTGTTAGGGAATCTTGAAAGACAGTGTGCACGAACCGGTTAGCGAACCTTGATTCTGGGAATAGCCGGTGAAAGTCGCGCAAGTATCTCATAATTGATCGTTTGGGCCCACTGGGCCAGTTGTTCCGCCGAGACGATTTCATAACCGCTGCGACCAAGCAGCGTAACCTCATCCCATAGCCTGACGCCTTTGATGTCTGTTATATCGACCATCATGAGGTTCATACAAATGCGGCCCCGCACCGGCGCTCTTTTACCGTTAACCAACACGTGTGCCCGATTGGACAGACCACGATCGTAGCTGTCATAATATCCAACCGGAAGGACAGCCAACCGCGTCGGCGACGTAGTGCGGTAAGTGCACCCGTACCCGACAAAGGTGTCGGCGGCAAGTTGCTTGATCTGGGTAACCCTAGTTTTCCAGGTGAGGACCGGTTGAAACAGGTTGTCCCGCCCGCCCTGGAGGCGATAGGAGAGGTAAGTCTCTTTCGAGGGCCAGTGCCCGTAGGCGGAAATACCCGCTCGCACCAGTTGAAAGCGAGTCTTTTCGAAAAGAATCAAAGCCGCCGAGCAGGTGGTGTGACGCACGGTCGGTCTTATTCCTAAACGACCCATGGTCTTGACCATGCGGTTGAAGTTTGCAAGCTGATACTGGGCGTATTCGTGGTTAGTGGTGTCTTCGATATTGGCGAAATGCGTGGAAGCGCCGTACGGCTTTCTCAGACCGCGGTGTCTTTTGTATATCAGGGCATACGCCGGCAACTCCTTTTCAGTTATCCCTTGACGGTTGGTACCAGTCTCCAGTTTCAGATGCGTCCTGATCTGCCTGTTGTGTCTGTCGGCCATCTTTCCAAGACTGCTGAGGGTTTGTCGGTCGAAGATGACCGGCTCCAGGTCATATTCGAGCACGGCGTCCTGGCACCGCCGTGCGACCGGCCCCAGCAGCATGATCCGTCTATCCCAACCGTTCTCGCGACAGGCTGCCGCTTCTTCAAGAGAGTGAACCGATACGTAGTCAACTTCGGGCAGGGCAACCAGCATGTGTACGATCTCGGGCAGGCCGTGTCCATAAGCATTGGCTTTGACCGCTACAGCCAGTGTCCTGCCCCTGGCCAGTTTTGCCAGCGACCTGACGTTGTGTCTTAAGGCGGAGCACGACAGCTCAATCCAGTTCAGGAAGTATGACTTGCCCTTTGAGCTTGACTTGTCCATATCGACATTTATACCGCCCTGGCCAGGGGGGTGACAACAAAAAGATAGCATATCAGTGAAAACAGTCTTTGCAGGATTTGCTTTCTTACTCTCTGATTTCTGAGTTTCGTCAGGTCTTATCCGCCCAGGCGGAGATGACCTGACGAGTCGTTCAGCAAGATCTTGCTGTTTAATGGATTTTGTAAGCTGTCGGTTCACACACACCTATAGCGGGCAAGAACCGACAGAACGGTGATAATATTATGAAGGTAGATGTAGGGAAGGAGTCCCTGACTCCTGCCATGCAACTGTTTCTGCCTTCAATGGACAAGGTCGTTGGCGCGGGGATATCCCCTAAGATCAGGATGAAACCTCAGAGGAGCGGCGAGTGACGGCGCTACCGATCAGCCTCGAGAAATCAGGGAGCTGCTTGAAACTTGCCGATGAGCTTTCGAAGAGGTCGGCCAACTGGTACCCCATCGTCCCGCAGTTTACCATCACATATGGAACCTGCAGGCGTCGGCAGGTCTCTACCATCTTGTATAGTTCGACCTTGCCCGCGAACTTGGCGTCACAAATGACCAGGTTAGCAGCTTGAACAAGCTCATCGGGAAGCTTTATAATGTTGTCAATGAGCATCATCCTGGCATTGATCTCACACGCCTGCTTGAAATAATAGCTGACAATTGATTTGTCCAGAGTGAATATCAATACCTTAAACTCCTTTTCCTTTCTCAGTAATTCCACCAATGCTGTCTCATCATTGCGGCTCACGGGCAATGTCAGCGTAAAAGTAGTTCCCGCCCCAACGATAGACTCGACCGTCAGATCACCCCCGTGTTCACGGGCGATGTTGCGGCAGATCGCCAGACCCATCCCGGTGCCGACCAGTTCATCCTTGCCCCAAACGCCCTTGGTTGAAAAGAAGGGATCGAAAATCTTATTCAAGTTCTTCCCGGGAATGCCCACCCCAGTATCGCCCACCTTGATCATGATGTGATTACTCTCGGCCAGCAAAGCGATCGTGATGACACCGTTGGATTTGATGGCATGTTGAGCATTGATGAGGAGATTCAGCAATAGCTGCTGGATCTTGCTGGTGGAGACTTCTACTTCGGGGATCTCCTCAAAGTAGGTAACAACCTCAATCGAGAGATTCCTCATTTCTTTCTCCACTAACCTAATGGCATTCCCGATAATCTCTTTGAGATCCTCTTGATTCAACTCTTCCGGCTTGGCTTTGGAGTAGCTCAGCAGGGACATAGCGACGTCGTTCGCCTTTTCGCCATACTCGACAATCTTTGACAGAGTCTCATGAGCCAGCTGTAGACCACCCTCTTCTTCCAACTCAGTGAGCGCAAAGGAGGCATTGCCGACTATGCCTGCAAGGTAGTTCTTGAACTCATGAGCGACTCCCGCCGCCAGCATCCCGACAGCCGACATCTTGTCAGCCTCTACCAGCTTCTGCTGCGTAATGATTTCAGTAGTGATGTCCTCTCCGACTGACAGGAAGTTGATTATGTGATTTTCCTTATCAAATATAGGAGTGATTGTATGGCGCTCCCAGTAGATATCTCCACTTTTTCGCCGGTTTTGAAGGTTCCCAGTCCAGGTCTTGCCGGACGTTATGGTTTGCCACAACTCCTTGTAGAATTCCTTGTCCTGCTTGCCTGATTTGAGGATACTGATCGGTTTACCGACCGCTTCAGTCAGCTTGTACCCGGTTATACGACTGAACTGGGGATTAACATATTCAATGATTCCTTCGGGATCAGTAATGACAATCATATTTGCCGACTGGATAACAGCCGCAGAAAGCTTTCTGAGCTCCTCTTCCGCCTGCTTGCGCTCGGTGACGTCCCGATGACTCGCCATCTGTGCAATGACTTTGCCTTCATCATCCACTACCCTTGATGCGGTTATTGCCATCGGAAAAAGTTCACCGTTTTTTCTCCTGGCAATTAACTCTCCTGCCCAACCACCTTCTATCGTTGCTTTGATTGCCTTTTCCAACTTTGGTATCTGATCCTCGGCGTAAAGGGAAACAATCTCTTTTCCTATTAATTCTTCTCTTGAATAACCAAACATTCGAGTAAATGCGTCATTCACGTGGGTAATTCTGCCCTCGAGATCACCTACAGCCACGCCGTCAATTGAACTGTTAATGGCTTGCGAAAACAATCTCAGTTTGTCCTCCGCTCGTTTGCGCTCGGTGATATTGCGCACCACGGCCAGGATATAGTAGTTCCCCGACAGTTCCAACCTGTTCAGGCTGACCTCGGCATCGAAGGGGGTTCCGTCATAGCAGCAATGCAACCACTCAAAGAACTGCGGCTGTCCATCCAGCGCTGCCGTGATCTTTTCCATTGCTTTTTCTTTGGAATCTCGACCGTCGGGCTGCTGAAGCGGGGAAAAGCGGTAAGGCGGCTGACCAATAATCTGTTCTTTGGTGCAGCCAAACATCTTCAGGGTCATCCGGTTGCAGTTGATAAAACACTCTCCGTCCATCAGAAAGATAGCGTCGTTGGCCGATTGGAAGACCATACGATACCGTTCCTCGCTCTCCCGCACCGCCTCCGCCGCCCGCTTGCGCTCGGTGATGTCCCCAAAAATGCCCAGTACACCGACGATATTCCCTTTCTCATCCTTGACCGGTGTTTTGACTGTGTGCACCCAAATATCTCGACCATCCTGGATATATCTCTCTTCGATATTCTCTATCTTCCCTGATTCCAGAATCCTTTTGTCGTCTGCCCTGTATTTTTCAGCCAACTCTTTAGAATGAAAATCGTAATCAGTCTTCCCACCTATCTCATCTGGCTTGATTCCTAAATCCTGAGCATAGTTCTGATTGCACGAGACATAAACAAGGTCCTTGTCCTTGAGAAATATCCTTTGGGGGAGATTCTCAACCAGTGTTTTGTACCTGTCTTCGCTCTCCCGCAGCGTCTCCTCCGCTCGCTTGCGCTCGGCCTCATCCTCCATGGCGTGGAGAGCGAAGGCGATATCCCCAGCTACCTCGATGAACAGGTCTTGTTCCTCAGCCTCGTTAGCGTACTCAGCGGGCATGCATACACCCAACATCCCGTATGCTTTCCCTCTGAATTCCAGTCGAACAGCCATCGCTGAAGGTGCGCTGGGTTGCATAGGCATCGGACATTCCGAGCAAGCCTCAGAGACATCCCTTACAACCAACAAGCCGTCTCGGATTGTCGCCCCTTGCCAGCAAGGAGGAAGCTTGCCTTGCTTGAACCTTTCAACAAGCGGTAGAGACTCTTTGGCGTGACCGGCAACAGTGCTGGAAATATGCCTGCCGGATTCGTCGAACAGCACAATCCAGGCCATGTGATACCCCCGGGTTTCCACGAGGTGTTCGCAAGCCTTCTCGATCAGTCTGTCGCGGTCCTTCTCCGTCGTAATGGCCTGGTTGACATTTCGAATCGCTTTGAGCACGGCATTGAGATGCTCAATCTTTTCCTGGGCTCGCTTGCGCTCGGTTGTGTGTCTTACAAAGAGCCTATCCACTAATAATCCAATAGACAAAGCCAAGAGCGTAGCTCCAAGGCCGAACACAATAACATATCTGATATTGGTGTTGTGCTTGTTGTGAACTCTGGTTTCAGTCGCCGATAGTTTATTCAGATGTGCCGTTGCATGTTCATTAATCACTTTTCTCAGAGGGTAAAATACAGGCCCAAACTCTTTTCTGATTTTTTCAAGCAACTCGTCTTCTCCAGCACCCTGATCCTTCAGGTCAATAACTTCAGCGCTTACAGATATGAGTTGCTGGGACAGATCCCTTATTGCTTCAGCAGCCTTCTGTTCCTCCGAACCGATATTTCTTTCGTGTTCGAGATGTTCTCTTGAACCCTGTTCCAAGGTCGCCCACTGCTGCTTTAACCACTCTTTTATCGTTTTGCCGTCTCTTATGACATTACCACTTATTACATAGGTTAATGTCCACTGTCGTATCTCAGTGGCTGTGTATTTCATCTCGGCCATTGCAATGGCCCCGAGGTCAATGTCATCTTGCAGGTCGCTAAAAAGTCCCTGCACGCCCTTGCTGCTCAACAAAGTGTGAACACAAATTGCCCACAGCAGTAGAGTAATTGCCAAAAACCCCAAGTTGAGTTTGCGTCTCATATTCTATGTTCGGCCCTCTTTATCTATTGTTCAGGAATTCATTATACTCCCGGATTCTATTCTCCGCTCGCTTACGCTCGGTGATGTCTAACAAAAAGACCACGCTCCTTGTTG
>Ga0307437_1000110_pt1 | contig 64169 bp, 69 predicted proteins | sample SalMarWE160390MG_FD_202146 | JGI IMG/M metagenome (GOLD analysis project Ga0307437, IMG submission 202146) | Salt marsh sediment microbial communities from the Plum Island Ecosystem LTER, Massachusetts, United States - WE1603-90 | ecosystem: Environmental > Aquatic > Marine > Intertidal zone >...
GCCCAGGCCCTCGTTGTAGTCAGTGAGGTGCTTTCTCCAACTCGTTTCGCTCACTCCATAGTCTCGCTTGCCCCACCCTCGACCTCTGCTCGGGAGCCGATTGGGGATGAGGAACCTGAGTGGAAACTCAACCGCAACGGACACAGTGCGGTGCACAGCAAGACGATTATAACACGCGCTCACCGGGCCCGGCAAATGTCTCCGCTCGGTGTGCACAACCGGGCCGAGAGCCGCCGTCACACCTGTCTTCACTACACTGCGGTCTGCTGAGAAACCGCGATCCGGGGGTCGAACCCGTCTCTAGCGTACATTGGGGCCTCCCGTTGCAGCATTTGGTTGTGGCCTTGACGCCGCTGGAAAACGGTGGTATCCTTACACTGCCCTGAGAGGGGCGGGAAGGGAGGCTCTTGGTGATGCTGAGGGTGGGCCTGCGATCGGTCTGTGTCCTGGCCCTCCTGCTATTGACCTCCGCCTGTGACGTGCTAGGCGGAGCTGCTTCCATCGACGACATCGTCCTGACCACCGCGCTGGACGCCGACTACTGCCCCGTTGACGACGTCACGACGTTCTCTCCCAACGGTGCCTTCTACTGCTCAGTGAAGGTATCGAATCTACGACAGGGTTCGACTGTTACCAGTCGGTGGTACTTCGGAGGGGACTTCATAGAGGAGATCAACTATGAGGTCCAGACGGGCGGTTTTGGCTGCGTGGGGTTCGAGCTGACGAGTCCCAATGCATGGCCGGGAGGCGGCTACCGCCTGGAGATCTACCTGGATGGGAAGCTCGAGCGGATGGCGAGGTTCGCGGTCGCCTAGCTGACGTCCAACGCCCTGTAGCTTGGCGTGCGGGAGGGGAAGCATGGATTTCACTTTCGAGAAGAAGCATGAGTTGCTTCGGCGCACTGTGCGCGACTACGCACAGCAGGTGATTGCGCCCAGGACCGCAGAGATAGAAGAGACCCATGCCATACCGGTCGATCTACGCCAGGAGATGGCGGAGCTGGGTTTTTTCGGCGTGCCCTTCCCAACGGAATACGGCGGCGCCGGCGCTGGAGAGATCGGGTACTGCATCCTCATGGAAGAGCTGATGCAGGGCAATCCCTCGGTGGCCGTGCTGGTGGGGGCACACACGAGTATCGGGGCCACGGCTATACACCTCGACGGCAGCGATGGGCTGAAGCAGAAGTACCTCCCGCCCCTCTGCCGGGGGGAGCAGATCGCTGCCTATGCCTTGACGGAGCCCAACGCTGGATCGGATGCTGCTTCGATCACTCTTTCGGCAGTGAGAGAGGGCGACAGCTACATCCTGGATGGCTCTAAGATCTGGATCACCAATGGGGGGGACGCAGAGATCTTTAGCGTGTTTGCCGTGACCGACAAAGCGCTGGGCTACCGAGGTGGGCATACAGCCTTCGTGGTGGAGAAGGGGTTCCCCGGGTTTTCTCTAGGCACCATCGATGAGAAGATGGGCATTGTCGGCTCGTCAACGGCGGAGCTGGTGTTCGACGGGTGCCGGGTTCCCGCAGAGAACGTCATTGGACAGGTGGGCATGGGTTTTCTCACCGCCATGCGTACCCTCGATCACGGGCGTCACGGCCTGGGCGCGGGCTGCCTGGGCGGTGCGCAGGAGGTGCTCAATGCCTGCCTTGAGTACTCCAAGTATCGCCAGCAGTTTGGCGTCCCCATCGCCCAGAAGCAGGCTATCCAGTTCATGATCGCTGACATCATCACGGAGATAGAGGCGCTGCGCTCGCTGGTCTATCGCGTCGCTTGGCTCGCTGATTCCCGCCGCCCATACCGACAGTTGGGCGGGATCTGCAAGCTCTTTGGATCGGAGGTCCTTGCCCGCGCAGTGGACAAGGGGGTACAGATTCACGGCGCGCTGGGCTACATGAGGGACTATCCGATGGAGCAGATGTATCGCGATGCGCGGATCACCGAGATCTTCGAAGGGACCAACGAGATACAGCGTGTCGTCATCGCCATGGAGGCCTTCCGCAGACTGGGAGTGCGCGTCGAGCCCTAAGAGGAGGGACACATATGAAGGTGATCGTGCCCATCAAGCAGGTCTACGATCCCGCGACGGTGCGCGTGAGCCGCTCACGAGGTATTCTGGATACCCGGGAAGCGGCGCTGATCATGAATCCGGCGGACAGGTACCCGCTCGAGGAGGCGTTGACGCTCAAGGAAGAGGCGGGCGCGCACGTTGTGGCTGTGACCATGGGACCTGCTGAAGCCGAGGATATGCTCCGAGAGGCCCTGGCGATGGGCGTGGACGAGGCGGTGCTTCTTGCTGACGAGGCCTTCTCCTCTGCGGATGCCTCGGCAGCGGTGATGATCGTAGGAGAGGCGATCAACGAGATTGGCGACTATGACTTGATCCTCACTGGCTACAGAGCCACAGGGGATGGCACAGGTGAGTTCGCCCCACGGCTGGCGCAGTACCTGGGCGTACCCCAGATCCTGAGAGCCAGCCGGCTCCAGGTTGGCGATGGCAAAGTGGCCGCCAGGCGAAGAGTCTCCTCGGGATACGCGATGTGGGAGGCTCCCCTTCCCGCCGTCGTCTCGGTGGACGAAGGGGCGAACAAACCCCGCCACCCGAGCTTGCCGGGATCGATTGCTGCGTACGAGGAGAGGGTGGTCAGCGTCTGGGGGGTCAAGGACCTGGGTATGACCCCTGAGGCGATCGCGGAAAGCACTCGTACCGATGTGAGGAACAGCTATGCTGCTCCCGAGCGGGAGCGGGGCAGGGTTCTCAGGAGCGAGCCGGAGCAGGCGGCGAGAGAGCTGCTCCAGGAACTGAAGGCCAGAGGGTTGATCGAGTCATAGGGCACTGAAGCGCACATGATTGACCTGCAATTGACGAGCACCCTCGCTGATCGTGTTGGTCAAGGAACGAAGCGTCTCTACCGGGCCAAGGAGAATTCGTATGTTTGACGGACTGCTATTGTTGAACGGTAAGGTCTACACCATGGACGGGCCTCTCCCGCGTGCCCAGGCTGTGGCTGTGAGCGGTAGCCGGATCCTCGCTGTGGGTGCGGATGACGAACTGCGTGGGTTGACAACTCACGGTCAGTGGCAGGTCGTCGATCTGCACGGCAGGGCGGTGCTCCCGGCCTTCACCGATTGCCACCTGCATTTCCTGGCTTACGCCTTGAAGGCCACCAGCCTGTCGTTGGAGGAGCAACTGACCTTGGAGGGCACTCTTGCGCGCGTGCAGGAATACGTGCAAAGCGCTGAGCTAGGGGCCTGGATTCGCGGCTGGGGCTGGAGCGACAGCACTTGGCCCCCCGGCAGCGTGGCCTGGAGACAGCTACTCGATGGAGTGGCACCAGAGCACCCGGTGGTCCTGACCAAGAAGGATGGACACGTCATCTGGGTGAATTCCGAGGCCCTGCGTAGAGCCGGAGTCGACGAAGATACACCCGAGCCGCCAGGGGGGGTGATCGAGAGAGACTCAGAGACAGGACAGCCCACTGGGATCCTCAAAGAAGAGGCCATGCATCTGGTTTGCGACGCTATCCCTTCCCCCGGCGCCAAAGAGCGCCAGGCCGCGCTGAGAAGCGCCGTGGCGGAGGCGCAAGAACTGGGGATCACCGGCATCCATGACTGCGGCAGCTGGCAATCGGTACATGACCAATCTTTCAGCGACTATCAAGAGATGATCGGCAGGGATGACCTCGGTGTGCGGGTGTTCATGCTGCTTTCTAGAGCCAACCTCGACGAGGCCATCAAGGTTGGGCTGAGAAGTGGCTTTGGTGACAGCTATCTGCGCGTGGGCAACGTGAAGCTCTTCTCCGACGGGACGCTTGGCTCCCAGACGGCGGAGATGATTGAGCCATTCCTGGGCCAGCCTGATAACAGGGGAGTGGCGGCCATAGCGCAGCAGGAGCTGGAGGACGCGGTGCTGCGGGCAGGGGCGGCTGGCCTCGCCTGCTCTGTGCACGCCATCGGCGACAAGGCAAACCGGCGGGTTCTCGATGCCTTCGAGAAACAGCGCCGCAGCGGCTCAGGCAGGGGTCTGCGCCATCGCGTAGAGCATGCCCAGTTGCTGGACGCAGCGGACGTGCCACGCTTCAAGGAACTTGACGTAATCGCATCGATGCAGCCCATCCATGCTACCCAGGACATGTACATCGCCGACAAGTACTGGGGCGAGCGGTCGAAACTGGCCTACGCCTGGCGGGCTCTGCTAGATACGGGGGCGCATTTGGCCTTTGGCTCCGATGCACCTGTGGAGTCCATGGACCCCTTGGTGGGCATTCACGCGGCGGTGACCAGACAGCGGGCTGACGGTGACCCGGAAGGCGGTTGGCATCCTGAGCAGTGTCTCTCTGTAGGAGAGGCCGTGCACACTTATACCCTGGGCGCCGCCTACGCCTGTGGCTCGGAGGCGGACAGGGGATCGATTACTCCGGGAAAGGTGGCCGATGTCGTGGTTCTGTCCGACGACATCTTCGAGATACAACCAGAGGACATACTACGGACGCGCGTGATGGCCACGGTGTTCGACGGGAACATCGTCCATGGAGAAAAGGATCTCTGACCAGTGACGGGAGCGTCGGATCGTCCAAGGCTCTACGCTGTCTTGCTCATGGGCGTGGTGGCCGTGTCTTGCGCCGCCATTTTCATCCGTCTGGCGGAGGCTCCCTCACTCGTTACCGCTACCTACCGGCTAACGCTGGCTTCTCTGATTGTGGCACCGGCGGGCCTGATCCGCTGCCGTCAGGAGCTCAGAGCGCTGGGCCGACGCGATCTCCTCTGGGCGGTCGTGTCGGGGGCTTTTTTGACGCTGCACTTCGCCTTCTGGATAGCTTCGCTGGATCACACCACGGTGGCCAGCTCAGTGGTGTTTGTGGCCACAAACCCGCTCTTTGCGGGCGTGGCGTCTCACCTATTCTTGCAGGACAGGCTATCACCGCTGACGTTTGCTGGCATCCTGCTGGCCATTGCGGGCGGAGCGATCATCGGCTGGAATGACCTGGACCTTGGGGGCAGTGCGCTGTGGGGAGACCTCCTGGCTCTTCTGGGTGCGGCGATGGCGGGAGGGTATTTCATTGCCGGGAGAAGACTGAGGCCAAAGGTATCCCTGCTGGCCTACGTGACTGTGGTGTACTCGATAGCGGCTGTGGGGGCGCTCTTGTTATCGACGGTGACGCGGCAATCCCTGACTGGCTACTCCGTGCAGACGTACGCCATGTTCGTATTGTTGGCCGTGGGTCCCCAGATCATCGGGCATTCGTCCTTCAATTGGGCCCTGCGCCACCTGTCCGCGGCGGCGGTCGGTGTTACGACTTTGGGCGAGCCTGTGGGCTCCACGATTCTGGCCTACTTCATCTTGCGGGAGGCGCCAACGCTGCTCAAGGTGGCAGGGGGCTGCTTGATCCTCGCCGGCATCTATGTCTCTCTACAGGGCGGGCGGGTCGAGCGAGGACTGGCTTTGGAGGCGTGACGATATTAGAGGTGTGTCTTGACCACTAGAAACTCCATACGGCACGTGCTTTTCGACCTTGACGAGACCATGTATCCCACGGAAACGGGGATCATGGACCTCATCGGACACCGTATCAATGAGTACATGTCCTTGCGGCTGGGCATCGACCCGGAGGACGTGGCCAGGATGCGTAGAGGATACTACGAACAGTATGGTACGACCGGCCGCGGTCTATACCTGCACCATGACATCGACGTGGGCGACTACTTCGAGTTCGTCCACGATCTGCCTGTAGAGGATCTGCTTCAGCCTGACGCTCGGCTGCATCAGATGTTGGAGGGGCTGGAAGCAGAGAAGATCATCTTCACCAATGCCACCGCTGCGCACGCCTGGCGAGTCTTGCGGGCCCTGCAAGTAGACAGGCACTTCGAGCGCATCGTTGACATCAAGGCTGTGGGATACGTCCCCAAGCCCGACGTGAGGGCCTATCGTCAGGCGCTTGAATTGCTTCAGGTGCGGGGCGAGGAGTGCTTGCTGGTTGATGATCGGTTGCGGAACCTGCGCCCCGGACGCGAATTGGGGATGACGACCGTGCTGGTAGGGCTGGACCAGCCGGGGGACGGCGCCGATTTCGTAGTCGAGCGCGTTGTCGAGGTAGGAGACCTAGTAAGGCAGATTCACTCAGGCCAGGCGACGCCTGAGTAGGCGACGGTTGACATAAGCAGGAGGGCAGCGTATGTGGGACGAACTGCTGACGCCTATCGAGGAAGAAGCCGAACCCATGCACGTGTGGGCTGTGGGGGAGGTGCAGCAGGGCCGGATTTCACCCGTCAGCTACGAGTTGCTGGGAGCGGCGCGCGATCTGGCCGATCTGCTGGGGGTCCGGGTCGAGGCTGTCCTCTTGGGGAAGGGAGTTGGCGAGCTGGCCGAGCAGCTCGGGTGGCGTGGAGCGGACACGGTCTACGTGATCGAGGATGATCGGCTGGCCGAGTACCGGACCGAAGAGTACGCCGGACTGCTGGGGGGTCTCATCAAAGACAGGAATCCCGAGATCGTCCTTCTTGGGGCAACAGATATGGGAGAGGATCTGGGGCCGCGACTGGCCCAGCAACTGGATGCGGGTCTGCTATCCCATTGCACGAAACTGGAGGTGGATCAGGCCAAGCGGCTGCTGCTGGGCACGCGGCCGATGTACGCCGGGGAGTTGATGATCACCAGCACCTGCACGAACCAGCACCCCCAGATGGCCACGGTCTGTCCTGGAGCCATCGACCCTTATCCGCCGGATCAATCCCGGCTGGCACAGATCGAGCAGGTCGCGCCCGAGTGGGGAGAGGAATCGCTGGGGGCGCGTTTCGTGGGAGATGTCGAGGAACTGCCCAGGCCCTCACTGCAGCAGGCGAGGATTGTGGTTGCCGGTGGGAGAGGTGTCGGCGCCGAGGGCTTCGAGCTAGTGAAGGAGCTCGCCCGTCAGCTAGGGGGAGCCGTCGGTGCCTCCCGAGGCGCTCTGGACGAGGGCTGGGTGGAAAAGGAGTATTGGGTAGGAGGAGCAGGTGGCACCCGGGTTGCGCCCGACCTGTACATAGCCTGCGGCATCTCCGGCGCCCTCCAGCACTATCTAGGCATCAAGGATGCCAGGTTCATCGTAGCCATCAACACTGATCCTGAGGCTCCCATCTTCAAGTTCGCTGACGTGGGCATCGTCGGAGATGTCCAGGAGGTTGTGCCTGCCTTGTTGGCTGGGCTAAGGGCAAACAACAGTTGAGCTCTCAGGCTCTGCCGCCCCGCGTCAAGCTGCTTCAAGGCAGCTACTACGAGATTGGTTTGCAGATGGGTGCCGCCCTGGAAAGCCTCAAAGTCCCAGAGGCTGATGAAGAGACTGTGACGCTCGCCCTGCGCTGCGAAGCTGTGATTGCCGACACATACCCTTCCCTCCTCGACAAGGTGGAGGGCATGATCGAAGGGGGGAAGCTTGAGAGAAGCGACTTCAAGGCTCTTTTCTACGCGAGGGATTCCGCAGGCCAGATGGGTTGTACGAACCTGGCTGCCCTGCCCTCGTGCACAGCGGACGGATCACTGCTGGTGGGAATCAACTACGACTGGTACTACTACGCTCTACAATGGCGTGAGTTGCGAAAGGTGAGGCCTCAGGGTGCCTATCGAAGCCTGCGCGTCACGCATCACTGGGCTGGGAGTCCCGATGGACTCAACGAGGCTGGACTGGGGATGTTCCTGTCCGTCTTGCCCCAACGGCAGAGCCTCAGGCCTGGCCTGGCGTGGCACCTGATCGTGGACATTGTGCTGGATAGCTGTCGCGATGTGCGGGAGGCCTGCGACTTCGTGGCTTCGGTGCCCCACCTGGGCGCTTTCAACTACCTGATCGTCGATGCTCTTGGTCACGCCGTCGTGGCAGAGGCTGTGCCCGGAGGGGTTACGTTCCGGGAGGCCGAGAATGGGTTCCTGCTGGCCACCAACCATCTCCCAGGCCGGGAGGCACCCGAGGCTGAACTGTCCGAGGGCGGCAGAAGGAGACAAAGGCGCTCTGTGACCCGGTACAAGAGGGCGACCGAGTGGTGCTCAGGGATGGCAGGCCAAGTTGATGAAGCGGCCGTCAGGGGGTTGCTCCGGGACCACGAAGCCCCGATCTGCCGCGGCAACCACAACCCGCCGCAGCAGGGGACGGCTTTCGACGACGTATTCGGGACCATCTGGTCCCTCACGGCCAGACCGGCGGAGCGGGAACTGCACGTGGCCTGGGGCCACCCCTGCCGTTCAGACTACGTGAGATACGACGTGGCTTGATTCTGGGGGAACGATTGAAGGATCTCGCTGGCAAGCGCCTACTGATTACCTCTGGGCCTACCAGGGGACCGCTGGATGCAGTTCGCTACCTCACCAACAAGTCCACCGGTCGTCTGGGCGTGCTCTTGGCAGCCGAGGCATTGTCGAGGGGTGCGGCCGTCACTTTCGTATTTGGGAAGGGCAGCCTGACTCCCAGTCCCGACCACGTGGGGGCTGATGCGGCAGGCCGGTTGAGGCTGATCGAGATTGAGACGGTGGGCGAGCTAGCAGAGGTTATGAATGCTGAGCTCAGCTCTGGGCAGTTCGACGCAGTTGTTCACTCGATGGCGGTGTTGGATTATGTCCCGGAAGCCTGCCTGGAGGAGAAGACGCCATCCGGGCAGAACGAATGGTGGGTCAAGCTGGTGCGGACACCCAAAGTGATCAAGGTCATCAAGAAGCTACAACCGTCCACTTTGCTCGTCAGTTTCAAGCTGGAGGTGGATAAGTCCGAGGAAGAGCTTGTCGAAGCGGCTTTTCGCTCTCTGCTAGCCAACGGGGCGGACCTGGTCCTTGCGAACGACCTGCGGCAGGTGGAGCAGGGGCGCCACATGGGCTACGTTGTGAACCAGGCCGGGGACGTCGAGGCGGTGGCCGAGGGGAAGGAAGAGATAGCTCGACTGCTCCTCGACGCCGTGGCACAGAGGCTGCAAGCGCAGGCAACATAGCCCGTCGTTGCACAGGAGGTCCAGGATGTCTCTGAGAGGCAAAACGGTGGTTTTGGGGGTCACAGGTAGCATTGCTGCCTACAAAGCGCCTACGCTGGCTAGGAGGCTCCAGAGCAAGGGTGCTGAGGTCATAGTGGTGATGACAGAAGCTGGCACCAAGCTCGTGGACCCGCTTACTTTCCGCAGTCTCACGGGGAACCCTGTGCTCGTTGACATGTTTGCGCCTTCCACCGACTGGCAGATCGACCACATCTCCCTGGCTGAGAGGGCGGATCTGGTGTTGATTGCACCAGCCACCGCCAACACCATCGGCAAGATCGCCCACGGCATCGCAGACAACCTGCTGACTTGTGCCGTCATGGCTACCAAGGCCACGGTGCTCATAGCTCCGGCTATGAACGTCAACATGTACGAGAATCCAGTGGTTCAGGCCAACATAGAGAGGCTGAGCCAGTTGGGCTACTACTTTGTGGAGCCCAAGGTGGGGACTCTGGCTACGGGCATCGAAGGCAAAGGACCTCTGGCTGACGTGGAAGAGATCGTCCAGAAAGCCGAAGAGCTGTTGAAGGGCCAGGACTGAACCGCGTTCCGTGCACCCCCGTACAATGCCGACGGTTCAGATACGCATATGTCGATCCGATCACGTGCCAGAGTCATGCCTCTGCCACAGGTCGTGCAGCCAACCTGGCACTGACGCCTCCCGCTTCAAGTCCCCGCGGACGAGATAAGGCTTGATATCCAGGACCGGCGTCCCATCGAAGGCGTCCAGGCCTCGCACGTGCAGGGTATTCCCTTCCACCCTCAGTAATTGCACGGTTGTCATCCCGATGGGATTGGGTCGATGTGGAGTCCGCGTGGCGAAGAGCCCGACCGGGGGCAGGTCTTCCTTTGCCTCAGGATGCACCTTGAGGGGTGTCTCCACATCTCGGGGCCTGTCGAGCCAGAAGAGAACCACGACGTGTGAGAACTCGGCCAGTCCCTCGAGAGCCTCGACCCACCGCTCGTCGATCACCACGCGGGAGTCTATTCGTTCCCAGATCACGCGCTCTCCGGGCTGGACCTCGTTGTCGACGCGACCTATGGGTTCCAGCGTGAGGACTCCAGCATGTGGAGGAGTATCCATCGCTTTTCGTTCCCTCCTTGCTCCGCAGCCACCGTACGGGCAACGCCGTCCCGGGCAGGCCCGTCACTAGTATAGCAGCTTCCAAGGTGCGCGCAAGGACCCGCCGCGAGGACCTCGCCCAACCCATGGCACGATGTGCGAGAAACGGTGCACGGGCATTGGGCCGGTCGGCGATGAACGAGCTCCGTGAGGGATGGAATCTACTTGCCCCCTTCACGACGGGGTGCTAGGATTCCCAGACCGCCAAGCTCTCAGGTTCCGGAGACAGAGGCATGGCCAAAGCAACAGTAGAGAAATCGGCGGGAGGGGTGGTCTACCAGATCCGCGAAGGGGAGATGTGGGTAGCACTCATCTGCACCCGGGAGGGCACAGTGTGGGGACTGCCCAAAGGCCTCATAGAGAAGGGAGAGAAACCGCTGGAGGCCGCTCTGCGAGAAGTGAGAGAGGAGGCGGGTCTGCACGGGGAGTCGGTGGCCGATTTGGGGCACATCGAATACTGGTATCGTGACTCCGAGAGCAAGGTGCTCTATCACAAGTTCGTGCACTACTACCTGCTGAGATGCGAGGGAGGCGATGTCGCTGATCACGGTTGGGAGGTGGACGAGGCTCGTTGGTTCCGCATCGGCGAAGCGATGGAGACGATATCCTACGAGAATGAGCGAGAAGTGCTCTTCAAGGCCAAGGAGTCCTGGGGGAGGACTGAAGCCGGAGTCGATTGAAGTTCAGAATCACGTGCTCTGCCTGTGTCCTTGTGCGGTCGCACAGGTGTGCCGTGTAGGGATGGTCGAGGCACACCTATGACGACGACGCAGATGCCCTCACGGGCCACTGCGGTCCTCCTGGCGCTCGTGGTTGTCAGTCTCTGGTCCTCTTCGTGGGTGCTGATCAAGCTTGGTCTGGAGGACATCCCACCCCTCACCTTCGCGGGGCTACGCTACTTCCTGGCCTTCGTGGCACTGCTTCCTTTCTCGCTGACCGGATCGAGTCGTCGGGCGCTAGGCAGCCTGAGCCGCCGCTCCTGGCTTCTGCTGGGCGCGCTGGGGTTGACGTTGTACGCCGTGGGCGTGGGTGGACAGTTTGTGGCCCTCTTCTACCTGCCCACAGTGACCACTCGCTTGCTCTTCGCCTTCAACACGATCGTCGTGGCCTTGCTCAGCGGGGCACTACTTCGCGAACCACCGTCCCGACTACAGTGGTGCGGAGTCCTCGCGGCGATGCTCGGCATCTATACATACTTCCACCCGGTAGACATCCCTACGCGAGAGTTGACCGGAGTGGCCTCCGCCCTGGTTGGGATGCTGGGTTTCGGACTGGGGGCGCTCCTGGGCCGTAAGGTCGCGCGGTCAGGGACCATATCGGCCCTGCTGGTCACGTCTGTAAGTATGGGGGTGGGTAGCGTACTGCTGCTGGGGTGCGGGCTGGCGGTTCAAGGGCTGCCGGCGATCAGTATCAGCAACTGGCTGATGATTCTGTGGCTCAGCGTGGTGAACACCTCGCTGACTTTCGTGCTGTGGAATCACAGCCTGCGGACCCTCACAGCGGTCGAATCCAACATCATCACCAACGTAATGATCGTGGAAATCACGGCGCTCGCGTGGTTGTTCCTGGGGGAACACCTAACGCTCGTCGACGTGGTCGGGCTGGGGCTGGTCATCGCGGGCACCATCATGGTGCAGCTCAGAAGCAGGGGACCCCACGGTGCTGGGGCTGAGGAGCCGGACTAGAGCTGAGCCACCTTGTCCCGTACCTTCTCCCACACTCTGCCTAGTTCCTCGGTCACAGGCCCATCTCGATAGGCTGTCACGGGTTGGCCTTGCACCATGGCCTCCGTGACTACTGTGTCGAACGGTATGTGGCCCACGACCTCGATGTTTCTGTCGGCGCAATACTCGTCGATCTCGCGCGATTTCTGAAGGTTGATGTCATACTTGTTGATGCACACCAGCGGGGGGATCCCAAAGTGCTCTGTCACCCCCAGAACGCGCTCCAGGTCGTGAATGCCAGAGACTGTGGGTTCGATGACCATAAGAACCAGGTCAACGCCCGTAGCCGCGGCGATAACCGGGCAGCCGATGCCCGGCGGACCATCGATGATGATGTAGGGCTGGGCACCTTCAGACGCGAGCTTTCTGGCGCGCTCTCGTACTTCAGCGACCAGCTTTCCTGAGTTCTCCTGTCCGGCGAAGAGATGGGCATGGACTAGTGGTCCGAAGGCCGTGTCGGATATGAACCACAGACCGTCCTGTGGCTCCTCCATGTGGATGGCCTCGGACGGGCACTGATAGTAGCAGACGGCGCATCCCTCGCACGCCACGGCGTCTATGGCGTAGGCCTCCTCTTCGGCGTTCTCGTCGGGGACGATCACGGCGTCGAATCGACATACGTCCGCGCAGGTCCCACAGGCTACACATAACTCGGGATCGATGCAGGCCACCTTGCTGCTGAAGAATGCAGTCTCTTCCCGGAGTCTAGGCGAAAGGACGAGCTCGAGATTGGCTGCGTCCACGTCCGCGTCTACCAGAACGATGTCGGTTTCCTGGGAAGCCAGGTGGGCCAGAGCTGCGGCGACGGTGGTCTTGCCGGTGCCTCCTTTGCCGCTCAACACGACGAGTTGCTTCACGCCCCTGCCTCCCTTTCAATGCTCTTCAGTAGCTGTCGGAACTGCTCTCGATACTCCGGCAGCGCATCGACTACAGTCACTCCTGTGGAATAGGCTTCTGCAATGCGGCGATCCATGGGGATGCGCATCAGGATAGAAATACCCTCAGCATTGCAGTACTCATCCACGCCGTCATCGCCCACCCCGTCCTGGTTGACGACGACACCCACTGGTAGCCCCAGTTCATCGCGGCCCACCTCGACCGCCATCCGGAGGTCGTGGAGGCCGAAAGGTGTGGGTTCGGTCACCAGCAGGACGTAGTCAGCCCCCCTCATCGATTCCACGACGGGACACGCTGTGCCTGGCGGAGCGTCGAGAATGGCCAGATCGTATTCGTTGCTCAAGCGCCGCTTCAACTCACGGATGATTGGAGTAGCCATGGGCTCGCCGACGTTGAGCACACCGTGACCGAAATCGAACCCATCGACGCGCCCTTCTTCGATGATTCCGATGGGATGAGGCTCCTCGCTGATGGCTTGTTCAGGGCATTCCAGGGTACAACCCCCACAGCCGTGACACAATTCGGGAAACACCAGGGTCGCATTCGGCAGAGCGGCGATCGCGTGGAACTGGCATACCTGTGTGCACCGTGCGTGATGCTGACAACGCGACTCATCAACCTTGGGAATCATGATGGAAACGGGCTCACTTCGCGTGATGGTTGGCTTGAGGAAAAGGTGGGCATTGGGCTCCTCGACGTCGCAGTCCAGGAAGAGCAGTTTCGAGTTGCCGCCCGTGGGAGCGACGGATAGTGCCATATTGACGGCGACTGTCGTCTTGCCTGTACCTCCCTTGCCGCTGGCTATAGTCACGATCATCTGTAGTTGCCTCCTGCCGGGGGCCTCGTTCTGGCAGAGCACTTGGCGGCTAGTTGTCCATGGCCTTGGAACACTCCTCGCAGTAGCCCAGCAGTTCGACGCGACTGCTCGTGATCGCGAAGCCGTGCTGGGAGAACAACTCCCTGTACATTGCGGCGCAATGGCTGCATTGGAATTCGATCACCTTTCCGCAGCCAAGGCACACCAGGTGTTGGTGGCGCCCGGACTGCGCTTCATACCGATAATGGTCACCAGCAAGGTGCAGTTCCGTTACCAGGTCCAGCTCCTTCAGGAGATCCAAGGTCCGGTAGACCGTGGAGAGGCTCAGCCGAGGGACATCTTTCCGGGCGAGATCGTAGATCTCGTCAGCACTGAGGTGTCCTTCGCGTTCCTGGATGATCCTGAGAACTGCCCGCCGCTGCGTGGTGACCCGGTTGCCCCGCTCACGTAGCAACTTGCTGATCTCCGTCTGTCGCGGCCGCTGGGCTCCTCTATTGGTCAAACATCCCCTCCTGAGATCTTCCACTCAGAGTCAACGGCAAGCACTGGAGCTGTCCAGGGCCCGACCCTGGTTCTTTGTCAGGCCCGAGGGGACTTGTCCCCCCGCCAGAGCGCTCGCAGATCGCTTCTGGAGGACATCGTGAACCATGGAGGGCTCGATTCAGGAGCCCACGCGCAATTCGTTTGCCGGTGACGCACAGCTCACGATTGGGCTGCGCGTCGCTCGGTGTAGATCACCCTCAGGCCGGGACCGAACGGAGTACCTCGCCAGGCTAGAAGGCCATGTCGGGCTTCCAGACTTCCCAGACCTTTCCGGCCAAGTTGGGCCCTGGCTTGAGTGTGGGCTTACCGGGCTGCCAGCCCGAGGGAGTAGCCTCGCCAGTCTCGCGCACGTGCTGATAGGCCTTCAATTGTCTGATGAGCTCGCTGACGTTGCGGCCTACTGGTGGGGTGAGGACCTCCATGGCCTGTATCACGCCATCTGGGTCGATGAGAAAGCGGCCTCGGATGTTCACCCCGGCGACCTCATCGTAAACACCGTAGACCCGACCCACACGACCACCCTGGTCAGACAGCATCGGGAAGGGCACGCCTCCCTCGACCATCTTGGAGAGTTCAACCTCCTGCCAGATCTTGTGGCTGAAGCGGCTGTCCGTGCTGATGGACAGCACCTCTGCGCCCAATCCCTTCAGCTCGTCGTACATGACGGCAACTGCCGACAATTCGGTCGGTCAAACAAAGGTGAAATCACCTGGGTAGAAGCAGAGCACAACCCACTTCCCCCGGTAGTCTGACAGCCTCACATTCTTGAAGCCGCCATCTATATGAGCGTTGAGCTCGAAATCGGGGGCTGCCTGGCCCACACGGACTGGTGCCACCCTCACCTCCCTCGCTTGTGTCTGGGCTTGCGCTTGCTCCGGTTCTGCCACGACCGGGCCTGCCGAGGTCTCAACACACGATGCTGCCTCTTCGTCCACGAGCTTACCTCCTTCTGTAGGCAATATCGATCACCTTCGTCTACATCCCTGTTCGGTAGAGCAGGGCGGAGTCGCACAACGTTCCGCCTGCCCGCAGCATGTACGCCCCTTGGGTCGTGTCGTCTCCGCACTCATCACGTATGGAGTGGAAAAGAGCTTTTCCAGCAGGGGACTGCCACAGTTGGGACAGGTGGAAGCCGTCCCTCCCGCACGGACCAGGACCTCGGTCTTCTCTCCGCACCGGGCGCATCGATACTCGTAGATGGGCATGATCTCACCTCTTGTGGCATAGAGTCTAAACTACCTCAAGAATGACTACAACAGGCAACCCTTCATTCTGTGATGGCGATGACTCTTCCTACGCCAGTGGTTACGAACCCTTCATCCCACTCGTCTGCAAAGGTGTGTATTGCCTCATCGCCGGTGCAATGGCAGGGGGCGACTCGCTGGACTCCCCAGGCGTGCATCTGACTGACGATGTGCTGAAGTTCGGCGTGGGATGCGCCTCCTAGATGGAAGCCGCCCAGCACCATATAGAGTTCACCGGAATGCAGTTCCTTCACCCTGTTCAGTATGTTCAGGATTCCAGGGTGCGCACAGCCAGTGATCACCACCAGCCCGCGACTTGTCTCCAGGACCAATGACTGCTCGATAATGTCCGATCCCAGCTCGCCCGTACTGTGGGCTTCTGGAAGGACCTCAGTAGGGCTGCTGATCTGCCGCACCTCGGTGTAGGCTCGCACTCGCTCCTTGAAAGTGACGGGAAAGGAACGAGGCACCCAGACCACGGGTTGAACCCCCGTAGCCAGAAGCGCGGCCAGACCCCCTGTGTGATCTCCATGGATGTGCGAAAGGAACACATGGTCAGTCTCGAGCGGATCGAGGTCCAGAGCTGACATATTGGCGAGCAGGATGTCTCCATTTCCACCAGTGTCGAACAGCAGGGTGGTCTGCCCCAGCTCGACAAGACAGGCGAAGCCCCAATCCGACCGGAGTTGAGGGTCGTAGTGATGGTTATCGTAGACGACTGTGATCGTCACTCCTTCAGTACTGTCGATCAGGGGGGCTGGAGAATTCATGGGAATCCTGGTCGGCTCTGTGTGCTCCGCTCTGGACGACGAGCAGCCCAGCAGACAGAAAGTCAGTGAACAGACAGCGAGGGCGCTCGACGCAGTAGGCCGCCGCAGAGAGGGACTGTGGAATGCAGTGCTTGGTTGCATGTAGCAGGTCCGTCACGCTCCACGGTGTCGCTTTCGGCGGCGGCGCCCAGATCCCGAGGTCGCTTGCGAGTCTGCGGGGACCTGTGACCCTTCCGCGAGGTCTTTAGAATCCTGGCGCATCCGTCTATCGACGGCGTCCAGCACATAGTCCGTCATACGCGGCACTACCTCACGCCCGATGAAGAGCAGGGCAGCGCCCAGGGCCGGTGCGGCGCGAGCCACCACCGAAGCCGGACCGGAAGATTCCTGAGGTCGGACTGCTCGCGCCCGGTCAGTCTCTGGAACCAAGGCGGTCTCTGTCACCGAGAGAATGGCTCGCTCAGGACAGGCCGCTGCACAAGCCTCACAGTGGTTGCAGAGAGATTGGGTAATGGAGGCTTTGCCATCTTCGATGGCGATGGCGCCATGCGGGCACACGTTGACGCACACACCGCATCCAGAGCAGCGATTCTCGTCTACGTAGAGGATGGCTATGCTGCTGTTCATACTCGCCTCGGTTCCCGGTGCTGCGAGCTCTCTACTCCTACTTCTCCAGGTCTTCGATTCGCTTGGCAACGTCGTCGAGCTGTTGCTTCAGCGATTGGGCAATCCCTTTCAACTCCGACAGTTCCTCTTCCGTCGACCTGGCGGGCCCACTGGGAGGAGCGGCCGGCGCGGTCCATGTTCCGGTACCCATGCCCATGCCGCCCCCCATACCCATGCCACGCCCCATGCCACCGCCCATACCGCGGCCCATACCACGCCCCATGCCGCCGCCCATGCCGGCGCCCATACCTCCGTGCATGGCAGAGGTCGCCCCGGAAACAGGTTGTAGCTGGCCGCTATTGAGGGCTTCCACCGCCTGCCTCACGGTGCCTGCTGAGACGGGGTAGATGGTGATACCTGCTTGCTGAAGGACATTGAAGGCATTGGGTCCCACGTTGCCGGTGAGCACAGCTTGGGCACCTTTGCTGACTGCGAACTGAGCTGCTTGGATCCCGGCTCCACCCGCAGCCGACATGGCCGGGTTGGGCACTGCTTCGAATTGCATGGTGTCGCTGTCCACGAAGACGTAGACGGGGCAACGCCCGAAGACTGGGCTCACCCCCGCATCCAAGCCTTCCTGCACGGCGCTCACGACTACTTTCATTCCCTTACCTCCTGTTGAAGGACCAGGTGCTCAGGCCCCTAGCCGAAGACACATGCCGGCGCCTCGGGACCGTCGTTGCCGAAGCACTCTGTCGTGTCGGTGCCCACCTGGGTCTCGGCCGATGGCCTAGTCCTGTGTCTCTAGTTCTTCTAGTCTCTTGGTGATGGCCTCTAGCTGGCTTCTTAGCCACTCGGCCTGGCTCCGGAGGGTGGACAGTTCGTCCATCGAACCGAATCCGGTGGGCGTAAAGCCCGCTGCCGGTGGTACGCCCGACATCGGGTAGCCGCCAGTTGGCATCGGCCACTGACCGGTCGTCAGGTAGGTGGCAGACGGGCCAAGTCCCGTGGGGCTTCTGCCAACCCAGCCCGGACTGTAGCCAAACCGCATCCAACCTGGCAGCCCTGTAGCGTAGTACATCCAGCGATGACGCATCTGCGGACTCCTTTCCAGTTGTCGTCTAGGTGTGGTTAGGACCTAGATGCCCTGAGGCCCCAGCCACGGTGATGGGTTCTGAGCGGTCCACGGGCTAGACCCAGTACCGTACGGGTTGATACCCATGGCCCACCATCGGCGAGGAAGCCAGGGATAGAAGCGGCAGTAAGGATACGGGTTGCCTCTTCCCATGCCTTGGCCGTATGCGGCGCCGGGCGCCAGGCCAGGCCCATAGCCTCTGCCGAAGCCCATGCCGCGGCCATAGCCGCCCCGGCCTCTTCCGTACCCGCCCATAGTAAACACCTCCTATCGGTGAATCTAATCTAGTGCAAGAGATCCGTTCGCTCCACGATGGTGCCATCCAGATAGGCCTGGACCGCATCGCCGATGTCCGTGAGATCCGTCACCACGGTCTTGATTCCCGCTTGCTTCATGCTCTCAAAGGCTCCCCAGCCCATGCCGCCGCAGAGGAGAACATCGCAGTCTGTAAGGACTTGCGCCATTGAGGCGTGCCTGTCCTGGCTTCCGGGACCGAAACCGTGGCGACCTAGCTCGTCCACAAGTCCTTCCTCGTGCACAAACTGGTGGTGCCCCATCTTGTCGCGCACCTCACGCTGCACGATCTTGCCGTCTTCAATCGTGAACACTGCATAGAACCGAGCTCGCCCGAAGTGTCGACTGATGTTGGTGCCGTCGTCCGTGATAACCGCGATCCTCATGCGTGTCGTCCTCCTCTGTGTGCTAGGCTATTGGGTCAACGCTGGCGGCTCCTTGGCCGAGGGCATCGTGTTAATTAGAGTCTGAGCAATGGGCGTGAAGGCCTCAGCCGGGTACTCTTCAATCCGTCCCCTGTCGCTCAATTCTGCGATCTGGCGGTCCAAGGGGAGCTCGCCCAGAAGCACAACGCCTAGCTGAGAGGCCGTAGCCGCAGCGTGACTGGGGCCGAAGATGTCGTATCGCTGGGCTGTGTCTGGCGCGACGAAGTAGCTCATGTTCTCCACCAGTCCCAAGATAGGGATATCCAGATGCTGGGCCATCTTGGCTGCCTTTCGGACCACCATGCCCGCCAGGTCCTGCGGCGAAGTGACCAGCACGACCCCACTCAGGGGCATGGATTGCATGACGGTGAGCGAGGCATCCGACGTACCGGGCGGTAGGTCCACGACGAGTGTGTCCAGGTGACCCCAGATTACCTCTTGCCAGAACTGCTTGATGGCACTGCTGATTAGAGGTCCTCGCCAGATGACCGCATCATCCTCGCTGGGCAGCAAGAGATTGATGGACATGATCTTGATGCCCAGCGAGCTCTCCATCGGTAGCAGGCCCAGCGGACTCGCCGACGGGTGACCGTTGATCCCAAACATCTTCGGTATGCTGGGACCGGTGATGTCGGCATCTAATACGCCGATGTCCTGCCCCTCGCGTCGCAGGGCCACGGCCAGAAGACTGGAGACTAGCGACTTCCCCACGCCACCCTTGCCGCTCATGACGGCCACCACGTGGCTCACGTCGTTGAGTTTCTCCGCCAGCGGCGCTTTGCTATCGCCTACCGGCTTCGCCTTTCCCAGGGCTCGCTTGCGCTCGTCGTCAGTCATCTCGGCCAGATCTATCTGCACGTTCTGTACGCCCCCCAGCGAAAGGACTGCCGCCTCGGCCCGTGAGCGAAGCTGATCGCGGAGAGGGCCGGCCAGTGTGGTGAGGGCGAGGGTGAATCTGACTTGGTCGCCGTCGATCTCTATCTGTTTGATCATGCCCAGCTCGACCAAGTCACGGCCCAACTCTGGATCCATGACCTGCGCCAGGGCTTGCTTAACCTGTGATTCGGTAGTCAACGTCTATGGTCCTTTCTACTGAGGGTATCAAGTGCTTCTCCAACTCCATGTGTTCGTCATAGGCCTCCAAGAAACGGTCTAATACTGTCCTTGTCTTGCGCAACCCGGCAATCCACCACGCCAGATACTGGTCTCCCTCGGCAGTGAGTTGGTAGACCCTGCGCGGCGGCCCGCTGCCCTCTGTTTCCCAGGTCGATGTCACGAAGCCTCGATCCTCCATCTCTCGGAGGTATCGATAGGCGACACTCGAATCCACCACTTCCTGGCCCAGGCTGAGGTTCTCGATCCTTTCCACGAGATCGTATCCGTGGCTATCGCCGTGGTGAAGCAACAACAGCAGGCACGGCTCGACGAAGCGGCTTATCCTGTGCGCGCAAGGCCGGCCTTGCCCTCTCCTTCTCCACCCTCTCCCGGGCGGCATATAGTGAACTCCCTTCATTGGATGTGCGAGGTGCAGCTATATGCAGACTGCACATATAGTATACAACAACCTCCCTACAGTTGTCAAGTGGGATCTGGAGGGCAAGACAGCAGCCAATGGAGCGGGCACTCTCTGGTATAGGGGAGGGCGCAATACCAGAAGAGGCGCGTGGATGCTATTTCCCAAGGTGTGCCCTCGGGGCTACGCCCGTTGCAGAAGCAAATGGAGGCTGCTAAGACAAGCAGACCGCTCCGCGAGCAACGTATGCCTTCGCTGTGCGGGGAGCGGTCTAGCTTTGATGGCACTTGTGTGCGGGCGACTATGACCAGGTACCCTGCTTCACCCCTGCGAGCCTCCAAGTCGAGGTAGACAGGGTGCACGCGGGTTTGGCCAGCGTGCGGTCCTACTTATGCCGCCTCTGCCAACGGTCTCTCTTCAATCTCTTGCGATACTTGTGGCGCGCAATCTTCTTGCGGCGCTTCTTGACTACTGAACCCATCCTCTATCCTTGCCCTCTTCCTTGCGTTCGATCATTCCTCGGAAGGAATTATACCATACGCTGCCTTCCAGGGGCAAGTTAGCGCCTGGAGGGTCTGGACGCACGACGTGACGGCGGCCCGTTTATGCATACCGACGCGGGCCCTGAGTTGGCTGACAGGTAGGCCGCATGTCCCACCGAAAAAGCGCGACGACGGCCGAGGGAGCGCAAGTCACGCGCTGCATACGTCTCACATACTCTCTCCACACTCCCCCCTACTGCTCCTCCTCCCGTTGCACCAGGACCTTGTCCACTCGGAGGCCATCCATGTCCACCACCTCGAAGCGGAAGCCCGAAACGGTGACCTCATCTCCTTCACGGGGCACGCGGTGTAGATAGGCCATGAGCAGACCACCGAGAGTGTGGAACTCACGGGAATCCTCACCCTCGAGATGATGCATCTCCAAGGCCTCTTTCAGATCGGGTATGGACAGAGAGCCGTCCACGAGCAGGGAACCGTCTTCCCTGCTGAATACCGCCGGCTCCTCCAGGTCGTATTCATCCCTGATCTCACCCACTATCTCTTCGAGTACGTCCTCCAAGGTCACCACACCCTCGATGCCGCCAAACTCGTTGATGACGACAGCCATCTGGCTGTGAGTGTCCTGAAACGCCCGAAGCATGCTCAAGAGTGACTTGGACTCAGGGACGAACAGTGCCTGACGCAGTATCGGCTCGAGGCGCAGAGGGCCCTCCTGACCGAGGACGTCTTTGGCGTGCACGATACCCAGGACTTGGGAAAGATCGTCTCGATACACAGGGAAGCGAGAGTACGTGGAACTGAGCACCTTCACCCTCACCGACTCTGCGGGCTCGTCGATGTCCAAAGCCACCACATCGGGGCGGGGGCGCATGACGTCCGCGACACTCTCGTCTGCGAGGCGGAAGATCCTCTCCACGAACTCTTTCTCCGCAGGCACGAACACGCCGGTACGCGCGCCCTCGCGGACCAGGTAGCGCACCTCATCCTCCGTTACCAAGGGGCGGTGCAGACTGGTCACGCCTAGCGCTCTCAAGACCATCTCTGTGGATCTACTGAGAAGCCAAACAACAGGCCGCGCAACGGATGCCAGGCGGATCATGGGGCGGGCCATGGCCCTGGAGATGGCCTCCGGGCGGTGCAGCGCCAGGCGCTTGGGAACTAGCTCACCGATGACGAGGGTCAGATAGGTGATGGTCAGAACCGCCAGTCCCAAGGCAAGAGGCTCGGCGTAGGCTGCGACAACGGGGATCGGTAGTCTGGACAGGAGGGGTGCCAGGTACCTAACCGCATCGGCGCCACCGAATGCGCCCGCCAGGATCCCCACCAGGGTGATTCCAATCTGAATCGTGGACAGGAAGTTGTTGGGATCGTCGAGCAGTCCGAGCACACGCTGGGCGCGAACGTCTCCGCTCCTAGCCTGAGTCTGCAGGACAGGCCGCCGAGCAGACAGCACAGCGATCTCGGTGCCCGCAAGAAGCCCGTTCATCAGGATCAGCAACAGGATGACAAGTGCCTCGGGCATCGTCTACTTCCTCCTAAGCTTGAGGGACTGTTCTCTCCCACATTCTAGCATGCAGGTGGAAGCCGCACAAGGGGCGACGTGGTTGCACGGAGGCGCGGATCAGTGGCTTGGGGGCGTCACGCGCATGCGCGCTCCAGCGAATCGAGGGCCATTCCGCAGGCAACTCTCCCATCTTGGCCGCGGAGGGGATCATTACACCGGGGTCAACACCTGAGGGCCTGTCTTGCGGACGTCCCAAGAGGGTTGGTGTGCGGCTTAGAGTGTGGTATAATCCTGGTGTGACCAGTATAGACACCTCTTCCCGAAGTGAGGATGCTTATCAGTGAAGGCGTATCTGTGGTTCACTTGAAGTGGGAGCGGGCGCGCCGTGAGGCCGCGCAAGTTGGGAACGGGGCGCATGTTCACTTGGCGTTTCAAGACCAAGGACTACTGGCAGGCAGTGGGTGCGGCGCAGCCCATCAGCACGGTGCAGGAACTGATGGCGCTACATGAACCATGGGTGACCTCGAGCGCAGGGCAGGTGCTGGCCACGATACGGAATCACGGCGGGCAGGCCTCCCTGGACGAAGAGGGTTTGATCGTGGTCGAAGTCGATGACTCCATGCTTGCGGGAGTCAATGCCGAGCTCGCGGCGCTCGGCTGCACGCTGAGTAACGAGTTGCTACATACGCTGTGAGGGGGCCATCATGAGCCACAAGGTAAGGCTTGGGGCAGCTCAGATCTCGCCCCACTTCTTCGATAGGGAGAAGACGCTGGAGAAGACATGCCGACATATCGAGGAGGGCGGGGAACTGGGACTGGATCTGCTAGTTTTCCCCGAGACGTATTTCTGTGGTTACCCCTTCTGGAGGGGGTCGGTGTCGGTGAGGCGCTCAACGGAGTTGATGGCCCGCATGATAGATACAGCGATCCGCTTGGACGGGGCCGAAGTTGCGCTGATGGCAGAGGCGGCTAGGAAAGCCCACGTCAACTGCGTCGTTGGCTGCAATGAACTGTCAAGCCAGCCAGGTAGCCTCACCATCTACAACTCTCTGGTGGTGATCAGTCGCTCCGGCGAGGTCCTCGGCCGCCACCGCAAACTGATGCCCACCCACTCAGAGAGGCTGTACTGGGGATTGGGGGACGCCACTGACATTCGAGTGTTCGAACTGGATATCGGCGGTCTGGGGGCCGCCATCTGCTACGAGCATCACATGACGCTGCTTCGTGCCGCGCTCGCCATCAAGGGAGAGGAGATTCACTGTGCGCTGTGGCCTGGCTGGTGGCGCGTCGATGACCACCTGGGGGGCAAGGTCGGTGAGCCTGGTGCGACCAACTGTGACCTCGAATCTGCGATTCGCCAGCACGCCATCGAGAACGGCGTGTTCGTCGTCAGCTCCAGCTGGTATCTAAGTCCTGAGGACATCCCGGCGGATCTGAGTGACGAGATGAAGTATAACCTCGCCGTTGGCGGAAGCTGTATCGTGAGTCCCTCCGGGCTCTTCATCACAGGTCCGGTCTTCGGAGAAGAGACTATCGTGTGGGCCGAGATAGACCTGGACGACAGGCAGGTTGCCAAGGCCTATCTCGACGGCATTGGTCACTATTCCAGGCCCGATCTGTTGACCCTTCAGATACGGGACGAAGCGTGGACGCCTACGGGACCCAAGAAGCTGCGAGAGACAGGCGGCAAGGGAACGCCGGCTGATCGGGTGCTCGCCATGCTTGATCGACATCAGATCAGCCCTGACGAACTGGACACCATTCTGAGTGACTACAAGGGAGGGTGAAGGTCAGGATTGGAGATCCTGAACTACGGGTCTCACCTCGAGAAGGGGAACAGGTGCCGCTGCTCAAGCAATGGTAGGTACGCGGCCACGATGAGGCAGACCGAGCCGGCGAAGACAAGACTTGCGCCGACCTCTTCGAGCAAAGCTGAGCGACCACCTTGCCAGACCAAGACGATGATGCTGGCGCCCAGCAGCAAATAGACCGCTCCTATCGCTACGAAACTGACCCTCCAGGGTACCCCAACGGAGTTGGCGGCGCCAGCCATCAGCAGTGCCAGGAACAGCAAGGCAAGGTTGAGGCCAACTATGACGAAAGTCCACGCACGGAACATATCCAGTTTCCGGTGGCCCGCTCTTCGAGGTGCATTGTAGCATTCACGGGCCGCTTGTGCAAGATGCAGGCACGCACTATGCGAGGTGGATGCTCGGAGGCACGCGCCTGGGGGAGCCAGTGTAGGGTGCACGACATAGCGTGGCAACGGGCCAACTGGACATCGGACTGAGCATCCTCCTCACTGGCTGTCCCGTCACTCTTCTTCAACACGCTTACCAGGGTCGCGGTACGGACGTCGGTTGTCGTTTCGTTTTGTGGGCATCTGGCTTCCGCGCCACTGCCGCAGGGAGACTCTCACGCCGTGACAGTCGAGATAGCGTTGACACTGTCCATTCTGGCCGCAGCCATCGCGCTGTTCATCACCGAACGGTTGCCCGTGGACGTAGTCGCCTTGCTGGTGCTGTTGAGCCTTGTAGTAACGGGACTGCTAGATCCCGCTGAGGCTTTCGCCGGATTCGCCAGTCCCGCGGTGATCGCAGTGGGGGGCATCTTCGTCGTCAGCGCAGGGCTCTTCCAGTGTGGTCTTGCGCGATCGATGGCGGACCTGATGATCAGGCTGGCCGGTGAGAGCGAGCCTCGCTTGATTGCGCTACTGATGATCGGGGTGGCGGTGCTGTCAGCGGTGATGAATAACGTGGCAGCGGTGGCGGTGCTTCTCCCGGCGGTCATCGGCATCTCCAGGCGGACCGGGATATCTCCGTCAAGACTACTGCTACCGCTGGCCTATGGTGCAGCGATGGGAGGTACGCTGACTCTGATCGGCACGCCCCCCAACCTCATCGTCAGCGATGTGCTCCGCCAGCGTGGGCTGCCTCCCATAGGTTTCTTCGAGATGACTGTACTGGGGTTGCCGCTTGTGCTGGCCGGCGTGGTCTTCATGCTCACCGCCGGCAGGCGGCTTCTTCCTGACCGCCCCTTTCGAGACAAGCTGCGGCGTACCAGGTTGCCAGAGGAGCTCATCGACATCTATCACCTGCCGGAGTACATACACGCCCTGGAGGTCCCCCAGGGCTCCGCTCTCGTGGGCCGGACCCTGGAGGAGAGCGCAATGCGCCAGGATTTCGGCTTGACGGTGCTGGGCGTCGTGCGCGCGTCGGAGCGTGTCATAGACCCCGAAGCGTCAGAGACTATCAGGGCCAACGATCGCCTGCTGGTGGAAGGAGGACCGAGGCGTCTTGAGCGTGCCGTTACCCGCTGGGGACTCGGTGCCAGCAGCGCAAGACCAGACGAGGCTGAGTTGCTGCTGGCGGGGGACACCGGACTGGTCGAGGTCACGCTGGCCCCACGTTCTTCCTTTGAAGGACGCTCTCTCCGCGAGATGGACTTCCGCGAGAAGTTCGGTGTGACAGTACTGGCGCTTTGGCGCGGTGGAGAGCCCATCGAGCGGGAGATCGCCACTGAACCCCTGCGCATGGGAGACGTGATGTTGGTCCAGGGATCCTGGTCAAGGATTGGGCTGCTGAGGAGGGAACCGGCGCTGATTGTGCTCTTCGGTGAGGAAGCCCTGCCACGCAGAACCCGCAAGGCGCCTGTCGCTGTGGCTATTCTACTGGCTATGATAGCTGCCGTCGTGTCTGGTCTGGCTCCTATCAGCATCGCCGCACTGGGTGCGGCGTTGCTGATGGTCCTCTCGGGGTGCCTGAGGATGGAGGAGGCGCACCAGGCCATCGAGTGGAACGTCGTGTTCGTGGTGGCCGGGACACTTCCCCTGGGAGTCGCCATGGAGAACAGCGGCGCTACCCAGTGGATTGCGGATGTCGCTCTGTCTCCCGTAGCAGGTCTGGGCACTCTTCCGCTGCTGGTGCTGCTCTTCGTGGTTACAGCGCTAATGAATCTAGCTATCTCGAACTACGCCACGGCGGCATTGCTGGCTCCCATTGCCTTCAGTCTTGGCGCTGGTGCCGGACTCGATCCGCGGCCTTTGGTGCTGGCGGTCGCCCTAGGCTCGTCGGTCGCCTTTGCAACGCCCATCGCTCATCAGTCGAACCTACTCGTGATGGGTCCCGGCGACTATCAGTTCAGCGACTACCTCAGAGTGGGCGTGCCTCTTACGCTGGTGGCCCTCGTGGTTGTCGTAGCCACGCTTTTCGTTCTCGGTTGATTTGCGCGCGTACCGGTCCTGGATGCGCACCTTTCGTTTGTGCGCTGCCGGATAGATCAGCACCCGAGTCGAGCAAGAGGCAAGGAGGATCCTGGCAATGCTACCAAGGGTGGTTGTCCACAACATGGTCAGCGTGCACCGCAGGGCGGACTGGTTCACGCCGGACGTGGGGCTGTACTACGAAGTGGCTTCCAGGTGGCACGTGGATGCTATTCTGTCGGGAAACGAGACCATGCTGGAGGGCTTCAAGGACGTGGAGGGTCGAGCGGAGGGCTTGCCATCTGACCCCGAGCAGGAGGAGTCAGCGCGCGCCAGCCACGGACCGCTGATGGTCGTTACGGACGGTCGAGGCCGCATACGGCAGTGGGCGCTGCTCCGCAACCAGCCCTACTGGCGAGACGCCCTGGCGCTGGTTTCAGCGGCGACGCTCGAGGAGTATCTGGCATATCTGAGTGAAGAGGGTCTAGAGCACATTCTCACCGCCGAGGAACGCGTGGACATGGGTGCAGCATTGGAGCGACCGCACTCTCGCTACGGAGTGGAGTCTGTCCGCGTCGACAGCGGGGGAACTCTGAACGGCGCAGTGCTGCGCGAGGGACTGGTGGACGAACTCAGCTTGCTCATTGATCCCAGCCTGGTGGGAGGTACTTCGCCCCGTTCTGTCTTCGTGGCTCCCGATTTCACCTCATCCGAAGGGGTGATCGATGTACGGCTGACGCACCTCGAAGAACTCAGGGGCGGCACAGTCTGGCTTCGGTACGACGTGGTCCGCTAGACAGACGCAGCCATGGGGGAGTCGAGTTCCCTGGCCGCGTGTTCTCCGCTGGCGCTTCGCTTGCACCTAGCGCTCGAGCAACTCCAGGATGATGCCGTCCGGATCCGAGAACATGGCGATCCTCCAGTTCGTTCTGCCCACGGGTTTGGCGGCCCTTCTCAGCTTCTCCTGCCCGGGCTCCGCTGCATACTCGATCTGTGGCTCAAACTCGTAGGGCGGCGTGATCAGCTCCCCCCCCAGTTGCGCGATCTTCTTCACGGCTTCATCCATGTCGCCTACGCGGAAGCCAAGGTGTGTTATCCCCACCGCATGGTACAGCTGTTCATCGCACTCCTCGGGCCCACTCGGTGCGCTCACCTCTGTCGAACTTCTGCACTGCGTCAGTTCCAGCAGTTGGTCCTCCAGATGGAGATAGGCGTTGGTGGTCGTCTTTCTTAGAAGACGGAAGCCCAGCACCTCCGTGTAGAAGGCGATGGACCTTTCCAGGTCTGACACAGTGATGCCCACGTGCTCTAGGATCATCCTCCGGACCTCCGGGGGCGACTATCAGTCGCTGGCCTGCCGGGTCAGGCAAGGGGGCGGGCCAGCCAGCGGAGGAGCCGCCGTTCTTCATGATACCGTAATATCACTTCTTGGGCCAAGAGAGTTTATGCGTGCTCGCGCCTGGTCCTCTACCCACCTACTCACGCAACGATCGGGAAGAGGCTCTCACACGTCAAAGTACAGTTCTATTTCGTACGGGTGAGGACGGTCCCGCACTCGAAGGTACTCGTGCTTCGTCTTGTAGTCGATCCAATTCTGGATGAACTGTTCATCCATGAGTCCGCCGGCCAAGAGAAACTCGTGATCAGCCGCCAAGGCCTCAAGCGCCTCGGCCAAGGACGCGGGCAGGCCCCTGATCTGTTTCTGCTCTTCGCTGCTCCAAGTGAAGACGTTGGCGTCAAAGGGGCCAAAACCAGCCTCGGTAGGGTCGATCTCCTTCAGAATCCCATCCAGCCCAGCCATCAACTGCGCGGCCAGTGACAAGTAGATGTTACCTGTGGCATCGGGTGGTCGGAACTCGATCCGCTGGTCACGGGGGTTGTTGGCATACATGGGAATACGGACCGCAGCACTGCGGTTCCCCGCCGAGAAGAAAAGGTTGACCGGGGCCTCGTAGCCAGGCACCAGTCGCCGAAACGAATTGGTGCTAGCGCTGGTGAAGGCCAGCAAGGCAGGCCCGTGGCTGAGCAAGCCGCCAATGTAGTGGAGAGCCATCTGGCTAAGCCCAGCATAGCCCTCTGGGTCGTAGAAGAGAGACAGGCCATTCTTCACCAGCATCTGATGAGAATGCAACCCATTGCCTGCCTCGCCAAAGAGCGGCTTGGGCATGAACGTGACCGTCTGGTTGTGCGCAGCAGCCGTCATCTTGGCAACATACTTCACCTTCATGGTAGCGTCGGCGCTCTCGACTAGGCCCATCAATGTCGTCTCCATCTCCACCTGCCCTGGCCCGCCCACCTCGTGATGGTGGTACTTCACGGGCACGCCCATTGCTGTCAGGTGTGCGCACATCTCGCTACGCAGATTGTGCAGCGCATCCCTGGGGGGATGCGCATGGTATCCGCCCTGCATGGGGATGTGGTGGCCTAGTCCAGCCGAGGGACTGTTCCAGATCCCTTCGGCTGCTTCAAATCGATAGCCAACACTGCGAACCTCGTTCTCGAACGCGACCGACTCGAAGACGTAGAACTCGAACTCTGGTCCCCAGCGGCTGTCGTCGGCTATCCCGGTTTCCTGCAGATAGGCTTCAGCTTGGCTGGCGACGTTGCGCGGGTCATGCGGGAAATCCTGCCGGGTATCGGAATCCCTTGCCGTGCAGACAAAGCCTAGTGTGGGCAGATCGCAGAATGGATCCGTGAACCCGGTGGATAGATCCGGCACGACAACCATATCCCCTGCTTTAAGAGGCTTCAGACCAACACTGGATGCGTCAAAGCCCACACCCTCTTCCAGTACCCAGGACCCAAACTGGCTCGCTGGCAGGGTCACATGGCGCCACCGACCCAGTAAGTCACAGTATTTGAGGTCCACCATGCTTACGCCATGCTTCTCGATGTGCTGCTTGGCCTCCTCGACTGTGTTGAACACTCTAGACCTCCATTTCCATATCTAGTGTACAACGTGTCCAAGCGCATTCACTCACATTCTCACTTGACTGGACAGGTACCTTCGTTGCGCGCCAACTAGAGCTTCAGTACCCGCATGGCGTTCTCGTACAGGAGCTTCTCCTTGACCTCATCCCTGAATGGCAGCATGTCCACCTCCTTCACTGCTCGCTCGTGAGGGATAAGGGAGTCTGTGGCAAACAGGATCTGGTCCTGGAGCAATGAGTTACCATAAGTTAGGAACAGCTCCCATCCCGTGCCGGGCCTGGCGATGTACTTGGGTGCCACTCCTCCAATCTCCAGATACACGTTCCGTCGCTTCCAGGCCACCGCCACCATCTCGTTCACCCAAGGCCATCCGCCATGGTTGGCAATGATGGTCAGATCAGGGAAGTCACAGGCCACTTCGTCCAGATGCCGCGGATGCCCGTAGTCGATTCTGCGATGAAGGGCGAAGTTCAGCGAAGCGTGGATGGCGACGGGGATCTCGCTTTCCTGGCAGTAGGAGTACAGTGGATACAGCCTCTCGTCGCTGGGATACCAGCCCTGCACCCAGGGCTGCAAGTTGAGCCCCTTCATGTTCATCTGCTTGACATAACGGTCCAGATCCGCCACTGGATCGTGTGCCGAAGCAGGATCGAGACCAGCGAACCCGATGAGGGTGTCCGGGTTCGCTTGCACCTTCTCGACTACGGTCCTGTTCAACAGTTCGGCATCGCCGAAGGAGTACTCGGCGTGGAGCACGGCCCTGGAAACGCCTGCGCCCTTCATGGTCGCGAGGAACTCCTCAAAGGGCAGGGTGCACAGACGCTCGAAGTCATAGAGTTGCTTATAGCGCTCCATGAAGGGCGGCAAGCTGCCGTACCCTCCAGGGTAGAACTCCTCTCCGGTGCCGATGATGCGGAAGTCCAGAATCATGGTGCGCCTCCCTGCTACTCCTCGTGCGCAAGGCGATCGTAGCATCCTTCTGTCAAGTCTGCTTTCTCCTGTCTGAGCTTCTGCTTCTGGACCCGCTCGGAAGGTGTCTTGGGCAGGGTGTCCCGGAATTCCAGATAGCGTGGAACCTTGAAGACGGCCATGTGCTCCTTGCAGAAGTCGAAGACTTCCTGGGGGGTGATCTGCTCGCCAGGTTTGGGAACGACGTAGGCTTTCACTTCTTCGCCGCGAACGGGATCCGGCACCGCAACGACGGCGGCGTCCAGGATCGTGGGATGGTCGATCAGCACCTGCTCCACCGAGGCGGCGGAGATATTCTCCCCACCTCGACGAATGATGTCCTTCTTTCTGCCCACGAAGTGGTAGTCACCGTCCTCATCCTGGTAGCCGAGGTCTCCTGAGTGGAACCAGCCCCCCCGGAAAGCGTGCTCGGTCGCCTGTGGATCCTTGTAGTACTCCTTGATCATGCCCCGGCCCCGCTTGAGGATGATCTCGCCGACCTGCCCCTGGGGCACCTCGACATCGTTGTCGTCCACGATCTTCACTTCTCGGTAGGGGATCGGGCGACCTATGCAGGCAGTTCCCACCTTGCGGTCCATGTCCTGGGTCACCGCGATGTCAGCCGTCGTCTCTGTCGAGGCATAGATCTCGTAGACAGGAACGCCAAAGCGCTCCTCCCACCCCTGGTGAATGCGGGGAGGAATCCCGGATGTCTGCACCATCCTCAGGTGGTGCTGTTTGTCCAGTTCGGAGGGAGCCATGTTGTACAGGAATGAAGTCATGGAGCCGATGCAGTAGAAGCAGGAAATCCTGTTGTCCCTGACCTGCTCCCAGAATCGGCTGGTGCTGAACCTCTCGGCAACTACCAGGGTGGCGTTGTACAGCATGACCATGATCGCATTCCATTGGGGGTCCATGTAGTAGAAGGGCTGCGCGGTGAAGACCCGGTCCTCGCTGGTGAGCTGAAAGAGCTGCCCCTGGATCTGACCCAGATTCAGGAAGTACTCGTGGCTGGCCAGACAACCCTTGGGCATCCCGGTTGTGCCCGAAGTGTAGAGTATGACAGCATCATCCTCCCCACACACATCCATCTGGCGGAGTCTGGGTGGGCTCTCCAACAGAGCCGAGAAGGGGACGCTCTTGCTGGCGTCGGAATCGTCAGCATTGATGATGATCTCCAGACCAGGCAGATCGCGCTTGATCCGCCCCACGGTTTGCAGGTGGTCATCTGAGGTGATCAGCACACGGGCCTCGGAGTGGTGCAGAACGTACTTCACCTCTTCGTCCACAAAGCGAGCGTTGACCGGTACCATGACCGCGCCGATGGAGTTCGCTGCCAGCCACGCATAGGGGAACTCGACACGATTCGGTAGCAGGATCGCCACCTTGTCGCCTTTCTTCACACCCAGGGAGAGCAGGCCATTCGCCACCCTGTGCGCGATCTCCAAGAAGTCCTCATAGGTGACCTCCCGGTGCTTGAAGATGAGGAACCTCTTTTCAGGGCTTCGCGAGACGGCGTCTTGAAGCGACTTGCCGATGCAGCTCATCCTTGTCTTCCTCCCTTGGCAGCCGCTGCTCAGTCAGGTAGCGCATTGGAGGGGTAGGGCCCTCGGCCGACGCTATTGTACCTCCATTCGGTGGCGAATCCGAGTCGCGTCCAGCACCATCACCCGAATGGCGCAGCAGTCCAATGAAGCGGTCCTGCCAGGCCCAGCTACGCGGTTTGTCGGCAAGCTTACCGTTGCCAGAGAGTTGCCCGTGGTCGCCACCTCGCCGGTTCTGTTCGCGGGGAAAACGCCCGTGGGCAGGCTGACCGCTTCGGATGATGTTCCGTACCCGCCCAGGCTGGGCCAGCCTTGCGCCATAGGGAAGCGTGCAGGTCTCGGCCAGCACCCCACGCTGGTGGAGGATCTGGGCCCACTCGAATGTCCCGCCATTCCCAGCTACATGAGGATAGGGGGTCTACCACGGCGCGTAGCACTTGGCAACCCACGCCCAGACGGTCGGGACCGAAAGCGACTGGGGACACACTGCGTGCTCCAGAAGAAGACCCGACTCCCCGCAGGGCCCCCGCCTTTTCGGGCCGTGAGCTTCTGTGATACACTCTCCGCGTGGGCGCAGGTACCCGGGGACACTTCTTCAACCCTGGCGATGCCGAGCTGAGGTTCCTGAGAGATGACAACACGCCAGATCAGTTGTGACGAAATCGCGGCCACCGTCGCCCGTTTGTGCGTCGAGGCCAACTACTGCCTGGGCGAGGATGTGATCAAGGCCCTGCGTCGGGCGCAGACCGAGGAAAACTCGCCCATGGGTCAGATGGTGCTGGGGCGACTGCTGGAGAATGCCAAGGTGGCGCGAGAGGAGGGTTTCCCTCTCTGCCAGGACACGGGGCTCACTGTGGTCTTCGTGCAGGTAGGCCAGGAGGTCCACCTGGTAGCAGGGGAGTTGTACGACTCTATCCAAGAAGGCGTCAGACGGGGGTACCAAGAGGGATACTTGCGCAAGTCGATCGTGGACCGGCCTTTCTCAGCACGCAGCAACACCGGAGACAACACCCCAGCCGTGGTTCACACCGAGATCGTTCCTGGAGATAGGGTCAGGATTGTCGTTTTGCCCAAAGGCGGGGGCAGCGAGAACATGAGCGCACTGGGCATGCTCAGGCCCGCCGACGGCCGCTCGGGCGTGGTCCGCTTCGTCGTGGAAACGGTGGAACGGGCGGGAGCGAATCCGTGCCCACCAACGATCGTCGGCGTGGGGATAGGAGGGACTGCGGAGAAGGCGATGATCATAGCCAAACAGGCGCTGCTGAGAGAAGTGGGGGAAGCCAACCCGGACCCAGAGGTCGCCGAACTGGAGGAGGACATCCTGACCATGGTCAATGGGTTGGGGATAGGCCCCCAGGGGCTCGGGGGCCGCGTGACGTGTCTCGCTGTCCACGCTGAGGTACATCCTTGTCACATTGCCAGCCTGCCCGTTGCGGTCAACATCCAGTGTCACAGTGCCCGGCACAAGGAGGCGACCCTTTGACGATTGATGCCCACAGACAGGGCGCAGTCCCTCACCACCGAAGAGCTAGCTCGGATTGGAGACGCAGCAATTGGTGAAGATCAGCACACCGCTGACTGAGTCGGTGGTGCAGAAACTGCGATCCGGTGACTCCGCGTCTCTCAGTGGACAGATCTATGTGGCCCGCGACGCGGCCCACCAGCGTATGGTGGAGGCTCTCGACAGAGGCGAGCCCCTGCCTTTTGACCCGGTAGGGCAGGTCATCTACTACATGGGACCAACCCCGGCCAAACCCGTAAAGCCCACCGGTGCCGCCGGTCCCACCACGAGCTATCGCATGGACCCCTACGCTCCACGTCTGATGGAGGCCGGGGTCAAAGGCATGATCGGCAAGGGCAACCGCTCCCGCGCTGTGCGAGAGGCCATACAGAGACACAACGCCGTTTACTTCGCCGCCATTGGAGGGGCTGGCGCCCTCATCGCGAAGAGCATCAAGACGGCACAGGTCATTGCCTACGAGGATCTGGGGGCGGAGGCGCTCCGTGGTCTGCTGGTGGAGGACTTCGCCGTGATTGTGATCAACGACGTCCATGGAGGGGATGCCTACGAACAGGGACGAAAGGAGTACGCCCTCTCATAAGTCTTGCGTCTGGGTAGCATAGTCAGCAATCGCAGCGTTTCACGGGTTACGGGTGCCCTCGTCCTGTGGTATAATCATCCAGAGCCATGCCGACCAACCTACCGCCAGAGTACTTCGAAGCCGAAAAGCGATACCGCGCAGCGCAGTCGATCGCGGACAGGATCGCGCGCCTCGAAGAGCTGATGGGCACCATCCCCAAGCACAAGGGGACGGACAAGCTGCGCGCGGACCTGCGGAGGCGGCTCTCCAAGCTCAAGGATGCAGCCCAAGCTAAGAAACGACCTGGCCGTCAGGAGTCAGTCTACCACATAGACAAGGAGGGGGCCGGGACGGTGATCGTATCCGGTCCGCCCAACGTCGGCAAGTCAGCGCTGGTCTCAGCTCTAACCAACGCCACCCCCGAGGTCTCTGAGGCACCGTTCACAACCTGGGAACCAACACCCGGAATGATGCCTATGGAGGACATCCAGATCCAGTTGATTGACACCCCGCCGCTGAATCGAGACTTCGTCGAGCCACAGTTGATGGACCTCATAAGAAGGTCGGACCTCCTCCTGCTGGTGGTCGACCTCCGGACGGACCCTCTTGGTCAGCTTGAGGACAGTATCTCGTTCCTGCGAGAGCAGCGGATCGTAGCCCGGCATCTCGAAGAATCGATTCTGGAGGAGCGGGGGCTGACATTCGTGGCCATGCTTCTGGTGGTCAACAAGAACGATGACCAGGAGTCGGATGAGTTGCTCCAGGTCTTCCTCGCACTGCTCGAGGATGAGTGGCCGTTAGTGCCCGTGTCGGCCACGACGGGTCGGAACCTCGAACGACTGAAGCGGGCCGTGTTCAATCAACTGGAGATCATGCGGGTGTACGCCAAGCCCCCTGGAAAGAAGCCCGATCTTGGTAGACCATTCGTGTTGCCACAGGGCAGCACCGTGACAGACATGGCGGCGAAAGTCCACAAGGATTTCCTGGAGAACCTGAAAGCGGCGCGGGTCTGGGGAAGTGCGTCCTTCGATGGTCAGATGGTGGGGCGGGATCATGTGCTCGCTGACGGTGACATCGTCGAGCTACGCATCTAGATCCCCCTTTGGGACGACCACGGCTACGTACCAATCACATTCGGTTCGCCAGACACCGGAGGTTAGGAGAATGAAATCGTCGACAAGGTTGAGATTGAACGCGCCCAAGGTTATCCACGAGATCCTCGACGGCGAGGCCGTGATCATCGATTTCGACACGGGCAACTACTACAGCCTGGACGAGATCGGCACCGAGGTCTGGGGCTTGATCGAAAGATCCGCCACCGTGGGTGACATTCGGGACGGCATCTGTACCCGATATGATGGTCCTCGAAAGGAAATAGAGCGCGCAGTAGACGAATTCGTGGCCGAGCTCCAGAGAGAGAACCTGGTCGTACGAAGCCTAGCCGAGGAAACTGAAGGTGTGGCAGGCACAGAGACCCCGGCCCAGGGGGAACCAGTGAGCGAGCGGCTTGCTTTCGAGCCTCCCGTTCTCTACAAGTACGATGACATGCAGGAGTTGCTCCTGCTGGACCCCATCCACGAGGTGGATGAAACAGGCTGGCCGACCGTGGGTCCCGAAGGTACAGTTGTGGATGAGTAGGGAACGCCGCTACCCGTTAGCACACGGCCCGTACTCGGCATCACCGGACAACGCGGACCCTGCCGCCTTCTTCGAGACAGCTCATTACGCTTACTGGCAGGCCGAGGAGGAGGCAGGCGGCGCGGTTGACCGGTTCTACTCCGTCGGTGGGCTGGTGTTGCGTCTGCGGTTTGCAGGACAGGCACTGGTGCCTCTCATCACACCGGCCCTGGAACACCTCGCTGTCGAACCTACGGAAGCGGCAGCATTCACCGTCCACCTGTGGGACAGCGTCTCCTCCGGTACGACCATGCCTGCTCCTCCGTGGTCATTGGAGGACTACGGCGCGCGAGGCGAGGTGCGCGGGTACAACGACGAACGTTTCCACACCGTCTTCCACCTGGGCTCTTGCACGCTCAAGATGCTCGATGCTCGGCGGAACGTGGGGCTCTTCTGGATCCGCGACGCCCGCGACGTGCCCTTCTACGAAAGCAGCGCGCCGCTACAGGCGATTCTCCACCGCTGGATGAGTATCAAAGGGCACCAACTGCTCCATGCAGCGGCGGTGGGCACAGCCACGGGTGGTGTCCTGCTGGCGGGGAGGGGTGGTTCTGGCAAGACCTCCACGGCTCTGACCTGTGTGTCATCAGAACTGCTCTACGCAGGCGATGACTACGTGTTGCTGAGCGACGAGAGTGTCCCCTTTGTATACAGCCTCTACAACTCAGCCAAGCTGGACCCCGAGAATCTGCATAGATTCCCACATCTGACGGCGGCTGTCGTCAACAGTGAGAGGCTGGACGCTGAGAAAGCGGTGATCTTCTTGCATCAACACTGGCCAGACAAGGTGTCCACCGGGTTCCCCGTCCGAGCGATCGCTGCGGTCCGTATAGCCGGCGCGCCCAGCACCAAGATCTCAGCCGCGCCATCGGCCACAGCGCTGAAGGCACTGGCACCCAGCACGGTCCTTCAGCTCTCTGGAGGGGGACGGAGGGACCTCAGACAAATCGCCAGGCTGGTGAAGCGAGTCCCCTGCTATGCTCTTGACCTTGGCACTGATCCGGGCGAGATAGCGAAAACGATCTCCACCCTGCTATCAGAGCTCCAGGGCTCAGACGGTGCCTCTTGGCTTGGTTCCTCGGGCGACGGCTACTTGGATGGATCACGTCAGATGCAGAGCGAGCCGATTGCCCGTGGGGCGGGCTGAGACCATGAGTAGCCCATTGGTCAGTGCGATTGTTCCCGTCTGCAACGGTGAGCGATACGTGAGCTTCGCGCTTCGAAGCATCTTGGATCAAGACTACCGCCCTCTGGAAGTCATCGTCGTCGATGATGGTTCGGTCGACAGCACTGCACGCATCGCCAGGTCCTTTGACGGCGTGCGCTGCGTCTACCAAGCCAACCAAGGACACGGTGCAGCGATGAACGCCGGCATTGGACTCGCTGAGGGCGAGTTTGTCGCTTTTCTGGACGCAGATGATTTGTGGGCTGCGAACAAGCTGGCCATACAGGCGGGGTACCTGATCCAGCACCCGAAGATCGACTACGTCATTGCGCACATGCGCAACTTCCTCGAGCCGGCTACCACTCCACCGCCCCGAATCACAAATGATCTCACCTTGATGGACTACCCGGCGCTCCAGGTTGGCGGTCTGGTGGCGCGCCGGTCCTTGTTTGAACGCGTCGGGGTTTTCGACAACGGCTATGCCTACGCCAAAGACGTTGACTGGTTCATACGAGCCGCAGAGGCTGGTGCTCGGATGGCTGCTCTGCCCCAGATCCTCCTGCACAGACGGCTGCACGGGTCGAATCGCTCCTATCGGTCTCAAGCAAGAACTACAGAATTCCTCGTGGCACTCAAGTCACACGTCGACCGCCATCGCCTCGGTGCTCAGCGGGCGCGGACCGGTCAAGCACCACCGTTAGGTAAGACGAGACAGGAACTGGACGACCAGAGATGACCGTCACGGAGTGTGACAGGCGCGTGCTGGTGATAGGGCCGCGCATGCTGACGCCCGACATGGACGCAGGCTCGGCCAGGATGTATCAGCTACTGGTCATGTTGCGCGCCGAGTCGTTTTCGGTAGCATTCCTCGCGAGTTTTCCCACGTCCTGGCCGCCCTTCTCTAGGCGCGTGCAAGAAGACACCCGTCGTCTGCGCCAATCGGGCATTGAGGTTCCAGAGACGTCAGGGATGGAGCCCGTCGAAGATCACTTGCAGAGTAGCGGGAGCAACTACACAGCAGTCATGCTCAGCGGCGAGTACGTGGCCGCGAAGTATATGGAGAACGTTCGCCGACACGCACCCCAGGCCTTGGTAGTTTTCGACACGGGCGATCTACACTACCTGCGCCACTATCGCGAGGCCAAGGTCACGCGGAATGCGCGGGCCCTCAGAAGGGCACTGAAGGTCAAGCAGCGAGAACTGGCAGCCGCCAAGGAAGCGGATTACACGCTGGTGGTCAGCCACGAGGAGAAGAGCATACTGGAGAGAGACTGCCCCGGAGTACACGCGCATGTTGTGCCCAGCATCCACGAGGTGCACGGGTCAGCCAAGCCCTTCTCCCAACGGAAGGAACTCGTGTTCGTGGGCTCGTTTCAACATGCGCCCAACCTGGATGCGGTGAAATACCTCGCCGAGGAGATCATGCCTCTGGTGCGTGAGAAGTCCTCGAGTGTGAAGATCTACGTCATTGGAAACGACCCTCCAGCCCACATCACAGCACTTGCCTCCGAGCAGATTGTGCTCGCCGGACACGTCCCCGACCTTGGTCAGTACTTCAACAGTTGCCGTGTCTCTGTCGCCCCGCTTCGATTCGGTGCAGGGGTGAAAGGAAAGGTGCTCACCAGCTTGAGCTACGGCGTCCCGGTAGTAGCTTCGTCGATTGCGGCAGAGGGGATGTTTCTCACGGACGGCGAGGACGTTCTGATCGCCGACGAGGCCAGGGGTTTCGCCGAGGCTGTAGTGAGTCTGTACCGTGATCAGTCGCTTTGGAATCGGCTTTCCCGCAACGGCCTCGACACAGTGTCCAAGCACTTCTCGCCCGCAGCAGCGAGAGCAGCCCTCACGGAAGTGCTAGCCCGGATGGAAAGGGATAACCCTCGTGGCTAACCCGTTGACCAGTGCAGTCATCACCGTCTACAACGGTGAACGGTACCTGGCGGAGGCGATCGACAGCATACTGGCGCAAACGTACAGGCCCGTCGAGGTCATCGTCGTGGACGATGGGTCCACCGACGGCAGCGCCGGCGTAGCAAAGGCGTACGAACAGATTCGGTACATCCCTCAGCCCCACCAGGGTCATCCTTCGGCCCTGAACACCTGCATCGAGGCTTCAACTGGGGAGTTCATCGCCTTTCTGGACGCGGATGATCTGTGGATCCCCGAGAAGCTGAGTCTCCAGGTTCAGTATCTGATCGAGCACCCTGGTGTGGGGTTTGCCCTCGCCCGGCTGAGGAACTTCGTTGAGCCGGGTGCAGAGTTGCCCTCGCGACCCACTCGGGATCTGGTGCTCAGCGACGAAGTCCTCCTGACCGTGGGCACCTTAGTTGCTCGCAGGGGTATCTTCGAGAGCGTTGGGGTTTTCGATACCGACTACGTCCACGGCTACGACGTGGACTGGTTTTTCCGCGCCAAGGAGGCTGGCGTGATGATGGGGATCGTACACGAGACCTGCTTGCTGCGACGCATTCACGGAAGTAACATGTCGTTCGACAGAGAAACAAGGAAGCTCGCGTTCGCCGAAGTTGTCAGAGCGGCGATCGATCGCCGAAGAGAACGGTCATCTCCACGAGAGCAGGATGCGCATAGTCCCCCCAGGAGTGAATAGCCAACATGCCTTTGCGGCAGCAGGGTGACCGTTGATGGGCAGAACCAGATCCCTCGTCAGTGTGATCATCCCCGTTCACAACTGTGAGGCCTATCTAGCGGAAGCCATTGCGAGCGTCCTGGCGCAGACCTATCGGCCTCTCGAGACCATCGTGGTGGATGATGGCTCCACCGACCGCACTGCCGATGTCGCACGGCGCTTCCAAGACGCTGTGGAATACCATCGTCTGACACACCGCGGTGCAGGGGCCGCGCGCAACACGGGGGTGGACCTCGCCCAAGGGGACTACATCGCGTTCCTCGATGCAGACGACCTTTGGCGGCAAGACAAGCTGGCTCGCCAGATGGCTAGATTCGATGAGTCTGCCGCCTTGGACATGGTGTTCGGCCACGTGGAGCACTTCATCAGCCCGGAGCTGGAAGCCCACGTGGCACAGAGGATCGCCTGCCCTTCCGGCCCGATGCCTGGTTACTGTGCCAGCTCGATGCTGGCCAAACGGGGTGTCCTCGAACGGGTAGGCCGTTTCCAAGAGAACCTGCGTGTGGCGGAGTTTGTGGACTGGTACTCCAGGGCCACGGATGCTGGCCTGGTCAGCCTCATGTTGTCTGCCACGCTGGTACGGCGACGGATCCACGGTGATAATCTGACTATCCGCGAGCGCCGCTCGCAGGCAGACTACCTGCGAACAGTCAAAGCAGCCATTGATCGGCAGCGCAGGAACAAAGCCACCGGGTCTGGGTGCTTCGAAGAATCGAGCTAGACAGACCGGACACCAACCCATGAATGCAGAAGCCTGGCGATACTACAGTAGGTTCTACAGAGAGGCACGCCCTCGGTTGATTGGCGTGCTTGCCATCTCGACAGCGCAGTCCTTCGTGCACCTGCCGATCCTTCTGCTCATCCGCTATGCGTTTGACGACCTGATCACCTCGAGCGATCTCACTCTCCTGTCTGTTGTCGGCGTGGTACTGGTCATCTTGCATCTTGTCATCGGCCCCCTCTCTCTGTACACACGTCACGTCGTGCTCCAGATCAGCAAACGGGCGATCGAAAACCTCCGCGCTGAGATCCTCAAGAAATTCTATACCTTCTCTCGCTCCTACTACAGCCAGGTGGACCGAAGCAGACTACACACGATCATGGTGCAAGACACGGAGCGGGTGGATGTGATGACCAACGGGGTCCTAGCCCAACTCATAGCCTCTGCCCTCACATCCGTCATTCTCGGTGCCATTCTCCTCTACCTCAACTGGATGCTCTTTCTGGTCATGCTCGGCGTGATGCCTGTCCTGCTGGCTCTGAGTAGATGGCTTGGGCGTCTGGTCGGACAGCGAACACATGCCTTTCACCGCTCCTTCGAGACGTTCAGCAGAGGCGTTTCATTCGTCTTGCAGATGATGGACTTGACCAGAACTCAGTCTGCTGAGCACCTGGAGTCTGAGAGGCAGCGAGAGAGCTTCAAGGACTTGCGCTCCATCGGCGCCCAGATGGCGTGGCTGAGAACCGCGTACGGGCTGCTCCAGGACACGATTGTGGCCACGTCAGCGGTGGTCATACTGATCGTCGGTGGAGCGGCAGTGGCAACGGAGATCATGACCTTGGGGGAGTTGGTTTCGTTCTATGCTGCTGTTGCCCTCCTCCGACCCCACGCGGGCACCGTTCTTTCCAGCATTCCTCAGATCATTGAGGGCAACGAATCGCTCACTACCTTGTATGACCTCCTCCACACAGAGGATGCGAGACCGTACGTGGGGAGAGAGCCAATAGACTTCAAGGGGGGAATCGTCGTCGAAGCGGTGCATTTTGCATACGGAGAGGCGCCTCTTCTGCGCGACGTCAGCATCGAGATCCCGCCAGGCGTATGTGTAGCCATCATCGGTCCGAACGGAGCCGGGAAGAGCACAATCGCCAGTCTCATCCTGGGTTTCTACCGTCCACAGAGAGGGGCACTCTACGCAGACGGCCATCCCTTCACTGAGATGGACATCGTCGGACTGCGCCGGCGTATCGGGGTGGTGGCCCAGTCCCCCCCAATCTTCCCAGGGACCATCCTGCAGAATATCACCTACGGGAATCCGGACCTAGGATTGGACCAGGTAGTGCGGGCAGCTCGAGTGGCAACCGCCGATGACTTCATCCGGGACCTGCCGCAAGGCTATGAGACGGCAGTGGGAGAGGGTGGCGTGCTGCTATCGGGGGGGGCAGCGCCAGAGGATGGCCCTGGCTCGGGCCTTCCTGCGCCGTCCACAGCTCCTGATCCTTGATGAGCCCACCACCTATCTGGACGTGGAGTCGGTACAGAGGCTGATGGGCAACCTCAAGAAGCTGGACTACGTTCCGACTCGCTTGATCATCGGGCACGATGCAGATATGGTGAGTCAAGCCGACTACGCCTACGTCTTGGAGGAAGGGCGCATCGTAGCGAGTGGCCATCCTTCGACCGTCCTTCAAGCGATGGCAGGATCAGGCATTCCCGCCTGAGGCTGTGTTTACGATGAGGCGTGAGCATGCTGCCAACCGCCGTCGCTGGCCTACCGCGTGCGAGACGCTGCTCCTGCGTGCGTCCCTGCTCGAGGGTGATGATGCACTCGATGCGTGGCAGGAGTGGAAAGCCACTGTGGAGTTCGAGCAACTGGAGTGGAGTTCACAAAGACTGCTGCCGCTGCTATACCGCAATCTGGTCGATCACGGGGTAGCCGACGACTTGATCGGGCGACTCAGGGGCGCCTACAAGCTGACCTGGTACAAGAACCAGTTGCTCTTCCGGGAGAGCGCCGAGGCTCTGCGCTCACTCCACCACGCTGGCATAGAGACCATGCTGATCAAGGGAGTCGCCCTGACTCTGCTTCACTACGGCGACCACGGCCTGCGACCCATGGGTGACCTTGATGTTCTCGTCCCCAGGAATCAGGCCTCACTAGCAGTCCAATTGCTGGCGACACAGGGGTGGTCACCGTCTATGAGGCCCCTGGATAGATTCACAGAGCTGTACTTCCTTTCGCGCCACGCCCACGGATTCGAGGCTGGCACAGGCCGGACTCTGGATCTGCACTGGCACTTGCTGCATGAGTGTTGTTCAGCCATCTCTGATGAGGAGTTCTGGCGGAGGGCAATCCCCATCGAGATCGACGATGTGCCAACCCATGCATTGGATCCCACTGATCAGCTATTCCACATCAGCGTGCAGGGTATCAAGTGGGACAGCGTCCCACCGCTGCATCAGGCCGCCGACGCGATGACGATTCTACACACCGCGGGGCACGAGATCGATTGGGATCGGTTCGTCATGCTATGCCAGGAGCGCCGCATGACCTTGCCGGCACGGGCCAGTCTTACCTATTTGAGAGACGTGGTGGACGCACCAATCCCGTCAGGTGTCTTCGAGAGCATCCGGCAGGTACCCGTGTCCAGGCTGGAGGAGTTCGAGCACGAGGTCAGGATCGGCTCGCCCAGGCCCGTGGGACCCCTCCGGCAGCTCCTGCTGTACTACGTGAGGTACTCCCGCCAAGCCAAGGGGATGGGCGGGTCTCGCCGGCTCACGGGGTTCCCAAGGTTCCTCCGCAGCGTCTGGGACCTGGATCACCGATGGCAACTCCCCATCGCTGCGCTGGTCAGAGGTGTCCGGGTGACCTCGAGGATGATCGCGTGGCACTGCGGTCGGCTGTCTGGAGTTGCATCGCCACTGTGAACCTCGTGGGTGGTGCTCCGCTGAAGCCTCGCCCCGAGCGCTCTTGCAGCATTCGTCGGACACCCCACCGCGAACTGTCAATGCACTGGGAGGGGGAGATGAGCTTCTCGGAGTGGATGCAGAAGGGATGGTACGTCTTTCTGGTTTCCGTCGCACTCGGTGGGGCGCTCGCCTCCGTTGTCGCCGACCTGTTCTTCCACCCGCTGGTCAGACACTCAATCCTCGTGGGCGCCGTCCTGGGCTGGGCCGCAACCTACGTCATCTACAAAGCGGAGTATCCGCGGGACGAGTGACGCCCCCCTTCTCACCCCGAACTCTTCGCTCTCGTGAAGCCGGCTACAGAATGGAACCCCCGGTGTTCGGTCCCCGAACCCGTACCCCTAGTCTCGAGTGAACGCATTGACCCCCGCAGGCCAGCAGAACCATCGGGCGGAACAATACTGGTGGATGGCCAAGGAAGGCACAACACTTGCCTGCTTGGCCTGTGTCAGGACTTCCGCAAGGTGACCTGTCAACAAGGTACCGCGCCGGAGACCCAGAGACTGGCGTAGCTGAGCGTGCTGAGTAGGGCGCAGCCCGTATCGAAGCATGCGGGTTGACAAGCCGAGGGACGCTGGGAGAGAGCCACATGCTTCGATCTATCCTTCGGCAAGCTCACGGCCCAGCTCAGGATGCTTTTCTTGGGCCTGAAACCCGCCTCAGACTGCGCCCTAGTAGCATGCCCATCCCCACTCGCTTGGGGGATAGGGGAGCTGGTTACCACAGTTGGGGTAAACTGACAAGCTGTAGTATATTGCGGAACTGCCGCTTTTCGTCGAGCTTCGTTGCTGCTCGCACAGCACGCCGACGCAGCCCAAAGCCGACTGGGCCTGCTCGAAGGAGGAGAAGCTGTGCTTGAGGCGATACTCGGCGATAACGTCGGGCTTGGACGACCCGCCGTCGTCATCGAGGAGCAGGACCCAGAGCTCGAAGGTGAGGTTGGTGACCTCTTTGTTGAAGGGAAGGACCAGCACATGAGGGAAGTCTTGGTCAGAGCTGGCGCAGAGGTCACGGAAGCGGTACGAGTTGCCACATTTCACGTCGTAGGTCGCGAGTGACCCCGGGCACCGCTTGCAGGGCCGCCACTCGTTCTCCCCTATCCTGAGATGGAGCCAGCCGTAGGCCTCGCAGGTAGAGCAACCCCCGCAGCAGCAACCGTCACAGGTATACAACCAACTAATCTCCCACAGATCGACCACCAAGTAGGCCTGGGACTTGGGCAGGTCGTAGGCCAGCTCCTGGCTCAGGGGAGATTGCTTGGAGCCAACGTCGGCGGCCACCTGCCAGCGAACACGCCGGTCATAGGCGGTGGGGAGGGTCAGCAGGGCCTCTCGCACGCTGGCACCGTACACCGAGCTGTAAGGTTTGCCGTCCAAGAAGATAGTGAACCCGGTGACCGGGTCAGTTCCTGTCCAGTCCCAACGTAGTCGCCGGCTAACGAACCATTGCTCCCAGGTCTGGAGGGTCTCCGATTTGCCAGGCTCGGAGCCCACCTTTTCCTCCCGCAGGTTGTAGGGCGCGGGGATGGTGGGGTCCTCGAAGCCGTAGGTCGTTGTGGTCCCGTCGCCCCCCAAGGGCTGAATGCTAACCCCGATCTCATATCCTTCGGACGCCAGTGGCTGACGGGTGCCATCCCAGGTCTCGCGGGCGTAGCTGCGACTGAAGATGCCCAGCTTGGTCAATTGCTCCCCTGACCAGCCCCAGCACTCTCCCGCCATCTCCACGGATCCGTCGCTGGGGATGGGCAGGACGAACCCACGGCCCGCCCTTGGAGCAGCAGCAAGATCGCCCTGGCCACGCTCAACCCGGACGAATTCGGAATCGTCCCCTGGCAAACGGACCTCGGGTGTATTCTCAATGGAGACGTAGCAATACGCCTTGTCGTATGAGCCGCGGACAGTCATGTCCTGCACTTCCACCCGCAACTGGGTGGGCAGGGTGCTGGGGCACGCCGCGGGGATTTCCAGCCAGATGATGTTGCTGGGCTGCTTGCCAATGGAGTTGACCGCCTCCACCCAGAAGCTCAAGCTGCCCGGGCGCGGTGCCGCGAACTCGACCCACACGGCGCCGGCGGCGGCGGGCTGTAGCGTGGCCAGGCGCAGCGGCGAACCAGCCGGCGATGCCATCCACAGGTCGTAGCTTGCCTCGTCCCAGGCGTTGTCGTTCCAACTCAGGCGCACCTTGCAGCTTTCCACATACCCTTGCAGGTCCGTGGGCGCGGCCGGGGGCGAGAACACCGGGACTAGGACTTTGGGCAGGATAGAGCCCACGATGATGGGCAGGGGGACGGTATTGGATATGGTGGGCGACGGCTGGATGGGCTGAAGGGGAGGAGTGCTGGGCATGGGCACGGCACTGCCCCCGGGTGGGCCCGCGGGCACCGAGGGGCCGACCGAGGGTGGCGCCACCTGCTGATCATCTTCCTCTATCTCGGGCGCTGGCACGGCGACGGAGGTCCCCGAGGAGGGCTGCTGGTCGCCCAAACCAGGGTTCAACTGGCGCATGGTCTCGGGGTCGACCTCATACGAGATGGCGATTTCTTCCAGCGTCTGCCCCTCCTCCACCGTGATCTGGCTTACGATGTCGCCAGAGGTCCGGGGCTCGCCGACTATGCTCACCGGCAGGCTCTGGCCGATGATGCCGGCCGCGTTGACCGCACGGGCAAAGAGCATGTTGGGCCCTTCTGACACGACCAGCGCAAAACCACCGCCCAAGGGGGACACTCCTTGGGGAGCCTCGCTGGCCTGGGTCTCTAGCAGTTGGCCGCCGGACCACAGTTCGACGCGCGTGATGGGGGTGGCTCCCACGGCCGTGGCCAAGACCACGACCGTGGTGCCGGCCGGCACGCTCGTTCCCGACTGGGGCTGAGTGATGTATACGGTGGGCGGGGCGTAGTCAAGGCAAGCCTGGTCCAGCCGCCGAGAGTACAGGAGGCCCAGCGGGCACAAGACGAGCAGGGCTACGCCCACCAGGGAGCAGACGGCCACAACGCCCCACTTGATCCATGATCTTCTTCTCTTCATCGTGCTGCCCCGTTATTCAGAGCGTGCGTGAATCAGTGCGTTCGGCGTCGCCTCTTGGCCCTTGTTCGCGGCCCGGCTTAGGGCCACGATGACAGTAGGCGGTCCACCTGTGGCGCTGGGCTGTTCGAGCCCTCTGTCCTGGGCATCAGCGCCCGGGGGACGCATCGCCAGCTCACGGCTGTTCAAGCGCAGGTGCCAGAGGGTCACTACGGCGGGGGTGCAGAACGCCAAGGCTATCTCCCGCTTGGTCAGGTTGAAAGCACTTCATCAGAATCCGCAGTCGAGAGGGGTGTCTCGCCACTTGTTCGGAAAAACCCCAATTCTGAACCGGATCGTAGACTCAGCATCGTCGTCCAAGATGGTGCTCGACTTGAATTCCTGCCCAAACTCGCCCAAGTCGTCCTGAGCCTTCTGGAGGGAGGGCCACCAGAAATGCTCCGTATGGTTGGCAAACTCGTCATCAGGGGACCAGTCATCCTGCTCCCAGAATCGGGTGCGGATCCAGAGATCGATCGGATAAGCCGCCACGGGAATGGTGATCTCATTGGGACAGAGGTCGTAGCCGTGAGTCTTGTACCAGTTGGCCATGTCCGCAAAGGAGTTCGTGCTACAGTCCATAGATCTAGCGAATTGGCCATTCCAAAAGGATTTGGCTTCCTCATTGACGGAGATTCTGTAGTAGGCTTGGAGGGTACAATTCCCATAGCAGGCGCCATCTCTACAATCGTGCAAGTAAATATCTTCGAATCTCACCCTGACGTACATCTGGCAGTCTGGCTGGTCGTACTGGAACGGGGCGCTCAATGCTGACTGGGCCTCTCCTGCGACGGCGGCCACCTGCCAGCTAACATGCCTGCCGCATTCACCGGGGAACACAAGGTCATCTCGCTGGTCAGCTCTCACGTGAGAGTTGTAGACAACACCATTCTGGTAAATCACAAAGCCGGTGATCTTTTTCTGATCACCGTTCCACTTCCAGCGAAGCACCCTGGGGGGAGTAGACCAAGAATAGGTGCAGTCTTCCCTGCTACTCGGGCAGCTTTCTTCTCGCACGTCATATGGCGCTGGCAAAGAGGGATCGTTGAAGCAATACGTCTCGGCGGAGGGCTCCGTCGCCCCCAAGGGCTTGATGGCAACACCGATCTGGCAGGCGCCTCCGCGCAGGAAGTGCTCGCTGCCATCCCACATGTCGCTGGTGAGACTGCCGCCGAAAGAACCCAGGCTGTCCAATACCTCGCCAGACCACCCCCAACACTCTCCGGTAATGTCCAGCGCTCCGTCGCCAGGAATAGGAACCACGAGTTTGTAATTGCCTGCTGCCCAGGCAGCTATCTCTGCTTGCCCCCCCTGGGCTCGGATGAAGGCAGAATCGTCGGCCGGCAGTCGGGTTTCTTGGGCACCTTCGAAGGAGGCATAGTAGTAGACCCTGTCGTAGCGGTCGGTCACCTGCATGTCGAGTGCCTCGACCTGAAGGTGGGTCGCCAGCGTCGTGGGGCACTCAGAGCCAATCGCCACCCAGACGATGTTGCTGGGCTGCCCACCGGCCAGGTTGACGGCCTTGACCCAGAAACTGTAGTAACCAGGCTGCGGGGCCGCAAACTCATACCAGACCGCACCGCCCCCGGCAGGTTGCAGCGTGGCGATACGCCGCTCGGGTAGGCCCAGCCCGGCCATCCAGATCTCGTACTGCGACTCATTGGCGGCGGCGTCGTTCCAGCGCAGGCGAACCTTGCAGTTGGTCACCTGGGCTTGCAGGCTGGTGGGGGCGGCCGGCAGCTCAGGCGGCGCGAATATGGCTTCGATAAGACCGGGCCCGACTGGGACAGGCGCGGGCTGAATCGGCTGGAGAGGGGGGACGTCTGGCATGGGCAGAGGACTGGTACCTGGCACGGTCGGAGGCAAGGAGGGGCCTAGGGATGGCGGTGCCGCTCCTTCTTCCTGCTCTTCGGGCGGGGCTGGCACGATGACCACCGTACCTGAAACTGGTTCCTGCCCGCCCAGATCGGGGTTTAACCCCTGCAAGGTCTCCTCATCGACGTCGTAGGAGATGGCGATATCCTCCAACGTCTCGCCCTCTTCCACAGTGACGGCCAGCAGGGTGTCGCCCGCGTCCGCTTTCGCTAGTCCGACGATGCCCAGCGGCGCGCTCTGGCCGATGGTCCCAAGAGTATCCACCGCGCGCACGAAGAGCATGTGTGCACCCTCGGTGAGGAGCACATCGAAGTAGGCGTAGAAGGACAAGATGCCCCCCGGCTCAGCCGAGTCTTGCGTTTCCAGCAGCTCACCATCCACCCACAGCTCGGCACGGACTATGGGGTTCAACCCAAGGGCTGTAGCAGCTACCGACACGTAGCTGCCCGCAGAAAGGGACGTTCCTGTAACCGGCTCAGTGATGTATACGGTGGGTGGGGCGTGTGCCACTCGGGCTTGGTCCAGCCGCCGGTTGTACAAGAGGGCCAGCGGACACATCACGAGCACGGCCAGGCCCACCAGGGAGCACAAGGCAACAACCGCCCACTTGATACATCCTCTTCTCTTCATTGAATCCATCCTCAGCATTCACGATAGGCATTGGGCGGGCAACCCTGCGTCAGGCTGCCGGCCGGTGGGCTGACAGGCATTCGGAGCCACGCGTGGGATCCCTGCTCAACCCATTCGCCTCATGTCCCGCCCGGAGCGTCCTTGGTGAAGGTCTCGGAATGCGTATTGTTGCCTGGGTTGGGATCGTTGAAGGGCACCTGTATGGTGCAGGTCATGTCGTAGGCATACGAATGCAGGTCGACCTGTATGTCCGTGTTGAAGGCCTGGGTCTGACCGGAGCTCAGGCTACCTACGGGCAAGGGTATGGATCCTGACTGGCCCGAGTCCAGGTGCCTGCCTGAGATAGACCTATCCCACTGGCAGGAGATCTGAATGGTGGTATTGGTCACGGCTCCCGGGCCGCGGTTGGTTACTCTGGCCCAAATGGGTCCGTACAGGCTCTCTGCGTAGAGATCTGTTATTGCCAGGTCCGCCGAAAAGACCGCGGGATTAACGGTCACGGTGACCTGTTGTTGCGCCGTGCCGCCGCAACCGGTGGCGACCATGGTGTATGTTGTGGTGCTCGCTGGCTGGACGACACGCGAGCCCGGTGAGCCAACTTCGCCAAGGCCAGGGTTGATGACCACCGAGCGTACCAACTGGTCGCTGGTGCCGTTGGTCACCCGACCCCATTCCAGGGTGGTGGACTGTCCGCCAGTCATGGTGCTGGGGTTGGCCCGGAAGTAGGAGATCACCGGGGCGCCTGGGCACCCGGGCGGTGACGTGGGAGTCGGGCCGGGTGGGGACGTAGGCGTCGGCCCTGAGGGCGACCTCGTGGGCTCCGGGGTCAGCGTCGGCTCCTGTGCTGCCTCTACCTGGAGCGTCACCGTTCTGGCAACCGGACCGTCGGGTGTTTCGACCACCAGTTCGTAGGTCGTCGTTGTGGCAGGACACACTTGCTGCTCTCCCGTATGGTCGACCTCGGACCCATCAATGAGTGTGGCCCATTCCTCAGGAGGACCGACCTCCCAGATCAACATCGCGCAGCCGCCTTGGGGGATGGCATCCGGATCCACGGCGAAAAAGATGCCCAGTTCCTCTGGCGCTGCCTCCACGTGGAGCGTCACCGTCCGCGCCTGTTCCCACTCGGGCACCAGAAGTTCGTAGTTCGTGGTCTCCGCAGGACACACCTCTCGCTCGCCTGCCGGTGGCACGCCTTCACCATCAAGGAGGGCATCGACGGGCGGATTGACCTCCCAATGCAGCGCCGCGCAGGCGCCCGGTGGAATCAGTTCAGGCTCCACTGCGAAGACGATCTCGCCCTCCTCCGGTTCGGGCGGTACCGCTGGCGAGGGCGTTAGCACCTCGCCCACCGTCACCACCGATGTGGCCTCTGAGCCGAGGTTCCCCGCGCTGTCGGTGGCCCTGGCGCTAACGGTGTAGGTACCAGGCTCGGTGGGGGTCCAGCCCGCCGTTGCTTCCCCCAGACGCCCTCCATCAGCAGGGACCGTGGCCAGGGGATCTTCGTCGATGAAGAACTCGAAGCTGACCACGCCGTCCGCGTCGGAGGCGTGGGCCAGGATGGTGACCGGGCCCAGGGGAAGATGGGAACCGTCGAGGGGGCGGTCCAGCCATGTTCTGGGACCCTGTCCCTGAGCGGCGCAAGAGGCCAGCAGAAGGGGTATCACAAGCCCTAGCACTTGGAGAAGTGGGGATCGTCTCATAGCTAGCCCTCCTCATCTACGATGGCGTGCCCGTCACTCGGTATCCGCTACGATCTTATTACGCAAAGCTGCTTGGGTGACCAGGACGAGGGTTAACCGAGAGTATAGCACCCGTCATGGCGTGCCGCAAGGCGACATTGCCAGGGAACGTGGACAGGAAACGACGACAACTGAGTTTCGTCACGGCACTCGCTGAGCGTGCGATCTGTGGCTCGAAGGCCAAGAAGAAAGGGGACCTCCCGTGGGAGATGTCCCCTCAGCTAGCCTGCTCTATGAGGCAACCTACCGTCTTTTCCTCCAGCGGAGGCTGGAGTACGTCGCCAGCCCTGCCAGACCGCTGGCAAAAAGCACTACGGTCGCGGGCTCAGGCACGAACTCCTCTGGGGGTGCCTCCAGTCTCAGGTAGTAGTCCTCTGTCTCTCCGTCGAAGACGCAGGCCTCCCAATAGGGCACGCCGCCCGCCGCCCACTCGTCGCCCCCCATCTCGGTCAGCTCCATGTCGGAGAGGGTGACGCGGACCCAGATGGGGTCACTGTCGTTCACTGGGTTGCAGGGCACGACGGGAATCGATGCTGAGAAGTAGCCCGTTATGGGGTCCGGTGTCACGTGGTGATCCTGGATAGCCCATTCGTTGTCGGCACAGCCGCAGATCGCCCCATCGTTCCAGTCGCCATCTCGGTTCCAGTCGAACCAGGCGTCTATCAGGTAGTAGGGTGGCGGCTGACCGACCCACCCAATATAGCCTTCGACGAAGATGGTGGCCGTGCCACAGCTTGGCATTTGTGGAGGGAACGTCACACCATCATCGTGGCCGTCCAAGTCAGGAGTGTCGGCCGACGGGTTGATGTTGTTCACTACGTCATCATCGTACCCGTTGTCAGCATCCCACTCGAGACTCTTGCTGGGGAAGGGCGTTGCTCCCATGTAGGAAGGCCCCGGTAGGTGGCACATCCCGTACCCATCGGGGGACGGAGGTGCCGTGGGGAACACCACCACCGGGAAGTTGGCCCGGACGCCCATGGGACCGCCCTTGGGATAGGCGGTCATCAGGGTGCACCCCGTGGGACTCGTCGGGTCTGCGAAGCTGTTGTAGCTGCTGGGCGCGTCACCGCACTCGATGACGTCTTCCTGGGCATAGGCGGTCGCTGGCAAGATGAACAACCCTGCTAGGAGACACGCGATCCACATCGCGCGCCACGCTCTCACCTGACCCTCTCTGTTCGCCTGCATCGCCGTCCTCCTCCCTTCCTCACGAGATGCGACACGATTGATCGGTGGCGAAGTGTCCCAGACCCTGCATCGACATGCGTAGGACAGACTTTGCCTTATTCAGATTATACACCATTCAGCGGTTGTGTCAAGTGGAACAGGATGGACCACGGGCTCCAGGCAATGTTTGGCCTGCCCCAGGAACTCGGGGGCGCTAGCCCACAACCTATGCTGGTCGCGCGGCCTGGCGAGAACCACGTCGTGAGAGCAACTGACGACGGTAGACCCAACACCAACAGAACATCGGCTGAGATAGAAGGCGACCACCGACAGCGACAGGCAAGCCAAGAGATTGAGGGCGTCCCCGGCCGTGATTGCTGGCGAGGTACCACCCATGCGATAATGTGGTTGAAGGAACTTCTTCCCGTCTCTCTACGTCTAACCTATGGCATGAGAAACGACAAGGCCAAGGAGATCCGCAGATGAAGGAAAGGTTTGGGGAGTTGGCAATGAGCATAGGCGTACTGGTGGCGGTCCTGGCCGTCGTCGTGATGGCGGGCATTAGCGGCTGCTCGGCACAGTCCGTCCTGGCCCTCGAGGCCGAGGATCACGGCCGTGAGGTCACCCTCCAGAAGGGGCAAACGCTGACCATCAAGCTGGAGGCCAACCCGACTACGGGCTACGCCTGGGAGTTCGTGGAATCCGAAGGGGCTATCCTGCGGTTGGCTGGCGAGGCGGAGTTCGAGGCCGATTCAGATCTGCTCGGCGCGCCTGGCACACAGACCCTGCGCTTGGAAGCAGTGGAAGCGGGCCAGATGGAGCTGAGACTGGTCTACCAGCGTCCCTGGGAGACGGATGTGGAGCCTCTGGAGACCTTCACGGTGCAGGTGACAGTTCAGTAGTCTAGCGGGGACGAGCACTGCGTGCGCGGGGGGCCGCACAGGTCTTCCTGTATCCTCACGATGCCCACGGCTAGCTTGGCCTCCCAACCGAAAGACTGCTGGCCGGTCCTCCCTATGCAGCGGAGCCGCCCTTGGCGTCCTCCTGTTCCACGTTGGCTTTCTTCAGTTCCCTCTCCAACTCCTCTTCCAGTTCCTCCAACTGCTCAAGCATCGTGGGCGGCACCGAATGGGCAGGCCATCGACGATTCAGGTCAGCTATCTGCTCCTCCAGTTCCTTGATCCGCTCGCTGGTCATCTGTCACCCCCTAGCTCCAACTTCTCCGCTCCCAGCAGCCGCAGGTGGCCCCGGAGAAACGGGTAGGCAACGAACTTCCCGAATCCGTGGTGGGACAGCATCCCCTCAAGATCCAGTGACAGGAATTCGATACCGAGTTCGCATTCAATCCGCCGGAAGGCCCAGCGAAAAGCGAACCATTGCCGCTCCAGGTCGAACTCGTTGAAGTCTAGGATCCAGAGAATGCCGCTGGGCTTCAGGGCTCGGCGGACGTTGGCGATCACCCTCTCCTTATCCTCATCTTCGAGGCTATGTAGCGCGAAAGAGATGCACGCTTTGTCAAACGCCTCGTGGAAAGGAAGCGGCCCTTCAATCCGGCGCTTCAGAAAGGCTACATGGGGGTAAGCATGGCACCGCTGCTGAGCCTGCCGGACCATGTCCTGGCTGCTATCCACCCCTACGACCCGCCCGGTGGGACCCAAGACCTTCAGCATGACGCAAACGTTGCGCCCGGTGCCCGATCCCAAGTCCAGGATGACGTCGCCCTGACGGAGATCCATCCGCTGGATGGCTTGCTCGATGAAGCGCTGATACCGCCCCAGCAGGAGCAGGTCCATAAACAGGTCATAGTGGCGTACTGCACGCCCTGTGAACTCTGCATGGCTCCGTTGCGACATAGTGCTCCTCTCTCATCCAGCGATCATCGCCCGCCGCCGATAGCCAGATGAACCTTCAGCCACGAAGCCCCTGGCCCCGGCAGAACCACCATCCACCCCCAAACAGCGCAACCCTACCATTCACACCGATGGGACCCTCTGGTATCTGCGCCGGAAGGCTTCCTTCACCAAGGGTTTGAAGCCCCCACCCTCCCCCAACAATGGAGAGGGGAATACCTCTGCTGGCCGAACCGAGACAGCTCCAGCAGCGCCCGCGATATCGAGAGTCGAGAAGCATTCGCCGGTCTTCACCTTCCATGGGCCTTGTCACGGCAGGCGCGCCCAGAATCAGGAGCAACGCTGCGCAGAGTCGTCAACTACACGCGGCACCCGAGTCTTCCTCTCCTTGCTTTGCGAAGTGGATGGTCACCTCCGGGGGCTGCACGAGTGTGTTGACCAGGGTGGCGTGCCGCGCGACGCCAATCACTCTGCGTTTCACGTCATCAGGCGGTTCCGGCTCCAAAGAAATCGCCGCCGACAGTGCGCCGACGCGACGCGGCCCCGGAACCTCGTCGCACTCCATCTCCACGCTCAGTCGCTCGATCGGGACGCCGCGGAGTCGGCAGGAATTCACCACGAACTCCAAGATGCAGGCTCCCAACCCCGCCACAAACAACTGTGGCGCGCTCATCGCAGTGCCCCCACCGCCGTCCTCCGGCGCAGCATCGACGACCACGGCGTGACCATGCTCCGTGGCCAGGAAGCGCATACCATCCACGTGCTGAACCGTGAGTTCCATTTCGCCCTTCCTTCCATCGAACGAATGGGTACACTACTAGTAGAAGGCGCCGCAACAATCGGCACACAGGTCATCCAAGCGGGATGTGATTGCCCAGGGACATCGCCTTGAGGACCTCGTCCCTCATTCTCTGGACAAATGCAGGGTCTCTCTGACCAGCGCCAGGAGCGGCAAGCGCAAGCAGAGATCGATTCCAATGCCTGCCAGAAACACGTACTCCGGACCGATATTCTCCCAGATCAGCCCGCCCACGATCGGGGCAGGAATGCTCAACAGACCGCGGAACAGGCCAATCAGGCCAATCCAACGCCCCATTTGTTCCTGGGGCACAATCTCGGCCACCATCGAGGAGGAGAGGGCCATGCTGATGCTGTTGAATCCGAAGAGCAAGCCATACGTCAGCAGGCACATCGACGCGCCTACGCCGGACGCCGGGCCAAAGATCAGGAATAGATTGCCCGCATAGGCCAGCGGAGCGATGGCGAAAAGCAGCTTCTTGCGGCCGTATCGATCGGCTAGGCGGCCCAGGGGAATGGAGGCCAGCATGGGCACTAGGGCGCTGGTTATGGCGATACCACCAAGCACGAACTCGTTGGCCCCCTTGAACTCATGGGCATAGACGGGCATGAAGGGCTGGGCTACTGTCCAAGGCAATTCCATCAACCCCATCATCACCATCAGACGCCCCACGTCCCGACCTTGCTTGAACACCTGTAAGAAACCCGAAAGGATGCCCTCGCCGTCCCTCGGCCCGTTTGGGGTACGAGCGGCGGACAACCGTGTCAGGAGCAGCAGAAGTATGGCCACGAAGATCAGCGCCTGGATACCAAACAGCGGGCGGATGCCCTCAACGCTTATGCCGCCAAACTTGGAGATGAGCCAGGCCGCCAGTAGTGGGGTAGCGATGGCCACGGGCGCGGCCAGCGTGCGGCAGAAACCACGCCCGGTGGCCCGTTCCTCGTTGGGTAGCTCCGCTGCACAGGTCACGGTACAAGCGGTGCACGTGATGCGGAACCCGACAGAGTAGATGATAACGGCTAGATACAGCCAGGTCCACAGGGGAGCTGCGAAGTAGACCAGGCTGCCCACCACCAGAAGCACGGTGCCCAAAAGGAACACCTTCTTCAGACCGTGATAGTCGATGAACCAGCCTGCGGGCAAGGACGCCAGCGCGCCAACGGCGTTGCCCACGCTCTGGAGCGACCCCAACTGTACGGGACTGGCCCCTAGTCCGACGGTGTATAGGGAACGGTATTGCTCTGTTAGACTAGTAGCCAACCCATGCAATGCCCGACGCACCAACATGAGTTTGAAATCGTGCGTTTGGCGTTGGGCAAAATGAATAGTACGCCAAGCTAGCCTTTGTAAGTACATACGATCCTATCCTTGTCCCTCATGGGCTTAGGCGAGACTTGCGTCAGCCATGCAGCACGGCGGCCATCGGTCCCGCCCAGTGGGTCGCGTGCGGGAGGTGGATCCTGGGCGTGTCTCTTGGACGCCAGGGCACCTCGATGGGCACAATTAACGACCTACCTCGTGTGGCACACTGGGCCGACGGGTAGCTTATCCCAATTCAGCAGAATGTCCAAGCCGAACCGCTCACTGCGCACTGGAACAGCACCTCCGGCTGGTAGGCCCGCTTGTGGTGCTCCGCAGCGTTTTAGGATGCACGACGCCCGCTATCGCTGACTGGAACCCGGCCGTTAGTTCCCCCCAATCCTTCTCGAGCGCCATCCCCTTCACTGGCTTGACAAAACCGACGAGAGTTGGGACTATTCCTCCCGGTACGTAGTCTGGAATGGCGAAACGGCAGGCACTCACCAGGGTATGAGGTACAACGTATGGACTGAAGGAGATGGGGGTATCGCCCACCGTGGGCACGCTGGCCACCCAGGGCGAAGCGGGACCGTGCTGGCTGTTCTCCGACGAGGTCGAATTGGCTCCTGGAGTCCTGGGGGGAGGTCTCTCGTAGAGCGCGTTAGGAGGAGCCGTTCCCGCCTGGCGCATCAAGGAACGAGATCCCGCGATGACACGCAACAGGCGCTATGCTTTCACCATCGTGCCTCTCGTTGTCCCGGCTATCCTGGCTCTCTGGTTCGCGCAGTATGTCATAGAGAACTTGTTCCCCGATGTCACCCTGATAGACCTCGGTGCGTTGTGCGCCATGGGACTGGTATCGCGTCTGGCTACCGGCGTATCCTGGGCACTGTCCAGGACGCGCCACAGGGATGGCTAGCGGCTGGGAGGACAAGAGATGGAGGTGGGTATCGCATGTATACAGCAAAGCTGAAGCTAGTCCTGCGCTGGGGTGGCATCAACTCGAGCTTCTTCGCGGTTTGCTTCCTTTTCTTCGGAATCCTCGTGGTGTTGTTCCCAGAGGCGATGCTTTCTCTCTTCGGGCGGTGGGCATCGCTCTTGAGTGCCCTGGGGGCCAGGACGGGCGCTGAGATAGGCTCGCAGCAGGAGATGTTCGTTCACATCTTGCAGCGTAATGTCATCTCGGCCGTCGTCTACTTCGGCGTTGGACTTCTCTTACAGGCTCCACTTTCCATGCTGTTCAGTGGGCCTTTCTATGCACTGGTGTCGCTGTTGGCGCCCTATACTCTGGGAAGGTCCTTCAGCCCCGGCGACTGGCTGCTGATCCTCCTGGAGGTCGCGGCTTTGATCGGCAGTGCGTCGCTGGGATCGGCTATCGCAGGTGAGCTCTATGAGGTCCGCCCCGCCGTGAGGAGCTGGTGGGCCTACTTCAAGAAGTCCTGGAGGAATCTGTCGATGAGGCCCTCAGCTGACTGGAAGGCGGTCCTCCGCGAATGGACTGCCCCCTTCGCGGGCGGGTTGGTTGTTCTCACAGTGTTTCTCGTTTTCGTTGCCTGGTTTGAGACTTATGGATACTAGGGCGAATCAGAGTGGACTTTGAGCCGCCTGTCAGGCCGGTACGGTGGGGACAATCTCCATGATCTCGCGGGAAGGTGGATATGGAAGAGCTGCTGCTTGATGTGGCGAACCGCGCCACTCGGTACGTAAGGAGTCTTCCGGCGAGGAGGGTCAGTCCCTCATCGGAGGCGGTCGAGCGACTCAGACAACTGGAAGTGCCGCTTCAGGAAGATCCGATAGATCCCGGCACAGTGCTGGCCGAGCTCGACGACATCGGATCCCCGGCGACAGTGGCTACCACAGGTGGCCGGTACTTCGGCTTCGTGGTCGGTGGGAGCCTGCCAGCGGCCATGGCGGCGAACATGCTCGCCGGAGTGTGGGACCAGAACGCGGCCCGGGTTCTCTCGCCAGTTGCGGCCTCCCTCGAAGACGTCTGCATGAAGTGGCTGCTCTCGCTTCTTGGGTTGCCTCCAGAGGCGGGTGTGGGTTTTGTGACCGGAGCGACCATGGCCAACTTCTCAGGTCTAGCCGCAGCCCGCCATGCACTGCTGGGTCGCGAGGGCTGGGACGTGGGAGCCAAGGGTCTCTTCGGCGCCCCCCCCATCACGGTCATCGTGGGTGACGAGGTCCACGTCAGCGTCCTCAAAGCGTTGAGTCTGCTCGGCCTCGGTCGGGACCGAGTCATCCGTGTTCCTGTGGATGGCCAGGGCCGGATGCGGGCGGAGAAGCTTCCGGAGATCTCCGGCCCCACCATTGTGTGCACGCAGGCAGGCAATGTGAACACCGGGGCCTTCGATCCCGCAGAAGAGGTCTGCCGGGCGGCCAGGGCGTCGGGGGCCTGGGTCCACGTGGACGGCGCCTTCGGTCTGTGGGCGCTGGCCTCGCCCAAGCGCGCACACCTGGCAAGAGGTGTGCCAGACGCGGATTCGTGGGCCACGGACGGACACAAGTGGCTCAACGTACCCCAGGACAGCGGGATCGCTTTCGTCCGCGAGGCGGAGCACTTGAGAGCAGCGATGTCGGCCACTGCGGCCTACCTCATTGAAGGCCAGGGGAGGGAACCATACCATTACACGCCCGAGATGTCCCGTCGAGCAAGAGGCGTCGAGATCTGGGCGGCTCTGCGCTCGCTGGGACGGAGCGGGCTCGCCGATCTCATCGAACGTACCTGCTCTTTCGCCTCACGGTTCGCAGACGGTCTACAGGCTGCTGGATACGACATTCTCAACGAGGTGGTGCTCAATCAGGTGCTCGTCTCCTTCGGCGATGCAAAGCTCACACGCCGCGTGATCGAACGAGTACAAGAAGAGGGCACGTGCTGGTGTGGTGGAACGAAGTGGCAGGGACACGTGGCCATGAGGATCAGCGTGTCCTCGTGGGCCACAACCGAGGAAGACGTCCGGAGGAGCCTGGATGTGATCCTGAGCATCGCACAGGAAGAAACGAGAAGCTGAGTCGATGGCGGCTGCGGGGATTCGACTCATGCAGAGGTGGCGAGATTGACTTCTATCATCTCCTCACAGGCTCAGTACACTGATTTGGTCTTCAAAGAGATACGACTGGACCACGTCGAGGTCGTGTCTACCGAGTTTCACGACTGTGTGTTTTTCCACAGCTCGTTCGTGGAGTCGGTCTTCCGCTCCTGCAAGTTCATCGCCTGCACCTTCAGGGAGTGCGACCTGAGCCTGGCAAAGGTACCAGGCAGCCGGTTCACCTCCAGTCGATTCGAGGGCTGCAAGGTAATGGGGGTCAACTGGAGCGAGGCAGACTGGCCCAAGTCGGGTCTGGCGAACCCCATCGGATTCCTCGAGTGCGCCATCAGCCACTCTACATTCATCGGACTCAGTCTGAGGGACATCAAGATCTCCGGCTGTCTCGCCGTAGACGTGGACTTCAGAGAGTCAGATCTGTCCCAGGCCGATTTCGGGGGCACCGATCTAGAGCAGAGCCTGTTTGGCAACACAGATCTGTCCGCAGCCGACCTAAGCCGCGCCCGCAACTACCACATCGATCCGAGTCAGAACATTGTGAGACAAGCCAAGTTCTCGCTGCCCGAGGCCATGTCGCTGCTGCACAGCATGGACATCGTTCTGGTGGACGAAGTACGAACCGCACTCAGCGTGGGCGTGTACTCGTGCGTACCATTCTGTCAGTGGAGCCCAAATGAATACCCTGACTGTGCCCACAAGACGATGGCCTGGCATCCTCCTGGTGATGGCCCTGGCGCTCGCTCTGGCGCCAACTGCCTTCGCCGCGCCTGAGGCACAGGAGCCGCCGCTGGAAGAGATCGTGGTCACCGCAGCGGACGACGGCTCGCAGATCGAGCTCAGCGAAGGGGAGGTCCTGGTGGTCAAGCTCCAGGCCAATCCGTCCACCGGCTACGGCTGGCAGATGGCAGGATCAGGGGAGGGAGACATCTTGTGTCGGGCGAGGGTTGAAGAGTTTGAGCCGGAGTCCGATCTGTTGGGCGCCCCAGGGACACAGATCCTGCGCTTCGAGGCGGTCCGCGACGGGGACACCACGCTCACACTGGAGTACCGCTGGCCCTGGCAGACGGCAGCGCTGCCGGAAGACACCTTTCTTCTTCAGGTACGAGCCGTCGGCCCACTTGGCGCCACGGTCCCAGTATCTACGCCTACTTCGTTTGCCGAGACAGCCCCGCCCTCCGCCGAGGGGGACCAGGCAGAACTGCCGCCGGCCTTCAACTGGTGCTACCTGGGCGGTTGTACGCCGGTGAAGGACCAGGGGCAGTGCGGGAGTTGCTGGGCCTTCGCCACGGTGGGTCCATTAGAACTGAACATAATGATTCAGGAGGGTCCGGCAGAGGATCTCTCAGAGCAGTACCTCGTCTCCTGCAACGAGCAGTCCTGGGGCTGCAATGGCGGGTGGTGGGGCCACGACTACCACGCTTGGAGGGTGCCCTCGGGCGAGGAAGGCGCAGGGGCCGTCCGTGACGCCGCCTTCCCCTACATAGCGCGGGACGACGCCTGCGCCCCGCCACACCACCACGAGTATCAGCTCGAGTCCTGGCAGTACGCGGCAGGGGAATCGACCGTTGCTCCCGTTATTGACATAAAACGGGCGATCTACGAAAACGGCCCGGTTGCCGCGGCGGTCTGCGTCAACTCGGCCTTCCAGACCTACACCGCCGGGGTGTTCGCGGGTCCAGGTTGTTCTGTCGTCAACCATGCGGTGGTTCTGGTAGGCTGGGACGAGAACCAGGGAGAGGCCGGCGTGTGGTATCTCAGGAATTCGTGGGGGCCGGACTGGGGGGAGGGAGGATACATGCGCATCAGCTATGGGGTGAGCAACGTGGGCTTCGGCGCCAACTACGTCACCTACGTCCCCTCCAACTGCTACACTCTGGCGACCGACGTTTGCCCCGACGGCGCAGGGACGGCCACCCTCGATCCACTCCCCAACTGCCAGCAGGAACGATACGAGTCGGGTACGGAAGTGCAGCTTTCAGCGAAGGCGTCCTCCGGTTGGCGTTTCCAAGGCTGGAGCGGCGCCGCAGCGGGGGAAGCACCACTCACAACCGTCGTCGTGGACGGACACAAGAGTGCCACAGCGAACTTCAAGACCGAGCTGTGCACGCCGTGGTTCGTGCTCCCGCTGGGGCTCGCGGTCTGCTGGGGCTACAGGCGGCGCCGTTCTTAGGCAGTGGAGTGGGTTCACCGACGCTGGACCTGGCTGAGTCAACATACACCTGGTCTCGGGAGGGAGTATGCGCACGCTGATACGGGATGTGATGGCCATTACCCTGGACGAGGAAGATCGGTTCCTCGAAGGTGTAGACATCGCACTGGAGGGAAGCAGCATCGTGGCCGTTGGTCAGGCTCCGCCAGACTTCGCGCCGGATGAACTGGTCGATGGCACGGAGATGGTGGCGCTTCCGGCCTTCTTCAACGTCCACACCCACGCGGCGATGACTCTGGAGCGTGGCTGGGCAGACGACCTCCCCTTCGACAGGTGGCTCAATGAGAAGATCTGGCTGGCCGAATCCGCTCTGGAAGAGGAGGACATCTACTGGGGTGTTGCTCTGGCCTGCTGCGAAATGATCGCCTCAGGCACAGTTGGCTTTGCAGACCACTACTTCTGGATGGACCAGACCGCCCGTGCTATCGAGGAAAGTGGCATGAAGGCGCTTCTCGCCTGGTGTTTCTTCGGCATCGGCAGAGAGCACGAGCTGGGTCACAAGACGTTTGAGGAGACCGTAGCCTTCGTCGAGCGATGGCGCGGTGCGGCGCAGGGGCGCATTCGGACCACGATGGGCCCGCACTCGCCCTACATGGACCCGCCGGAAACCCTGCTGCGCTTCGTAGAGGAGGCGCACAGGCTAGGTGTGGGCGCGCACTTCCACCTCAGCGAGTCCCACGAGCAGTTCGAGCAGTCCATGGCCACCTGCGGGATGACCCCCGTGGCCTATGCAGCTTCCCTGGGGCTTCTCGATCTGCCAGAGCCAACCCTGGTCGCCCACTGCAACCTGCTGACCAAGAACGATGTGCTACTCCTGTCAGAGAAAGCAACCTGGGTGGCCCACACTCCCAAGACGTATCAGAAGCTGGCCATGGAGATGCCCCCTTTGGCACTCATGCTGCGTCACGGCGTCAACGTGGCTCTGGGAACCGACGGCCCCGCGTCCAACAGCGACCTGAACATGCTGGAGGTTTTGCGCATCACGGGGCTGGTTCAGAAGGAGGCTCAGAAGGACCCCCAAGCGATGCCGCGCACGCTTCTGCTTCGGCTGGCGACGCAGGCTCCGGCAGCGGCGATGGGGTTCGATCAGAGTGGGGTATTGGCGCCAGGCCGCCCTGCGGACCTGATCCTTCTGGACACGAGAAGCCCTCGCTGGATCCCTCGGCACGACGTTCAAGCCGGTATCGTCTATGCCAGTCACCCCGGAGATGTGGCCTACGTGTGGGCCGACGGGCAGCTTCTCTACCGGCGAGGCGAGTACCTGACGCTGGACGTGGAGCGTATTCGATGGGAGGCGGAGCAGCGTGCCTTTCGCCTGGTGGGTCAGCCTCTGCGCGCCATGCGCGAGTATCCGAGCTAGAGCTGCGCCCTGTGGACAAGCCACGGGTGCTCCGAAGTGGGCGATTGAGGGAGGGCGGCAGAAGCCCATGCCGCCGGCGGAGAGGAGAAACTCTATTCGTTCGGGGCGAGAGACGGCTTAGAAAGGCTCTGGTGCGCTCTGGTGGCGGTTCCCGAGATTGCCCCCAGCCGGGGCCGCACAGCAGCAACACGCGCAGGCCCCCTGCGAGCAGTGGCTGTGCTCCGAAGGGAGCCTACTGGCTTGCAGATAGGACGGTGAGCATCTATAGTTGCTGCTGTCTTGGCGCTGGGTGGGGCAGTGGTGGCTCGGCGGTGTCACAATCAGGAGGTCCTCTTGCAGGCGCAACGGCGGCCACCGAGGTTCGCAGGATGGAGCATCCAAACCAAGCTCAAACAACTCATCAGGAGGATGGAGGTCATGAAACTGAAGGACAGGGTAGCCATTGTCACCGGTGGTGGGACGGGCATCGGAAAAGCGATTAGCCTGGCCTTTGCCGACGAAGGCGCCGCAGTGGTCGTGGCCGCCCGCAACGTGTCCAGACTGGAAGGGGTAGCCAACCAGATCGAGTCGAAAGGCGGCAAGGCAAAGGTCATACAGACCGACATCTCAGATCACGAGCAGGTCAAGCGGATGGTGGCTGAGACTGTCGAGGAGTTCGGGAAGCTTGACATACTGATCAACAACGCCGCCGCTTACTCCTACAACAACGCTGATGTCGCCGACATGGACCTGGACGTCTGGTTCAATACCATGGAGGTGAACGTCACGGGGACGATGCTCTGTGCGAGAGAGGCGATGAAGGTGATGATCCCTCGCCAGAGCGGTGTTATAGTCAATGTGAGCAGTGTGGCGGGGATCTCTGGCCACCCGACGGAGAGTCCCTACTGCGTTTCCAAGTGGGCCATCATCGGCTTCACCGAGGTGCTGGCCATCGAAGCCGGTAAGCACAACATCCGGGTGAATACCATCAGCCCCGGCGCCACCCGTACCAAGGAGTTCGAGGAGATGATAGCGGCTCTGGCCAAGAGGCGAGGGATGGCCGAAGAGGACATATGGAGGAAACTCAACGTCAGCAACTCCCTGGGCAGAATCGCCGAGCCGGAGGAGATCGCCCGCGCCATCGTGTTTATGGCTTCAGACGATTCCAGCGCCATGACCGGCCACAACATGATCGTGAGCTGTGGCTTCCATCTCATTCACCCGCAAGAGCTTCATAGGCTATAGGAGAAGGAGGGCTTTGGACGATGGCTGGTAGAGATTGGGAGAGGAACCTGGTGAGGAGACCCCGCTACGAAGTGTCCGCCGGGCAGATAGCCGGCCGACAGTATCCCACGATGACGTTGATGAGTGACGACCTGGTGCCTGGAGTCAACACGTACATCGAAGTGGGATGGGTATGGGACATGCCGGATCCAAACCCTCATATCTTCGAGCATTCGCATCGCGAGGGCTGTAGAGAGATCGTTCTACACATAGGGAGCGACCCCCACAACCCCGAGGACCTGGGCGCCGAGATAGAGTTCGTCGTGGATGGTCAACCAGTGGTCTTCGACACCACTTCCGCGATCTACGTGCCAGAGGGTGTGAAGCATGGCCCGGTGACCTGGAACAGACTGACCCGGCCCCACCTACAGATGGCGATGGTGCTTGGTGCCGGGACCATGGCCGAGGCCGATCCCGGAGGGCACGTCAAAGCAAAGACGTAGAAGCACGCTATTGGTGAAAGGAACACGAGCGCGGTTCGTTATAAAGGGCAGCACACTTCAACCGCTCGTGGTGACCTTTTGACGTCACCGACGCGGATTCGAGCTCCGAGGGGGGTTCGATCTAAAGGACCTCCTCGTGTGCGCTGAGATCGACCTGGTGGCCTGATCGTGGATCTGGGCAAGGACTACCTGGGGCCAAAGGTACTCGCTGTGGAGAGCCAGTGCAAGGATGCCCACGACCTCATCCCGACAGCGCGCAGGTTCGCCCAGGAGTTGCGCAGACTGCACGGCGAAGGGTATGATGTCAGGCACGTGACCATCCGAGGGATTGTCCTCAGGAACGACGGACTGGTCATTCCGGAGTGCAACCTGGTACTCTTCGCGGGAGAGTTGGTGGAGAAGCCGGCACCAACGCGGGCCCCGTGAGCGACTGCAAGTTCGTCGAAGTTCGTCGCGAAAAACGAA
>Ga0307437_1000116_pt1 | contig 63187 bp, 64 predicted proteins | sample SalMarWE160390MG_FD_202146 | JGI IMG/M metagenome (GOLD analysis project Ga0307437, IMG submission 202146) | Salt marsh sediment microbial communities from the Plum Island Ecosystem LTER, Massachusetts, United States - WE1603-90 | ecosystem: Environmental > Aquatic > Marine > Intertidal zone >...
AGATGGGAAGCAGACAGAAATTTAGAAAGAGAATGGTTGAAGAACTCTGGAATAAAAATTCCAAAGATTTTTGAGAATGAGAATATAGATAGAGAGGTTATAGTGAAGTTTCATGGGGCCAAAGGAGGAAAGGGATATTTTTTTGCAAAGAATAGAAAAGATATCATTGAGAAAATTGGTAAGAAAGAAAACTATCAGATACAGGAGTATATAAAAGGAGTAGCAATGTATTTCCATTTTTTTTATTCACCATTAGAAAAAGACAACGTTCTTATGAGCATTGACAGAAGGTACGAAAGCAATGTGGATTTTTTGGGGAGGATGCCCAAAGGATTTGAGATAGAGCCCAGCTATGTAGTAGTCGGAAACTTTCCCATTGTTATAAGGGAATCTCTTTTAGAAGATGTATTCGATATAGGGGACAAAGTCATGAAACAATCAGAAAAGATACATGAAAAAGGATTGGTCGGGCCCTACTGTCTGGAGACTATAATCACAGACGAGCCGGAGATAATCACATTCGAGATATCAGCGAGAATAGTTGCAGGTACGAATCCGTTCATACCATACACTCCATACTCTTATATAAAATACGGAAAGAAAATGAGCATGGGGAAAAGAATAGCTGTTGAAATAAAAAATGCGATAAAAGAAGAGAGATTAGAAGATGTTGTTACATAAAGCTAAAACTTCATCCAATATAAAATCTCTATTTTCCTCTGTTACTATAAAAACTCTGTAATCTTCTATATTTTCCAAAACATCTTTCAATATGTCCTTTCTCACGATCACTATGGAATTATTTTTCAAATATTTAAAAATATCCAGAAATCCTCTCATCTCTAAGTACCCTATCTCGTCGTATACCAGAATTTCTCCTCCTCTTTCCAGAGCTTTCTCCACAAATTTTATAGTGTCTGGATCGAAATAATATCCTCTCAACTTGAATCCTATCTTATTTTTTGAAGCGAGAACTTTTTTTTCCTTTATTTTGAGATCTTCAACTAAAAATCCATCTTCAAAGGACTCGCTTATAATCCCAAAAATATCTTTTTCAAGATTTTTTATTATTTTTTTTAATAGAGTTGTTTTACCTATACGCTTTTCTCCCGTTATGATTATTATCATAGATACCTCCAGTATATAGAAAAAGCTAGAATAATAAATATTGCTGCTGTCATAAGATAATCCTTTTTACCAAAATTGATTTCTCTGTAAAACGTTCTCGTTTTATATATCCCGAAGCATCTCCCTTCCATGGATTGAGTAAAAGAATCAACTCTTTCCAGGGCTGAGTATAAAAGTGGAAAAAAAGTGTATCTGACAAAGTTTAAAATATTCTTTACGCCTTCGAGCTCTATTCCTCTGGCTCTTTGAGCTTTTCTGATTATATTCGATTCAAAATCAAATAGAGGGACTAAACGAAACGTAAACACCAGAGTAAAGCCGTATCTGTATGGAACTCCTATTTTCATCAACGAGTATGCAAACTCGTTAGGATCGTTCTTTGAAAATAATATACCTGAAAATACGATCCCGAGAAACCTCAAAACCATCCTCAGAGAAAATTCCAATTTTTCGTAGATATCACCTTTTAAAAACACAAAGTTGACTATCAGTATAAAAAACGAGAAAGTAAGTATTAATTTCCTTTTTTTAATCTCCGAAAAACCTAAATTTAAATAGAAGATAAATAAAGAAAGAAAACATAAAAATGCTATTATAAAAATATTATGAAATAAAAATAATAGAATACAGTATATTATAAGAATTAAGAACTTAGTCACGGGGTTCATATTTTCCCCCCTTCAATATTTTTATTTTTCCATCTTCAAAAAGGATAATTCTTGAACAGTAACTTTCAGCTATTTTAAAATCATGGAGCACCATTAAAATAAGATTGTTCTTTTCAAGAAGCATCTCCATAATTTTTTTTACATTCTCATGGTCCTGCCCTATAAAGGGTTCATCTAAAAGGATTATTTTAGGGTCATAAGAAAGAATAGAAATTATATTAAGTCTTCTTTTTTCTCCATAACTGAGCCTGAAAGGGTTTTTATTTTCATATTTTTTAAGATCACTTTTTTTTAAGAGATAATCTATATTTCCCTCTTTTTTAAAATTTTTTAGAGCAAACTCAGCTTCTCTCAGTACAGAAGACTCGAATATCTGATGGTTGGGATTCTGGAAAATGAATCCCACGTCTCTTGCTATTTTTGATGTTTTTTTATTTTTTATATCTTTTCCATTCATGAGAATCTTCCCGGAATAATCCAGATAGTTCATAAGACACATCAAAAATGTAGTTTTTCCAGTCCCATTCTCCCCCATTATCCCTATTACTTCATTTTCGTATGCTTCGAATGTTATGTCTTTTAAAACTTTCCTATTCCCGTAAGAAAATTCAAGGTTTTTTATTTCGAGTATTTTTTTTCCAGTTTTTCTCTGTGTTTTTTTGTACTCCGGAGGTTGTAAAGTTTTGACCAGTTCTAATCTTCCATTTTCCATTAAAGCTATCTTGTTTACGTATTTCATGATATATTCCCATTTATGTTCGATGACAATTACCGCAATATCTGATTTTTTTCTTATCTTTTTCATGACATTGAATATATCAAGTGTTACCTTGGGATCAAGACTGCTTGTGGGCTCATCGAATATTATAACCTCTGGCTTCATCGCCAGAATTGATGCTATAGCAATTTTCTGTTTTTCTCCCCCCGATAATGAAAAAGTGTCCCTATCCTCTAAATTCTCTGCCCCTACAATGCTCAGCGCCCATTTTATCCTTCTTTCAATTTCTTTTTTATCAAGGCACATATTTTCCAAAGCAAAACTGAGCTCGTCAGTAACATTGAGCGTGCATATCTGATTTTCGGGATCCTGCTGTACTACCCCTATACTCTTTGCAAGATCAAATAATTCATAATCATCTGTATTTTTTCCTTTAAAAAGAATATTTCCTTTTTTTTTACCCTTTCCCCTTAAAAAACCAGAGATAGCTAAAGCGAGAGTCGATTTCCCACTTCCGCTTTTTCCTGCAATTAACACAAAATCTCCTTCTTTTATCTCTAAATTTATATCCTTCAAAACCCAATCTTTTTCATATCTATAACTGAAATTTTCTATTTTTATCATTTTATCTTTATCTCCACTACGTCCTGAACCCAGTAACTTCCATCAAATCCCTTCGCAATTAATCTTCTCTCTTCTGTTAGAATAATGTCATCATTCAATTTTTCCAAATCAAAGATCACAGAGTATCCGTCGTTTCCTATAACCTCTATCTTATCTCCCTTTGGCACAGATTTTTCTAGTATATTCAAGAGAGGAATGCCTTCATACTCCTTTTCTTCCTCGTATTTATACTGTCCAGCCATCTCAGTTTTCACTGTTTTTTCAAAGCTTTTGAGATCTTCGTAAGTAAAATTATAGGGATTTTCACAGTTTCCCGATATAGAGATTTTCTCGCCCGTAGTATAAATCTCTGTATAGTAATAGACCCCGCCAAATAAAAGTAAAGTAGCAAATCCAATAGTTACAGCTTTTTTTAATCCGTATTTCTTTTCTTTCCCATCTAAAATCTCTAAAACACTGAAGGAGAAATATCCTGCAAATATTATACCAGAAAAAAAAGCTATACATGAGATCAAGAAAAATAAGGTCATTGCGTTATAAGGAGCAAAAAAAATCTGGAATATAAGGACATTTGCACCTGTAGCTATTCCTCCTGCCATTATATACGATATAAAATTTCTTTTTCTCAGTAACAAGAACACCAGATCGACTAAAATTCCCTGAGTTCCGCTCAGTACTAAAATGAAAACACCTAATTTCCCTCCCGAGAATAACTCAACAAAAGCTTTCAGGATACCTATCATAACTCCTGCGCCTCTTTTTTTTGTAAGTCCATATCCTAAAGTGATCCAGAATATATGCAGTCCTGCTAAAAACTGTCCAGCTCCAAATGGCACACCTAAAAATCTATTCACCAGATTTCCTAAATATCCTATGTACGTAGAAGATACTCCTCCTAGAGCTGAGATTATGGCTATTATAACTAAATCTCTTGTTTTAAAATAGTATTTACTCATCTTCACACCTTGCTACTGAAAAACTTATATTCTCACTTACATTTACGACTATATAATGATAGAATCCGTTACGTAACAAAGGTGCTCCAGCACCACCCGAGATTATATAAACAGTATCTCCTCTCTTTTCTTCATAATAAGAATGTATATGAGAGCAGAAAACATAATCTACATTGGTTTCTTTTATTATCTCCATAAACTCTTCAGGATCGATCATGCAGTAGCTTCCTCCCACACGGGGATCAAAAGGTGGAACATGTATAAAAACGAACTTATGTTCAAAACTCCTTTTTAACTGCTTTTTTAAAAATTCCATTTGTTTTTTATCAAGTGTGCCTTTTGAATTATCTAAGATTACGAATATAGAATTTTTATAAGTAAAAGAATAAACTCTTTCTCCTAAATATTCTTCGTAATATTTAGAATCATCATGATTCCCACAAACATAGAATAATGGAGCTTTTAAATCTGTTGCAACTTTCAAAAATTCTTCGAAATTTTCTGGTGTTCCTTCTATAACAAAATCCCCTCCTCCAATAACAAGTAAAGGATCTTCTTCATTTATCATTTTTATTATATTTATAAAAACTTCTGGCTGTTCTTTTCCTAATTTTGGTCTATTGTCCCCAAAAAACACAAATTTGTATGGATAAGTATCTTTTTTTATTATTTTTTCTCCATCATAAGTTTTGTATCCCGTGTTATTAAGTAAAGAAAAAATTGATACTATTAAAATCATCAAAATTAAGGCACCGTATTTTTTATTCATCGATATGTTTCTATGAACATAACGTTTATAAAGGTTTCGCGCATTAATAATTCAGTGATACCATGAAGAGAATAATCGTTGGAATACTGGCATTATCTTTGCTTTTAGGATGTATAAGTGAACAAAAAGAGGAAGTTAAATATACAATAAACATAACTGGATTGGCAGAAGGAAAATTAACTCTTACAGATTTAAAAGCTATGCCTTCTGAAGAGTTTAATGCCATCTTAGTTAAATCCACTGGAACAGAGATAGAAAACTCGTGGAAAGGTGTTTTGTTAAGTAATGTACTGCAAAAATACAATGTGACTCCAGATTATGTAACGTTTGTAGCAATAGACGGATACATGTCAACAATGGAACTCAGTGATTTGGGTAACGCTTATTTATGTTACGAAATGGATGGAAAGGATATATCCCAAGAAGATGGGGGACCAATAAGACTTGTTATTACGGATCAGCCGGGAAAATTATGGTTAAAATTTCTAAAAGAGATAAAACTTCTCGGAAAAGAGAACTCCATTATAATCAAAGGAAAAACAAAGGTTACGTTGGTACTTACAGAGGAAGATCTGGATCTTTTTGATCAAAAGAGTATAACTACGGAATACAAGGGAGAAACAAAGAGTTTTGAAGGCGTATCTGTGACAGCATTATTGAATAGAGCACGATACGAAGAAGATGCAGAGAAAATTAAATTCACGACCGCTGACGAATACACCATAGAGTTTGATTTTGATGAGATATTCTCAAACGAGGATATACTGATAACAAAAGAATTCAGACTTATAATGCCGGGGTACGAATCAAAATATTGGGCAAAGGATTTGAGAGAGATAGAAGTTCTATGAAAAAATTTCTTTCTATTTTTTTATTATTTATTATTTTAGGATGTACAGAAGAATGGAATTTCTATATTATAGATGATAACGTAAAAGAATACTCTCTTTCAGAGTTAAAAAATTTTGAAACTGATGTAATCTATGAAACAGTTGTAGGCAAAGAAATAAGAAAGGTAAAATGGGAAGGAGTAGCTTCCAATACTTTAGGAGAAGGAGATATAATTAACTATATTTCTGAAGATCTGTATTTAGTGAGCGCACCTTATAACGTAGATGTGATTTTAGCTTATAAAAAAGAAGGAGAAAACATACTAAAAGAAGAGGGAGGGCCATTAAAAATTGCTGTAGATCCTAACTATGGATGCAAGTGCAACTGGCTGAAATACTTAAAAATAGTAGAGTTTATAAACAGCAAAAATTCGTTATCAATATACGGAGAAGTTACAAATATCCTTTATTTTTCTCCTCGTGATTTAAACGTTTTTTATTCCATAGAAGACATAATAGAAAATAGATATAACAGAGTAAGTCTGAATAAAATACTGGATAAAGCTATATACAAAGATAAAGCTGAAAAAATAACATTTGTCACAGAGAACGATAGAAAAACTTTCGATCTCCATGAAATAAAAAATATAGATCCCGAAGTAATTTATGAGGAAGGTTTTAATATTCCTTCATTAAATTTAGAGAATATAATAGCAATAAAAATAGAATAAACTCACCATCCAATTTTATATTCAAAATTAAAATCTTTTAAAATATCTGAAATCCTTTTCTTTAACAAGATTGGGTATTCCTCTGAGTTTTTAATTTTTTGGTACTCTATAACAGTTTTATGGTCCAGGAACTCTTTTATTCTCTTCCAGACATTTGGATACAAGTTCATCTTATCTATGTACACATATTTCACGTTCTTCTCTTCAAATTTTGTAAAAGCTTCTCTAACCTTTTCTTCAGAGTCTGAAAATACGGGAAGTATGGGCCCAAAAAATATGTACTTATTTTCTATATTTTCCAGAGCATTAAACCTTTTCTCGATGGGAGAAGCTCCCGGCTCAAAAATTTTTCTTATATTTTCATCTATAGTAGTGAAAGTAAAACCTACTTCACTGTTCATTTCATCTATCAAATCTAAATCCCTGAGAATAAGATCCGATTTTGTTAAAAAAGTAACAGGAAAATCGTATTTTGACAACACATTTAAACATTTTCTGGTAATTTCATATTTTCTTTCCAATGGCTGATACGCATCTGTCACTGAAGATATGAGGATGCTTCCCCTTTGAAATTTTTTTATTTCCTTTGACAGAATTGTCGGTGCATTTATTTTTATGTCAACAAACTCTCCCCATCTTTCTTTATGATTTGTAAATCTTCTCATGAAAATGGCATAGCAGTAAATACATCCATGTCCGCATCCCGTGTACGGATTTAAAGCATAATCTACTCCATATATCCCCGATTTTGACAAAACAGATTTACAGTATATTTCCTTTATCTTCACTTTTAAAAGTAAAATATTGAGTGTTATAAAGTTTTGGTTTGTGTACATCAGAATGGTGGCTCACTTTCCGAAACCTTATAAAATCATAACAAATAATAAAAGAATATGAACCCCATAGATTTTGAGGATCTCTATAGAGATGGAAGACATTATGATTGTCAGACTAAAGATTTTGTAGAGGATATCCCTTTTTACTTGCGGCAAATTGAGAAATATGGTGAGCCAGTTCTCGAGTTGGCGTGTGGAACGGGAAGAATTACAATTCCTGTAGCTGAGAAAGGTATCGAGATCACTGGATTGGACATGTTAAAATCCATGCTTTCTCATGCTCGAAGAAAAGCAGTAGAAAAAGGAGTCGATATTGAGTGGATCAAGGCAGATTGCCGAAACTTTAAGCTGGATAAAAAGTTTAATCTTATTTTTTTCCCTTTCAATTCCTTTCTGCATCTCCATAATCTAAAAAGTTATGAAGCCTGTTTTTCCTGTGTAAAAGAGCATCTAACAGATGAAGGCAGATTTATAATCGATATATTCAATCCAAATCTCGATATACTTAGAAGAAACTCTTCCAAGAAGTTTCCAGTTTCCGAATATGAAGATCCAGATGGAAAAGGAACTGTAAAGATCACTGAGCAAACTTCTTATGATACCTCCACTCAGTTAATGCACATAAAATGGCATTATAAAATAGGTAATCAGGAGTTTGTAAAGGAATGGAAAAATAGAATCCTGTTTCCAAAAGAGATTGATACGATACTAAGATACAACGGATTCGGAATTGAAACTAAATTTGGGAACTACGATGAAACTCCTTTTGATTCAATGTCACAAAAACAGCTTATAGTTTATCATTCAAAATAACAATATCTCTGCGATTCGCTCCGCTTACTAAAAAATCATCAGATCAAATAAAAAAATACTTAAAGATAGAATGTTAAATAGCAAAAAATGAGAAAATGGTGTAAATCATGACTTATTACAAAAAATTGGTCGGCGAAAAATGTTATCTTTCACCTTGCAGTTTAGAAGATGCAGAAAAATGGACTGAATGGCTCAATGATTTAGAAGTAACGCTTCCCCTGGGAGATGAAGCATATACCCCGTTTTCTCTTGATAAGCAGAAAGAAGTTATAAACGATATCATAAAAGAGCAGAGTCACGTCTTTAATATAATTGAACTTGAAAATGATACGCTCATAGGACGTTGTGGTTTTTTTGGCATAGACCATGTTAACAGAAAAGCTATGCTCGGGATCGTTATCGGCGAAAAGGAGTACTGGGATAAGGGATATGGTCAGGATGCAACGAAATTGTTGCTCGACTACGGGTTTAATCTGCTCAATCTAAATAGTATCATGCTCGGTACATTTTCTTTTAACGAACGAGCAATAAATTGTTATAAGAAGGTAGGATTCAAAGAGATCGGAAGAAGGAGACAGGCACGGATTATTGCCGGAAAAAAGTTTGATATCATTTTTATGGATATTCTTGCAGAAGAATTTGGATCTATCTATGTGAATAAGTTTATGAGAAAAAAATAAAATAACTGTGTGGCTGAAAATATGGAAACTTCTTTTTCTCAAAGAGTAAAAGAGATCATAAAAAAGATACCGCCGGGCAAAGTTGCTACTTACGGCCAGATCGCGGCGTATGCAGGTAATTCCCGCGGTACCCGACAAGTAGTATGGATATTACACTCTTCTTCCCGAAAAGATAAACTGCCGTGGCACAGGGTCGTTAACAGTAAAGGACGTATATCTTTAAAACCAAACTATGGTTATGAAACTCAGAAAGAGCTGCTGGAGAAAGAGGGGATAACGTTTGATAAAGATGACAATATTGATTTTGACCGTTATCTCTGGTACCCATCTCAGCCCCTTTTTGGTGTATGAAGGCTTAAAAACGATGAAAGTAACGCGGTAGCGGTCACATGCAGAAAATGCTACGGGAAAAGGAAGGGATCTTTTTCGATGAGTGATCCTAAAATATATCTCCTAGTGTCTTACTAGCGATTATGGTATGACAAAATATTTCACACGATAAATTATTTAATCCTCTCTGAAGAAGAAAGAGTATGAATCGAAAAAATATAAATTATTTCGTCGATCTCGGGTTAGTTTTTACCTTTTTAGCCAGTTTTGGCACGGGGATCATCAAAGTTCTCGTGAAATATCCGGAGATACTGCGATTTCTCGGCATACGCTCACTCCGGATGCACACAATATCCCGCGTTCACGACTTGAGTGGTGTTCTCATGGGTACGCTGGTACTCATCCACTTGCTCCTGCACTGGCGGTGGCTCTTTACAACGACAAAAAAAATGTTCCGCAGAAATAAAAAACTCAGCTCTGTATCACTCATCGCAGGATTGCTTGTCGTATCTGGATGTATAGGAGAAGAAAAAGAAGAGCCTGTAAAAGAGTTGGAAGGTGTTGACATTGAAGAGTACGAGGGTGAGAAGTTAACACCCCTCTCGGTGGTGAGAACTACCTCCATAAAGGGTCCGCAGTACGTTGACAGCGAGACCTACACTCTCAAGATCACCGGTCTCGTGGAAACAACACGGGAACTAACGTATGAGGATGTGCTCGCGTACCAGAACTATTCGAAAGTGGTGTCACTGAACTGCGTCGAAGGATGGAGTATCACCATCCTGTGGGAAGGCGTGCTGGTAAAGGATTTCCTGGACTTTGCGGGGATCACAGAGGGCGCCAACACCGTTATATTCTATGCATACGACGGTTACTCCACCTCACTATCGCTGAACTACATCGTGGAGAATAACATCCTCATGGCGTACAAGATGAACGACGTCGTGCTGACACCTGAGATGGGATTTCCCTTTCAACTGGTTGCGGAAGACAAGTGGGGATATAAGTGGATCAAGTGGGTGACGACGATAGAGGTGAGCGACGATCTCACGTACAGAGGATACTGGGAGCGGCGGGGATACAGTCAAGATGGAGACGACGACGGACCGATGTTAGAGGGGGACGAGTCGCAGTGATACTGCGGATGATGTTGCTTTCAGGAAATATAGGGTGAAATTTGGGTGGCAAAGAGTGAAATCGGATACAGAAATATGGCTGAAAAAGTATAGTGAAGAATTCTTGAGGGATGTAGGAATCAGCGAGGGTCAAACTGTCCTCGATTTTGGCTGCGGCTCAGGTTATTACACTATTCCCACTGCAAAAATAGTTGGTAGCAAAGGTAAAGTGTACGCGTTAGACAAAAACAGAGAGTGCCTAAATGAAGTGACAGAAATGGCAACATCACAGAGTCTCTCAAATATTGAGATTATAAAAACATCGGGAGAAGCGAAAATTCCGTTAAAAGACGTATCCACGGATATAGTTTTACTGTATGATGTTATTCATTCCTACCACTTCTCTCCTCCCATCAGAAAAGAATTATTACGCGAAGTTTATAGGGTTTCAAAATCCAATGCTTTGATCTCTATTTATCCAAGACATATGGATTTAGAAGAGGCGTATAAAGATCTGGTGCGTGCGAACTTTCTTTTTGAGAAAAGACTTTTTAAGAAATTGCTGCACAACGGTACACTTGTAGAAGATTATGTGTTGAACTTCAGGAGGAAATGAACGTCTCCGGGCATCCATCCCGTAAAAACAGCCATTCTTTCCGTGCTTCTGTGACGAGAAAGATCAGTGAGGGTAAGTAGAAGGTTTTTCACTTCACCCAAATCTTTAAAAAAAGTGACACATAGAGTATAACATGTTCGAGTTCGGAAGAATACAATTAAGACCCTTTGAAATGGAGGATATAGAGAATCTGCACGGATGGTATAATGACGATATCGTCATGTTATATTCTCGAGGACATCCATTCCAGTTTAAAAACAAGTTACTGTTAAAGGAAGAGATAGAAAAAAAATTAAAAAATAAAGATAAAGTTTTGCTTGCTGTAGAATTGAGAGAGGATGGAAGATTTATAGGCATTACAAAGTACTCACTGGGTGAGTGGGGGGGCGTGAGAAGCACCAGTGTAGGAACCTTAATAGGAGAAAGGGACTGCTGGGACAAAGGGTACGGGAAAGAAATCACGTTGGCTCTTTGCGAAATTTTTTTCATGTGGAAGAATTACGAGAGGCTCGAAGCGTGGAGCATTGAGTATAATAAAAGGGCACATAAAGTATTAGAGTACTACGGGTTTAAAAAAGAGGGGGAACTGAGAAAGAGTACGTACCTCAATGGCAGATACTGGAGCTGGTACGCGTTCGGTTGTTTAAGAGAGGAATACTTGAAAATAAGAGACAGTGTTTTAAAAACAACGCTGAAGGATACTTACAAAGAATACTGCGAATTTGCTCAGAAACTTGACACCTTCTAATATACTATTGTTGTCCCGCTCTTAATAGAAATCCTTTTATTCTTTATTACATAGTTAGTATTTATGGTTTATGAACTTTTGGATAAGAGGATTCAGAGCCTCTTGAAGGAGAGAAAATGGGATAATCCTACTGACCCGCAGGAAATGGGTATACCAAAGATTCTTGAAGGTAAAAATACTCTTATAATTGCAAAAACGGGGTCGGGAAAAACTGAAGCGGCATTTCTTCCAGTTTTGAGTAAAATATTAAATATGAAAGAGAAGGGGATAAAAGCGCTGTACATAGCCCCTTTAAGGGCTTTAAACAGGGATCTTCTTGGAAGACTTGAGTGGTGGTGTGAGAATCTCGGTCTGAGAATAGAGGTAAGACATGGAGATACCAATCAATATGCACGAAGAAAACAGGCGTTATCTCCTCCGGATGTGCTAATCACAACTCCTGAAACTCTCCAGGCGATTTTAGTTGGTAAGGTTATGAGGGGGCATCTTAAAAAAATTAGATATGTTATTGTAGATGAGATACACGAGTTAGCTACCGATAAACGTGGCTTCCAGCTTTCTATTGGCTTGGAGAGATTGGTGGAGTTAGCAGGAGATTTTTTGAGGATAGGTCTTTCAGCAACAGTAGGATCACCAACAAGGGTAGGAAAATTTCTAGCCGGGAATAGGGCATTTGAGATAGTTAACTCTGCTGGAACAAAGGACATGGATATATCGATCTTTTGTCCGAAATCTTCGGAAGATGATCAAGAGAGAGCCGATGAGCTTGAAGTAGGATTGGAAACGATGGCAAGACTAAAAAAGATAAGAGATCTCGTTGATCAGCATAGAAGCGTCCTGACATTTGTCAATACGCGAGATATGGCTGAAATTTTGTCTTCGAGATTTAATTTAATGAATGCAAATATAGACGTTCATCACTCTTCTTTATCAAAAGAGATGAGAGTTGAGACGGAAAAGAGGTTTAAAAATCAAGAGTTAAAATCGCTGATCTGTACATCGTCAATGGAGTTGGGAATAGACGTCGGTGCCGTCGATCTCGTTATCCAGTACATGTCGCCAAGGCAAGTGTCACGACTTGTGCAGAGAGTGGGAAGAAGCGGGCACTCTGTAGAAAGAAGATCGAAGGGAGTTATCATAGTAAGTGATGAGGACGATGTTCTCGAGAGCATGGTTATAGTAAGAAGAGCGTTGAACGGTGAGTTAGAAGAGACGAATGTCCAGAAAAACCCTTTGGATGTTCTGGGCCATCAGGTAGCTGGATTGACAATGGAGTATTACAGTATGGAGATAGATAAAGCCCATGAGATCATAAAAAGAGCTTATCCTTACAGAGATCTTAAAAAAGAGAAGTTGAAGGAAGTTATAGATATATTGAGATATATAGGCTTACTGTGGAAAGATGAAGAAAGATTCGGGAAGAAAAGATCAACTCTCACCTATTATTTTGGAAACTTATCGATGATCCCCGACACGAAACAGTACATGATTATAGATATAGGATCGAGAAAGAGGATCGGTGTTTTAGATGAGGAGTTTATAGAGACTAGAGCAGAAATGGGAGGAGTTTTTATTATTAAGGGTAGAGCATGGGAAATCCTTGATATAAAGGAGAGAGAAGTTCTTGTCAGCGAAGCTGAAAACATAGGGGCTATTCCCGGATGGGAAGGAGAAACTATACCTGTACCCTTTGAGATAGCTCAGGAGGTCGGGAAACTGAGACATTATATCTCTCAAGATAAAGCGTTGGACAATTATATAGCTGATGAGAACTCGATAGAAAAAATAAAGAGATATGTTAAAAATCAGGAAAAAGTTGGACTATCAACTGATAAAAGAATTGTGATAGAAACTTATGAAAATTTTGTTATTTTACATTCATGTTTTGGTAGCGTTGTCAACGAGACATTGGGTACGATTTTATCATCCATTCTTTCCTCCAAATTTGGAACGAGCATCGGTGTGAGGGTGGATCCTTACAGAATATGTTTTCAATTCCCTATAAGAGGAGACGGGGAAATTTTGAAAGAAGTTTTGATGAACCTAAAACCTGAACAGGTGAAACCTATTCTGGAACTCACATTAAAAAGATCCTCCCTTTTTCAGTGGAAACTTGCCCAGGTAGCGAAACGCTTCGGTGCTTTAACAAAAGATGCCGAGAGCTTTCATATAAAAAAGGTGCTCTACACATTTGAAGATTCGCCGATATACGAAGAAACCTTGAGAGAACTTTTCAATGAAAAATTGGATGTTGAAACTACAGAAAATATTTTGAAAAAGATTTCCTCAGGAAAATATGAAGTTACTCTAGTTTATCCTAAGGAGCCGTCACCATTTGCGTATCCTATACTGGCAAAGATGGGAGCTTCCGGTATAATGACCCCAAAAAGACCTTTGAAGGAGATACTGAAACTCTTGAAAAAGAGGCTGGAAAACAAAAGAATAAAACTTTTCTGTGTACACTGCGGGGAATGGTACTCTACGATGACAATAAAAAATCTAGAAGAATATCCCAGATGTAGATTATGTCAGGCGAGATTTTTGGCTATAATCTCAAAGAAAAACAACGAAACAATGAATGCTCTGAAAAAAAGATTAAAAAAACGTGAAATAACAGAAGAAGAGGAAGAATTAGTCATAAATGCTAAAAGAACAGCGGATCTTATGTTAGCGTACGGAAAGAAAGCTGCTTTAGTTCTTGCAGCGAGAGGCGTTGGACCCCAGACGGCTTCACGTATTCTCGCAAAAATGCAAGTAAATGAAGACGAACTCCTAAAGGATATTCTCGAAGCTGAAAAACAGTACGTGAGGACGAGAAAGTACTGGGATTAGTCTTTTTCTTTTGAAAATATGTTGCTTGGATATATTCAGGAGTATTATACAAATATTTAAAAAGAATAGAGATATACTTATAAAGAGATAAAAGGATTCATCCGAAATAAGTATATCCACATTGCGGATATGAACGGGTTGGGTGAAATGCTCACTACGGGTGTAAAATATAAAAAAAGAAAACATGTAAAATCAAAGGAGGTAAAAAATGCAAACAAAAAATTTCTATGAAGAAAAAATATTCTTGAAATGGACATTGGGTATATTAACCGTTATCACAGCTGTCTTTCTTTTTCTATTGTTCTATCAGATTTTGGTAGGATCGATCGGAACTAATCCTGCTCCAAACTGGTTTTTCCTGTTTATGTTTCTGTTATTTTTGGGAGTGATGATTAATTTTAGCAGACTTACCATCAGGATGACGCCCAGATATATCTCCGTTGGTTATGGAATTATTAAGCATTCAATTCTCTGGGAAAATGTTGAGGACTGTTATTTAGACGAGGCTTCAACAACCAGATATGGGGGCTGGGGCATCCGTATAATAGCAAAAGTTAAGGGGAAATGGAGATTAGTGTACAATGTTCAAGGAGGAGGCCCACGCATTGTGCTCTCATTGAAGAGAGGCAGGTTTAAGGAGTTTGTGTTTTCAACCAAAAATCCAGAAGAAGTGATAAAGATAGCAAAGGAACGGATAGGTATAATAAAATGACCTCTACTTCGTTCGCACTATCACCTAACACAGCATATACGGCTCACTTCGTTCGCCCAAATTTCGGCTTCGCCGAAACTTCGTATACCCACAAAAACTCATTCCAAAATGGAGATTGAATATATTAGTTTTATCTTTTATTCTTTCTTCTCTTTTTCAACTCTTCGAAAATCTCGTTAACTACGTCAAACGTGAAATCCTTGAAATTAAACTCGTTGTTCCAGAAATGATCTAGATCGTATCCCCCGGTTTCATACTCGTAACACTGGATCATCATTTCTAATTTATCCGCAGCCCTGACGATTTTAGCTTCTATGCTCTTTCTATCCTCAAACTCTTCCCATAATGAATAATATTTATCCCCATTTTCTATATTTTTAAAAAGGTCTTTACAGGCTTCTTTTTCCGCTTCGCTCTTATTTTTTTCTCCTAAATATTTTAAAGATTCATAGGGTATATCTCCTATTCTGCTTTCTGCAATGTCGTGTAATATCGACATCCTCAAAACTTTCTCCATATCTATTTTGTATTTATCTTTCAAGAGATCTCCGAGAAGTATACTTAGGATAGAGACTCTGAAGCAGTGATCGGCAACGCTCTCCCCATCTATCCCGTTTATAATCCAGCCTGCCCTTTTTATATTTTTTAATTTCCCTGTTTCTAAAAGAAAATCTAAGATCATATTACTACATACAACGAAAATGTTTTAAATATTATTGCTCAAGAGAGAGTATGCTCGATATCAATCTAATAAGAAATAACCCGGATGTAGTGAGGGCGGATCTAAAAAAACGAAATGAGAAGGAGAAACTTGCATGGATTGATGAGACAATCCGCCTCGACAAAGAGTGGCGAGGACTCAGGATAAAAACGGATAAATTGCGTCACAGACGAAATGAAATTGCTCTTGAAATAGGAAAGTTAAAAAAAGAAGGTAAAGATGCTTCAGAGAAGATAAAAGAAGCAGCTGAGATACCAAAAAAGATAGAAGAGATAGAAAAAGAGATACAGAAGAAGAGAGAGGAGATAAATTACTATCTCATGCGATTTCCCAATATCCTTCATGAAACCGTCCCCGTTGGAATAGATGACCACGATAACGTTGAAATAAAAAGGGTTGGCAGTCCTCCACAGTTTAATTTTGAGCCGAAGAGTCATCTGGATATTCTTTTAGATTTAGGTTTGATAGACCAGAAAAGAGCCGCTAAAATAACCGGTCACGGATTTTATTATCTTAAGGGTGATCTCGTAAAGCTTGATAGAGCAATCATGTCGTATGCAATTGATTTTCTTACGGAGAGAGGGTATACTCTCATAGAACCTCCCTTCATGATGAAAAGAAAACCGTACGAAGGGGTGACGGATCTCGGTGATTTTGAGAATGTTATGTACAAGATAGAGAATGATGATCGATATCTTATCGCTACAAGTGAACACCCTATGGCTGCAATGTTTATGAATGAAGTGATACATAAGGATACCCTTCCTATAAAACTTGTTGGCTTTAGTCCGTGCTTCAGAAGAGAGGTCGGCACTCATGGGAAATATACAAAAGGTCTTTTTAGAATGCATCAATTTAACAAAATCGAACAGTTTATATTCTCCCGTCCTGATAACTCCTGGGAATTTCATGAGGAGTTACAGAAAAACTCAGAAGAGCTCTACAAGCAGTTGGATCTTCATTTCAGGGTGGTGAATGTGTGCACAGGGGATATCGGTATGATAGCAGCTAAAAAGTACGATATAGAAACGTGGATGATTGACGGTACATTCAGAGAGGTAGGGTCAAACTCAAACTGCACAGATTACCAGGCCCGGAGACTTAATATAAGGTATAGAAAAGAAGAGGGAAAACCACCTGCTGGGTATGTCCATACACTTAATAATACTGCACTCGCCACGAGCCGGGCAATGCTCTCAATTGTTGAGCAGTTTCAACAAGAAGACGGCACCATAACAGTACCAAAAGTACTCAGGAAATATACGGGCTTTGAAAAAATAGAAAAAGAATAATCACCCTTCTATGGGGGATATTCCGGCATCTCTGCAGTCGTCTATAAATATAGCTCTGTATGCTTCCTCATTGTTATTGAGATGCGGCAAATCTTCATCAAATTCTGAAGAGCCATAGTCCCATGCGTCATAAAATGACACGTCTTCGTTTCCAAGCATAGTTGTTTCAATAAAATAATAGTATCCGCTTCCGTTTTGTGTTTCAACACCGACATAAGCATGCCCAGGTCTTAAAATTATGACGGCATTCATACCTAAGGACTCGAATATAGAGGCAAAAAGTACGGCTGTTTCTATGCAGTTTCCCGTTCCACCTTTTAATGTTTCTGATGGAAATCTTATCCTCTGAATTACTTCTTCTCCATTGTTATAAATCCTGAAGTTTGGCGTGCTCAGATAAGAAATTTTATACTCTTTTTTCAAAGTGTAATAGATCTTTTCTAATTGATTCAAAACACCTTCTTCATCTTCAGAATACCCAGCAAACGTACCACCCGGCATGTATTTTTTTGCAACGGAAAAAAATTGGTCCATGGAGGGATCATTTGGAGTTACCCATGCTGCTATATTATCTCTAAAGTCGAAATTCTGCATCCATAGTACCATGTCTCTTTTTGCGAGCATTGTCACTGGCTGTGTATCTTCAAATACCAGTTTTTCTTCTCCTGATTCTATGTACGTTACTTTTATATGAAAGTTTGTTCTCTTCTGTTCAGATAATGTATCTAAAGCATTGGGCATTAAAGGAGGTGTCAAACTTACTGTAATTTTTTGGCTTGTTGGGACGTCAACCGTTTGAAAAGACGCATCTGTAAAGTTCATTATCTGCGCTTCTACCTTTGCCCTTATTTTCTCGCTGCTGTTATTAGTTATCTCGACATCAACATAGTTTTCATAGACATTTCCGAAGAGGTGATACGTAGCTGAAGGCACTTTCAGGAAGTAATAATATGTTACATCTATATCTTTCTCCTCTGGAGCGGATATTGGTGGAGGAGTAGATGTGCCTTCTCCTATGACTTTAAAGCTTTCTTTGGCAGTGACTTGTTTTCCTGTGTAATTGTCTATAACTTTTATTTCCACTTCGTAATTTCCAGGTTCTGTTACTACAATAGGTTTGCTCATCCAGACATATGATATCTCAGTATCAAAACTTTGATCATAGCTCAAAACGTTGAATTTTTCATCCATGAGTGTTCCACTCTTGTACATTTTAAGATAATCCCATTTCAGTGAGACATTGTTATCTTTTGTTTCAACGCCTTCAAGCTCAAAGTATATGTGGATATTTTCTCCGGCTGAAAATTCGGAATTGGATCTCGGTGCGTATTCTCCATTTTGCAGTACTTCGGTGCAGAAGACAAACTTACTCACAGTTAACTTTTTCTCTTCGGGCGTTTCTGCACACATTGACAGAAAAACTATCGCTATAACTAAAATTCCTGCTAATTTTTCTTTCATTTTTATCACTATCCTCTTTATACATAATGGATATATTTAAACTTTTTTTAACTACCCTTCAGTTGGTAATAAGCTATTTTTTAAAAAATTTTCGGTTAATCTTGATCTCAGCTATTATCATGCCGAGAAGAATGAATAAACAGCCCAGGATTTTTCTCAATGTAAAAACTTCGCTTATTATGATATAGGAACATACAGCTGCAAAAACAGGCTCCATCGCGAATATAAGTGCGGTATGTGTTGGAGAGACATGCTTCTGTGCTGCATTCTGGATTAAAAATGCTAAAACTGTGGCAAAAACAACTGTTATTATCAAAGCTTCTAAAACAACTATATTAAATTCAAATGAACTTTCTGTAAAGCTGAAAAAAAGAGAAAATAGAGCTACAGTTCCTATCTGTACGGTCGTAATTAAAAAAGTGTCCATTTTTGGAGAATATTTTCCCACTAAAATAATGTGCATAGCAAAAGAGAAAGCGCATAACAAAATCAAAAAATCTCCATAACTTATTTTAAATTCCTGAAATGATAGAAATACAAGACCCATACTTGCCAGTGTTATTCCTATGATAACATTCTTTCCAGGTTTTATTTTTAAAATCACAGAAGATAAAAAAGGAACTATCACTACTGATAATCCTGTGATAAAACCTGCATTTGCCGGAGTTGTGTATTTGAGACCAACTGTTTGAAATGCATATCCTAAAAAAAGGAAAATTCCGATAAAAAATCCAGATTTCAAGGTTTTTAAGTCCATATTCTTTAATTTTTTGATAGAGATCAATAAAAGAAGTAAAAATGCGATTGAGAATCTACAAAACAGGAAATTGAACGGAGGAATGAACTTTATGGCTTCTTTTACCGTGACAAATGTCAATCCCCAGAAAAAAGTTACCACGAGCAAAGAGAGATCATTTTTCATATTTTTCATTACCCCTATAGAAATAAAAAACTGTCTACAAAAGACTTTTATATGCAGAGAGAAAATGATTTTCATGGATGAATATAAACCTTTCGATATGATACATAAAAGCCTCAACAAGACAGTAGTAATAGCACTTAAAGACGGCAGATTTTTAAAGGGAAGACTGATAGGTTATGATACTGAACTCAATCTCTCAATGGACAATGCAGAAATATTTAATGACGAAATGAAGAAAAAACTGGGGGTGGTTGTAATAAGAAAAAATAACGTGATCAGCTTTACTCCAGGGGATACATTGTAATGATCCTGTCTGACAAAGATATTCTCAAATATCTGGAAAATAAAGACCTGATAATAGATCCTTTCAATAAAGATAGTCTTCAATCTTCTGGATACGATTTACGATTTGGCGGGGAGTATATCCTGGAGGGAAATCGCTTTGAAAGAGATATTCTTGAACTTCCACCAAAAAAATATGGAATCTTATCCACCCTTGAAAAAATAGGTCTGAAGGACCTGATCGGGGATATAAAATTAAGATCGTCTTTTTGCAGAGAGGGACTTATAGGAAGCTTCGGATGGGTTGATCCAGGATGGATGGGTGTACTTTCTCTTTCCGTATTTAATTCCGGTGAAAACCCTCTGATAATAAGAAAGGGAGAAAGGTTTGCACAGATGACCTTTATAAAACTATCATCTGATGTTGAAAAAGGATATAATGGGAGATATAAATGGAGTAAAAGTTCAGAGGGAAGTAAGCGTCCATGAAACATCTAACAGATATAATCAACAAAATCAGATGGGATAAAAGAGAAAATGAAGAGGATTACTCTTTTGGATATCTTGATAACGGTATTCAAAAGTTCGATTTTAAAAGTATAGATTTTGAACAGAGTACAAAGTTTGCTCTGGCTGTCAAAACAGAGCATGAAGTAAAATTCATTCCATTTCATAAAATAAAACGAGTTTACAGAAAAGGTGAAATTATCTGGGAGTGTTAGATTTATTCTTTTCTAAAGATGATCCCTATCATGGATAAGATAAGGACTATGCTGCAGAGATAGATAAAATCCAGGTACTGACCTTCGGTGAATGTGAAAATTGTGGAAAAATAGTTTTTGACTGCGTATGTCAGAGAAATCAAAGAGATAGAGATTATGAAAAAAATTAATGGAAAGTTAGCCTTATAGATCCATTCTCTCAAAATGATCAGGCGGTATTTTAAAGTATAAACAATCATTCCCAGTTTCATAAAACCACAAAAAATAAAAAAGAAAGTTATTTAGGTAAACTTACATTCTTTTAACAGCTAATTCAACATCTTCTTTTTTAACTGTTTTTCTGCCAGCATGCTCTGCGAGAGTAACTGCTTCTCTGGCAATATCAATAGCTTCTTCTTCTAATATCTTGGCAAGAGCCTTAGACGCATCTTCGCTGACTCTATCAGCTCCAGCTTTCCTTATTAACTTATCTACCGACGCTTTTGCTATCATTTTATCACCTCATAAAGTTTTATTGTCAGAGTTTTTTTTCTTATTAGTATTTAAAGCTTTCGGTCATTTTGATTTAAAAGTAGATATATTTTTTTATAGTAGGCATTTTTAGGGTCGGTGTATAGATTTGAGATTAAATGTCGAGTTCATTGAACTCAAACTGATCGAAATTTTCTTTTTTTGAACTCGATAAAGAAAAAAGATCGATCTTTGCTGGGATAGGAAACGGGACAGATATCCCGGTTATTATAGCTTCGCCAATGTCAAGTCTCTTCATCTCCTTCTTAAAATCAGAAAGATCATTCTCCGAAGAGAGAACCAGATGCTCTCTGTCTTTTATATTTGTCAGGAGCATGATTATTACAGTATTCAATTGTGCCAAAACTTCTTCAAATATCTTATGGGGCATCTGATCCACTATGCAGAGTCCTAAATTGAACTTTCTTCCTTCTCTTACTATATCAGAAAATACAGTTTTTTTAGCTGTGTCCACGTTCAGAAGTTTATGTGCTTCTTCAAGAACCAAAAGTGTTTCTTTGGTTTTATGTCCCTCTTTTTTATATTTTTTATATTTATTAAGTAAAAATCTCGATATTACAGATGTAATTAATTTTATAGCCCAATCATCATGTTCATAATCTCCAAAATCTATTATAATCACTTTGTCTTGCTTTATTTTATCTCGAATATAATTTAGAGAGTTAAAATCTCTACCGACAAAATTATAATCTACTATCCTTCCAATTTTTCTCTGCAATGCTAAAACTGTAGTCACCTGTATCTTGTTTTCAAACTCTGATACTATGTTTTCTGTATCCGTTTGTGACATATACTCCAGCCATTTTCCTCCGTATCGCCTGTATATAAGAGCTACGGCATCTTCCTGAGCTTCTGTGAGTGTAGTCATTACTCTTAGATCGCCTGGCTTTATCATCTGGAGAGGGATGGTGAGAGAAACATCGCATTCACCTCCGGGAAGTCCAACTACTATAACGTTCACCATTCCCCCCAATCCTTTCTTATATCCATATTCTCCGTGGATATCAAAAACTAGACATGGTATATTATGTTTTATCATTTCCTTTATAATGACTTTAACTGTGTTTGATTTTCCACTTCCCGTTTTCCCAAAAACTCCTGCATGTTTTGTGATAAAAGACTCTATATCTATCTTTATCGGAAGATCCATATTTCTCAGTCTTCCTATTTTTATGTAGTTTTTTCCTTCTCTCAAAAGAAAATCCAGATCTTTTGATTCCGCTTTCCTGATCTTCGACAAGAACTTTGGTATAGTTTTGGCAGGTTTTATCCCGGAATCTAAAACTCCCAGTATGCCGCATTCTGCTGCGTAATAGAACTGAGTCCCGAAAAGGCTCTCCATGTCATCTATTCTATCCGTGAGAACAGCTATTTTGTCAGGCAGATTCGGCTCTCCTATGTTTTTGGAAAAAATAGAAGAAACTCTTGCAAGATACTTGAATCTTGACTCTATTATCAGTAAATCCCCCATGTTTATATTTTCTATATCATCCAAAAGTATTCTTGCAGTTATTCTGTCGCTCTCTGCTGAAATTACTTTGCCTATCATATCCCATACTTTCTCTTTATTCTTTTATACTTTTCTTCGGTGTCTTTTGTTCTTTTCTTTTTAGAAAGTTCTAAAATCAGGATTATGTTGACAAGTAAAAGAAGTGCCAAACCAGCTACTAACGATGTTACCATTGTGGTATTTTCCTCAGTCACTATTACAGTTTCAGGTAACGAAGCTCCGGGATGCAGTTTGTCTGAAAATGATTTTAAAACTTCTTCTATCTCCGAAACTTTTTTTGAATCTCCAAGATTTTTGTAGTAATTTAGAGCTTCACTCAGGAAAGAGTAGGCTTCAGTATATTTATCATTTTTCAGGAGCCTTTCCCCGTCCTGTTCGTATCTATCAGCGATTATATACTCCTCACATCTATTCTTTCCCTCTTCATCATCCAAAGAGCAGTAATAATAGTAAGCCTCGAAATATTTGCCTTCCCCCATCAGTGTAGTAGCGCTTTCCATATACATCTCGGGCTGGGATTTGCTCACACCATATTCTCCAAAATTAATTGTGTTGGTAAGTCTATTATTTTTCCGATTTTCGTCATCCGAAACGCATTCAAAGGATATTTTATGTTCGCCACTTTCTAAACTCCACGAGAAAACAGCTTCTTTTAATCCGTCTATACTGAGTTTCTGTCTCTCTTTTTCTGTACTGTCTACACAGAAAATAACTTCTACATCTTTTTTATCTCCTGTATTATTTAGTAAAACATAAAAATTTACATTTCCATTCTCTACAGTATAATTAAAAATTTTTATTGATACATCTCCCAAAAAGAATACCTCAGTTTTCAATGTCAGATCTATTTCTCCTCCCTGAGACTCTATATTTACGTGCGTTTCGTATACTCCGTTTTTACATGATCCCGAAGGGAATATCTCTATAGTTATATTCTCTGTTTCATATTTTTTGAGAGTCACTTTTCTTTCAGAAATATCACCATACCATCCTGGAGGCCTTTTATAACTTATTCTTGCCGTATCCTCGTCGCCCTTGTTTCTCAACGTTATTGTGTATTCAGCTATAGAATCTATCGATATTGTACGATAATTTTCCTCGCAGAAAGCCTCCATCTCGTAATACGAAACTTTTGCGTTGTGAGTATGAGTCTGACTTGGAGTTGTTGGAGGTGGCGTAATTGTTGGCGGATTTGGCGGACCCGGTGGATCCGGTGGATCAGCTTTTATTATAAGAGAAGAGCCATAAGAAACCAGTAACATTCCTACCGCTATGAAAATAATGCAAAACATCTTGTTTTTTTTCTTCATACCCATACTTTCTCATCTCCTATTTAAATAGTTTGCTATTCAATATTGCATATCTTCTATATACGATGTTAAATGATTTACTATAGAGGCTATCATAAAATGGAGTTTATCCTTTTTATAAGTTTTGAATATCGATTATAAACTCGATTGCAGTGGTATCGTTCCTAAGTACTATCGTTATCGTCTCTGCATTCTCATCTACTTCCGGAAAAGCGATATATCCTTCTTTAATTTCTCCTGACTCTATTTCTCCCCACTCCTTCGAAGAAGGCATTGATAATACTACGTACTGATTTTTCAAGTCATCTTCAATAACGCTTGTAATGTTAGGATAAAACTCTATATTGTCATCACTGTCGTTTCTTATGGAAAGTTCTACTCTCAGATGAGTTTCCAGAGCCCCTGAACTGCCATATTTCGGCTCGTTAACATAGTACAGCTTTATAATCTTTATTGTGATATTATTCTGAGTCTTTTCCTCGTTCAGTACTACCTCTTTTTTACCAGGAGTTGTTGGGGCGGGTGTTGTTGCGGGTGGAACTGTAGTAGTTGAGGGCGTGGTAGTTGGAGATGCTGTGGACGGCGTTTCAGAAGTTTCAGGTGTTTTTGTAGCTTGTAATGTTTCTGTCTTTTCTGGCGTTTGCGTCTCCGATTCTTCAGAGATGCACAAAGAAAAAGCTACTAGCAGTATGATTCCAATATAAATTATTCTGGACTTCATAAGAATAAAATAACGACAGAGTTTAAAAATATTATCTTCAAAAAAGATAAAAAAGAAAGAAAAAATATTAGAGTTTTTCTTTTACTTGTTCTAATAGTTCTAATGCTTTCATAAGTTCATTGTTGGCATAAACTGAGTTGCCTGTTTTGTTCGCGTTGTTTATATGTTCCTGCGCTTTGTCTAACAATGTTTGGATGTCTTCGGGCACTGGATCTGGCAATAGTTCTTCTATATCTGCTAGGAGAGTGTTTACCTGTTTCAGATGATACATTGCTACAGGTCTTAAAACTACTGCTCCACTTACGTGTGGTGAAAGTTCTGTAACGGCGCCAAGGACGTTGAATTTTCCCCATCCCCATACTTTGTTCCACGTGAGCCCTGTAAATGAGTCCGTGTTAGAGTATGTTCTTATAAGATCTTTTATCCTTTCCGGCGTAAGATATGGGTCTATACTCAACATCTGGGCAATACCACCAACAACAACGGGACATGACATAGATGTTCCTGCCATTACTCTGTGTTCACCCGGATTGCCAACGCCATTATCTGCAGTTATATATGGGCTTATTGATCCCCACGGTGGGTTCCAGCTGTCGTGGGAATGCGCTGAAACGACTCCATATCCAGAAGCCGCCACATCAGGTTTCCTTCTTCCATCTCTCGTAGGTCCGATGCTGCTGAAGTACGCGATGTCGTCATTCACCTGCCATGAGTAGGAATAATACCATCCATCATTTGAAAGCCAGTATGGTCGTGCCGTGTACGCACCAACTACGATTGCTCTTCTACAGCATCCAGTGTCACCAAGAGTCGTATCGTATGTTTGATGAGCATCCATTACGAAATCCCACTGTGCCCACGTTGAATAGAACCACGCATCGAAGTTTCCTGTAGTATAAACCGTGGAACTGAGCGTAAAGGTGTAAAGTCCTTCAAAGATCCATCCTGTCATTGTACTTGGATAAATTTCCAGCCAGTAGCAGTTATCTCCGTTAGGTAGATAAGGCGCATCATTTAGCGTGTCAAATGTTATATCTGCATCTGGGGTAATAGTGGGAGGCCATGGATAAGATCCTATTCCCTGAGGTCCTACTGTAAATCCATTTGGCGTAGTGCACGAAATTTGCATTGTTGTATCGCTTCCTTCAAACCATATTACGGCATAGACTGGACCACCATACGTATTTTGCGCATACGGTCCGAAAATGCTGTCATCAGTAATTACAAACGTCACTGTTTCAGTTCCATCGCCAGCGACTGTTCCAGTTGCATGAAGCCAGTCATATCCTTCATTTCCCGCAGAGAAGACAAATATTCTCCCCGGGCCTGAAGCCATATCCACAAACAAGCTCAGTGCATCTGTTCCGTCGTGTGGTCCTAACTGTCCACCAAATGAATTGTTTATCACTAACGGCCTTCCAAGAGCTGAGGCTTGATTCATAAGATATATCCAGCCAGCTATAATATCTGCATCCCACAATGTACACGCGACAACAGCAAGATCTGCTTCAGGAGCCATTCCTGTATAATTTCCTGGTGCCAAGCCACTACTTGCTGCGATTCCTGAGACATGCGTCCCGTGTGCTACAGAATACCACGGTGGGGGATCTGTTGTTCTTACTATGTCATGCGCTGCTGGTGTCGCTAAATCTGCCTCAATATCTGCTTTTGTGTATTCTACTCCATAGCCAAAAGGAATTGGCGACGTTTCACCGCCCACAGGTGTTAAATTCTGATCCCAGATATAGAAGATTTTTGTGTGACCGTCGATTCTCAAAAAGTCACTTTGCTGGTAATCTATTCCGGTATCGACTACTCCTATTAAAACACCCTCTCCTCCAGCGCCGTACCACTCTCCTGCTGCTTCCGATCCTGTGGCAATAGTGGTGTAATCCAATTTCGGCTCCGGTGGAATTTCGCGTTTTCTTGATCCAAAGATATACGTTACTTTATTGAGCGATGCGATCTCCTCTATCGTGTTCAGATCAGCGGGAATACTCGCGACTATGAAATTCTCCATCTGTGCAATAATTTCCACTCCCAACGCTTCTAAATCACTTGTTACAGAGGGATCTGCCATAATCACACAGCGTATCTTTCCTGCAGAGACACCTTCTATCCCCATTGCCTTTTGTCCCATTTGATCTATTTTTATAGCTTGTATCAGCACATGGTCTATCTTGTTCGTCGGATCGATAGGTTCACTGAAAATAGTTGGTAGCAAAGAAAAAACTACAATAGCTACTATAATACTTGCTCCTATTTTATATTTTACTCTCATTTTCATTCCTCCTTTAACGTTAAAGGTAATAGTTCTTCATACTATTTATATATAAAGTTTACGGTTGAAGAAGTTTGTTTCTCCTCATTATTATCCTCTAGTTTTCCCTGTGTATATCATAGTATGTACATGTATATGCTCATATCAAATTCAAAAGAAAAAATTTAAAGATTTTAAAAAAAAGAAAAATTAAAGTTTTTCTTTTACTTGTTCTAATAGTTCTATAGTTTTTATCAGCTCATTGCTCGCATAAACGGTGTTGTTTGTTGTGTTTGCATTGTCGATGTGTTCTTGTGCTTTGTCGAGGAGTTCTTGGATATCATTGGGGACATCATCTGGCAATAGTTCCTCAATCTCCGTGAGGAGATCGTTCACCTGGGCTAAATAGTATAGCTTCACCGGCAGGAAGGAACCAATGGGGTTCACTGTAGTGACGCTTACATTCACTGTCATCGTAACGGTATCCATAGCACCGTCATTGTCTGTGACTCGTAATGTGACAGGGTAGCTGCCGCCCTCTGTCCAAAAGTGTGTAACTACAGACCCTGTATCATCATAGACACCATCGTTGTCCCAGTCCCACTCCCACAAGGTTATGGTACCGTCGGGATCGGTGGATCCCGTGCCATCGAACGTAATAGTCTGGTAGGGATACGAGATGTCTGGAGTGTAGATGAAGCTTGCAATGGGCAAATATGTATACGTGAATGTCAGCTGCGGCTTATAGCATACACCGATACTGCCAAGATCCTGTCTGAATCCCGTGTCCCAGCTCATGATACTGTCTCCTGTAGTCGCACCATCCATTCTGAATGTCAGGTAACTCGGTCTGCAGCCTCCTGGATTGTATACTGTAATATCGCTGGGTGTCAGTGTGTACGCTGTGCCGGGTGCATCTGCAACGAGCTGCGCTGTGGTCCACGTGGGTATCATTGTGTCACGGATAGTCGCATTGAGCAGGTTCGTGATGGTAGCATTAACGAATAAATCCCCTGTGAAATCGATGAGTTTACAGCTCCACGTATCTGCCTGCCCAGCGTCCAAAACATCTTGCTGTTTGAAGAGGCGCACTTGAGCACTCGTAAGATAGATGTTGGATGGAAGTCCCGTGAGGTCGAACTGGAAGACACCGTGTCGAATTCCTGCATAGCTGGTGTTGTGACCTGTCCACATGTCGTCATCATCCAATACAACGCCGTAATCATATTCCGCTACATATCCTACATGATACTGCGGCGGCGTGTAAATTGGCGGCGTGGTGAAGTTATAAGGTCCAGAACTCGCGGGATTGCCCGCTTCATCGGTAGAGCAAACCTCGTAATAGTACATTTGTCCCATCTGAAGACTGTCAAACTCGATATAATGACTCGTGGTCATGGTAGAATCTGAGACAGTATTGCCGTATGCAGGTGTAGTACCCCAGTGCACTGTGGTGTCAGCGTTCTCATCAGTATCCCACGTGATCTCCACTGATGCACCGTTGCACGGGTTCGCAAGGACATTGCTGATCACCGGCGGCACGCCGTCTATCTGTGCCGTGTCCGTTCGCACTCCCACAGGAGCGGCATCGTTGTATGAAACTGTGATTGTGTCAGGATCTGTCACCTGTACAACGCCATCTGCTGCTGCTACGCCAGGAGCACAGTTAATAGTCCCCTGGAAGATACCTGAGGATCCCCCTATTTCTGTGAGAGTGGAAGTCTCTGAGTCTCCTGTACCTGCACTGGATACTGTTACGTTAGCTGTGCCGGTTCCCGCAAGATCCGCATCTGCCAGAGTAATGCCCATTGTATCAGTCTGCAGGTAGTAGTCCTGGTCGAACTGCACGTATCCCTGCGACTGGACGAGGTTTCCGGAAACAGCCAGTGCATACGGCTGCACGTTCCATTGCGGCGTCACCTGGTCTGTCTGGAACGCGACGACAAAAATGGTGTACATACCGGGATCCGGGTTGTTGATCCGCACCTTCTGCACCGTGTCAGGATAGATGAACGCTGTATTGGGCACTGATTGACCGCCTGAAAAGTTTCCACTGCCGCTCAAATAGTAGGTAATTCCGTTGGGATGATCCACCTCTACATAGAGGTAGTTGACCATCTGGAATGCCGATCCTGCCGTGCCCGGCGGGTCGGTGTAGACACACGTCACATCGAGCGGCTCTCCCGGCGCCACGTTCACCGTGTACACCTTGAAGAACGGCTGCACGATGGCCGCACCGTCCAGTCCTGTGGTGTTATCGTCCACTAGTAAAGATCGTGTGTCTCCTGCAAAGTATAGCGAATTATCTAGTAACACGCGACCCCAGCCCTGGCCTTGACCGGGTATCGTTCCTCCCGTGTTAAGACCTGTCATCGGTTCCGCACTGTTTACTATGGTAGATTTCATCATCGCTGCCGTCGGTGTAAATGCGCCACTCGCTTGGAATCCAGTCGACGCAGCCACTGGAGTATAACGACCTGTCATGTAGTATTCTCTCAAGAGCGCCGCACATCCCGCCGCGGCGGGCGCTGACATGCTTGTACCTTGTAATCCCATCAGGTCATCGTTGGGTATTAAAGTACCGTTCGTATCGTAATTGGTGTATGCCGAGAACGTGACTTGTCCGGGGGCGCAGACATCTGGTTTGATTCGTCCCCAGCCACCTGTCGGTCCCCAGCTGGAGAATATGGCGACATTTTCTGAGTTACCTCCGTACCCGTCACCTGTCGTCTCCGAGGCACCGATGCTCAGACAGTTCTTCGCCGTTGCCGGTGGCGAAATGGTTGTCGTGCCGGGACCGTCGTTCCCGTTGGAGAATATCACCATGAAGTTCGGGTTTGCCCACATCATCTCGTCGATGTCCTGCGAGTACGAGCTATAGTATCCGTACGTTCCTCCTCCCCACGAGTTGGAGTGGATGTACGCGCCGTCACCCATCGCCTGCGGGAACAAGCCCACAGTCCCTGGAAACATAACACCGTTGAGTATACCTGATGGCGTGGGGTCGTTCAGGTCCGGAGGCCCGTAGACGTACGGAGAGTCCTGCCTCCCCAAGTCCTGAAACACGAGCTTGGCACCGTACGCGTTCCCCTCGTAGAACTCGTACCCTACTGTGGGAGTTATCCCCCACGTTGGAAGCGGTCCAACGCCTGTGAGCCATTCACCAACCGCAGTACCGGACGTGTGCGACCCGTGTCCTGCGGCGTAGTTGGTGCCCGGCGGGTTCTCATTATCCCAGTCGTACACGTTGTACATCGGATCAGCGGGTAGGGGGTAGTATCCGTCTCCCGGATTGTAGTAATTGTAAGGAGTTGCAACAGTGTAGGTACCGGTCTGGTACCAGTTGTAGTAACTGAGAATTTTTCTTTGGGTGGCGTTGTACGTGTGCGAGGGATATCCGGCAACGGGATCCCAGAACATCAGATGATCTGCGTCAACTCCCGTATCAGATATCGCAACGACCTGTCCGCTACCTGTCAGACCGTTAGCAAACATCTTCCTATTTCCCATCTGGTACGTCTGCACGATCCACGTGCAGTTGTCATTTTGAGGGTACATTTTGTATTTCCTTTCGATCCACCGCACACCCGTTATGGAGGCAATATTGTTCAGATCTGGTATCTTCACAATAATCCTATTGCTCGTATACGCGTAGACCTCTCCACCTCCGAGAACCATCTGATCCACTACTTCATCCACATCCTCGTTGGGGAAGAGATGAACGATATACTGATCGGTCTCGATATCATACTCCTGGGTGTCTCCTTCCTCAGGAATTGAGCCTTTTTTTGGCGGTACCTTCTCGTAAATGTTCGGATCTATCTTGTACCCGGGCTTATACTCGCCGACCCAGTCCACGTACGCTGAACTCGCGGTTTGACTGACCTCTTCGGGTGTTAATTTCATGATGTACGCGTTAAACGGCACGGGGCTGATGAACTCTCCTGTTGCCATGGCTCTGGTCGGCTGTTCGGTGAAGTGAACGATGTAGTACGCCTCGTCCTTGAAGTAATACGGCGCTTTGGCCAGCTTTGGCTCCTTTGAAGTGTCAATTGTTACAGATTTCAGCACTATTTCATTCGTGTCGGCAGATAATGATATCTTTTTATCGTTGGATAACGGTGTGTCTCCTCCATTTGAAGAAGACCACACAGAAGTCATCGAAATGAGTATTACCAACACTAACAAACTAGCCATTCCTATTTTATATTTTACTCTCATTTTCATTCCTCCTTTAACGTTAAAGGTAATAGTTCTTCATACTATTTATATATATACTTTTTGGTTGGTGGTTTTCATACGGAACTCTTCTATACCACATCACTCTTCGGTACAAGATCTGGACCCCACAATGCAAAAACTATTACACCTGTTAACCCGATAATAAAAGCGGCATAAAACGTGATTTGAGGTTCTATCGTCCACAGTAGTCCACCTATTAAAGAAGCTGGAAATATGATCAATCCTCTGATAAGATAATACATCCCTACAGCCCTTCCTCTGCACGTAGGGGAAGATAGATCAACGATCATGGCTTTACGCGCAGGTTCTCCTATCTCTCGCAGTCCTGCGATGATGAATGCAGGGAAAAGCCAGATTAAAGAAGGTACAACACTCAGGCTCAGTGGAAAAAGAGCAAAAAAAGTAAAGGTGAGCAGTACAAAAGGTTTACGATTTGTCCTGTCTGCCAGTTTTGCGATCGGGATATAAACGAGGATAGATGTCAGCATCCTTACTGATATCAACTGTCCGAACTGGAACTCACTGCCCCCCAATGTATTGATTATATAAAGAATTATAAATACCTTCGGAATGCCAGCAGCCCAGCGTGCTAAACAGTCAGCTAATAGAAGTTTTTTCAATGCTGGAGACGTATTTCTCCATATAGCCCCAAGACTTTCCTTTTCGTATCTCAGTTTTGTTTTTTCAGCATAATAATGTTTAACTATGAAAATAGATAAAAAAGCTAGGAATAGTGTAATTATCAATCCGAAATGTATGCCCGAGATCAGACCTATTTTTACCATGACCCAGCCCCCAAGAAGAGGTGCTATTACTATAGGAATTCTCTTTAGGATAGACTGCATCCCAAAGCTGATTGCTCTTCGATTTTGCGGAAGATTGTCGCCTATAATCGCGAATATTGCGGGAGTTGTGAGACTGCTCCACGCCATCACAAAAAATGTGCCTATAAGTATCCAGTGCCAGTTCGGAGCAATGAGATATACGAGATATCCAAAGAGTGAGAGAAGAGCAAAAAGTATCAATGCTTTACGTCCTCCCATACGATCAGCCAGCCATCCCCCCGGATACTGATATACTGCATCAAGCAACTCTTTTAAAGATCCGTAAACCGCTATGATCAATACGCTCGCTCCCAGTGCCTCTAGATATTTAGGAACAAATTGGATCCAGAGTTCTTCGCCCATTCCCAAAACAAGGATGACAGTAAACAGTATGACGACGTTATGTTTTAAGCCAAGCCAGTCACGAATTGTGTCTTTGTCCATCTTTTATCCCTTTCATCTTTAATTCCAACAGTATTGTATATGTTTTTCCAAAACATTTTTATACTTTGGAGGCTCTTATTACAAAAGGATCTATGATGATATCGACAGCGTCTGAATTGATGATGACAGATGGGCGGGCTGATGATCTCTGTTTTGAGAAAGTTATATAAATAGTGAATTCCTACTAATTTGAAGAGGAGATGTTATGGAAAAAGAAGAATTCCAGATAAAGTTAAAAATCCCGGAGTTTGTAAAAATTCTGGACGAAACTGTTAGGACAGAAGTTCTAAAAGAGACTGAGAAAAGAATTAAACCGAATGTGGAAAAAGAATTTTATATGGCAGCTAAAGAAGTTATCTCCGAGAAACTGGAGATTTTAGAAACTCCTAAAGAGATTTCCAAAGAACAGAAACCTTCGCCACCAAAAGAACATGAGCCTCCAGTAAAGAAAACAAAACACTGCCCAAAATGTGGAAAAGAGATAGACGCAGATGCAAAATTCTGCAGATTCTGCGGAGCAAAACTTTAAGGGGGGACAAGTATGAACATGAAGAATAGAGATATCATTTCCATCAGAGACATGACAAAAGAGGATATAGGGTACATTCTCAAAAAATCTGAAGAGATGGAAAAAAACATGGAAAAAAATAGAAATCTATTAAATGGATACGTACTGTCAACCTTATTTTTTGAACCTTCTACAAGGACAAGACTTTCTTTTGAATCTGCGATGAATAAGCTTGGTGGGAGGGTAATAAGTGTTGCACAGCCAAAGACTTCTTCTGTGGCAAAAGGAGAAACATTGGCAGACACTGTAAAGACAGTAGAACAGTACAGCGATGTTATAGTGATGAGACACCCGAATGAAGGAGCTGCAAGACTTGCTGCTGATGTTGTTGACATTCCTATCATAAACGCAGGAGACGGAGCCAATCAGCATCCTACACAGACACTGCTCGATCTTTATACTATAAACAAAGAGTGCGGTAAAATAGATGGATTGAGTATAGCGATGATGGGAGATCTGAAATATGGAAGGACTGTACATTCGCTGGCAACTGCACTGGCGCATTACGACGTGAAATTAACTTTTATTACACCAGAAGAGCTTAAAATGCCTTCAGAAATAAAAAAATACCTTAAAAATAAGGATATTTCCTACAGAGAAGTTTATGGTATCGACGAGATAGGAAAAGCTGATGTTTTATATGTCACACGAATACAAAAAGAGAGATTCCCTGATCCAGCTGATTATGAAAAGGTAAAGGGGGTTTATAAAATCCTTCCTGAGACTCTGGACATTCTGGGAAACGCAAAAATAATGCATCCTTTGCCGAGGGTGGATGAGATATCACCCGGGATCGATAAATCAGAAAATGCTATTTACTTTAGACAGGCGAGAAATGGGATACCAGTAAGAATGACTCTTTTAAGCCTGGTTTTGGGGGAGATGGAATGAAAAAAGAATTAAAAGTATCAGCTATAAAAAATGGAACAGTGATCGATCATATAAGACCTGGAAAAGCTTTGGACGTTGTCAGGCTTATGAATCTTGAAAACTACGGAGGATCTGTGACTGTAGCTATGAATATGCGCAGCAGTTTATTTAAAACTAAGGATATAGTGAAGATTGAAAATAGAGAATTGTCCGAAGAGGAAGTTAACGAGATAGCTTTAATAGCACCGGAATCTACGATAAATATTATAAAAGACTATGAAGTTGTAGAAAAAAGAAAAATAGAACTTCCAGGTGTGATAAAAGGCATTCTCACCTGTATGAATCCAAACTGTATCTCGAGAAAAGAAGGCAGTTCAAAGTTTATAGTTGAAAAAAGGGAACCTGTAGTTCTCAGATGTTACTATTGCGAGAGGCTGATGGAAGAGGACGAGATCCTGAAGAGATTGAGGATATGAAAAAGATTTTTTTATTTTTTATAATTTTATCAATTCTTTTAATACCTTTACATTGCGAATTGCCTGACCTGGAGATTACAGAAGATAACATAAAATACGAAAATCTCGTTTCAGGAATGTCAGGGAAGATACATGTGAGCATAGAAAATAAGAGTGGTGTAGATCTGTATACAGTCCTTGTGAAATATGCTCTTAAAGACTTAGGAACAAACATAATCGTTTATCAGGGGACGGTGACTAAAGATTGTTTAAAGAATTGGACGACAACTGTAACTATCTACTGGGGAAATCCCACGTATGGAGATTATCTTTTCACTGTAATAGTTGATCCTGATGATACGATCGAAGAAAGCGATGAGACCAACAACAAGGTAGAGAAGGAACTCCACGTCACGGCTTCAGACCTTACTGTCACGGATATAACGTTCTCCAATCCGACTCCAAAGATAGATGAAGAGATAAGAATAATTGCGGAAGTAAAGAACATTGGAGAAGCCTCCACGATTAAATCCTTTAAAGTAGGGTTTTACGAAGGTGAAAGTTTATTAGGTGAAGAAGAAATAGAAAAACTTGATCCCGGAGCATTTAAATCAGTTTTCACGTACTGGACACCAAGAACAGATGCAACTATGGAGATTGAAGTGAAAGTTGACAATAGAGAAGAGATAGACGAAATGGATGAGGAAAATAACTCCGTAACACACAGTATACCTGTAGGAAAATTGAAAGTTTTTATACTTTCCAATGCAATAGACTGGAGTTTGCAGGGAGAAAGCCTTAAAGTTTTTTTGGAAAGCAATAAAATAGATGCCCAGAGGATATTTCCAAGTAACTTCGATTCTTATAAAAATGAGGCGATAATAATAATTTTAGGAGGACCTGATGCCTATTCTGGAGTGGGGTATATAGTTACCCAGGTTTTAGATAGTAGTTCTATAAACTACCTCAGGACTGAAGGTGCATATAACGTATTTTTGGAAAGAGACATTTTCACTGCAAAGCAATTGATCGTTGTAATGGCTGGAAACGATAGGGATCTCACGGCAAAGGCTGTTGTTGAAAATAAAAATCTTATTCTAGATTATATAAAACCGTAGACTATGCAAGCGAAAACTTTATATACAAGTATTTCCTTGTATAGGTGGTGATAAAATGGAACCTGAAATAAGAATCCTGACATTTGTTGTATTCGCTCTTTTAGTATATATTCTGCTGAAAAAGCTAACTAAAAAAAAGATTTCGAGTAAGGAAATAGCAATACTCGGCATATTCACAGCTCTAACTGCGGTAGCAACAGCCTTTATAAGAATTCCGATCAGCGCTACTGGAGGTTACTTTAACTTTGGAGAAATTGTTATCTATACCGCTGCATTTCTTTTTGGAGGATACACTGCCAGTTTTGTTGGAGGTATAGGTTCAGCGATCGCAGATTTGTGGGGATTTCCACTTTTTGCACCAATAACATTGGTAGTGAAGGCAGTTGAAGGATATTTAGTAGGATATATCTACGAAAAAAAGTACGTACCGTTTGGAAAAAAAACAGATACGCGAGTCAAAATCTTTGCTGGTATCATTGGTGGACTTGTGATGGTTCTTGGATATTTCGTAGGCGAGGTACTCATCTATGGCCCCATACTTGGAGGGGAACATATTTCTGCTGGTGCAGCAGCTATCGAAGTTCCTGTTAATATTCTTCAGATGACTGCGGGTATTATTGTGGCAATATTTATAACCAAAAAAATCAAATCGGCGTTATAAATGATGAGCAAAATACTCGCAAATGAGTAGAATTGGAAAACTTTTTATACCGAATTTCTACTCTTTTCTTATGAAAAAGATCAATGAGATTACGATCGTAGCTTTATTTGTCGCAATGTCCGCTGTGCTTGAGCTATCTCCTATAAAAATAGCAACGCAGTGGGGGATGAAGATAGACCTCGTGGCAATTCCTATCTTAATGGCATTCTTTCTCTTCGGATTCAGAGTGGCGCTGGAGACGAGCATCGTCATGTTTTTTGCAATTTCTATAATATCCCCTACTGGTTTCATTGGTGCCACAATGAAATGGATGGCTACTGTTCCAATGTTCATAGTTCCTACTCTGGTGACTCTAAAATTCGGAGGGGAGAGGGAACTGAAACAGAAATTACTGACCCTATCGGGGATTTTGATCAGCATAGTGGCGCTGATAGTACTGTTTGGCACCCTTTTTATCCTTCTGAAAGATAAAGAAATAATATCTCACCTGTTGGTAGCAATATCCTGTATAACATTTTATCTCAGTTTCTGGCTTCTCACAAAGAATTATGAATTTAAGAGGCTGGGATCATTCAAAAATATTTATTTCATCACTGCAACGCTCATTTTAGCTATAATAGTGAGAGGGATCACAACTACGGTGATAAACTACTACTTTGCAATACCCACATTCTTTGGTATGTCGACAGAAGATGCTATCCACTGGATACCGTGGTATATAATAGTGGGACTCAACGCAATACAGGGCATTATTGATGTTGGTGTGGCATGGACACTTGCTTTTAAAACGGGAATCTCCAAACTTTTTAGATAAATTTTTATATTGATATTCCTTTTTTATGTTATGCCCTGGTGGCTCAGTGGTAGAGCGCGCCCTTGGTAAGGGTGAGGTCGCGGGTTCAATCCCCGCCCAGGGCTTTTTAAGTTACAAAGAATTATCCAAGACTCCCCATATTCTCTATTATTTTCCTGATAACATCCCATACTGTCCCTACACTTTTGATGTATATCAATTCGTCTGGCGTATGAACATTTTTGATTTCTGGGCCTATAGAAGCTATTTGTAACTCCGGATCGAACTTTGAAAACAGTCCACACTCTAATCCCCCATGAATTGCTTTTATAGAAACTTCGTTTTTTAAAATATTTTCATAAGAATTTTTTACCAAAGCTAAAAAAGGTGAGCTTGGATCTGCTTGCCAACCTGGATATGCATTTTCTTGCCTGACATTCGCACCGTATTTTTCCCCAAGTATTTTCAACTTTCTCCTAAGTTCTTTCAATTCTTTGTCTACCGAGCTTCTACTGCTCAAAAAAATATCGATCTTATCTTCGCCACTCTTGACAACTGCAAGATTATTAGAGGTCTGAACCAGTCCTTCTATCTCTTTACTGAAGGATATAGCCCCGTGAGGAATTTCGTATAATAGATTGCATATAGAATCTGATCGTTTTTTTGTTAAGGTTTTATTTTCACTCGTTCTTGAGATAGTTATCTTCATGTTAGGTTCGTTCTTCTGTTCTTCACTTAATGTTTCTATTTTCCATTCCTCAAGGATTTTAATTGCTTCATCTCTCTTTTCTTTTGGAACTAAAAAATCGCATAAAATTTCTCTTGGAATTGCGTTATGAACCGATCCACCGTTAATGCTGCTAATGAGTGTATCCATTTTATTCTTTAAAGATAATACACCTTCAATAACAACTTTGATAGCGTTCAGTCTTGGGAGGTGGATATCTATTCCTGAATGACCTCCCTTGAGGCCGTTTATCGATAATCTAATTCCCTTCCATTCTTCTTTTTTTTCATAATTAACTGGTAGAATATAATGCGTGTCTCCTCCACCCGCACTTCCAATAGTTATTTTTCCTATTTCTTCACTATCCACATTCAATAAATATTTACCAGAGAAGAATCCTTTTTCCATTTTAAAAGCACCAGTCAGTCCCGTTTCTTCATCAACTGTCAGAACAACTTCTAGGGGACCATGTTTGATATCTTCGGAGATTAAAGCAGCCATGCCGTAAGCCATGCCTATCCCGTCATCTGCTCCGAGAGTTGTTCCCTTCGCTGTAACATAATCGTCTACAATCTTTATTTTTAACGGATCATTTTCAAAATCAATTTTTGTTTCAGGCATTTTTTGGCAAACCATATCCATATGAGCCTGAAGAACTAGGACAGGGTAATCTTCACATCCCGGTGATGCTTTCTTGGTAAGAATAATATTTCCTATGGTGTCTTCTTCAAATGAGATATTATATTTCTTTGCCCACTCCTTAATCCACTTACGAATTTTTTCTTCCTTTTTAGAAGGACGAGGAACTTTCGTTATGTTCTCAAATATATCCCAGACAATTTTTGGTTCAAGTTCGTCTAAAACTCTTTTTTCCATAACTAGTCTCCGATCCAGTACCCTGTGTAGGTATACTCTTTCAGCATCTCTCTGTCAGGATTTTGAGGCATCTCCTCGATACGACCTATAGGGATCATTGCCACGACCTCTACTTCGTCAGGGATGTTGTAGACTCTTTTGAGTGTTTTCTTGTCAAAATACTCGGAAAGAAGAGTTGTGGCTATCTCTATACAGCATGAGCCCAGATTTAACTCCCACGCAGATAGCATCATATTTTGAGCTGCAGCACCAGCTTCAAATATGTAGGATCTTGAAACTCTTGTATCCGCACAGATTAAAATTATGAATGGAGGATCTTTTAACTGCTTTTCCAGGAGATCTAACATATTCAAAATCTTCTTTTTGACTTCGAAAGGATTTTTATAGTATTTATCCGCATCTTTTCTATTCAAAAGATCTTCAGCTTCTTTTTTATAAGCTTCAACGTACAGTTTTGCAGCAATTTCTCTTTCTTCTTCATTTGAAAGGACTAAAAATCTTAAAGGCTGTCTGTTACCTGCCGTAGGTGCCCATCTTCCAGCATCTAAAATTACTTTTATTGCTTCCGCTCTGACATCTTTCTTTTTGAATTTCCTTACGGATCTTCTTCTTCTTATTACATCTATTACTTTCATAATAAACAATCCTGAAAACTTAAAGATTCATCTTTCTACTTCTTCAACATCTCTGTACCATTTTTTACTGTCGCCAACTCTGTTCCTCATCTTCCAGCCCATAGATTTCGGCTGTTTTTCTATAGCTTCCATAAGTTTATCTATTCTCTCGACTATAATCTTTTTATCATCATCTGTTAATTTATCATATTTTTCCGCAAAGTGCTTCATTTTTTCGAGGTTAGCCGTACCTGTTCTCCACCATCCCCAGTCACCTGCAAAGAGTTTAGCAATGTACTCCATGTTTATAGTTTCTTTATCACTATCGCCTATATCATGCTCCCTGAATAGTATGGTACAGTCAATAATGTCCTTCTCATTTATTTCGACGATCTGGAGCTTTTCCAACAGCAGATCGGATAATGATATTGTAGGATAATCTATCTCCAATCTATTTTTTAAGTTCAGTATGTGGCAGAATTTCAGTTCGTCAAGAAACACATCCGAATGTATACCATTAGAATTGTAAAATATCATCCTTTTTGCACCCATTCTCTTCATTATTGTTTTTAAAGCAAGATCTTGTTCGTAGCCCAGATCCTTAAAAAGGTCCTCTATCTTTCTCATATCTTTATAGTGAGCCATAAAATCTATGTCTGTAAGAACTCTGCCAAGATCGTACTCCAAATATTTGTATTCAGGGCATTTTGTCCTGAAAGCAATTGCCCCCAGTATCCTCATCGTTATGCCTCTCTTATCTACCTCGCCTATTATTTCATCTCTCATTTTAAAAAATTCTTCTTCCTGTTTTTTTAATTCCTCAACACTCATGCTCATCATGACCCCTCCAAAATAAAAAGAAGGAATTTTTATCCTTCTACTTTATAATAATTCTCCACACCTTCATCGCTAAAATCTATAATGAATCCTCTCAGTATACCTTCCCCATACTCCGAACCTGGATTCACTACAGGAGTATTTCCTATCTTATCCTTTGCATAACTTTCGTGGATATGACCATGTAAACCTATCATAGGCTGGTACTCTTCAATAACTTCTCTTACAGCCTTACTTCCCACATGTTCCATCTCCACAGTTCCTGCAACTATGACAGGTCTTAAATTTTTAAGTTTGGGAGCAAAGTCAAGCCTTGTACCATATGGGGGTGCATGGGTATTTAGAATTGTCTTTTCTGGATGATCAACTTTAGCAAATAGGCTTTCGAGATCCTTTTTTAAATCCTTTTCTTTCTTTTCTCTGGGAGTATCCCATGGAGAAGGATTAACATACTCATAACTTATAGTTTCAAACCCCGCTATCTCAACAACCATGTCTAGCGGCCATATGATACCTTTATCTTCGTACGACTTTATTATCTCGTCTACTAGATGATCATCGTCATTTCCCGGCATTGCCATACACTGCACTTTTTTAGTATCCACTTTTTCTATCAAAAAGTCCATCCATTCTCTTATTCTGTTACCTATAGCTTCAAAGATCTTTTCATCTACCAGTTTTTTGTCCTGCTGCATAGCTTTTATCTCCTCTGGATCAGTTCTGAAGGAATATGCTCCTGAGTCCCCTATCCTTCTTTCATAGTCCTTCATCTCGTCTTCGCTTCTAAAGGTCCACTTTCTTCCAAAATAATGGGATATCCACGTACCATTGTTCTGCTCTATTAGTGGGATCAAGGCTTTTCCTGTCAGATCTCCGCATAGCAAGAGTATATCTGCGTTATGGAATCCGGGAACATTTACCCATTTTCTCCATACGTAATTACTGCCGTGGACATCTGCCGAAAAAAACATTCTTTTCATGCTATCACGTATAGTACTTTGGATATGCGTTTAAAAATCTTTCGTAGAAAAAAATAAAAAATTATTATCACTTACAATACTTTGAATCAATATTAAAAAAAAAGAAAAAAAGAAAAAATTTTTATGCCGGTGGTATTTCAGCATATATCTTGCTCGTGTCGACTCCTCTCTTCCTGTTGTAGTTCCAGAATGCAACGAATACTACTACACCTAGACCCATCCAGACACACTCATAGAAACAGTTGCTCAGATTCGATACCATTCCTGCTGCTCCATTCCACAGTAAGAACATATTTGCTGTGAATCCCATGACTCCAGCAATCGTCATCAACGGTACTCCACCTATCTCTATGCTCGGACTCTTTTCGTATATGTCTCTTCTGATATACGGCAACACCGCAGCAGATAGACAACCAAACATCACTGCAAATATATACAGAACTGTTGTGTCCAGCGCCGCTACCCATGTATCACCATATGCCATCGCCACTCCAAAGAATCCACCAAACATTGTCAGTAGAATTGCGTAGTGCGGAGAGTGGAATCTGTCGTTAACATCTGCAAATTTCTCCGGGAAGAATCTGTCGAAAGACCACGAGAAGACCAGTCTTGAACATACCAGGAAGAACGCAGGTATATCGTTCAGCAGCCATATAGCACCTGAAAGGGCTATAAGCATCTGTACTGAATGGTTAGTCGTCAATGCACACGCAAACGCCGGGAGTATAGGCCCTGACGGATTGTTTATGTACGTCTTTAGAACGGGCAGTTGTTCATTGAACATGTAGTTGTATTTGTACAGGAACTCGTCTCCGACCTTACCGTATACTAAAAAGCTCAATAGCAAGTAGTACGCTATAATCAAAGCGGCTGCTCCTGTTACCGCCCAGATCATTCCTTTCGACGGGTTCTTTACTTCACCACCCATGTAGGCGGCCGCAGTGAATCCTATGTATGCCCATACGCAGACGATACTTGCCTGCAATGTCGCGCTCATGCCACTTGTTACTCCGCTCCATGACGCTATTGCATCGGGGTGGGTCATAATTGCATTATAAGTACCGGATCCGTAGACAGAATCCCAGAGTTCGCTGTAAGGCTGGCCTGTTCTTATCAGGAAATATCCTACCATTGCGATACTTCCAGCTATTCCACAGAGTAAACCAATGTTAATAATCCAGCTGTAAACCCTTGTTCCCAAGTATGTGACAATAGCGGAGACTATTACAATCAAAACAGCCAAACTCAAAATCACTGTTTGATTTTCACTCAGTGTCGTTGCAGTGTCAAATGCGGACTGGCTTCCAGACGCCGAGCCGTATATTCTAAATGCGGTACCGAAGAACGGTATGTCTATGTAGGCAATTATACCCAGAGACAGCAGTTCTGTTAACCAGAATCCCCAGCTCGTAACGAATCCCAGAACGGGGTTTATACCTCTGGAAATGTATATGTAGTCACCACCAGTTCTCGGCATGGCTACTCCAAGCATTGAATACGAGATAGCAGTTATTATCGTTACTAGACCTGCAATAGCAAATGCTGAAGGTACACTGCTTCCTGGAGCGCTGTAAGGCATCTGCACCATATAGTTGTTAATTCCACCACCAATGGTATGTGTCAGACCAATAGCCATAGCTGTGAAAATACCTACCTCTCTAACAAGCCCTGAAGCTCTTCTTGTAAAAACAACGGGACCTTCTTCTGCCATATTTCTCAACCTCCTTTTTTTTACTCAAACCCTCCTTTTTGAGTCATCGGGTTCCCTTTTTTTGAGACCCTCCTTTTTGAGTCATCGAACCTCAACATAGTATCTAAACTATATATTTAAAAAACTTTCGGTGATCCGTTATATAATGTATCGACAAAAACCGAATTTTATGAAAAAATATTTAAAAGGGTAGACATATAATTGTCATGAATCCGTTCGGTATAGGCACCATCTTTGGGGATATTAAAAGAAAAATCCTAATGAAAAATGAGGACTACGAGAATTTTGCATGGTTAATTATGGCTCTTGACAATTATAGAACAGGCAAAAGAGTGAAAGACAGTATTCTGAGAGAAAAAACAAGATTAGTTCGGAGTAAATTTAAAATCCCTTCACTTAATATTATCCACGATGACATTGAGGCTATAAAAGTTGTTGCGGAGAAAAGAGAACCCAGAATGAAATTCTATGCTAATTTAATGATAACACTTCAGTTCTTGATCAAACAGGGTCTCGCAATATTTATGCTTTTGGCTTTCATTACAGTCATAACATTCAAAAGTTTCTTGACAACGCAGCAGATGCAGTGGATTCTTTATATTATAATATTTGGTGCTGTAGTTGTAGTCTGGCTGAGATGGTATATAAGAGACAAGATAATGAGTATTTATGCGAAATATCAGAACGAATACAGAAAAAACCAGCTTAATATCAAAGATTATATACAGGAGATTATTGATGTCATGAGAGAAGATATTAAGAAGACTGGAGACAAACCAAAAAAATATCAAATGGCGTTGTATTATAAAGACTATAAAAATATAAAAATTCTGAAACCTCCAAACTGGTGGAGATATTACTATGCATCTATGATAGATACAAGCTGAGTACGATTATTCCTGAAGCATGATCTTTTGTTAAGATTTTAGTTGTGTCAGGAGTTAGCTGTATATAATAACTACGAGACCGATAGGTTTTTATTCAGATTCGGAGTTTTTATATCTAACACCTACAGATAGTAAAGATGAAGGATGAGGTGAAAAAAATGGAAATACCAAAAGAGTTAATAAATAAAGCGTATGAGGCATTGGAAAATGCAAGGGATACAGGAAAGATCGCTAAAGGTACAAATGAAATAACAAAAACGATAGACAGAGGAAAAGCTGTTCTTGTTTATATTGCAGAAGATGTACAGCCAAAAGAGATTGTTGCTCACATACCATTGATCTGCGAAGAAAAATCTGTGCCTTACATACATGTACCCAGGAAAGACGAACTTGGAGGTGCCGTCGGTATAGATGTACCAACAGCTTCCGCATGTATAGTAGATCCCGGAAAAGGAAAAAAGCTCGTGGATGAGATAATTAAAAAACTAAATGAGTTGAAGAAGTAGAGAGGGATAAAATGCCTGAAGTACGAGGAACTCCTGCAGAGGTCATAGAGATAAGGGTGAGAACTGGAGTTACGGGAGAGGTTTTCCAGGTAAAGTGTAAAATACTTTCAGGAAGAGATGAAGGTAGAATCCTTACCAGGAACGTTAAAGGACCTATAAAACTTGGAGATGTTCTTATGTTACGAGAGACAGAGAGAGAGGCAAGGGAAATAAAGACCCCGAGGTGATCTAATGCCAAGAGTAAAAACTTGTTCATTTTGTGGCAAGGAGATCGAGCCCGGAACTGGAATGATGTACGTTAGAAAGGATGGGACTGTATTTACTTTCTGTTCCTCCAAATGCGAAAGAAACATGATCCATCTAAAAAGAAAGCCTAGAAAAGTAAAATGGACACAAACATACAGAAAGGAAAAAATGCTGAGAGTGAAATGAAATGGAGAGAACGTTAGTATTGGTCAAGCCTGATGGGGTAGTTCGCAGATTAACTGGAGAAACTATAAAGCGAATTGAACAAAAGAACATGAAAATTGTCGCAATGAAGATGATTCGGGTAACAGAGGATCTAGCCAAAGAGCATTATAAAGAACATGAGGGGAAACCTTTTTTTAAAGATCTTATAGATTACATTACCTTAGCTCCTGTTGTAGCGATGGTGGTCGAAGGAGAAAGAGCAATAGGGATAATGAGAAGAATAGCGGGAAAAACAAACCCCGATGAAGCATCTCCAGGAAGTATAAGAGGAGATTTTGGATACAACACGCCACGATTTATGTGTAATGTTGTTCACGCTTCTGACTCTGTGACCTCAGCAAAGAGAGAAATAAATCTATTCTTTAAAAAAGAGGAGATCTTGGATTACAATATCACAGTGATTTAATGGTAACCCGTCAACCTATTATATCTGTTTTGGGACATGTAGATCATGGAAAAACTACATTATTAGATAATATCAGAGGTAGCGCAGTTGCTTCAAGAGAAGCGGGAGGAATAACTCAGCATATAGGTGCTACCGAAGTGCCCTTGGAGATTATAAAAGAAATATGCGGAGACCTTTTAAAAGGAGCCAAATTAAAGATACCAGGAGTTTTGTTTATAGATACCCCCGGTCATGAAGCGTTTACCTCACTTAGATCGCGGGGTGGAAGTCTAGCGGATCTTGCTATACTTATAATAGATATAAATGAGGGTATACAGCCGCAGACTCTGGAATCCATAGAGATCTTGAAAACTTTTAAAGTTCCTTTTATTATAGCTGCCAACAAGATAGATTTAGCTGGTAAGTTTAAAGTAAACAAAAAAAAGATGAGATACACATTTTTAGAGGCTTTCAATGATCAAAACGAAACAATGAAGGAGATAATAGAAAATAAGATCTGGGAGCTTGTAGGCGAACTTTATAAACATGGGTTTCAGGCGGATAGGTTTGACAGGGTTGAGGATTTTAGAAAAAGGATATCAATAGTGCCGTGTTCAGCAAAATATGGTATAGGCATACCTGAGATCATGATGCTCATATCGGGTCTTTCTCAGCGTTTTCTGGAAAAAAAGTTGAGTATAGATGTAGAAGGCCCAGCCAGGGGAAATGTTTTGGAAGTAAAAGAGGAAATAGGTCTGGGAACGACCATAGATGTTATAATATATGATGGAACAATGGGTGTCAGAGATAAAATCGTTCTCGGGGGAAAAAATGGGGTCATTGTTACCACTATAAGAAGCCTCTTAAAACCGAAGCCTCTTGATGAGATAAGGGATCCGAGATTTAGATTTGAGCACGTAAAAACTGTTTCAGCGGCAGCTGGCATAAAAGTGGCGGCGCCAGACCTTAAGGATGCACTTGCAGGCTCGCCAGTATATGTGGCGGATGAAAACTTGGATGAGATTGTTGATAGGGTAGAAAAAGAGATAGAAAAGATAAAAATAACTACGGAACATACAGGGATCATATTAAAGGCAGATACCTTAGGGAGTTTAGAAGCACTGGTAAAAATGTTTACATCTAAGGAATTCGCTGTAAGAAAAGGAGACGTGGGAGACGTAAATAAAACTGATGTTACTGAAGCTATCTCTGTGAAAAAAAAGGATATATATAAAGGAGTGATCGTTGCTTTCAATGTGGATGTCCTGAAAGAGGCTGAAGAGGTAGCCAAGAGTAAAAAAATTAAAATTTTTAAAGACAACATCATCTATAAAATAATCGAGGATTATGAGTTGTGGTTAGAAAAGAAGAGAGAGGAGGAGAAGCTTAAAAGGCAACTGGGCATTATAAGGCCAGGAAAAATCCAGATTCTCGAGGGATACATTTTTAGAGCTTCTAAACCTGCTATTCTTGGCGTAAAAGTCCTTTCAGGAGAGATAAAACCTAAATTAACATTGATAAAGGAGGATGGAAAGTTTGGCGGAGAGATAAACTCGATAAAAACACAGGATAAGTTTTTATCATCTGCAGAAAGGGATGACGAGATAGCCATAGCTCTCAAGGGTGTTACGGTAGGAAGGCAGATAGAGGAAGGGGAAGTTTTATATGTGGAGATACCAGAAGATAGTTTTAGAAAAATGAAAGAATTGGAACTTGATGAGTTTGAGAAAGAAACATTAGAGGAATTTTTAAAGATTAAAAGAAAAGAAAATAGTTTATGGGGCGTATAAAATGGAAGTAAAGATAGTAGTTTCATATCCCGATGGGAAAAGCGAACAAAAAGAGCTGAGAGATGAAAAAGCTAACAGTTTGCTCGGTAAAAAAATAGGGGATATGATAGAAGGAAGCTTGCTCGATATAAAAGGAGATCTTCTTATAACAGGAGGAAGTGACAAAGACGGATTTACTATGAGAAAGGACATTGATGGACCTATAAGAAAAAAGATCCTCTTATCAAAAAGTGCAGGATTTAAACCAAAAAGAGATGGAGAAAGAAGAAAAAAGAGGGTAAGAGGAAATATGATTACTGACGAGATAATCCAGATCAATACAAAGTTCATTGTAAAACCCAAGAAGGTAACAAAGGAACCAAAAGAAGAGATAAAACCTAAGGAAGAAGCAAAGGAACTCAAGGAAGAGAAACCTAAAAAGGCTAAAAAAGAAGCTAAGAAAGAAGTAACCGAAGAAAAACCCAAGCCAAAGAAGAAAACAGTTAAGCCTAAAAAAGTAACAAAAAAGAAAGAAGTAGCTAAAGAGAAACCTAAGAAAAAAGCGATGAAACCGAAGAAAGCAACTGAGAAGAAAGAAGAACCTGAAGTTAAAGAGGAAATAATTGAAGAAAAGATCGAACCTAAGAAAGCAACCGAAGAAAAAGAAGAGCCAAAACTAAAGAAAGAAGAACCAAAAGAAGTACCCGAAGAAGAGAAGCCTAAGAAAGCTAAAAAGAAAAAAACAGCTAAAAAGAAAGAGGAAACAACCGAAAAGAAATCTAAGAAAGTAACAAAAAAGAAAGAAGAGCCAAAGAAAGAGGAGAAGTGATGTCTCAATGGAATCGAAACAGGCAGAGATTAATATCGGAATGATAGGGCATGTAGATCATGGAAAAACTACGCTGACAAAAGCTCTCTCGGGGGTATGGACAGATAAACATTCAGAAGAGCTGAGAAGAGGAATCACAATAAGACTGGGATATGCAGATGCAGTTTTCAGAAAATGTCCTAAATGCAACGAATACACTACACAGAAAACATGTCCCAAATGTGGGAGCGAGACAGAAACACTGAGAAAAGTCTCTTTTGTGGATGCTCCAGGACATGAAACATTGATGGCTACGATGCTAACAGGGGCATCATTAGTTGACGGTGCTGTTCTGGTGATAGCAGCTAATGAACACTGTCCACAGCCGCAAACAAAGGAACATCTGATGGGCCTTGATATAATAGGCGTGAAAAATGTTGTGATCGCGCAGAATAAGATAGAGCTTGTTTCACGAGAAAGGGTCATTGAAAATTATAAGGAAATAAAGGATTTTGTGAGGGGAACTGTAGCAGAAAATGCATCTATAATTCCCATCTCTGCTCAACATTCTATCAACATAGATGCTTTGATAGAGGCTATAGAGAAGAATATCTCGACTCCAAAGAGAGAGGAAAAAGTGGATCCAATAATGTTCATAGCAAGATCGTTTGACGTAAACAGACCTGGAATTACTCCAGATAAACTTGTTGGGGGGGTTATTGGAGGAAGTCTAAGACATGGAGTCGTAAGGGTAGGAGATGAGATAGAGATAAGACCTGGAAGAGCGAAAAAAGAACAGAACAAAATTGTTTACAGGGATTTAGACTCTGAGATCGCTTCGTTAAATACACTGGGAATAAATTTAAAAGAGGCAGGGCCAGGAGGTTTAATTGGTATAGGCACAAAACTTGATCCTTCTCTGACAAAAGCAGATGCATTGGCAGGCAGCGTAGCTGGAAAACCTGGGACTCTGCCATCATTGTTGCACGAGTTAAGACTTAATATTCATCTTCTGGAAAGAGTCGTTGGATCGGAAAAGGAATTGAATGTTGAACCTATAAAAAGAAAGGAGATGCTGATGCTCAATGTTGGCACTGGAAAAACTATTGGTATCGTGAAAAACCCAGGAGAGCACTGTGAATTGAGTTTAAAGCTTCCCGTATGCGCCACTAAAGGTGACAGAGTAGCTGTAAGCAGGAGAATTGGAGCAAGATGGAGACTGATAGGCTACGGAGTAGTAGAATAGCTGTCATTTTTGACACAAATTTTATTTTAAGCTGTTTAAAATTTGGAATCAGCTTTGAAGATCTGGATCTTGTCATAGAGAAAAAGTTTGAGATTTTCATGCCTTCCAATGTAATTTACGAGTTAAAAAATATTGATCTGAATAATGAAGACTCCATTTTGAGAAATATAGCATTTAACTTGATCGGTAAATATAAGATTTTGGAATTAAAAGGAAATGTGGATACTTCTATTCTCTCTTTTGCTGAGAAAAAGAGATGCATAGTCTGCACAAATGATAAAAAACTGAGACATGCTTTAAGAAAAAAATCTATTCCCGTTATTTTTATAAGAAACAGGAAGTATCTGGAGCTGGATGGCATTATACTTTAGTACACGAGGTTGTATATTCTACCCATCTCTTCTCCGTCTTCATTTATTTTAATCCTTCCAAACTCTATGAACTCGAAATCGTTTTCAGTATTGGTGAAAATATAGATATCCTTTCTCTCAAAATCTATTCTGATAATCATTCCTATGCCAATACAGATCTCGTTTTTTATGAATCCAACTATCAGACCTTCTTCAAATCCTTTCTTCAGAATGATCGCGTTTTCCTGTTCTCCGTATTCATCTGCAACAATAAAAAATCCTTCGGGAATTTTCTCGCACCAGTATACTTTCATTTCCAAAATTTTTTCCATAATATCTTTTCTCGATTCTATTCCGGAAAAGAAAAAAGTATTTCTCAATTTTATATCCTTCAGCTTAAAAACTTTTATCTGCGAGTTTTTTAAATGTTTTTTCCATAATTTTTTTCTGATCTCCCTTCTTTTTTCTCTTGAAGTGAATTCTACATTTTCCACATTTTCTCTTATTATCTCGTACTGCGGAAAATTTTTGAGTATTCCTTCAAGTTCATGATTTCTCTGGAAAGCTACTATCAAATCGGGCTTCAAGCTCATTATTTTAGCTCTTTTCAAACTTCTTCCTTTTTCAAAAATTAAACCTGTCGTATCTATCAGTATGTATGATGAATCTGCCCTTGATAAAAGTTCTAACAATCCTGTTATGACTTTCGAGTGATCGTAAGGGTATACATCCCCTATGAAATAATAAAAACTTTTTCCACTGTCATTTAAAAGCCCTATGCATCCCGGAGGTCCTATATTCGATTGTCCAACATCACAATCTATAATAGAAACTTTTTTTCCATTTTCTTTGATTTTTCTTGAGGCATACTTTAAAAAGCTTGTCTTTCCTGTGTCTATATATCCCAAGGTTAAAACCAAACATCTTTCTTTTTCAAGTATCCTATCAACTATTTTTTTCCACTCTTTCCTTTCTATATCTTTCGCTTTGCTATCCATAAAATCAGTCCCGATAAGATTATTAGAAATAGAACATACTTAATTATATCCTCTTTGGTCTCCCGATCTTCATTCTCCTTCAAAACGAGTGAAAGGATATACCAGTTTGAGTACCCGTTTTTACTTTTTATATAATCAAAACTCTCTTCTCTATTGGTAACTATTCCTATGTCTTCAGCAAGAGTTTCTGCTAAAAATAACGAGTATTCTCCAAGCATAGTTTCCTCTGGAGATGAATAATATTTTTTTACATTAGTCTGACTCTGTATCTGTCTGAAATCGCATTTATTTTGCGGATGCCCTGCAAAACTGTCTTTCTCCGAAATAAGATTTTGATCATCTATATAAATATCATAAACTCCCCTTTCTGTCTGCATATTCTCCATCCATTGCAGAGCTTCTTCCAGGGAATCTTTGTATTTTTGATCATCTATTATCTTATAGCATATCCATTCTCCGAGCATCGCCATTGTCACGTAATGAGACGATATATTCCACCTTGTAGGTATCTTCAAAGCGTACCCATCATACCATGCTCCATTCTCTAATTGCATATTGTATAGCGTATCTCCCAGGAGTAGAGCATAATTGTAATATTCTCCTTTTTCTCTGGTATAATAAACAATACTCCCCAAACCTGCACAGATCAATCCCCAATCGTTTGGACATGAGTAACAGTAATTCTCTAATGAGTTCCTCATCTCTCCTTCATGTTTCGCATTTTCATTTCTTTCATCCGGGCACTCTGCGGGGTACGCTTTTTTCCATGCATTTATTTCGTCTATTAAAAAATCGCCCCCTTTCAGGGCAGAGTCTCTGTATTTCTCTTTTTTAGTGATTTTATATCCCAAAGAAATAGCCCAGATACCGATACCAGTATACAGCTTCGGGTTTACGTTAGGTTCATTTGTTATTTCTCCATTCTCTTTTTGTTTCTTGATAATCAAACTTAAACAATCTTCTCCTTTTTTTAAAATATCGGGGTTTTGATTTTCTTTATATAAATACAAGAAGAAAAGAGCTTCATAAGATAGAGTGATCGTGTCGTCTCTGGAAAAATCGTGATCTGTAAAATATTTCTCATAAATGTTCTCCGCTTCCAGATTTAGAGATGCTGTTAAAACGAGTATGATTATTAAAAATTCTTTCATGTTTTTCACTCTAAGCTTTTTTGCTTAAATAGTATTATAGATAGAAATACTGTAATAATGCAAAGGATGCAGAGGATAGATAGAGAGTAATTAAAATTTGAAGGATTACTTACATGCTGTGCATCCCCGTATTTTATCAGTTTATAAGAAATTGATTGCAAATAATGCATTATTGTAAACTTGGAAAGGCGTTCGGAGATACTGGGTGCTATCATCTCCCATATAAAAGCAAAGAAAAGCCCAAACATCAAAGGTCTTGAGATAATCAGGCTTATAAAAAGGTAGAATGCTCCGTAAGCCGCAACAGCCAAGAATATTATTAGCATATAAGAAAAAAGGATTTTTACAGGTATGTTCTCAGGAGCGTATGTATGTAATACTACAAAAGTAGTAATAAGAGGTATCAAAAAAACTAGGGATACCGATATGAGATATCCTATGTACTTTTCTATAACTATCGTTTTTCTTGAAACTCTTGTAGTTAAAAAAGCGATTTTACCAGATCTTATCTCGTCACCGATCAGAGAGGTTGCAAATATCAGGGTTATTAAGAGAATAAAAAGCTGGAGATATAATATATATATCATGTCAGAAAAAACCACAATTCCATTTTCGTTATGTTTTATGGAGTACATCCCCAAGATCAATGGTAAAAATAGGAAAATCTCAAGAATGTATGTTTTTTTGCTTTTATAAATTTGTTTCAGAGTTAATACAGTTATATCAAACATTCTCTCACCTCACCAAATATCTGAAAACTGACTCTAAATTATCATCAGGAGAACTGAGATGGGTAATTTCTAAACTATTCTTTATGAGTATTTTTGGAAGTTCTGAATAAAATATGTCAGGTCTTGGAGTTTTTAATATTATGCCATTTTCTAGAAGCTTTACAGATTCCACAAAATCATAACCTATGAGTAATTTTGCCAATTTTCTTTTTTCTTCGGTTAAAAGTTTTACTGAATGAGGAAACTTGTCTATAGCCTCTCTTATCTCATGTATCTTTCCTTCTGCTAGAACTCTGCCTTTGTTTATCAGAAGTACTTTGTCAGCCATCCTCTCCACTTCATGGAGTATATGGGATGAAACGATTATGTTCTTACCATCTTCTACCAGTTTCTTTGTTATCTCCATTATTTTTATTCTCGCTATCGGATCAGCTCCCGATAAAGGCTCATCCAGAAAAAGAAGATCTGGATCATGCAACAATGCCTGTGCGACCTTCAACTTTTGTCTCATGCCTTTACTGTACCCTGAGATTACTCTGTTCCTGTCATCCCACAGATCTACTTCTTTCAAGACTTTGTTTATCCTCTTAAAGTCTTTTATTTTGTTTAATCTGCCCATAGTTTTTAAAAAATCATATCCTGTCATGAATGAATAAAATGCATCATTCTCAGGACAGTATCCTATTCTCTTTTTAAGTTCTATATTGTCCCATACGTCCATTCCAAGAACCGTGATCTTACCTTTATTTTCCTTTATAAACCCTATAGCTATCTTCAAAAATGTAGATTTTCCAGCTCCATTCGGACCAAGCAACCCAGTTATCCCTTCTTCAACATTTATGCTTACATCGTTCAATGCAAGAACAGTACCATACCATTTACTGAGGTTCTTTGTCTGAATAATCATTCGCTCAACTCCAGTTTTCTTAATCTTAGATAAGAAAAAACTCCAAAGAGAATTGTTATTCCAAGGATCAATGAAAAAGAGTAGTACCATTCTATGGGTCTTTCTATCGTAATCTTGAATATTTTTTCTTTTATTATATCCAGATTATCAAAGATAGATATCAAAATCATCCATTTATTATTTGTAACTTCATATAATATTCCTGCTATAACGCTACTGCCAAAGATAAGACCAAAAAATGAAGCACCTGCATACTTACTGTTTTTTGTAAGTGAGGATAAAAATATTATGAGCATACTTAAAAATACAATGATAATGATAGAATCAAGCACAGATGCCTCCCATATCCATAAATTTCCTCTAATGGGCGTACTTGACATCAAATTCAATACCCAGTACAAGATAGTTGATGGCAAAACAGTTACCAAAGAAATAAAAGTTCCTATAATCCCAAACTTTCCTAGGAAGTAATCTATCTTTCCTATGGGACTCGAATAATAGAGAGTTATACTTTTATTCTCTATATCTTCGGATATCAGAGAGGAGCCTGCAGTAGCTGTAAGTAAAATAGTCCATATAATCTGCAGAGAAGCAAAATTAAAATAAAATTGATTCATGCCTTCAGAAAAGAGCTCAGTTACAAAGGGACTAAATAATATCGAGAGTACAATAAAGAAAATAGTAGGGATCCATCCTAAGATTAAACAAATTTTTACCCATTTACTGCTCCAGACTCTTTTTATTTCAAAATGAATTATACCCAAGATCTTATATGGTCTCTTTCTATATGTTCCTTCCCATTTTCTGTAATCTTGAGTATATATAGCCATTTAATCACCTAAAAGATTTACAAAAAGATCTTCCAAAGAATTCCTGACATCCGAGATATACCTGATCTGAATATTGTTTTCTGCCGCATTTTTTAGAAGTTTAGAATAAATATTATCTGGATAATCCTTTATTTTTATTGTGTTTCCGAATATCTCATATTTACATTCCATGTTTTTCAAAAGGATCTCAGGGTCTTTTTTTACTCTTATCTCGAGTATATTCTTATTTTCCAGAAGATCACTTATACGTCCTTCTACTACGAGTTCTCCTTTGTTTATCAGGATAACTTTGTCGCAGACCTCTTCTACATCTGGGAGTATATGAGAGGATAAAAGGACATTTTTTCCTTTTTTGGATATATCCTTTATTATTGCAAGCATTTCATCTCTGCCAAAAGGATCCATACCATTTGTAGGTTCGTCTAAAAATAGAATCTCTGGGTCATGAACTAGTGCCTGGGCAAGTTTTACTCTCTGTTTCATGCCTGAGGAGTATTCCTTTATTTTTCTGTATCTTTCTTCCCCTATACCAGCATAGTACAGTGTTTCATGGGCCCTCTGAAGTGCATCATCTTTTGGCAGACCTCTTATAACGCCCATATATGTCACAAAATTAACTGCAGTCATATTTTTAATGAGACAGTCATGTTCAGGCATATACCCTATCTTTTCTCTGATCTTAACTCCTTCTTTTTTTATATCAAAGTTCAATACAGTACCATCTCCGGAAGAAGGCTGTAATAATCCCAGTAATACACGTATAAGCGTGGATTTTCCAGCTCCGTTAGGTCCAAGTAAACCTGTCGCACCCTCTTCTATTTTTATTGATAGTTCCCTGATAGCAGGAATATGATCATAATACTTTGACAAATTTTCTGTTCCAATAATCATGAGATAAGATTCAGCTTTTTCTTTAAATAGTTTTTTAGATTTACCAACAAAGCATATATAATTATAAAAAGAGAGAAAAATTATGCTGCAGGATTTGCTTATCCCCATGATAGTTATTGGAATTGCAGAGTTAGGAGATAAAACACAGATCGCGATTTTTCTCCTCTCGACAAAAACAAAAGAGCATCTCAAGTTGTTATCAGGTATAATACTGGCCTTTCTTCTTGCAGACGGAGCAGCAGTTCTGGCAGGAGATTACATAACAGGGGTACTGCCTATGAATCTCATTAAAACAATCTCTGGAGTGATATTTATACTCTTTGGTTTAATAGCGTTCATACACGTAAGACGGGAAAAAGAGAGTCATGATCTGAAGAAACCATTTTATTCGGGATTTACCTTAATTCTTATCTCCGAGTTGGGAGATAAGACTCAGATAGCGTCAGGACTCTTTGCAGCGAGATATAATCCGATTCTTGTTCTTATTGGAGTCATGATATCTTTAACTCTCCTATCTATAATGGCGATATACCTCGGCAGGTTTATTTCAACAAAAGTAAACGAGAAGATATTATCAAAAATAGGGGGAATCGTTTTTATTTTGATAGGGATAGTGTTTTTGGTGACATAAAAAAGAAAAAAGAAATTTTTATACGAAAAATTACTCAAGTTCTATTTCTGTTCAAGCTCTATCTCGATTCCGCCTACCCAGCCTGCAACGATATTGTATAGGAATGCAGCAATAGCTCCGAATATGAATCCGAAGACAGCATAGAATATGGGAAAAATTATTATTGCAGTAACTCCAGCAGCCAAACCGAATCCTAGAGGTATTTCTTCTGCAAATCCCGTAGATATTCCCGCAATTAGAGCAAATATTATCCCTATGACAAATCCTATAACTGCACCCATTATTGCTTCTATCTTGGCAAAGGAAAAGACGCCTATTTTCTTTATCTCCTGCATTTTCTCACCTTACTATATATATCTGTTTAAGTATTTAAATATTATCATTCGATCTGCGACTATTTAGTTCTTAGTATATAAAAACTATAATTTGTTAAGATATTGTATCCCTTTCGATAAATTATTCGATTCTTTAATTTTTGATTTAGGATAGAGCTTTTTTATTTATATTTTCTCTGGGTTCCTCTAATTTCAAACTTAATATAAATCCCAAAAAGATTATTAATAGAGTCGTTATAAACAGGAAATCATAGGATATGTATTGAATCATTGCCCCTCCTATCAGAGGAAAGATGGCTATAGGAAAAATTAATGTCCCGTTTAAACTTATATACATAGGGCGGTCTTTAGAAGGTGCTGTGTCTAACAGAAAATTGGTGTTTCCAATATTTCTGCCAGATATAAAAAAACCAATTAACACAAATAAAGGAATAAATAATATTGATAGATTTGATGGAGTTACAATAGCAATTAAAGGTACTATAAGTGCTAAAAATGCGCTTATCTGAATGATCCTCCTATTACCTACAAAGTCTGATAGATATGCCCACAATAAATTGGAAGATACACTGCCTAGCATTTGCGCTGAAAGAAAGATACCTATCATACCTAATTTGATATTTAAGACGTCTTTAGCATAGAGTACATAAAAGGGCAAAGCTAAAGCGCTAGCTCCAACGAGTATTTGCACAGAAAGAAAATTTTTATAATTATTATTGGATTTCAGGATCCTAAATGTTTTCTTTAAAAATTTTGAAAAACTTAAGTGATTTTTATATACTTCTTCAACTGGTTCTTTCACCGAGCCTAATGCCAGGTAAGAGATACTTATGAGAATAAAGGCGGATAAGAAAAGAAGAGTAAAATTTTTTGGGAAAGGAATCTCTTTATTATCCAATATAGTTTTAACAATAAAACCTGATCCGATAGCTAAGATACCGCCCCCGAACTGCCGATAACCAAAAAATCTTCCTCTCAAGGTAGAGGGAATTGCCTTACCCCATATATCCATAAATGGTATTACTGCTACTCCTCCCATGAAGGTAAATATGGTAAGAAGGAAAAAAAGAGAAAAAACCGTTAAGGTAGGATGGGGGATGGCAAAGAAGTAGATTATCACAGCCAAAATACCCCAGCATAAAGCACGGATAATAATAGCTATTTTCAGAATAGGTTTTTTGTATATTTTACTTTCCAATTTACTAGCCACAAATAATTGAGGTAGGACGCTACCTATACTGCCAAGACTTCCCATTATGGTAGAAGATAAGCCTATAAGAGTTTTAGAGCTGGTGAAATTGTTCAAAAATACTGGCAGAATAGTATTGGGATCACCAAAAGCCTGACCACCTGCGAAGAATATGCCATGAAGTAAGCCCATAATAAAGTTCCATCTTAGTTTGCTGTTTTTGTGTTTGTCTTGTGATTCTAAAGTAGGATTTTCCATTTTTTACCACTTTCTGCTTTATAATAAGCTTTAAATCAAACTTTTGTAAATACAATCCCTTTAGATTTTCTTTTTAAGGAAAATCCAAAATATTTCTATTATATATTGTCTTTTTCAGCTGTAGCTGATTTTTTAGTGATATGTACTTATACTTTAAAAGCTTTGTGTTAAATACATTGAAATATTGTTTTGAGAAAGCACTTGATCTTCACGAAGATCAAAACCTAAACCTTATAAAGTAGTACGGATTATTCTTCACATGAGATACATAATTGTTACAGGTGGAGTACTTTCAGGTTTGGGTAAAGGAGTCACAACAGCTTCCATTGCCAAAATTCTTCAGAGCATGGGGTACAAAGTTACAGTAATCAAAATAGATCCGTATCTGAATGTGGATGCAGGAACGATGAGTCCTTTTGAACATGGAGAAGTTTTTGTTCTCCATGACGGAGGAGAAGTGGATCTTGATCTGGGAAATTATGAGAGGTTCTTGAATGTTGATCTTACGAGAGATCATAATATAACCACAGGGAAGATATACAAAAGAGTCATTGAAAAAGAAAGGAGAGGAGATTATCTGGGAAAAACTGTTCAGCCCATACCTCACCTTACAGACGAGATAAAATCAGAGATAAGGAGCGTGGGGGAGAAATATGATTTCACGGTCATTGAGGTAGGAGGAACGGTGGGAGACATAGAAAGCATGCCATTTTTGGAAGCATCCAGACAACTATCGTGGGAGGAAGACGTTGTTTTTGTTCATGTAACACTTGTTCCAAGTCTTGACGTTGTAGGAGAGCAGAAAACAAAACCAACACAACACTCTGTAAAGAAGCTCATGGAAACAGGGATATCTCCCCACATTATAGTATGCAGGTCCAAGACAAAACTTCAGGAGAAAACGAAAAGAAAAATAGCACAGTTCTGCAACGTTAGTGAGGATCATGTCATAAGTAATCATGACGTCGATGATATATATAAAGTACCTCTTTTGTTGAATGAGCAGAAGATAGGAGAGAAGGTAGTGGACAAATTCGGTCTCAGAAGAACTCCTGACCTAAAGAGATGGAGATCAATAATCTCAAGAAAATGTGATAAAGATGTTACTCTGGCATTGGTAGGAAAGTATATGGATCTTCATGATTCCTATATAAGTATCAGAGAAGCATTGATGCACTGCTCTTATTATACCGGAATAAATGTAAATGTAAAGTGGCTGGAATCAGAGAGTATTAAAAAGGAAGATCTTGGGGATGTTGACGGTATTTTAGTCCCTGGAGGATTTGGTGTTAGGGGGACAGAGGAGAAAATAAAAGCGATAACCCATGCAAGAGAGAAGAAAATACCTTTCTTAGGGATATGCCTGGGATTTCAGCTTGCAACAATAGAGTATGCCAGAAGTGTAGGATTAAAAAATGCAAATTCGACAGAGTTTGCCGATACTGACGAGCCAGTAATAGATCTTTTGCCAGAACAGAAAAAAATAAAAAATATGGGAGGAACTATGAGATTGGGAGCATATAAAATAATTTTGGATGAGAAAAGCACGGTATACAGGCTGTATAAATCCAGGGAAATATATGAAAGACACAGACACAGGTATGAGGTAAATCCAGAACATATAGATATGCTCACAAAAAATGGAGTAAAATTCACAGGCAAATCTGAAGATGGAAGAATGGAAGTTCTGGAGCTCGATGGGCACCCTTTCTTCATAGGAACACAGTACCATCCTGAGTTTACCTCAAGGGTAGAGAGACCTTCCCCCATTTTCATGGGGCTTGTAAAAGCGATGGGAAGAAAAAAATTTTAATCCAGGATTCGTAAGAACATCCCTCTATCTTTTACGTTCTTTAAAATCTTTCCATCCCAGAATCCTATGCCCAGACATTCATTTTTAGAGTTCAAAGTTAACTTTTTACCTTTTTTTAGATCTCTTTTTATTATGTTGTTTCTAAAAATATCTCTTCCATACAAAAAGAGATTCTCTCCCTTTTCATTAATTATGACTTTATTTTTTGTAGCATATCTGGCTATTTTGAAGGCAAACTCTAGAGATATTTCAGAATCCTTCACTTTCAGTCCTGCAGCTTTTACTTCTCCTTTTAAGAATGGAACCATATCTTTTTTAACAATATAAAGTTCTTTTTCTATTTTCATAGGTTTGTAATCACTTAGATCCATCTTAATTCCGTAATAATCAAGTATTTTTTTCATAATCTTCTACAACTCTTTTAACTTTTTCTATGTATTTTTTGGGAGTAGAAACTATTGTGGGGTATTTTATAGGTTTTGACTTCTTTAAAATCATGTACTCTTCAAAATTTTTGATTTCTTCATCAAAGACCTTTATCTCTAACTTTTCTGGATTTTTAAAGCTGGGAACATCCACAATACAGTATCTTTCAGGGATCTTTGCCTTTTCACAGATTTCTCTTTCTAACTCTTTTCTCTTTTCAAAATCTGAATCTAGATCCATATATGCCACAACTTTGAACAGATCTCTATATTTTAATCTTCTATAGATGTCTTTCGAAAATCCTTCAGAATCTTTCAAGACACACAAAAGCTCGGAGTCTGTCATTTTCACTATTTCTTCAATTTTTTCGTCTTTCAGAATGCTTTCTACAGCTCTTCCAAGCATACTTTCACAAATTCTCGCTGTTTTATGGAAATACACAGAAGTATACATTAAGTCCCTCGCTATAAGCATACCTTCAACAGCCAGAACACCCTTCTTATTTATTCCTAAAACACCATTTCTGATCTCTATAGTTTTTAGGATCCTTTCCACGTCTATGATCCCGTGCGCAACTCCCGTGTAATGCGAGTCTCTCAAGAGATAATCTATTCTGTCCACATCTAAATCCCCGGATATTATCTGAGATTTGTACCCCTCCTCCTCGCATTTTATGACCCTTATAACTTCTTTCGGATCTATATTGTACTTTTCAAGCAGATCTTCAAGTTTTAAAACATTTTCGCACGCGAGATCAACATGATCTCTTTTAAGATAAATTCTTGATAGATACTCAAAGGTATGGGAAAAGGGGAGGTGCCCAGAATCGTGAAGAACTGAAGCAGCATTTAATGCATCTTTCTCGATATTTAACTCTGCACAGATCTTGTTTGTGAGATAATAAACGCCTAAAGAGTGTTCAAACCTTGTGTGGTTAGCTCCTGGAAATACGAGATTAGTTAAACCCAACTGTTTTATATCTCTCAGTCGCTGTATCTGCGGAGAATGCAGAAGTTCCAGGATTACTCCTTTTACCTTTATACTCCCGTGAACTGGATCATGGATTATTTTATATTTCATTGTTTTATCAACTCTGTAAAGAGATAAAAATCATCATTTAAATCCATAGTGTACCTCTTGATAATCTTCCCTGAACTCTGAAACTTCTTTTCTTATTTCTTTCGGATCCTTTTTATCCAGAAGCACCTTTTTAAACAGTTCTGCTATATACTTCATCTCGCTCTCTTTCATTCCCATTCTCGTCATTTCCTGAGTTCCCAGCCTCATTCCGGAGGGATTGTTGCTGTTTTCTACGGGATCCCACGGCAAAAGATTTTTGTTCGTGATTATATTTGCCTCTTCAAGTGTCTCGGCGGCCCATTTTCCTATATATTTCTTGAAGTCCAAAACTATCTGATGACTTTTTGTGAATCCCTTATTTTCTGCTGCTACTGCAAATCCGTTTTCTGTCATTGTTTCTCCGAGTTTCTGAGCGTTTTTAATAGTTTGTTTTGCATAATCTTCTCCATATTCCAGCATCTCATACGCCGTAATGGCTTTTCCTGCTACGTGGTGTAAGTGATGATTCGACATACATCCAGGAAATATTGCCCATTGAACATTCGCCATATTCTCTTGATCCAGGTTTTTAGTCATCAGTACACCCCCCTGCGGACCCGGAAATGTTTTGTGCGTTGAGGCTGTCATTACCCTGGCGCCTTCTTTAAACGGATTTTGAAACTGTTTTCCAGCTATGAGTCCCAAGACGTGAGCGGCATCGTACACTACGATCGCATCCGAGTTTTCTGCAATCTCTTTGACAGGATGAGGGAACAAGAAAACAGAAGCACCAAAGAGAATCAGTTTGGGATTTACTTCATTTATAAGTTTTATAGTCCTGTCTGTATCTATATTCATCTCTTCTTCATTATAAGGAAACTCAACAACATTCAATCCTCGCAATCCAGCCGCTCCAAACTTGGCATGTGTTATATGGCCACCATCACTAGTATCTAAGGAAATTATTGTATCCCCCGGTCTTGTCAAACCAAAAAACATGGAAATATTTGCTACGGCTCCAGAAACAGGTCTTAGATCTACGTAATCTGCGTTAAACAATTTGTAAAACGCTGAGTTTCCAAGAAGTTCTACCTTATCTATATATTTGCATCCCTGGTAGTATCTTTGTTTTGGCCAGCCTTCAGCGTATTTGTGCATAAAACCTGATGCTATAGCTTTCTTAGCAGCTGAGGATGTTATATTCTCGCTGGCTATTAGATTTATAGTATGTTTCCTCCAGTTTTCCTGTTTTTCTATATAATCTTTTATCTTTTCAAAACTCATGAGATCACCTAGATATTATAGTTTTTGTATATTAAAAGATTTTGGATATAAAAAATAAAAAGAGGTATAAACTCTTTAAAAAATACTTAGCTTAGTTTTCCGTCCAAGAAATTCTGGTAACCTTGAAGATCCAATAATCCATGTCCGCTGAGGTTAAAGGCTATCGTTTTGTCTTCTTTTTTCAAGGCTTCATCTATTGTAGCTTTTATAGCATATGAGGATTCCGGGGCGGGAATTATTCCTTCAGTTTTGGCAAAAATCAAGGCAGCTTCGAATATCTCCTTCTGTTCGTATGTCTTAGGCTTTATGAATCCTTCTTTCACCAATAAACTTATCAATGGTGCCATGCCGTGATACCTGAGTCCTCCTGCGTGCAGTCTTGGAACTTGAAAATCTTTCCCCAGTGTAAACATTTTTAACAGAGGAGTCATTCCTGCTGTGTCGCCATAGTCATATCTGTAATCTCCTTTTGTGATCGTGGGCACAGGTTTAGGTTCAACAGCTATGAATTCCTTTCTATCGTTGAAAAATGGGAACATAAAACCAGCAAAGTTCGATCCACCGCCCACACATCCTATGAGCATATCGGGGTCTTCTCCAATTTCTTTGAACTGCTCTTTAACTTCCTGACCTATTACAGTCTGGTGCATTAGTACGTGATTCAAAACACTTCCCAAACAGTATTTAGCATTTTCATCTTCCAGAGCTAACTCCAAAGCTTCGCTTATTGCTATTCCTAATGTTCCAGGATGATCTCCATCTCTTTTTAAAATTTCCTTTCCAAATTTTGTAACTGTACTTGGGGAAGGATAGATCTCTGCTCCAAATGTCTCTATTATAGTTTTTCTGTACGGTTTTTGAAAATAGCTAGATCTAACCATAAAGACTTTCAGATCCATCTCGAAGAAGCAGCATGCTACAGCCAGTGCCGATCCCCATTGTCCTGCTCCCGTTTCCGTTGTAATCTTTTCTACACCTTCTTTTTTATTATAGTATGCCTGTGCCAGCGCTGTGTTTATCTTATGACTGCCTGTTGCTGTGTACGCTTCTGCTTTATAATATATCTTTGTAGGCGTTTTTAAAAATTTTTCAAGATTCTTTGCTCTTTTTAAAGGTGTCGGTCTTCCTATTTTCTCATACGCTTCCAGAACATCTTTCGGAATTTTTATATATTTTTCTTTACTCATTTCTTGTTTTACGAGTTCCTTAGCAAATATTACCTCAAGATCCTTGGGATTTATAGGATCCTTTGTTATTGGATTCAATGGTGGATCCAAGTCTCTTGGTAAATCAGCTAGTATATTATACCATTTTTTTGGTAATTCCATAATATCACCTCTTTAAATTATTATTTAATCTAAAAATTCAATCTAAAAGAATAAAGCGAATCAACGCCATAAGAAAAGTATCTTTGAGCTGAAGTATGCTACCTTAATTCTTCCAAAAATATTCACCGGTTTCTAGCCCGATTTTCATAAAGTGTAAAAGCATGGTTTATTTAAATAGCTTCCTGTTGTAGAGTACGAAAAACTTTTAAACAGTAATCTCCAAGATCGTATTGTGCCGCGGTCGCCTAGCCTGGGAGGGCGCCAGACTGAAGATCTGGTATCTCGCCGGTTCAAATCCGGCCCGCGGCATGAGTATCTACGATTCAATTCCTACCGAAAATTATTTAAATATGAGTATCTATTTGGAGTATGTTGT
>Ga0307437_1000124_pt1 | contig 61984 bp, 48 predicted proteins | sample SalMarWE160390MG_FD_202146 | JGI IMG/M metagenome (GOLD analysis project Ga0307437, IMG submission 202146) | Salt marsh sediment microbial communities from the Plum Island Ecosystem LTER, Massachusetts, United States - WE1603-90 | ecosystem: Environmental > Aquatic > Marine > Intertidal zone >...
GGTTCGAGTCCCTCACCCTCCGTTGGAGAGGTGGCCGAGTGGTCGAAGGCAACCGATTGCTAATCGGTTAAGGGGTCACAAGCTCCTTCCAGGGTTCGAATCCCTGCCTCTCCGTTAAATTATTGGTAAGTATAATGTTTAGATTAATCTTTTATATATTTTTGTTGCTTTTTGCCTTTAACTGTAAAGGGAGGTCAGAAATGGTCAGAAAACCAGTCGTTGCTGGGTCTTTCTATCCTGCAGATTCTTCAAATCTTTCGTCAACAATCGATCAGTATTTGAGTCGTGTTGATGTAAAATTGGAGGGAGAAATCTTTGGGGTGGTTTCCCCTCATGCCGGTTATAGTTATAGTGGTCAGACCGCTGCCTTCGCGTATAAGACACTAAAAAACAAACAACTTGTTATCCTTTTAGGACCTTCCCATCGTTACTATGTTAAAGGTTTCGCGGTTTACGATAAAGGAGAATGGGAAACACCTCTTGGAAAAGTGAAAATAGATGAAGATTTTGCTTCGAAATTAAAATCGCACAGTGAACTTATAGTAAATGAGCCGGAAGCACATTCCCAGGAGCATTCTCTCGAGGTACAGTTGCCTTTTCTTCAGAAGGTTCTTAAGGATTTTAAGATAGTTCCTATTGTTTTTAATGCCGACCAGCCTTCATTGCTCGAATTGATTGCTAATGCTTTATCGGAAGAATTGAAGGATAGAGAAAGTTGGGTAATTGTGGCGTCATCGGATTTATACCATGGATATAACTACAGTAAAGCCAAAGCTGTTACTGATAAAGTAAATAAATATCTATCAGGGTTTGATTATGAAGGGTTACTGAAATATGACAGAGAAATGCGGCAATCCGGAGTGTGCGCTGCATGTGGTTGCTCTGCCATTGCCGTTTTGATGCAGGTAATGAAAAATCTGGGTGTTGATGAAGTGAAACTTTTGGAGAGTACCTCTTCGGGCGATGTTACGGGAGATAAGAGCGGGTATGTGGTGGGATATGGTGCCTGGTTGTTTTCAGCAGATGAGCTAAAGAAAACTGAAAGTAAAGAATCCGAATCAGAGTTTGGTTTTAATTTAACAAAAGAAGACAAAGAAAAATTATTGACTGTAGCCAGAAAAACCGTGAGTGAATACGTGAAGAATAAAAAAATTCCGGATTTTAAAATTGAAAGCGAAGTTCTTCAAAAGAAATGCGGAGCTTTTGTAACATTGAAAAAGAAAAATGGAACTCTTCGGGGATGTATTGGTCATATTGTAGCAGAGAAACCTTTATTCCTGGTAGTAAAGGATATGGCTATAGCGGCAGCCACACAAGACTACAGATTTCCCCCTGTTACACCTTCTGAAATAGATGATATAGAGATCGAAATATCCGTTCTTACTCCGATGCAGAGGGTTAACAGCGAGGATGAGATAAAAGTAGGAAGAGATGGTTTACTGATAAAAAGGGGATATATGAGCGGCTTACTTCTTCCGCAGGTTCCTGTTGAACAGGGATGGGATAAGGCAACTTTTCTTGAGCATACATGTTACAAAGCCGGATTGCCTGCTGATGCATGGAGGTCTTCGGAACTCTGGAAATTCCAGGCAATTGTATTTTCGGAGAAAGAATAAAAAACATTTAACACAGAGGACACAGAGAAAAAACGAACTCACAGAGAACACAGAGATTTTTTGTTGTTTTACCCAACCCTCCCTGCATTTTTTTAAAATTCAGAGCATTTGGTACTTGTAGTTTTTTTGATTTTTTTACTAAATCCTAAATCCCAAATCCGAAATCCTAAAATTTGGACTTATAGCAAATGAATATAATTTGAAGGTTTTAAGGTATTAATAGTATAAGGTTTTATCTAATGATTTTTTAAGGCCTTATTGTCCAAATTTTAACTATTTCTCTTTTCTTTTTATCCAGCTTTTGTAAACAAGGGAAATGGGTATTAATACAGCATATCCCAAGACTAAAAGTATAGGAGCTAAAGTAAGAGATTCTCGTGCCAGAAATATGTAGCCCATTATTATTGCTAATATTCCGGCTGCAAAAATAATTGAATTTGTTTTTTCCCAGTAGAGTTTTTTATTGCTTTTTTCTTTCAAAGTACCTCCTTGCTTCCTATTTTATGAGTTTAAAGTTACCTCTGCTTATCATATAGATGTGAACGTCTTCGTATGAATCTTTGGAGCCGAGAGAACCCGCTGTTAATTGGATATTTTTTATTCTTCCTTTATTTCCCGGATTTTCTATTAAATTTCCCATAAGGATAGAAGCATCGTATCCGAGGCAGGCGTATCTATCCGGCTCTTTTCTGAAAATGAAATTAAATTCTTCTGAAAATACGTCTGTTGGGTTGAAAGGACTTTCGGTGATTATTATTCCCTCTAAGGCGGATGTTTCAACTTGTTGCCTGAATACTTCTTCGGATTTCCACTCGTCTGCTCCAAGAATTTGCGATTTTATACCGAGGTATTTTATTTGACTTGCAATGGCGGGTACGTCTGAAGTAGAAGCAGGAATATATATAGCATCAGGCTTGCTGTTTTTTATTCTATTTATTTCATCCTGAAAGTCTCTTTTTCCCTCTTTGTAAGAAATTGAATTTATTATTGTTCCTCCCAGTTCTATTACTTTTTCAGAGAAAAATTTTTCGAATGTTTCTCCGTAATCTGAATATGGATAAAGGATAGAAAAAGTTCTAAGTCCGAGTTCTTTAATTGCATAATTAGCCATTGCTTTTGCTTGTTGTTGTATTGTTCTGTTAATTATATAACAATGTTCCCCTGCGGAAGCTATAAAGTCCTTTGTGGCTGTCGGAGAAATAAACGGTATTTCCACATAATCGCAAACACATGCAACAGCAAAGCTGTTTCTAGAGAAAAGAGGCCCGATAATTCCGGAAATCCTTTCTCTTTTTATAAGGTTGACTGCTTCTTTATAACTTATGACCGGATCTCCTCTTGTATCGACGTACAAGGGAATAAATTTATCCCTTGAACCTACTTCTATACCTCTTTTAACTGATTCTGCTGTTTCGCTGTAAACTCCTGTAAATGGCAGTAGCACACCAACCCTGGTTTTGCCTTTATTCCGGGATATGTATTTTGCTTTCCTTGCATACTCACTGTTTGGATACTTTTTTTCGATTTCCGCGAAATATTTTGAACTTTCTTTCTCATTTCCGTCACTTTGAAATTTCCTTGCAAGCGTGTATAATAAAAAAGGTTTAAGATCTTCTGTAGCGTATTGAATAGCTTTTTCCAGGGAACTAAAATCGGAAAGTGCCGCCAATTCTTTTATGTTCTCAGATGTTTTTAATCCATAATGACTGGCAGCAGCATAACTTATAAGTGCTTTCCCGTAGTTTGCTGTTGCCTTGTTGATTTCACCAAGATAAAAAAACGAGTTAGCCTTTAGTTTCTTGGATTCGCTGTTTTTTGCTACAACTAAAAATAAATCATTTGCTTCTTTGTAATTCTGTTCAGTGTATGCTTTCATAGCATTTTCATAGATTCTACTTGCATCTTCTTCTGAAGTAACTTGTATTGCAGGAGTGCAGTTGGATATGTATAGTAATATAAATAATATTGGTACAAATATTAGTTTCTTCATGGGCTGAATTTACTTTTTTGATAAAATTTGTCAAGGGAATATAGTCACTTGTCATTAGTCACTGGTCACAAGTCTACAAAAAAATATTGTTTTTTTCTCTGTGGATTATCTCTCTATGTCTTCGTGTCTTAGTGGCTATATTTTTGCTTCCAGAAACTTTTTCTTACATGATTTTGCGAAATCTTGAAAAACATTGCTCTTATAATCGGGATAGGTCCATTTTTGCGGTTGGAATCTGTCTCCAATATAAATCAAGGTTACTTCACCGAATATTCCTTTACCAAGGTAAATTCTATGAGAAAAGTTTTTTGTGGTTACAAGGACAACTCTGTTGTCGCATATTCCTCCCGGATCACAATTTAAAGTTCTTTTGCCTTCAAAGGTAAGTTCTTTTTCCCAGCTTATTGCTTTATGTTTTAAATCTATCAACTCGTTTTCCGGGATTATTTTTTCAATCGATATCCATTTTCTTTTTAAGAACTCTCCCATTTCATCTTTATAGTAATCGGTAAAAGAGAAAGGAATTTCGATACTTTGAACATCTGTTTTTCCTATTTGAGAAATTTTGCTCAATGCGAATTCAAGTCCTTTTGAATCCTTATAGATAAGACCAAAAAATATCTTTGTTAAGGCAGGAATAAACGGAGTATTATCCATTTTCCATAAAGAAATGAGATGATGCCGCCAATCGCCAGGTAAGGACCAAATGGTATTTGCGATTTCATTGTAAGTTTGCCACGTTTTATTTGAATCAAACCATAGACGGCACCCAGAAAGGAACCTATTATTACAGTGAGTAGCACTCCCGCCCATCCCACGAAAGCTCCGATCAGAGCAGCGAGTTTAATGTCTCCGTATCCCATGACATCCTGTTTGTAGACTCTTTTACCCGCAGCAATTATCGTGGATATTAAAACGGCCCCCGCTGTTGCTCCAATAAGAGATATTAAGGCTAATCCTCGAAATACTGAAAGTGCTAAACCTAATATGATTCCCGAAATGGAAATAGAATCCGGAATAAGGGTTGTGTGCAGATCGATGAATGATATGGGAATAAGTAAAGATATGAAAATAAGAAAAGTATATAGCTCAAGTGATATTCCGAAACGAAGGTAAGCAAATAGAAAAAGAAAAGCACTTATTGTTTCCACTACGAGATAGTTTATTGGGATATGAAAATCGCAATTTCTGCACTTTCCGTTTAAAATAAGATAACTCAAAATAGGTATATTATCTTTCCATTGTATTTTTTCTCGGCATCCGGGACAATGAGAAGGAGGTTTTATTATTGAAATGCTTTTGGGTAAGCGGTATATAATTACGTTGAAGAAACTCCCCATTACAGCTCCCAGAAGAAAAAATATTATTCCTGATACAATTACCATTATTCTATTCTACTTTGCTTATCTGCAGGTTGTTTTGAGTTTCGAGAATTTTTTATTCTGCATATGTAAGACATTAGAGCTTGCATATCGGTAGGCTTGACACCTGAGACTCTGGAAGCTTGACCGAAAGTTTCCGGCTTAATATTATTTAGTTTTTCAATACTTTCAGTGCATATTCCCTGTATCTCGGCGAAATTTATACCGGGAGGGATTCGGACATTTTCCATCTTTTCCAATTCTTTTATTTTTCTTTTGGCTCGCTGGGTATATCCGTCATAGCGGATATTTATTTCTAATGTTTCTTTTAGATCTTTATCGATTTTTATTCCCGTGACCTTCTCTACGTCATTAATGTTAAAATCGGCTCTTTTCGCAAGGCTAAATGCGCTAACCGGTTTCTTAATCGACCGGATATCTTTAGGAGTGATAAATGTTTTTTTAAGCAGTTCTTCTGTCTCTTCAAGCTTTCCCCTTTTTTCTTCAACCTTTTCATATCTTTCTTTACTTAAAAGTCCCAGTTCGTATCCATACGCGGTGAGTCTAAAATCCGCGTTGTCTTGCCTTAAAAGTATACGATGCTCTGCTCTTGAGGTAAACATTCGGTACGGTTCTTCCGTTCCTTTCATAACTAGATCGTCTATCAGGACTCCTATATATGCTTCGTCTCTTCTTAGAGTTAAAGGTTCTCTTTTTTCTATTTTGAGAGTTGCGTTTATTCCCGCAATCATTCCCTGGGCTGCGGCTTCTTCGTAACCTGAGGTCCCGTTTATCTGTCCTGCAAGGAATAAGCCCTCTATTCCTTTTGTTTCGAGTGAGTGTTTTAATTGTGTCGGAGGGACGAAATCATACTCGACAGCATAACCCGGTTTTAAGATTTCGATATTTTCAAGCCCGGGGATTGTTTTTAAGAATTTTATCTGTATTTCTTCAGGCAGGGAAGAAGATACTCCGTTCAAATATACCTCGTATGTCGAAAGTCCATCAGGTTCTATGAAGACATGGTGGTGGTTCTTTTCGGGGAATTTTAGAACTTTAGTTTCCAGAGACGGACAGTACCTCGGTTCTATTCCAGTTATTTTACCCTGAACAAGGGGAGAATACTTTAGATTTTCGCGGATGATATTATGAGTATGTTCATTTGTCCAGGTAAGGTAACAGGGTATATTTGGAGGATCAAAATTCTTTGTTCTATGCGAAAAATTGAGGGGTTTTTCATCTCCGGGTTGGATTGTAGTTTTGGAAAGGTCTATTGTTCTCATATCCACCCGTGCTGAAGTACCGGTTTTGAGACGACCGAGCGCCAGACCGCTTTTACTTAAAGAATCGGATAATCCTTCCGAAGGGGGTTCCCCAAGCCTTCCGGAAGGAAATGAATCAAGACCAATATGGATTAGTCCTGATAGAAAAGTACCTGTTGTAAGAATAACCGCATCGGAGAAAAATTCTTGTCTCGCGGCTGTTTTTACTCCTTTTATTTTCTTTCCTTCTAAGATCAGTTCCGTGACTTCTCCTTCTAATATGGTTACTTCATTCGTTAGTGTTCTTTTTATTTCGTCCCTGTATTTTTTTCTATCAGACTGAGCGCGGAGAGCCCATATAGCAGGACCCTTTTTTGCGTTTAACATTTTGAATTGTATACCGGTTCTGTCGGTGTTATAGGCTATCTCTCCTCCCAATGCGTCTACTTCAAATACCAGTTGGGATTTCGCCCCTCCGCCGACTGAAGGATTACAGGACATTTGTCCTATAAGATCCGGATTTATTGTTAGAACAAGACAGGAGAATCCTCTTCTTTTCGAAGCAAGGGCTGCCTCGATTCCGGCATGTCCGCCACCTACTATAATTACATCGAATTTTTTTATTTTTGCTTCCATATCTTTCTGTTTAATATTAGGAGAGAAATATGAATAGTCAAGAGGAACTATTTCGTCGAAGCCGCTAACGAACAATATTAACCACAAAGACCACAAAGGACACAAAGCCCCATCCCCCCAACCTTAATTTATTGTGTTTTTTATACCCCTCCCAACCGCCGAAAAATTTAGAGAGGACTATAATATATGGTTGAAAAAATAGAATCTTTGTGCTCTTTGTGTGCTTTGTGGTTCAATGTTCTTTTGTGGTGGGATTCTGTCTTCTTGATCCTGGCTAATGGCTTCTTATTTACTCTTCTTCCATTAGTTTTTTTACTGTTTCAGAGAGTTCGTGGTACTCATAAGGTTTTTTAATTATTGCGTTGAAACCGAATTTCTCATGTTCGGACATTACCGGATCATCCGAATAACCGCTGGAAACTATTGCTTTTACTTTCGGATTAATCTTACGCAGCTCATTTAGTGCTTTAAGTCCTCCCATAGCTCCTGGAATTGTTAGGTCAAGAATGACCACATCGTAAGGGGTTCCTTCATCCATAGCTTTTTTATATAAACTTAATGCTTCTTCTCCGTCTTCGGCTCCCGAAACATCAAAGCCGTATAAATTAAGAGCTCTCTCTGCGGATTTCCTTATAAAGGATTTATCGTCCATAATTAAAACCTTACCGCTGGACTTTGAGATTTTTTCTTTCTCTTCTTTTTGCTTCTTTTCCTTTTTGATTTCTAATGAAGCAGGGAGGTATATATGGAAGGAGGTACCTTTGCCGACTTCGGATTCCGCATAAATAAAACCTTTATGTTTCTTTATTATGGAAAAAACGGTAGCCAGACCGAGTCCGCTTCCGCTTTGTTTTGTCGTGAAGAAAGGATCGAATATCTTATGTATATTCTTGCTCGGTATACCGGTTCCCGTATCGGTAACGGTGATTTTTACATATTTACCTTTTTTAAGCGGTATTTTTACTCTTTTTCTTAATTCAGCATTTTCCGCTTTTATGGTTATTGTTCCTTCCTGTGATGTAGCTTCAATGGCGTTTAGAATTATATTATTTACAACCTGATTCATCTGAGATTTATCTATTACGACTTCCCATAGATCTTCAGGGAAATCAAATTCACAATTAACATTGGATCCGACTATTGCAAATTTTGCGGATTCTTTTATCAGGTCTTTTATATCGGTTTTTTCTTTGATTGGTACTCCGCCCTTCGAAAAAGTTAAAAGTTGTTGAGTCAGGCTCTTCGCGCTGTGGGCTGCTTTTTCCGATTCGGTCAATATTTCATAAATTTCATCTTTTGGATCTGTTTTTAATTTCGCGAGTGAAATGTTACCTATAATTCCGGTAAGAAAATTATTGAAATCATGAGCGATTCCTCCGGCAAGTATACCGATCGATTCTAATTTTTGAGCTTTCGCGATTTCCTGTTCCATTATTTTTTTATCAGAAATATCGATTGTCTGTAAGATCATCCCTTGGAAATTGCCTTTTTCGTCTATTATTGGTTCCCAGGAGCTTGAAGCGTACCAAATCTTGCCGTTTTTTTTGACGGCTTTATATTCGAAGTTTCTGCCATCTGTAGGGTCTTTAAAGGATTTGTCTAAAACTTTTTTTGCTCTATCCATATCATCTTCGTGTACCCACCAGATGAATTTGTTCTCCAGTTCTTTGCTGCTGTAACCCGTTATTTCTTCACAGTTTGGGCTTACGTAAAGATTTTTGCCTTCTTTGTCTGTTATTACGAGTAAACTTGGCATGGTTTCCACGATTAAACGAAATCTTTGCTCATTTTGTTTTAAAGCTTTTTCAGCTTTAATACGTTCGGTTATATCCTGGGAAATTATTATTGCCCCTTCAGAAAAAGGTGCGATGCTTATTGAAAGGTATTTATCCCCGTATTTCATTTTCGAAAATTCTTTGTTCTTGCCTGTTTTTATACATCTAATTAACTCCGCGTACATATTTTTTTCGTGTTTTGACCCGTAATCCTTGTACATAATGTCGCCGATTTTGGGTATTCTATCGCCCGAGCGCCTTTTCGCCAAGTTGCTTTTTGTAACTCTTCCCTTACGATCCACAACTATTGTTTCCACGGGGCTATAATTGAATAAAGCAAAATTATAAGCTTCTTTTTCCTTAAGTTTTTTTTCGTTTTCTTTCCGTTCAGTTATATCTCTTGTGGTTGCTACGAAAGCCTGGGGTTGCCCTTTGTCATCTTTTATTAAAGAAGCATTGAGTTCGCCTATAAAAGTAGAGCCATCTTTTTTCTTAAGAATATATTCTAAGTTCTTGACAAATCCTTCTTCTAATGTTTTATTGAGATTTGCCAAAGCTCTTTTATGGTCAGAGGCAGCAATTAAGACAAGAGCGCTTTCACCGAGTAATTCTTCAGGACTTTTGTATCCATGCATTTTTAGTGTTTTTTCGGACACGTAGGTGATTTCTCCTTTTAAGTCTGTTACCGTAACCGCATAGGGTGAGATGTCTATTAGAGTTTTATATAGTTCTTCAGAGTCCCTTAATGCCTGTTCTAACTTCTTTTTCTCCGTTGTGTCTCTAACGACTTCGAGCAGATTAGTAACATTCCCCTTTTCGTTCTTTATTGGATACCCTTTGATTAACCATTTCCTGCCGTCTGTTTTAATGATCTCTTGTTCTTCTACCTTTCCACTTTCAAGGGCTTTTATTAAAGGGCATTTTTCACATGGTTTGTTATCGTCAGTCCATATTTCGTAGCAATAATTCCCTTCAATTCCTTCGGATTTTGTGGTGGCTTTTTCGTAAGCAGAGTGAGCAGCTTTGTTTGCCCAAAGTATCTTATAATCGGAGTCCATTAGTGTTATCAATTCTGACATGGTGTTAAGTATTGTTTCTATTTGTTTGTCCGATTTTTTTAGATCTCCTATAATTTTTGCTTCTTCTTTTTTCTCTTTCTTAGCCAAAGATAGATTCCTCGTATTTACTCTTTTTAAATTGTTAAATGATTATATAGATAATTATAGGAATGGGAAAAGCTTTTGTCAAGTATGATTGTAAAACACAATATTTTTAAGGTTTCTACGTACCTCGTTTTTTGATGGTATCTGTTTTTTATCTTTTCCCGAAAGGCGGTGTTTTGCTCTTGACATTTTATTGGCTTCCTGTATATTTACAAACATAATGGGCCTATAGCTCAGTCGGTTAGAGCGTTCGCCTGATAAGCGAGAGGTGAGTGGTTCGATTCCACTTAGGCCCATTTTTTTTGTGGGGGCGTAGCTCAATTGGTAGAGCACCTGCCTTGCACGCAGGAGGTCAGCGGTTCGACTCCGCTCGCCTCCATTATGAAAATCTTATGAATCCGATTTTAAAAATAATTATTTTTTCCCTGCTTCCTATATCGGAACTTCGCGGCAGCATTCCTATAGGTCTTTCCTATGGGTTGCCTTTATCTTTAGTTTTTCCAATTGCAGTTTTATCTAATGCTCTCATTTTTCCCATTTTTTATTTCTTTCTCACATTTGTTCACAAATTACTCATGAAATTAAAATTATACAGGAAAACTTTCGATTATTTTCTCGAAAGAACCAGGAGAAGAGTTGGTCCAAAAGTTGAAAAATACGGTTATCTTGGTTTAACTTTATTTGTAGCTATTCCATTGCCTGTTACGGGTGCAGTTACAGGGACTCTTGGCGCGTGGTTTTTTAAAATGGAAAAGAAAAAATCTTTTTTGGCTGTATTTTTAGGGGTAATTATTGCCGGTTTAATTGTTAGTATTGTATCTGTTTTCGGTATACACATATTTGATATTTTCATAAAGAAAAATTTGTAAAAAAAGCCAGAGGCCAGGAATCCTCACGCTGTCCGCTACCCGCCATCCGCTTCCCGCTAAAAAATCTCAAGAGAGAAAAGGGATATAAGATTTAGGGCGGTCAGCCGTAAGCGGTAAGCCGAGAGCGGTTTCTGACCCAATACCTAAGTCCAATGTTGACTTTTAGGGTCTTGATGATATCATTTAAACTATGAAAAGATTAATCTTTTTTGTTTTGCCAATGATTTTTTTACCTTTTGCTTTATTTTCCTTTAATCTTTATTTTGAGCAGGTCGGAGAGTATGAGGAAAATGCTTTTTATACGGATGTAGAAGTTCTCGGCAGATACGCGTTTCTTGTTGCCGGAAACAAGGGTGTTCATATATTTGATGTGTCGAATCTCAATTTACCCAGGAAGATTTCTGTTATAGAATCGATGGATTGTAGTTATGCGATTGATATAAAAGGCTTTAATTTATATGTCGCTGATGGGATGGCGGGAGTGAGGATTTTTGATATTCGGAATAAAAGTAAACCGGAGCAGATTTCTTTTATACCGACGAGTCAAAAATCTTTGGATTTAAAAGTTTCAGGAGATTATTGCTTTGTGGCGGATGGCAAAGGTGGTTTTAGATTAATTGATATATCAAAACCTTATTTTCCTTATGAGATATCAAGTTGGGATGAATCCGATTATGTAAATTCGATCGCAGTGGCTCACGATTACGCCTTTTTTTCGGACGAAAAAGGTATCTTGTTGCTGTTGATTTCCGATGATCCTGATTCGCTTGATGAATATAAGAGAATTAGCGAGTTTAAGCCGATTAATAAGATTATTTCGAATGGGAGGTTCCTTTTTGCGGCTTCAAGTGAAAGGGGTTTGCTTGTTGCCGAAGTATCTGATGCTTCTCATCCTTTATTGCAGGAATTGCCAGACAAATACGGCAGTATTGAAGATATGTTCCTTTCAGGTTTTTATCTTTATGTTGTTCAGAATGGTAGGATAGGAGTTCTTAATATGTTGGTTCCTTTTAATCCCTATTTTTCGGGTAACATTTATACAAATGCTGTAGTATCTGCAGTGTTTGTCAGGGATAATTTAGTTTATGCGGCGTGCGGTGCCGATGGTTTTAAAATTTTTAAAATTTCAGAATAGTAAATTATCAACCTTACAGTTCTCTGAAGGGAAAATTTGTGATATTTTCCAGATTCTAAACACTTGCGAAAGTTAAGGGGTTGTATATATTCGAACTTACAATGGATTTTGATTTTATTATAGTCGGTGCGGGTCCCATAGGTTCTTATCTTGCGAAGTCTCTTGCAGAAGAGGGCTGTTCTGTAGGTGTTTTTGATAGGAAAAAGGAAGTAGGAGAAGGAGTGATCTGCAGCGGGATAATCGGAAAAGATGCCTACGATAGATTTAATTTACCGCTAGAAGCAGTTATCAGAAAAATATCTTCACTTAAAGTTTTCTCTCCATCGCTAATAGAATTAGAATATAATAAAGAAGAACCTTTTGCGTATATTGCCGACAGGAGAATCTTTGACAAAGAATTAGTTAAGGAAGCTTCGAAAGAAGGGGTCGAAATTTTTCTGGAAAGCAAGGTATTTGACATACAGAGAGAAAAAAGCAGAATTTTGATAAAGTATTCTAAAAATGGCCGGGAATTCCAAAAAAGTGCAAGATGTATTATTATAGCTTCGGGAACCAGTTTTACCCTTCACAAAAGGATAGGTTTTTCTGTTCCTGAGAATATACTATGGGGAAATAGAGTGGAAGCTATCGGTGGAGATGGAAATGGATCTGTTGAAGTCTATATTTTGAGTAAACCCGATTTAAGTTGTTTTGGTTGGATTATTCCTTTGAACGGACATACAAGAATAGGTGCCCTTTCCGGGAAGAGCAGCCGGGAGCCCCTGGAAAACCTTATATATAAGAGTAACGGAAGATTTAATGTAAATATGGATAAGGTAGAAAAGGCTCCTATCGCTTGCGGTAATTCAAAAAAAATAGCTGGTGAAAGAGCAATTGCGGTAGGAGAGGCTGCCGGTCAGGTTAAAACAACAACTGGAGGAGGGATATACTACGGTCTTATCGGCGCTTCTATAGCCGGGGAAATCCTTTTAAAAGCCGCTAAAACTAATAATTTCTCGGATAATACTTTAAAAGAGTATGAAAAAATATGGGCTGATAGGATGGGAGATGAGATAAGAAACGGTATTATGGTAAGAAATGTAGCGTCAAAGATTACTCCCCAGTTAGTTGACAATGTTTTTGGTTTTTTAAAGAAAAACCCCTCTGTAAAAGAGGAATTAGAGAATAGATTCTGCTTTGATTATCATCAAGATATTATTAAATCCGGTATTAAGTTTTTTCTTAATAAAATACCTAACAAGTTTTCTTCATTTACTTCTATATTTAAGTAGACAATAGCGCGGCACGGAAAAGCCGCTAAATCCCAAAATCAAATATCAAAAATTAAAAAACAAAATTACACATGACAAGAAGTCAGGCTGTTAGCCTTTCGCCTTTAGCTTTTATTTTTAAAAAGCTAAAGGCCAACAGCCAAAAGCGAAGAGCTTATTTTACTGGCGTAAACTTAAGTAGGAGTACATCGTGAGGTGCTATTTCTCTTATAAAGTCTTCATTATCCTGTTTTTGAATGTCGATCGTTCCTATGTTTTCTTTGTTCCATATATCCCGGACTTTATATTTACTGTGCTTGCCCTTTAAAATCCATAGGTGATCCCAGGTTGTTTTCATTTTTAATGGTACTTCATCTGTGTTGTGGAAACATACAGCCCATGCTCCATTCGATAACTCTTTTACCCAGATTTCTTTTCCCGGATGATCCATCATTTGATATCCCTGTTTTCCAAGCGGGTCCTGATCAATGGCGATGACTTCTTTATTCGTGAGTATATCACGGATTTCATCGGACATATTTCTAACATCGTTACCTGCCATAAGAGGTGCTGCAATAATACACCAGAGGGTAAAATGGGATCTGGATTCGGCTAAGGTTAAACCTTTGTTACCCACTTCCAGCATATCCGGGTCATTCCAGTGTCCCGGTCCGGCGTATTTTTCCAGACCTACCTGTTCGTCTAATATCTGTTTCCAGCCCAGGGAATAAACAGCCTGGCAGTTATAGCAGTCGATGATATCCCCGGTTGTCCTCCATAAGTGTCCTATTTCTGGCCCCCATTCCCAGGGCTTGTTACTGCCCCATTCACAGATACTGAATACAATGGGTCTACCCGTTGCTTTTAACGCAGCTCCCATCGTTTTGAAAGTTTCTTCAGCATTGGCTTTTCCCGTATTGCACCAATCGTATTTTATATAATCGACGCCCCATGAGGCGTAGGTTCTCGCATCCTCGAATTCGTGTCCGCGTCCTCCCGGATAATCGGCGCATGTTCTTGTGCCTGCATCGTTATGAATTCCGAATTTAAATCCTTTCGAGTGGATATAATCACCTAATGCTTTCATTCCATTTGGAAATCTTTTAGGATCGGGGATTAATTTTCCGTTTTTGTCTCTTTCTTTTGCTTCCCAGCCGTCGTCTATAACAATGTATTTATATCCTGCATCCCTCATGCCATTCTTAATCATGGCTTCCACTGTTTCTTTTATCAGTTTTTCGTTGATATTTGTTCCGAATGTGTTCCAGCTGTTCCATCCCATAGGAGGTGTCCGTGCAAGACCATCGTCAAGCGCGTTAAGTCCAGTAGGCTGGAGTAAAAGAACGAGACTAAAGATAATAAAGCAGTATATCCTTTTGTTAAAAGATATTTTCATTTTTCCTCCTTTTGTTATAAGTTTAAATATTATCATTAAAGGTTTATTTTACGGTTAGTGTGTCTGTTAATAAATCCATTGAATTTTTACCCACCCTAATTTCGAAATCTCCAGGTTGTACGACTCTTTTCATGTTCAAATCGAATGCTTCGAGTTTTTCCGGAGTTAAGGTGAATTTAACTGTTTTTGTTTCTCCGGGATTTAAAGTAATTCGGGCGAAATCTTTTAATTCTTTTATGGGCCGAGTTGGAAAACTAACCAGATCGTGGATGTACAATTGTACAATTTCGTCTCCCTTTGTTTTTCCCGTATTGGTAATATCTATTGAAACTTCCGTGGTTTCCTCTGGTGATATTTCTTTTGGATTTATTTTTAAATTTGTGTATTCAAAGGTTGTATAACTGAGACCGAATCCAAAGGGGTAAAGTGGACTTGATTCTGCTAAAACATAGTCGCGGTGATTTGTCGGTTTTTTATTGTAAAAACAGGGTAACTGGCCCACCGAACGTGGAAAGGTAACGGTAAGTTTGCCGCTCGGATTTACTTCTCCGAAAATTACGTCGGCTACAGCGTGACCGGTTTCCTGTCCGAGGTACCAGCATTCTATTATCGCAGGCGCGTTTTTCTGTAAATAATTAATGCTTATAGGACGTCCGTTGATTAAAAGTATAACGACCGGTTTTCCTGTTTTTAAAATGGCTTTTGCCAATTGTTCCTGCATTCCAACAAGGTCTAAATTATCACGGTCACCCAGATGGATTTCACTCCAGGCTTCTCTGCAAATCAATTCGTTTTCTCCCAGTACCAAAATTACCGCATCGCTTTGTTTTGCCACTTTAACCGCCTCGGCAATGAGCTTTTTATCATCTTCAGGGTCGCTTAGAATAGGATTCTCATTGACTTTCCAGTTACATTCTTTGTTTAATGTTAATTTGCATCCTTGTGCGTAGAGAACTTTAAACTTTCCTTCCGCGAAATTTTTGATTCCTTCCAATACACTTACCCCTTTCATTGGAATTGCTGAGTATCCTCCCAGATGTATATCCGGGGCATTAGGGCCAATAACAGCGAGAGTTTCTATTTTTTTGGAATCAAAAGGTAAAGTGTTGTTTTCGTTTTTTAAAAGCACCATTGCTTCGTGGGCGGCTCTTAAAGCTGATTTTCTATGTTCTTCGCAGTTGGCTATTCTTGCGAATTTATTGACATCAATATAGGGATTGTCGAATAGCCCGCAGGTAAATTTCACGCGGAGTATGTTTCTGACTGCCCGGTTTATGTATTCGTCGGAAACATTCCCTTTTTTCACTTCTTCGGTTAAGAAGCTAAAGCAATTCCCTTTGCTGGCAAGATCAAAATCGATTCCCGCGGTTAGGGACATAATTCCTGATTCGGTGGGATTGGCTGCTGCGAGGTGATGTTCGTATGTAAGATCCATACCAAAACCATCACTCATCACATAACCGTCAAAGCCCCATTCTTTTCTTAGGATATCGGTTAATAATTTTTGATTGGTGTGGTTTGGAACGCCGTCCCATTCATTGTAAGATGCCATAACAGATTGAGCGTTTGCTCTTTTTATTGCCATCTCAAAAGGATAGAGATGAGTTGCGCGGAAGACTCTTTCCGAATAATTAACTGGGGCTAAATTTCTGCCTCCTTCGCTTTGTCCGTGTCCGGCAAAATGTTTAAGCGTAACAACTAAGTGTTCTTTATCTATAGTTTCTTTTCTGCCCTGTAAACCGCGCACTGCTGCCATCCCCATACGGGAAACTAAATACGGGTCTTCACTGTAACATTCTTCAGTTCTTCCCCAGCGTGGATCCCGTGCAAGATCGAGTACCGGTGATAAGACCTGTACTGTGCCCCTGGCGCGACCCTCGCGCGCTGCCACAGTGAAAACTTCTTCGATTAGTGTAGTGTCCCATGTGCAGCCAAGAGCAATAGCTTGAGGAAAGCTTGTCCCTCCTTCTGCCATTAATCCGTGTAGGGCTTCGCTGAATACGAATACAGGGATACCCAGTCGTGTTTCCTCTAACATGTATTTTTGGATACTGTTCATACATTGAGTGATCTTGTCGTTGGCCTTTCCGCTTAAGAGTGCCAATGAAAAAAAGGATCCTGCACCGCGGTTGAGAATAGCAGTATCCTGGACGCTTATGAAATTTCCATTATCATCAAAGGCATTTGTATCTGTAACCAGAAAAGAAGAAATCTGGCTTACTTTTTCTTCTAATGTCATGCGTTTTAAAAGATCATCGATTCTTTTTTCTATCGGTAGAGAAGAGTCTTTATAATACGGAAGTTTTGTGGCCCCTAAAAGAGATAGTACAATAAAAAATAGTATCGAGTATTTCTTCATTTCCTAATCTCCTTATAAAAATTTCCTTGTTAATCGATGTTTAATCATCGAATTTTAAAACAAAACCTCCGTTTCCTTTTATATTTATTTCCAGTGGATCATTCGGGGTGTAGATTATTTTTTTAGTGGTAAAGGAACGAGTGTCTTCACCATCGGTTATTAAGGTTCCGGATTTTGTTTCTTTGATAAAAGGAAAATTGCATTTTAAACTTTTTTCTGTTTCCTCACCGTTTGTTCCGGCTACATACCAGGTATCGTTGCATCTACGGGCAATAACGACAAACTTACCCGGAAAACCGTCTACAAATTTAGTGTCATCCCAGTAGTTGGGGATTTCTCTTAAGAAATTTTTAACATAATCCGGGACCATCTCCATACCTTTTGGTGTTTCGGCAAAATGCTGTATGCCCGAGTAGAAAATAACCGACAATGCGAGTTCGAAAGCATTTGACGTAATTCGTTTAATACCGGGTACTTCCGAGAAACAAACCGGTGTAAAGTCCATCGGATCGAAGGCGTTTCTCGTGAACGGTAGCATACAGGAATGGTTAGGCTCGTGATCCGCGTCAAATTGCCCAAAAGTTACATATTCGAAACCTCTTATTGCTTCTACCGTTACAAGGTTTGGGTAGGTACGCTGCCATCCTCTGGGTATGGTGGCTCCATGACAGTTTACCATAAGTCCATATTCTGCAGCATCCTCAAAAATGTCCTGATAATATGACATGACGGACTGCCCATCGCCACCGAAGAAATCTACTTTGACACCTTTTATACCCATTTCTTTGATTTTTTTGAATTCTCGTGTTCTGCTCTCATGGGTTAGTATTTTGTTTTTAGGGGTTAGAGGTGTTGTATTCCAGTCCCCTGCTGAATTATACCAGAGAATCAGGCCTACATTTTTAGCTCTGGCATATTCGGAAAGTTCCTTGATTTTTTCGTAACCGATTTTCTCGTCCCATCCTGCATCAATGAGACAGTATTCCCAGTTCATGTCTGAAGCATAATCGATGAATCTTTTTTGTACCTCATATACGGTGGAATCGTCTTTTAAAAGTACCCAGCTCCAGGAAGATTGTCCCGGTTTTATGAAAGAGATATCTTTCAATTTCGAGGGTTCGGCAAGGTCGGTTCCGAGTGTCGATTCCACTATTGTATTTAAACTATTCCCGATTACTATTATCCTCCAGAGAGTTTCCCATGGTAGCTGGGATTCAGGATTAAGTTCCCCGTTAAATATCGTTTCTGCGGTTTGCGGAAAATCGATAAAAAATTGACGGCTGGCAGAGTCCTGCTGCAGCCGGCAGCCGCAATAGTCTCGGTTGGGAGCGGTTTCGCTTAAGAGTATCCAGTATTCGCCATAATTAAACAATGCCGGGAATGCCCATCCGGCATTGTTAAAACCAATTTTTTCTGTTTCGATTCCCTGCTCGTAAAGTTCTTCGTAACAGGGGTTAACCTGGCACCAACCCGATTTTGCTTCCGACATGTGCTGGATATATGCTTTTGTGCCGGGTAAGAAGGCAAAATGGCTTATTTCCTTAAGTATTTTTTTCTTCTGGTTTGATTTCAGCGGGAAATAATATCTAAAGGCAACTCCGTCATTTGAGACCTGAAAGATTATATCAATCTTTTCGCCATTTTTATTTGAAAAATGGAGGGTTTTTCTGTTGCCCAAATAAGAGCATTTTTTCTTTTTTCCTACCAGTATTTCGTAATCATCTTTTATGACCTGGATATTGGATGCTGAATCAAGAGAAAGATTTTCGGAAAAGTCTTCATCTTCTCTTGTAATACCTAATCTTGATTGCCCGATGAGGAGTTTACCTTCATATTTAACAGTATAAAAGGCATTTTTATTTTCCGATATACCGACAAGAACGGAGATATTTCTGTCGGGGCTTGTTATTATGTTGTTATTTGTTCTACATGGGCATGCGGAATATATTAGTGAAACTAAGAATAGAAGTGTTAATATTTTTATTGAATTATTCAATTATTTTCTCCTGTTTAATTTATTGTTTTTATTTCTTCCCAGAATTTGTATATTTTGCCGAGTGCATCTATCAGCATTTTTTCATCAGGTTTTTTACCCTTATCTTCGAAAATACTGTCAGCCATTATACTTCCTAATTTTATAAGTTTAAAATGATTGGTTTTTTATTAGATATCATGTTCGTCTAATAAGTTATTTGATTAAACTTTTCTGTCAAGCGGGTGAAATTTTCGATTTATTCGGATATTTACTTAATATTCAGCCTCATATTAAAACCAAAGCTAAAGATAAATTCATCATAGAAGAATGAAAACTCCATAGGGTCTTTGAAAGGCCTTAGCGAATAGCCGAACTGTGTTTGAAATTTAAGATTCGGAGGCCCGATTCGCATGAAAACAACAGGTTCAAAAAGAGTTCTTGTTTTTATAAAATCAAAGTTCGAGTAATTGACTTTGTAAAAATTAATATAGCATACCCTCATACTAAAACCACCTTCAAGGCCTTCTGTGTACGCCCCGAAAGTTGGCTGAATAAAAAGTCGAATATAGTCGGCACTGATTTCTGCGGCTTCTGATTGGAAAAGCATATTTTCTTTGAGTGAGTTTGTTCCTAATCCTGCGCCAATGTATATTTCTCTAACAAAATGTTCGTCTGGGTGCGAAAAATGTCCAATTCCCAATTCGGCAAATTTATGGTCACGATACTCGCCTAACAACTCATTTCTATCTCTGAGGTAAGTTGCGTTTATCATTAATCCAACATTGTCTGTAATCGCTCGAGAGGTTTGAAAATCGCAGCCACCAATTGAGCTATTTAATCCGATATTGAATTCACCTTTTTCTTTAAGAAGAGGAGTGTTTAGGCTATTTGGGAGATAAACGGGTGGGGTACAAGATACAAAAAAGATAGCAAAGATTACGCTTGTTACTAATAAATATTTTTTCATTTTTTCCTCCTTAAACAAAGTACTTTGTTTTATAGAGTATTATAACGATTTTTTAGAATTTGTCAAGGGGGTTTTTTGAGATTTTTCGAATCCAAGTTGGTTAGTTGGATTGTGGGTTTATTGGATGGGATATTTGAAGCCACCCAACCATCCCACCATCTAACTATTCTTTGTTCTCTGTGGCTCTGTGTGATAATAATTTTTTTAAAATCCTTGACAAAATCGATAACATGTTCTAAAATGAAAATGCCGTGAGAATGCAGGGGTTACTTTAAAAATTATAAAATGGAGGTTTGGTATGAGCAAGTCGGCAGCTGTGTTTAAGCAAATTAAAGAGAACAGGGTAATCGCGATTTTAGCGCCAGGGACTGCGTCCGAATGTGTCAAGGCTTATGAGATATTGCATCCTCTAGGAGTTACTCTGGAGATTGTTTTTCGCTCTGAAGTTGCTTCCTCCGGTATAAAAGCCGTTCTTGATAAGTATCCCGACGTGTTAATACTTGCAGGTACAGTTATGACCGGAAAACTTGCAGAAAATGCCATTCGCCAGGGTGTTGCCGGTATTATTTCTGCCGACTATATTCCGGAAGTGTTGGAAGTTTGCGTTGCTAACGATATAATGTACGTCCCCGGAGGATTAGGAGATGTAGGGAAACAGCTTGTAAAGAAAGCAGAACTCTATGGTTGTGAATTTTCGGAATTAAAAGAAAAATATCCTTACCAGTGGGTGTATAAGCTTTTTCCGACTGTTACAGCCTCAAATTCTTTTTATGGGGTTGCAAAAGCCTGGAAGGGACCTTACAAAGGTTTGACCGTATTTTATACAGGCGGCGTCTCTGAAGAAAATCTCGCAGATATCGTAAAGAGTGATCCTGATGGAATATTTTGCGGCACTGCGCTTACTAGGAATATTGATAATCCGCACAAGATGGAAGAAGTTGCGGAAAAGTGGATATCTATTATCTATTCAAAAAATTAGATTGTTTATCTAACTAAAGAAGAGTTGAACCACAAAGTACACAAAGAGCACAAAGATTTTATTTTTTTAAACATATATGTACCACCTCTCTAAATTTTTCGGTGGTTTGGGGTTGGTTTAAAAAACACAAAAAATTAAAGTCGGGCGGGAGGGGGCTTTGTGTCCTTTGTGGTCTTTGTGGTTAATATTTTGCGTTAGCTTCTTTAGGGCGTTATGGAAGTAGGCGAATCAAGCTCTTTTATAATTTCCTCAAGATATCCGATGAATTCTTCCTCGTTTTTAATCCCTTCCGGTTCCTGTTCCCAGGCGGCAAGGAAATAATAGGTTAATTTACCTTCACGGGTTTTGAGCACCACAACCTGGTTCAATTCATCTTCGGTTATCATAACTTTATCTTCATTTCTGTACAAAACTGCCATTCCCAGTTTATCGCCTATGATGCTTTGATTCCCGTAAGAAGCTAAATAACCCCAGCCGGTTTCTCTGTCTTCTTTTTTTAGAATATTAACCTGTTCACTTTTTACAATTCCTGTACATAGGTTGGAAATATTTTTATCGACTGTAATATCTTGTTTTGTTAACCTGCTTCCTGCTGTAATGGAAAGATCCGAGATTAAGTTATATTTTTCGGAGTTTGGTTTCCATCCGAGGTATTTTATGCGTAATTGTGAATATAAAACTCCATCCGCTAAAATCTCGCATATTAAACTGTCGGTTTTAGATATTCTTTCTACTTTACCGTTCTCCCACATACCAACTGCCCCAATCCCGAGAGCATCACCTACTTTCAAGATATCCTGACCCCAGTCCGACGTTTCATGGTAAGATTCAAATCCGTCCAGCCCGACATCCTGCAGTACCATATTGCCGACTTTTTTCCCGAAGATATCGGTACCGTTTCGCCAGTCCAGGTATAACCTGTAACCAACTTTATCGGATTCCCAGCCCGGTCCTTCAAATCGAATGAATTCCGAGTGATCTGTGTGCCCGGGAGGGGTTTTCAGGTAATTTGTATCTTTAAAAGTTCCTCCTTCATATTTGTTTCCTTCCCATTTGCCGCCGCATTTAATTGATAATAAACTTTTAGTTCTTTTGGGGTATTCTCTATTTTTGCTTCCCTCTTTTGCGTATCTTACTGTTAATTTCTTGGTTTCTTTCGGAGCGAAATCAGCCAGGAATGCTATTTTATAATGGTTTTTGCTGGTTTCTATACTCTGGCTTGCCAGCTCTTTTCCGTTTCCTGTGATTACAAATGCTTCGGAATTGAAATCAGGGTGTTTCTCTTTTATCATCGCTATATCTAGAAAAACGCAAGATTCTTTTCTTTCGAAATCGATTTTGTTTGTTGCCTTTATCGAAAAAAACTCCGGGTATTCACGCGCGAGGTCCCCACAAGTACAGCCCGATATAATTATTAAAAATAAGGATAAAAAATATTTAATTAATGAATTTCTCATTTACTCCTCCTTTATTTCTTTATCTTCCTGTCCATCCACCATCTACTGTTAGAATAGTACCGCATATATAATCTGATGCTTCTGAGGCGAGGAATACGACTGCGCCTTTTAAGTCTTCAGGGGTTCCCCATCTGCCAAATGGAATTCTGTTCATAATACCTTGATTCCTTACCGGGTCTTCTCTTAAGGCTTGTGTGTTATCGGTTGCTATATAACCGGGGGCTATGGCATTTACATTCACGCCATATTTTGACCATTCGTTGGACAGGGCTTTGGTTAGCTGTCCGATTCCCCCTTTGCTTGCTGCATAACCGGGAATCGTTATTCCTCCGAAAAAAGTTAAAAGAGATGCGGTAAATATAATCTTACCATAACCTCTTTTTATCATATCTTTTCCGAATTCTCTTGCCAGAATAAACTGAGCGTTGAGATTGACTTCCATTATTTCATCCCAGTATTCGTCGGGGTATTCCTCTGCCGGCTTTCTTCTTATTGTTCCCGCGTTATTTATCAGGATGTCAATCTGTTCGAAGTCAGCCTTAACTTTCTCTATAAAATCATATAAGGCCTTCCTGTCAGAAAAATCGCAGGCATATCCCTTAAAATCGAGGCCGGAAGCTTTTACCAACTTTTCCGCTTCGCTTCCTTCTTTAAGAGAACGGCTCACTCCCACAATGTCCGCACCGGCCCCCGAAAGCGCTTCTGCCATACCGAGACCAATTCCTCGACTGCAGCCCGTAACAAGAGCCCTCTTACCATCCAGTCTGAATTTATCCAATATATTTTTATCCTTCATTTTAAATCTCCTATATCAAGGTGGTCCATATCATCGAATGATTGGTTTTCTCCGCCCATACCCCAGCAGAAACTGTAGGCAGAGGTTCCCACTCCGGAGTGAATCGACCAGCTGGGAGAAATAACAGCCTGTCTGTCGGATACGACAATATGTCTTGTTTCGTCAGGTTGCCCGCATAAATGAAATACCCTGTTATCTTTTTGGATATCGAAGTACAAATAAACTTCCATCCTGCGCCCATGGGTGTGTGGGGGCATGGTGTTCCAGACGTTACCAGATGCCATGATGGTTACACCCATTACCAGCTGACAGCTTTTAATTCCATTTGGATGTATGTGCTTGTATATCGTTCTTTTATTTGAGTTCTCATCCGAACCCAGATTCTGCAGTTCTGCTTCTTTTATCCGTGACAACTTTGTGGGGTATTCAGTGTGCGCGGGATAACTCAAAAGATAAAAAGTCGCAGGGTCATCCGGATTACTACTGGCAAATGAAATCTTTTCGTTTCCTTTTCCTATATATAAGCAGTCAAGTTTTTCCATTCCATAAGCTTTGCCGTTAACATCAATAGTTCCTTTACCGCCTATGTTGAGTGCCCCCAGTTCTCTCCTTTCAGTAAAATAGGCTGCTCTCAATTCATCCGTTGCTGAGAGAATAATCGAAGTATCGAAAGGCACTGCGGAGCCTATTATAACACGATCGGTATCGGAATAGACCATTTTAATTTCTCCCACCTTGAAAAGCGATTGAATCAAGAAATTATCTCTTATCTCTTCCGTCGTCATACGGTGGAAACGAACAGGATCTGCTGCATATCTTACTTCCATATTCATTACCTCCTTAGTTTATTGTAAATCGTAGTGAAAAAAGGGTAAATGTCAAGAGTTATGAGTGTGTGTTGCAGAACAGAGGAAACTACTGTATCTACATTTTATACATGCAAAAAAATACAATTAAAATGGGTTGTGTTGGGTGGCTTTGTGCTCTTTGTGTGCTTTGTGGTTCAAAAATAGCCTTGACAAAGATTGTTAAAACATTAGTATACTCATAGATTCTAAGATGCTTATATATTATTTCGGTGTTAAGCCGTAAACAATAGGAGGTATTTTATGAGGTTATTTAGAAACGCATTTATAATGATTTTTATTGTTATGACGTTAATAATAAGTGCAGGGTGTGGTGGTAAAGGCAAAGCCGCGAAAGGTGAAATCAATTTAAAATTAGGTCATGCTCTTGATATAAATCATCCCGTACATAAGGCTATGGAATTCTGGGCAGATACACTTAAGAAAGAAACCGATGGGCGTATAATAATAAAAATATACCCCGGTGGTCAGCTTGGAGGGGAAAAAGAACTTGTTGAACAGCTACAAATGGGTACTTTAGACCTAACGAAGGTTTCCTCTGCCGGACTGGAAGCTTTTGTACCTGAGATGAAAGTGCTCGGGATGCCTTATCTTTTTAGAAATAAAGAACATAAATGGAAAGTTCTTAACTCTGCTTTTGGTAAGGACTTGTTGGCTGCTGGTTCGGATAGAGGTCTCGTAGGAATAGGTTTTTATGAAGCAGGGGAGAGGAGTTTTTATACTAAGGGTGGTCTCATAAGAACGCCGGCCGATCTAAAGAATCTTAAAATAAGAGTTATAAAAAGTCCTATGGCTATAAGTCTATTAAAAACACTTGGTGCTTCTCCCACTCCTATTAGCTGGGGTGAGCTTTATACTGCGCTGCAGCAGGGAACTGTGGACGGAGCCGAAAACAATCCTCCTTCCTTTGTTTCAGCAAGACATTATGAGGTTTGCAAATATTATTCTCTTGATAAACATACCTCACCAATGGATGTTGTACTCGCAGGTAAAAAAGCATGGGATAGACTGACTGAAGCAGATAAAGCTATAATGATAAAGACTTTTGATATATCCGTGGAATACCAGAAAAAACTCTGGGCTGAGGTAGTAAAAGAAAACTTTGCGCTTCTTGATTCAGTTGGCGTAGAGGTAACAACTCCTGATCAAACACCTTTCTTAGCAGCAGTACAGCCAATGTATAAAGAATATGCTAAGGATGAGATTATAGGACCTTTACTTGAAAAAGTGAAAGCTATCAAGGAAGAATAAGATCGTTTACAGTATGTCAGCGAAAAAATTCTTTAAAGCTCTCTCCGATTGGAGAAACAAAATACTGGGATATTTTGTAATTTCAATTGTATGTGTAATGGTAGTAACGGTTTTATGGCAGGTTTTTACACGCCTTGTTTTGCACGTACCTGCTGTTTGGACAGAAGAATCCTCGACTTATATGTTAATGTGGTGTGGAGTGGTTGGTGCGGCCTACGCTTATGGTCAAAAAGCACATATAGGTATGGAGTATTTTGCTTATAAACTGGGTGCTCGCCACAGAAGGATGCTGGAGGTAATAATAGCTTTTCTTGTTGGGTATTTCGCGTTTAGAGTTATGATGGTCGGAGGTATAAATTTTGTAAGTAATGCGTTTGTTAATCATCAAACTTCGCCTACAATGATTATACCTACAGGATATCTATATCTGTGCCTCCCAATAAGCGCGTTTTTTATAATTACCTACTCTGTTGAATTCATTTTTAAAGACATAGTGTTCTTAGTTGGGAAGGAGGAGAAATGAATATTCCTGTTATTGTGATGGTTACGACATTCTTGATACTCCTTGTAATGGATGTCCCAATAGGAATATGTATAGGTCTTGCGACTTTGTGGGCTGTTTCTGCCGTCGGAGGCGTTTCGGCTATAAATATAGTTGCGCCTCGTCTTGCGACCGGTATAGATAGTTTTGCTCTCCTTGCCATCCCATTTTTCATACTTATGGGTTTACTGCTTGGAAGAGGCGGAATAGCGAGAAGGTTGATTGATTTTGCTGAAGCATTGGTTGGAAGATTTACCGGTGGTCTCGCGTTCGTTAATACTTTGGGCTGTATGCTGGTTGGGGCGGTATCGGGTTCTTCGGTTGCGGCTGTAACTTCGATTGGAGGTGTTATGATTCCGGAAATGAACAGGAAGGGTTACGATAAAAACTTTAATATTGCTTTAACCGCATGTGCCGCTACAACGGGTCTTTTAATACCTCCCAGCAATGTAATGATTGTTTATGCGCTTGTTACAGGTGCTGTATCCGTTGCCGCACTTTTTTTAGCGGGGATTGTTCCCGGAATTCTGGTTGGATTGTTTCTAATGGGTGCAAGTGCTGTGATATCAAAAAAACGAGGATACGGAACCGGGAAGATAATACCTATGAAAGAGACTATAAGAAGATTTTTTGGTGCTTTTCCCGGGTTATTATTGATATTAATCGTTATGGGCGGAATCTTAAGCGGAGTATTTACTCCGACAGAAGCGGCGAGTATAGCTGTTGTTTATGCGTTTATCCTTGCGGTATTTGTATATAGAGAGGTTAAATGGAAGGATTTGCCCGAGATATTGCTTCAATGCGGAATTACAACGTCTGTAGTAATGCTTCTTATCGGAGCATCGACAGGTATGTCGTGGTTTATGGCATCTCAAAACGTACCTGAACTCATAAGCGGAGCTATATTATCAATTTCAAGCAATAAGATTGCGATTCTTTTAATGATTAATGTTATGCTGCTTTTTGTAGGTACTTTTCTTGATATGACTCCTGCGATTTTAATATTCACACCTATTTTTCTTCCGATAATTGAAAAGCTTGGTATAAATCTTGTTCATTTCGGAATAATAATAATTGCCAATTTATGTATAGGTTTGTGTACGCCGCCTGTCGGGACGGTTCTTTTTGTTGGTGTTAGTGTTGGTGATGGTAAGATACATGAAGTATTTAAAAGTCTTTTGCCGCTTTTTGCGGTTATGATAATCGCGTTACTTCTGATAACCTATATACCCGGTATTTCTCTTACGTTACCCCGTTTATTCGGATTTTAATTTTTAAAAAAATAATTGTTTTTTTGATTAGAGATTTAGTTTAAAGGACTGTAAGTCCTTCTCTAATGGCTATTTTCGTCAATTCGGCTACACTTTGAACCTTTAATTTCTTTTTTATATGTCTTCTGTGAGTTTCCACAGTCTTTACCGAAATAAATAAATACCTGGCGATCTCTTTTGTGTTTTTGCCTTCGGCAATAAGCTGTAGAATTTCTCTTTCCCTTGGTGTTAATTTCGAGTAAATTGTAGGCTTGTCTTGTGTAGTCTTCTTAACGTACTCTTCAATCAAGATATCTGATATGCCGGGACTTAAATACTTCTTTTTAGCCATAACAGTATTTATGGCTCGGACCAGTTCTTCAAAAGCGCATTCCTTGAGCAAATATCCTGAAGCTCCCGCGTCTATCATACCCAGAACGTATCTTCTGTCGGAATGCAGTGAAAGTGCTATTATTTCAATTTCCGGGTTTTTTGACTTGATTTTTCGGGTTGCCTCAATTCCATTTAGATTAGGCATGGTAACGTCCATTAATATAAGGTCAGGCAAGAGTTTTTCTAATAATTGCAGGGCTTCTCTTCCATCCGTTGCTTCTCCTATTATTTCCATATCCGGTTGTTTGGCAATTAATGTAGATAAACCTTCTCTTAAAATCCTGTGTTCATCAACGACTATTATCTTTATACTCATTCAACACTCCTTTAAACATTTATAGGTGCCTTTAATATTATTTTGGTTCCTCTTTTTTTATGTGATTCTATTTCAAAAGATCCACCTACGACGTCAATGCGACTTCGGATATTTAAGAGACCAAATCCCACATCCTTTTCGCAATATGAATCTAATGCCGATATATCAAAACCTATCCCGTTATCTTCAATCTCAATTTCTATGTTTTCTGTGTTTCTTTTTATTGAAATTTTCACTTTTTTAGCCTTTGCGTGTTTTCTTATATTAGTAAGTAATTCTCGTACAGCTTGAAATAGTAAAATGCGGAGGTCGTCAGTTAACGGCTTTTCTTTTCCGTCATCGCTAAACTCATATTCGATGTCATTTTCTTTTAAAATGCTTTCAGCCAACCAGTCAACTGCCGGTACAAAACCGAGTTCATAAAGAATGGTGGGGCTTATTTGTAACATCAATGAGCGGGCTGAAGTTATAGCGTTCTGAACAAGGTTGTAAATTTCCTCCAGAGATTTATATATATTTTTAGAAGAATTTTTCTCCTTTAATTCGGCTATTTTGAGTTTCAAAAAAGCCAAGGTTTGTCCTATTTCGGCGTGAAGATCGGTTGCGATTCTTTTTCTTTCATGTTCTTCTGCGAGAGTTAGCTTGTGAGATAGATTCTTCATTTTTCTCTTGTAGTTTTGTATGTTTTTCTTCTCCATGTTTTTTCTTTCGGTTATGTCTCTTATGGATATTACACTCTGAAGTTTCTTTTTGTTATAATTTGGAATTGGGTAACATTGAATACTAAAATATCGTATCGTCCCGTTCTTTGAGACTTTTGTTTTTTCGATTACAGGTGAGTTCTCATTCTTTTCGAATAGTTTCTTAAGAGGACATTCCTTACATGTTTCTTCCCATGGACCGAAAATCTTATGGCATTTTTTGTTTATGACTTTTTCTCTTTTTAATCCAAATAATTCAAAAAGAAATTCGTTTGCTTCGAGTATCCTATGTTTTTCGTCAACTATTGCTAGACCTTCACTGACTGCGTTTACAATTGTTTTTAATTTATTCGCACTTTCTTCGAGTTTTTTCTCTGCCAGCACTTTATCTGTAATATCTCTGGATATTCCAAGTGTGCCTATTACGTTTCCTTCCTCGTCGTAACGAGGGATTTTGGTTGTTGATACCCAGTTTATTCTTCCGTCAGGGTGAGTTTCCTTTTCGGCTTTTCCTTCGATTGGTATACCGGTTTTCATTACGTCCTGTTCATCCTGGTATGCCGGTTTTGCGTGTTCCAGAGTGAAATAATCGAAGTCCGTTTTCCCTATCATTTCTTCGGACTTTGCGGCTCCGAGCCACTGCACAAGTGACTCGCTTACAGTTATAAATTGGCTTTTTTCATCCTTAAAATAAATGCGGTCGGGTATATTATCTAAAAGAGATGTAAGTAGTCGGCTTTTAAACAATACTTCTTCCCCGAGCTCTTCAAGTCTATCCTTTAATTTTTCTTCTAATTCTTTTCTCTTTGTAATGTCCCTTGAGATACCTAAAATACCGACGATATTACCTTCTTTGTCATATCTGGGGATTTTGGTTGTAGAAACCCAGGTTATTCTTCCATCGGGATGGGTTTCCTTTTCCACTTTCATTTCGATTGGTTTGCCAGTTTTTATTATTTCTTGCTCATCACTATAGGCTAATTCAGCATGCTCCTTTGTAAAATAGTCAAAATCAGTCTTACCTTTCAACTCATCTACACTTTTAAGTCCGAACTGATCAGCCACAGATTTACTTGCCTGGATAAAACGGCTTTTTCTATCCTTGAAGTAAATATGATCGGGTATGTTATTTAGCAAACTCTCAAGTAGAGACCTTTCATAGAATAACTTCTGTTCTAACTTCTTACGCTCAGTTATATCTCGAGTAATGCCGAGTATTCCTATGATATTATTCTCATCATCGATGAGGGGAGCTTTATTCACGAGTAAGTATACATCTTCCCCTTCCGGAGTCTTAGATTTCTCCTCTTTGTCGACAATAGGTTCTCTCGTTTCCATTATGTGCAGTTCGTCCGTCCGGGTTTCCTTCGCCAGCTCTTCTGAATAAAGATCGAAATCGGTTTTTCCTATTATTTCTTCTACCGAATCGACCTTGGGAGCTCCCGGCTGTTTCAGATAGTATTTACTTACTTGAAGAAGTTGCCCTTCCCTGTCTTTAAAGTAAACGGAAATTGGAATGTTATCCATAAAACTCTTGAATAGTGCCTTTTTCCAATTGTTTTGGGATTCGGATTTCTGTAACTCTGCAATTTTTTTACGTAATTTTTTCGGATCGCTTGTGAAAAGTTCTGTTAAAGGTCTGCCTTTGATTTTAGTTTTGTTACATTTCAGTAATTTAACTGCGGCTTTATTTAAATCTTCTATCAAACCTTTTTTATTGATAATAAGGATCGGATATGGGTAGTTATCAAAGATCAAAAAAAAAGATTCTTTGTCTTTTGAAGACAAATGACTTAAATCCTTATCCTTAATCTTAGATTTTTGTTTTAATTCTACTAAAAATTCATCTTTACTCATCTATTTAACAAATTTTAATGTGGTATGAGAAATTTGCAACCCTATTTTTATATTTTCTCGGAGATTTTTAATTTTTTTTTACTTTAGATGGCTCACTGTAATTTAAAAATTATTGGCTGTGAAATTAAATATTAAAAATTAAAAATCAAAATTTCATATGACAAGAAGTCAAGCCGTTAGCTATTAGCCTTTCGCCTTTAGCTTTTATTTTTAAAAGAGCTAAAAGCCAACAGCCAAAAGCGAAGAGCTTATTTGTTGTATTTTTGCTTTTTGATATTTGATTTTTTATTTTGGTTTTCCCACTTGCATGAAATGTAATTATCATTATATATATTTTAGTAAAAATTCTTTGATTGTTGTTCAAATAAAACAATAATTTAAAAACAAAGGAGTTATTATGAGTTTTTTATTAGGTCTTGACCTTGGAACAAGTGGAATCAAAGCACTTATTATGGACGAAAAAGCAGAGAAAATAGTAACCGCTACCGTTGAATATCCGCTCCAAACTCCAAAAGTAAACTGGGCTGAACAAGAACCTTCAGATTGGTGGAATGGAACTGTCGAAGCCATAAAGCAAGTTATTAACAAGTCTTCTGTGGATCCGGAAGATATAAAAGGGATAGGGCTTTCCGGGCAAATGCATGGTCTGGTAGCCCTCGATAAGGAATATAAAGTACTGCGTCCCGCGATAATCTGGTGCGACCAGAGAACTGAGAAGCAATGTCAGTATATTACTGATACGATAGGCGCGGAGAGATTAATTGAACTTGTGTCCAATCCGGCTCTTACGGGTTTTACTGCAGGTAAATTGATATGGGTAAGAGAAAACGAGCCCGAAATTTATGAGAAGATTTATAAGATATTATTGCCCAAGGATTATATCCGTTTCTGTCTTACAGGTGAGTTTGCAACCGAGGTATCTGATGCTTCCGGTATGCTTTTTCTTGATGTAAAAAACAGGAGATGGTCTGATGAGTTATTGAACGAGCTGGATATCGATAAGGATATACTTCCCGAATGCTTTGAGTCTTCTTATGTTAGCGGAAAGGTAAGTGCAAAGGCAAGTAGAGAAACCGGACTTAAAGAAGGAACGCCTGTTGTGGGTGGTGGTGGAGATCAAGCTTCACAGGCAGTAGGAACGGGAATAATAAGAGAAGGAGTAATATCTTCGACCGTCGGTACTTCCGGTGTTGTTTTCGCCACAAGTGATGAGCACCATCTTGACCCCGGACATACATTACATACATTCTGCCACGCGGTCAAAGGGAAATGGCATTTGATGGGAGTTATGCTGTCTGCCGGTGGGTCGCTTCGTTGGCTGCGGGATACTCTATTTAAAGATTTAAAAGCGGAAGCAGCTTCGAGAGGAGTGGACCCCTATATTCTAATGGAAGAAAAAGCAGGTAAAATTCCGGTAGGAAGTGAAGGGCTTATCTTTTTGCCCTATCTTACGGGAGAAAGGGCTCCGTACGCGGATCCTAATGCGAGAGGAGTATTTTTTGGTTTGAGTCTCCGACATACCGAAGGAGATTTTGTTCGTTCGGTATTGGAGGGTGTCGCTTTTGGTCTGCGCGATTCTCTGGAAATAATAAGAAACCAAAATATAACTATAGAAGAAATTAGAGGATCGGGCGGTGGCGCGAAATCGCCATTCTGGCTGCAAATTCAGGCTGATATAAACAATGCTACAATGACTACGATAAATGTGACAGATGGAGGGGCATTAGGAGTTGCTTTGCTGGCAGGCGAAGGTACAGGTGTATATTCGAATCTCGAAGATGCTTGTGATGCGATAATAAAAGTGAAAAGTTCTACCGAGCCTAATAAAGAGAATGTTAAGAAATACGACGAATATTATGCTATTTATCGTTCACTATATCCTGCTCTTAAAGACAGATTTTTGAATTTAAGTAAAATAGTCGAGAAGCATGCTTGAATTTTAGGAAGATATTTAAGTTTCGGGAAGCAGGCATACTATTTGCTCTTTTATTCATATGGGTAGTTACTGCTATACTCAATCCCCGTTTTCTTTCCTCTTATAATCTTCAACTCCTTTCAAGACAAATAGCTGTTTTCGGTCTCATTGCGATTGGAGAGACTTTTGTGATTCTTACCGAAGGAATAGATCTTTCTCCGGGGTCCGTAATTGTTTTAACTTCGGTACTTGTAGCTTCCTTCATATCAAGTGGTATGGGAGTGCCATGCGCGATCGTTTTAACGCTATTAGTAGCTGTAGTGATTGGTTTGTGGCATGGGATACTTATCACCAAGTTAAAAGTTCCTCCCTTTATTATAACTCTGGGGACTTTTGCTATGGGAAGGGGACTTGCTACTGTAATAACCAGAGGACAGCCGGTTTTGAATCTTCCCGGTTCTTTTTCTTTTATCTGGCACGGAATGTTCTTTAAATTTCTGCCTTTTCCGGTATTAATTCTCATAATTGTTTCAGGTTGCTCGATATTTCTACTGAGTAGAACAATATACGGAAGGCATATTTATGCGGTTGGTGGAAATATAACCGCGGCAAGACTTTCGGGAATCAATGTTGATAGTACTAGAATTCTTACTTATGTTTTGTCTGCGGTTATGGCCGGAATTGTAGGTATCTTAATTACCTCGAGACTGGGGCAGGGTAATCCAAATGTGGGTGTAACCTATGAAATGTATGCTATAGCAGCTTCCGTTATAGGCGGAACCAGCTTATTTGGAGGAGTGGGTACCATAATCGGCGCTTTAATCGGGGCGGGGATTTTAACGGCAGTATGGAATTCTCTTGTGTTACTTCAGGTATCTTCATACTGGCATCAGGTAATTCTCGGTATGATAATTGTGGTAGCTGTAACGGTTGACGTTTTACGTGAAAAAACAAAAAGCAAAGGAGGTTAAAATGAATAGGATTTTAAAAGTTTTGTTTTTTATTTTAACTGTTATTATCGTCTTTAACTTCTCTTCGGGCTGCGGAAAAACAGAAATTCATTATGGCGTATTGGGTAAATGCGTCGGACCTTACTGGGAAGTTGTAAAGAAGGGCGCAGAAGACGCCAGTAAGGAATTAGGCGTAAAAGTTACGGTTTTTATGCCTCAGAAAGAAGATATCCCGCAGCAGATAGAAACAGTCGAAACATGGATCTCTATGGGGTTTAAAGGTATGGCTGTTGCCCCTTCTGATCCTGAAGCGCTTGTTTCGCCCATTAATTCAGCTATGGAAAAGGATATTCCTATTCTTACAATAGATACGGATTCTCCCAATTCAAAGAGGTTGTGCTATATTGGTACTGATAACTATACTGCAGGTATGGCGGCAGGTAAGGAAATGACAGAAATTCTTAATGGCAAAGGTAAGGTTGCAATAGCAACCGGTTCTCTTACCGCCATGAATTCGCTTGAAAGAATGAGAGGGTTCGAAGACGCAATTAAAGAGTATCCCGAGATAGAAATCATAAAACCCATTCTTTGTGATAATGAAGAAACTCCAAGAGCTGTTGAGCTCGCGGAGACAGCATTGCTTAACCATCCGGATTTGGACGCTTTCTTTGGTGTTTATGTGTTCAACGGGCCTTCTGCTGCAAAAGCAGTAGAAGCGGCAGGTAAGAAGGGCGAGGTTCATATAGTTTCGTTTGATGTAACAGACGAGCATCTTTATTTAATAGATGAAGGATTAATAGATGCCACGATTGCTCAAAAGCAGTATTTGATGGGGTATGAGGGAGTGAAAATTATTCATCAAATAAATGAAAAAGGGTTGGAAGCGGTTCTTGATTCTCTTCCTGAAAATGAAGAGGGAGATTATATTATCGATACCGGAGTAGATGTAGTAAGTAAGGAAAATCTTGAAGAATATCTTAAACTAATGGATAAGTGGGGTATTGCACATACTTTCAAGCTGTGAATAAAGAAATTCTTCTCCGAATGGAGAAAATTGTAAAAACTTTTCCGGGTGTGAAAGCGCTGGATGAGGTTGACCTTGAAGTTTATAGGGGTGAGGTGCTTGCACTTGTTGGAGAGAACGGAGCGGGTAAAACCACATTGATGGAGATCTTAAACCCGCACCCTGCGCCTACAGGGTTTTACCAGCAGGACAGCGGAAAAATATACTTTGAAGATAAAGAAATTAAACTACGTGGTCCTCTGGATGCACAAAACATAGGGATAAGTTTTATACATCAACACTTTAATCTTGCTCCTAATCTTTCAGTTTGTGAAAATATACTTTTAGGCAGGGAACCCAGAAAGGGTGGTATTTTAGGAGTAGTAGACAAAAAAAAGATGGAAGAAACAGCGACGGATCATCTTTCTAAACTTGGAGTAAAATTTTCTGCTGATACTCCCACTGGTGATTTGGGCGTTGCCCAAAAGCAAATGGTTGAAATTGCCAAGGCGCTATCGGTAGATGCCAAACTTTTGATAATGGATGAACCTACAGCACCTCTTACAGATAATGAAGTAGATAAACTGTTTGCCATTGTTAACAAACTAAAAAAAGAAGGTATTACCTTTATTTTTGTAACGCATAAATTAAATGAAGTGTTTAAAATGTGCGATCGTATCGTAGTTTTGAGGGATGGGAAAAATGCAGGGAGTATAGACACAAAGGACGCGACCGAGGAAAAAATAACTCAGATGATGGTAGGAAGAGATTTGAAATTGTTTCCCGAGAGAAAAACAAATATTGGGAAGAAAATTTTTGAAGTCAAAAATTTGACAAAAGAGGGGTTAATAGAAAACGTCAGTTTTGAGGTAAAAAAAGGAGAAATACTTGGTTTGTATGGTCTTGTGGGAGCGGGAAGGACGGAAACCATGCGGGCTATTTTTGGTCTTGATAAATTAGATAAAGGAGAAATATATATAGAAGAAGAAAAAGTATTAATAAAATCCCCGGCTGATGCAATAAATAAAGGAATTGGATTTGTGCCTGAGGATAGGCAGTCTCAGGGTCTTATACCTCTTATGAGTATTAAGGAGAATATAACACTTCCTGTTCTTGATAGAATCTCACAAAGTAAGGTTATTAAGGTAAAAGAAGAAAGAAAGATAGTAGGTAAATATATAGATGAACTAAAGATAAGTCCCGGAGAAGCGGCTTCTCCTGTTAAAGGATTGTCCGGAGGAAACCAACAGAAGGTTGTTCTTGCTAAATGGCTTGCTTCAAGTCCGAAAATCCTTATATTGGATGAGCCGACTAGAGGGATAGATGTAGGGTCAAAGGCTGAAATACACTTCCGAATTTCCTTACTTGCTTTACAGGGGTTAGGTATTATTATTATTTCGTCCGAGCTACCGGAGATAATTAAAATGAGTGATAGGATTCTTGTGATGGCAGAAGGCAAGATAAGAGGTGAGTTTTCAGGCGAAGAAGCAACGGAAGAAAAAATAATTGGCTGTGCAGTTATGGAAAGTTAGCATTTTTAAACTTTAAAGGAGAGTGAATTATGGCGCAAAAATACTTAAGCAACATAAAAAAGATAAAATTCGAAGGTAAGAAATCAAAAAATCCGCTTGCCTTTAAGTTCTATAACCCTGATGAGAAAATTAATGGAAAGAAGATGAAGGATCATCTTAGGTTTGCGTTAGCTTACTGGCATTCATTTAGGGGTGAAGGAGGAGATCCTTTTGGTAGTGCAACAATTGATAGGCCCTGGGAAAAATTTTCGGATGAAATCGATAAAGCCAAAGCAAGAATGGATGCGGCTTTCGAACTCTTCGATATTCTGGGAATGCCTTATTTTTGTTTTCACGATAGGGATATTGCACCGGAAGGAGATACTCTTGCGGAGACCAATAAAAATCTCGATATTATAGTTAAGCATATAAAAGAACATATGAAGACGAGCAAAACAAAGCTGCTTTGGGATACAGCTAATCTTTTCTCCCACCCGAGATTCATGCATGGCGCAGCTACTTCTCCGGATGCAGACGTTTTTGCTTATGCTGCTGCCCAGGTGAAGAAAGCTCTGGAAGTAGGAAAAGAACTTGGTGCCGAGAATTATGTGTTCTGGGGCGGAAGAGAGGGATATGAAACCCTTCTTAATAACGATATGAAACTGGAACTTGATAATCTTGCTCGTTTTCTTCATATGGCTTGTGATTATGCAAAGAAAATCAAATTTAACGCACAGTTCCTTATAGAGCCGAAACCGCATGAGCCGACAAAACATCAGTATGATTTCGATTCCGCTACAGTAATCGGATTCTTAAGAAGCTATGATTTGATGAACAAATTCAAACTCAATATCGAAGCCAATCATGCAACTTTAGCAAGACACACCTTCCATCATGATTTAAGAGTTGCAAGAATTAATGGTGTTCTCGGAAGTATCGATGCAAATCAGGGAGACCTTCTTTTGGGATGGGATACCGACCAGTTCCCAAGCAACATATACTGGACAACGCTTGCCATGTATGAAGTTATTAAAAACGGAGGTCTTGGTAGAGGTGGATTGAATTTCGATGCAAAGGTAAGAAGGAGTTCTTTCGAAATAGAAGACCTTATATATGCTCATATTTCGGGTATGGATTCCTTTGCCAAGGCTTACAAAGTGGCAAACAGTCTTATTAAAGGCGGAGAAATCGATAAGTTTGTAAAGGATAGATATTCAAGCTATTCCAAGGGTATCGGAAAATCTATCGTTTCAGGTAAGGAAGACTTTGCATCTCTTGAAAAATATGCACTTTCGAAAGGAGAACCAAAAAAGAAATCAGGAAGACAGGAACTTCTTGAAATAATACTCAATAATTATCTTTTTGATTAATTAAAGAGATTTTAGATTTTTCCGAATAAAAAAGCTCTACTAATTTTAGCAGGGCTTTTTTTAATTGTGGAAACTTTCCGGCGGACCGAGATAGCTTGATTTTATTTCGCGGGTTTCTACAACTATTTTCTGAAGAACTAATCCCGGATCAACCATCCGGAATTTTAAAGTATGTTCGCCCGGATTTTCAATTGAATGGTTAGAAGTTATAATTTTTATATTTTCCATTACAGCCTGGTTCCAGCTCGGAGGATACTTCCAGTCGGGAATCGTGTCATTTTTATGAACGTTGATTATTTCTGCCGTTTCATCATCGAAAGAAATCCCATAATGAAGTCCTTCGGTATTATGGAAATTTTGTGTAGGGGAGAAGTACGCTTTGACTTTTACCTTACCACTGTTAAATAAATACATTTTGTATTCTAAATGGGGGCTGTTGCCACCGGGTTTTTGCTTCTTTGCGGTAACGGGGATAGGCGTTACACCTGAGAGGGTACGCCCTAAATCCGGTATAACCAACCAGCTGATATTGTCATTCTCTGCTTTCCGGGTATAATGTTCGGCTTCCATAGAAACATAACCGTTGCTCTCAATAAAACCTTTTATTTTATCTCGCTTTGGAAGTTCGGGATTGTTAATGGGGGCTTTAACCGTAACTGTGATATTATTCGAGCTGGTTATTTCAATTGGTGTGCAATAAGTGCCTTTAGGCGCCTTTTCCCAGTCTATTTTTACCCAGATACGTTTTTCTTTATCGATTTTACCCTCTTTATCTGATATTACTACCCAGGGTTTTTCGCATTCTATTTTGAAATCGAAGTGAATAGTTCCGCGATTAAATATTTCTATATAGTATTTTTGTTGGTTATAACAATCGAATTCGGGCAATACTGCTTCTCCCGGTACATCTGGCCACCATTTATCCGAGCCCTCGATTGCTACTCCCATTTCTGCGGTGTTTGGTATCTTTATTTCTTTGACCGGCGGCATTATATTTTCCGGGGGATTATCCCAGCTGGTATAACCAATATGTGATTGAGACATCATGTGATTCCATTTCCCGTTAGCCATTTTTGTGTGATAGTATTCTGTTAATTCGGCGTCTTGTGCGAAGAGGTTCTTTGCTTCCTGTGCCAGCATATTTGTTGCTGCGCGCCCCTGTTTTGCGTACAAATAGTTTTTCCCTACCGTAACATGCATTTCGCCTAAGTTGGCGCACGCTTTTACGGGGAATAATACTAACTGGTAATAGGCATCTTTGTATTCTGAAGGTAATTCTTGATAAATATTTTCAGCCTTTTGAGCTATTTGATTGTAATCGGCAACAATCCTTTCTGCTTCTCTGTAATTAATAAGGCTGTAGGTGAGAGAATCGAGAGATTCAGGCTTTCTGCGTCCGTTATATTTTGTGTATTTTGTTAAAATATCGGCTATTTTATCGGCATACTTCTCACCAAACTGCTGTTTTGCCCAGAGTTTAGTGTATTCCTGTAGTCTTCCTGCAGGCCATTTATTCAAGTTCCACGCATAATCCAGGAAGAATTGAGTCGGGAATTCCATCGGTTTTATATCACCTACATTTACGATCCATATTTCTTCCACTCCGTAACCGTAGGATAAGTGCATCTGTTCCCATATTCTTGGAATTTGATTAGTATTCAACCATCTGTAGCTTCTCGGTCCCCCGACAAAGTCGAAGTGGTAATACATCCCGTACCCGCCAGTACGCGGAGGGGCATCTAATTTTGGAAGCCTTCTTACATTACCCCAGTTATCATCACATAGTAATAACGTTACATCATTCGGAACAGTCATTTCCTTATCGTAATAATCCTGTACTTCTTTATATAGAGCCCATTTTTGAGGGACGGCAGAAGCAGGTTTTCCCGTTACTTCTTCGATAATCTCTCGCTGGTTTTTAACAATTCTTTCAAGAAGTGCAATTGCGGTTCCTTCTGTCATGGGTTCATCACCGTCTCCCCGCATGCCTATTGTAACTATACTTTCATATCCATCCATTCTTCGGATCCCTTGCCGCCAGAATTCCTTCAATCTTTCTTCGTTTAATTCGTAATTCCATCTCCCTTCCCCAAAACGTCTCCATTCGTCGTGTGCTCTCATCAAAGGTTCGTGGTGAGATGTTCCTATTACAACTCCGTATTCGTCCGCCAATTTCGGGTTTAGAGTGTCGTCAACGTAGAAAGCTCTGCCCCACATGGCAGGCCAGAGATAATTCCCTTTCATTCTAAGTATAAGTTCAAATACATTTTCGTAGAATTTAGAATTAAAACCTCCGAATTTTTCAAAAGCCCATCCTGTAAGTGCGGGAGCTTCGTCATTTATAAATATTCCCCTGTATTTGATAGCCGGTTCTCCGAGGCTGTATGGTAACGGTGAAACATAAAGGTTTGTCTTTTTTTCAACAGGTACATCAGCCCAGTAGTACCATGGCGAAACACCGATTTTTTCCGATAGGTCAAACATGCCATATATTGTGCCGCGCTTATCGCTCCCCACGATAACAAGAGCTCTATCGATGCCGGGCAGTGGGTTTTCTACAACCTGTCTTATAAATGTTTCCCATTTTCCTTTAATGTTTACATCTATTTTCTTAGTTTCTACTAATTCATCGATTATTTTGCTTTTTCCGAGTGTTCCTATTATGACTATTTCTTTTGATTTTGGGACTTCATCCACAAATATTTCCGGTTTAGACTCCGTTACTCTTTCGATGTCTGCCTGGAAAAGTTTTGCCACCTTGATTACTCCGGGATAGTCTTCGGAACTTACGTACAGTGGTGCGGATTTTCCGGAAGACGAGAGCGCAAAACTTCCCTCTCCTTTGTTGGCAGAAATGTATGGGGTGACATCTATGGACTTTTTAGCGGCTGAGCAGGAGGTAATTAGAACAAGGGAAAGCAGTACGATGTATATAAATTTGCGTGACAAAAAATTATTATCCGAAATACTGATTTTAATTTTCATTTTCGTTCAGTATAATAAATGGTTTTTCAATTAATGTCAAGGCATATATAATGTAAAAATTAAATATCAAAAATCAAAAATACAAATCAAAATTCGAAAAGAACAAAATATTTACCACAGAGGACACAGAGGAGATAAAATGTTAGTCCATTAATAAGACCGACCGAAGACCGTAGACGGCAGACCGAAAAACTACGAACCATGAACTAGGCACTAAGGGTTATGTGCCAAATGAAAATAGGCCACCCTACTTTTATTTGGCAGTCAACCACTAAGAACTAAATCCTAAATCCCAAACCCAAAATCCTAAATTCAGTCCAGTCTCGGTTTGCAGAGGATTTCTTTTACTTTTAGATCGAAGAAACTCTGGGTGTTTGCTCCCTTTAAAACTAAAGCGGTGTCCGCTCCTCTTCCCGTTCCTGAAATCGAAACGGTTTCTTTTTCTGTGTTTATTAATCCTGCGTCCGCTGCCATAAGTGTAATTTCGCATCCTACTTTCATTCCTTCACCGAGTATACGAAGCGTGCTGGCAATTATGTCGTCAAGCTGGTAAGTTTTTAATTGTTTTCTGACTGCTCTTCCTATTCCTCCGAATGAATGTAAGCAGGTCAGCACAGTAGCACCCATATCCTCAAGTTGCTTTCTTGTTTCATCCGGCATTTCCTGTTCATTTGGAATATTGAATCCGGTAGAGTGAGTTACGATTATCGGGTTGTAATCCGTGAAAACTTTCATTGCTTCAAGTGCAGTGTATCCTCCGGTTGAAGCTATGACTATTTGTTCGATTTGGAGTTCCTGAACTCGTTTTAAAGCAATTTGAAGGGTTCTCTCTGTATTTATATTTCCCGGTTCTTGAAAATAAACGGTTTGAACTGAAATTTCTGCCATATAACCTCCTTTTATAAATAATAATACTTAAAAAAAGAAATTCCGCAAATAATCAACCACAGATTCCGCAGATTAACACAAGATTTTTTATTTGTTTTACCCAACCCATCCCAAAATGAGGAACAACGAATTACACAAATAGCACGAATAAAAAACTTTTTTGTTTTAGCTAAATCCTAACCCCTAAATCCCAAATCCAAAAATAACCGCAGAGACGCAAAGAGCACAGAGTTTAATTTTCGTTTTTAAGCTAACAGCTAAAGGCAAAAGGCTAAGAGCTTAGTTCAACAACTGCGGTTCCGTTTATTTTTCCTTTTGCAACTTTTATAAGAACTTCAGGTATATCATCGAAACTATATTGTTCTACTCGCGATTTTAGTTTAAGTTCGTCGGCGATTTTTAAAAACTCTATTCCATCTTTTCGGGTTATGTTTGCTACAGATTTGATGCTCCTCTCCATCCAGAGAAGGTTTGTGTAATCTTTGATTTCTATATTAGACATGTAAATGGGGGAGAGAATAAGTCTTCCCCCGGGTTCTAGAAGCGATAAAACATAAGAGACCAGCCCTCCCGCGGGAGGATAGAATATCGCGGCATCAAGCTTTACGGGAAATTTGTCATCGTAGTCACCGACCCAGTCGGCGTTAAGTTCCTTTGCCGAGTTTTGATTATGTGTACTCCTTGTGACCACGAAACATTCTATGTCATTTGCTTTTGCAATTTGAAGGATAAAAGAGGCAGTCGGTCCGAAGCCGAAAAGTCCTAATTTTTCACCCTTCTTAACATCTGCAATACGGTATCCCCTGTATCCTGTTATTCCAGCGCACATAAAAGGTACCTGTTCCATGAAGGAATGATTATCTCCCAGGGGATAAGCAAAATCCTGGTCGATAACGATAAATTCGGCGTAGCCTCCGTCGACATCCCAGCCTGTGAATTTTGCTTTTGCACATAAATTTTCTTTTCCGGAAGAGCAGAATTTACAGCTTCTGCATGAGCTATATAGCCAGGCTGCACCTGCCCTGTCTCCTTTTTTAAAGGAGTTTACCCCATTTCCTATTTCATCGACAATTCCCACGATTTGGTGGCCAGGGACTACGGGTTTTTTATGCAAAGGCAAGTCGCCTTCTATTACGTGTAAATCCGTTCTGCAAATACCTGTGGCTTTAATTTTGATTCGTATTTCGTTTTTTTTGACTTCGGGAATCGGAATTTCTTTTTTAATGAGAGGTTTTGTTTCGACTTTTCCCTGTTTCTCGAGAACCCAGGCCTTCATATTCATGATATTACCAATTAGTTCTTTGTTTTTTTATAAAAGAATATCTCATTTGATTTAATCGTCTTTTTCTGGTAAATAAAATATCAAAAATTAAAAAGCAAAATGACATATTAAAATGCAAAGTTATATCTTCCCCTACCCGAAAAAAATAAAAAATAGTTCGTGCTATTTGTGTTATTCGTTGTTTCTTTTTTTTGTTTTCATTTTTGAACTTTGATTTGTAATTTTGCATTTTGATATTTGATTTTTACATTTTAGCGGCTACGCCGCGCTAGATTAATTGTATATTTCCGAGCAGATCATTACCTTCTGTTCTGTATTTTCTTATAGTTTCCGGTATTGAGTTTAAAATATCTGTTGCTGTCATGCCGTCTTCTCCTTTTTTTAGAGCTGCCAGGTCTCCGGCAAGACCATGAAGTAGTACTCCGACTCTAACGGCATTTTTAAACATGTTTTTTTCACTATCGGAAGGAACAACTTTAAACATTGCGGGAATTATTCCGGTAAGGACGTCGCCCGAACCTGCGGTAGCCATTCCCGGGTTTCCCGTAAGGTTTATAAAAACTTTTCCGTCCGGACATCCTATTAGCGAATTTGCTCCTTTGAATACGATGAAGCAGCCATACGAAGCAGATTTTTCTCTCATAATTTGTACTCTATTTATTTTCGTTTCTTTTGTTTTTCCTCCGAATAATCTTATAAACTCTGCCGGGTGGGGAGTCAGAACCGTCAGGTTTTTTCTTTTTTTAAGTATATCTATATTGCCTTTTAATGCGGTTAATCCATCCCCGTCGATTAAGAGAGGTCTTTTTATCTTCGTTATTAGATTGCGAACCAGCTCTTGAGTTTCTTTGTCGAGAGAGAGTCCCGGACCCATTACAACGAAGTCAACACCTCTGGAAAAATCAGCCAGTTCTTTGAGATTGGTTTTAGAGATCGAGCCTGTTTTTGTCTCTTTTTGCGGAAGCAGTACAAGTTCTTTGCCTTTTTTGCCGATAGAGGTGGAGATAGATTCTGGTGTTGCAAGATAAGAAAGCCCTCCTCCTGATTTTAGAAAAGACATCGCGGAGAAATATGGGGCTCCCAGATATTTCTTTGCTCCCGAAATAAAGAGACATTTTCCGAAAGAACCTTTATGTGTATCCTTTCCCCTTTTCTCTAAAGGGATAGGACAGTTTATCGCGGTTTTTATAGCTTTATCGTCGTAGAGCTCCGGAGGAAAAGAAATATGAGATACAAAAAGCTTCTTCGCGTGTTCATATCCCGGGTAATTAAGATTTCCTATTTTTGGTAGACCGAAAGTTACGGTTATATCGCTTTTTACTGCAACCCCCATAATTTCTCCTGTATCTCCGTTAATACCTGAAGGTATATCGACACTTACGATTTTTTTACCGGCTTTATTCACAAGCTCGATTGTTTTTTTATAAATACCTTTGATCTCTCCTGAGAGACCTGTCCCGAGCATTGCGTCAATTATTACGTCGTTCTCTTTTAAAGCCTTTTGTATTTCTTTTTGATTCGGTTTTTTCTTTATGGAGATACCTATGTTTTTTAATATCCTAAAGTTCTTCTTTGTTATCCCTTTTAGTTTTCGTTCGTCTGAGAGAAGGAATAGGCGAAGACTCGCGCCGTTTGAATGAAGTTTTCTTGCCACTACCATTCCGTCGCCCCCGTTATTACCGCTTCCGGAAAGCACAAGGAATTTATTGTTTTTGATTCCTATTTCTTTTTCTATTACGTAGAAAACGGAGTTGCCGGCGTTTTCCATTAAGAGTATTTCGTCGATACCGTATTTTTTTACGGCGGTCTGGTCAAGTTTTCTCATTTCGGAGACGGAAGCTACTTTCATCATTCCTCCTATGTTTTAGTTATTTTATAGATTTCTAAAGGATATGTCAAGAGTTATTAGAAAATTAGTCCAAAGTCCAACGTCCAGAGTCAAAACTAAATCTCAGTCCTTAAATCCAAAATCCTAAATAAAGAACCCCCTTGACGGCAGTTACTATTTTCTTTATTTTTATAATATGGTTGAAAAAGGAGTATTTATATTTAGAAAAGGAGGATTAAAAATGAAAATTCTTAAGGTGTTTTTTCCTCTCCTCTTACTTATTCTGGTAAGTTGTGCATCTACCAGTGAAAAGGAGGAAGAGATAAAAGAGTCTGAGGTGCAGGAAGTTTCCGAGGCGGAAAGATATTACAGTTTTGCTTTTGAATATATGAAACAGAAAAAATATGATGAAGCGATTCCTCTTCTTGAAAAAGCTATCAATGCGGATTTGTCATATGTGGATGCTTACCTGGCATTGCGGCAGGTGTACTTAACCGTTGGAGATACGAATAAGGCTTTGGCTATTTGCGAAAAAGGTTTGAAATGTTCGTCTAGTCCTGAAGATAGTCGAAAAATGGCACAGGCTATTGCGGATATATACGCAAAGACGGGAGAATCGGAGAAAGCGGAACAACTTTTTAAAGAAATAATAAAAGATAATCCCAAAGACGCAAGCAGTTATGATTTATACGCGAGTTATCTGGAATCGGAGGGCAGATACGACGAAGCTTTGCAAAGTTATAAAAAGGCGTATCAACTCGATCCTGATAACGGGGGAATAGCTTTTAGATTAGGGAATGCTTATTTTGAACTTAAGCAGTATAGCGAGGCAGTTGAGTATTTGAAGAAGGCTAAAGAAGTTTTCGGCGAAGATATCGAAATGATTAAAAAACTAGGGGAGGTTTATTTCGAACTTAAAGAATACGAAAAGGCTATCGAAGAATACGAATCCATAATTAAAACAATTCCCGAACATGTTTCCAGCAGGTTGCTAATTGGCAATGCTTACTTGAAAATGAAGCAGTATCAAAACGCTGAAATTTACTATAATGAAGCTTTAGAAATCGACCCTGAAAATCTAAGTGTATATTATCAGTTAATCAATCTTGAACTTACCAGGAAGAATCTTTCAGGGGTCAAAAAATATATAAATAAGGGTTTTTCTATCGATCCTAACGATTATATTTTATTTGCTCTTTACGGAGAATACTATTATCGTTTAGGTTCAGATTATATGGATAATCAGAAGGCGATACCGGCAAAAGAACATTTTGATGAGGCTATAAGAATTTGGAAAAAAACAATAACTAAGACAAATGATCCTAAATGGATTAAGTATGCGCAGGAGGGTATCAAGAGAGCTCAGGAAAACATAGAAAAGCTTATCATATGGTGATTTTACTTAATTCGGGATTTGGAAAATATATTCGTCACCAGTCGCCATCCATAAGTCAATGAATACAAAAAAATAAAAACTATAAGTCCTATATTTTCTAAATAATTTCTTTCTTCTCTGTGTGAGATTATTTTTGTTGATTGTAGGGCTCTTGCAATAAAACAAATAATTTGTATTTTAAAAAGGGAATTTACAATGAAACTAAAAGTTATAAGGAAGCAGCCAAATTCGAAGATGTGTCTTGTATGCGGATTGAAAAATAATCTCGGACTAAAAGTGCACTTTTATGAGTTGGAGAGCAAAGAATTAGTTGGAATTTTTAAGCCGATAGAAGAGCATCAGGGTTATCCGGGACGTCTTCATGGAGGAATCATTTCGGCTATTCTGGACGAAACTATCGGAAGAGCCATTATGATTGATTATGAAGAGGATGTGTGGTTTGTTACGGTGGAGTTTCATGTTCGTTTTAAAAAACCGATACCGCTCGATGAAGAGATAAAAGTCAGAGCTCGTATTACTAAAGAAACAAGCCGCATATATGAAGGGAGCGGTGAAATAAAATTAAAAAGCGGAGAGGTGGCAGCAGAAGGATATGGTAAATACATGAAGTTGCCTATTGAAAAAATTTCGGATTTTGATTATGGGGACCAGGAATGGGGGGTTGTCCCAACAAAAGAAGACCCAAGAGAAATCGACATCTAAGATTTTAATTGAGTGTGGATATTGTTAGTGCGTTAGTCTGTTAGTCCGTTAGTCCGTTTTTTACCCACCCACAGACCAACACACCAACAGGCTAACAAATTAAAATATCTCTATATTGTTTTTTGAAAGAAAATAAATAATATATTTTAATTTTCATGAAAAAGGATATATATGGTTAATAGAATTTTATATTACAGTACAAATCGAGAATTAAATACGGAAAATATTGAAGGTTTTAAAGGAGAGGTGACCTTTAAAGAAGCCCTTTTTATGGGGCAGGCTCCGGATAACGGACTTTTTATGCCGAATCGATTGCCTGAATTATATAAAGAAGAAATACTATCGCTTAAGGATAGACCTTATTTTGAAGTTGCTTTTGAGATACTTAGGAAATACTTGAAAGATGATATAAGCGATGAGAAGCTAAAAGATGTGTGCAGAGATGCATACAGTTTTAGTATACCTTTAGAGAAGGTCACGGAAAAAATTTATCTTGCGAGAATGGACCAGGGTCCTACCGCCTCATTTAAAGATTTTGCCGCTCAGGTTATGTCAAGATTGATGGAGGAATTAAAGGAAGAGAATCAAGAGATAACCGTTTTGGTAGCAACTTCCGGAGATACCGGGAGTGCGATAGGCACTGCTTATAAGGGTTTGGAGGGTATTAAAGTGTATATTCTCTACCCTGAATTGGAAGTTAGCGGGGGACAGCGAAAACAATTAAATGCTATAGGCGATAATACTACTACAATAGCTATTGACGGTAAATTCGATGACTGCCAGCGACTTGTGAAACAGGCGTTTGGTGACTCCGAGCTTAAGAGTTTAAATTTAACCTCCGCGAATTCGATTAACATAGGAAGAATACTACCTCAGATAGTTTATTACTTTTATTCTTATATAAATGTGGTGGATGAAATCCGTCCGGTAATTTTTTCGGTTCCGTCCGGCAACTTCGGGAATTCTCTTGGCTGCGAAATTGCTCACAGGATGGGTTTGCCGGTTAGTCCACTCATAATAGCCACTAATGAAAACGATGAGTTCCCTAAATTTCTTGAGAGCGGGGTTTATGAGAAAGTGGATCCCTCTCGTGAGTGTCTTTCCAATGCGATGAATGTTGGAAATCCGAGTAATCTTGCCAGATATTTCAACCTTTATGGCGGTATTGTTGACAAAGAGGGAAATGTTCACAGGGAACCCGACGTAGGGGAGATGAGAAAAAATCTGTATTCTGTATCTATTAGCGATGAAGAAACTGTCAAAACCATAAAGGAAATTTATGAAAATTACAATGTATTGCTTGAGCCGCACGGAGCAGTAGGTGTTGCGGCTTTAATGAATCATTATAAGAAAATAGATAAGCCTGCTGTATGTTTTGAGACTGCTCATCCTTCTAAGTTTCCGGAAATAATAGAAGAAACCCTTAAAATAACTCCCGAACCTCATCCGTCACTGGTAGATATAGACAAGAGAGTTATTGAACCCGAGCATCTGCCTAATGATTATGAAGCTTTTAAGGAATATTTATTATCTTAACTGTGAAAAATTCGCTGTCAGTGAAAATTAAAGGAGTTTATATGAAAAAATATATTTTAATCTTGATGTTAGCAATTTTTTATTTTACTGCAATTACCGGATATGCAGAGAAAGAAAAAATAAAAGGGTATATAGGGTTTAAATCTGGTACGTTTGCTTTAGAAAAGAATTCTTTGAATATTTTTTCTCTCGGAGGAACTGGTGGTTGCACCATACCCTTTGGGAACAGATATATCGAAGCAGGACTTGAAGAGGATTTCAATCTGGGATACTTTGGCGGAGATTATGTAGGTGGTTCTCCCGGGAACAGAGCGCACATAAGAACACTTGGTGTGTATGGCGTAGTAAGAACGATACCGGTTAACGAAATATATATGAAAGGCAAAATAGGTTTTACAAGTGAGACGGTAATTGAGAGGATCGATAATATGGAAACATTATATAAAGAGACAGGTCTTTCCTTTGGAATTGGAGTAGGTTATATGGCCTCTAATAACGTGAATGTTGAGGCTGAATTTACCACAACACATAGCGACATGAAATTCTTTAGTATTGTTTTGGCATTTGTTCTTTAAGCCATAACACAAGTAGCAGCCACAGAATTATCACAAGATTCTTAAAACAAATGTCTCAAGTTATTGGTTTTTAAAAGACTGTATGACGTACCAATATGAACGAAAAACTTAGAAAACGCATAGACGAATTAGTGAAAGAGGAAATATCCATTGTTCCTTATGAGCCGGTATGGAGAAAAATGTTTGAAGATGAAGCTGATTTCCTGCGCGAGAAATTGCCTCAGAGTTTAATAAAAAGAATAGAGCATTTTGGAAGTACGGCAGTACCGGGTCTTTCAGCTAAACCCATTATCGATATTTTAGTAGAAGTGACGAGCTTGGAAGAAACGAAAAGACAAATTGTGCCTGTTTTGGAAGCTGAAGGATATGAATATATATGGCGTCCGGCTTTCGGAGATAGTGGACCGCCGTATTACGCGTGGTTTATCAAACGAAATTTAAAAGGTAAACGCACGCATCATATCCACATGGTTGAAGCAGACTCGGAATTATGGGACAGGCTATATTTTAGAGATTATCTAAAAGAATTTCCAAAAGTTGCTGAACGTTATAATGATTTAAAAAGAGAACTGTCGAAACAATATCCAAACAATAGAGTCAAATATACTGAAGAAAAAAGCGAATTCATTCTGTCTGTTACTGAAAAGGCAAAGAAATATTACGAAACGAAAAATTAGCTATTTGCTTAAGAGGAGATAAAGATATGGATAACAAAGAAATCCTAATAATTTGCGAATCGGTACATCATGGGAATACTCTGAAAGTTGCCGGGGCAATCAGCGAAGTACTGAACGCTAAACTAATAAAGCCAGCAAACTGCGATATGAAAACTGTTGCCGATTATGGCTTGATTGGCTTCGGTTCGGGAATTTACGGCGGGGCGCATCATGAAAAATTGCTTGATTTAGCCGACAGATTGGAAATGCAAAAGGATAAAAAAGCTTTTATCTTTTCTACATGTTCTATTCGTGTATCGGCTATGCATAAAACCCTCAGGGATAAGCTGCTTAAAAAAGGGTTTGACATAATCGGAGAATTCCAATGCAAAGGATTCGCTGATTATAGTTTTTTGAAATATATTTTTGGCGGAACAAACAAAGGAAGACCGAATAAAAAAGATTTGCAGGAAGCACAGGTTTTCGCAAAAAAACTGCAGGAACAAATTTAGGATTTAGTAAGAACAAAAACCCACACCACCAGTTTTTTAACAACAAATAACACAAATTACACAAATAAATTAATTTTGTTTTTTTTATATTCGCGCTATTCGTGTAATTTGTTGTTTCTCTGTGTTCTCTGTGGCTCTGTGTGAGATTAAAGCCTCACTTCGGCGGGTAAGCTCCTACGAACGGGGTTTCTTTTTCGGAAATTCCGAGGAGTTTTCTTATATCAGGCGGAAGTTTAGCTCCCTCTTTTGCTCCCGGAAACTCTTTTAAAAGTTCGAATTTCCCCAGTTCCCAGCTCTTAAATAAGGGGCCGTCATAATTAGTTAAATACTGACTGTTGGCTGAAAATTCCGAATGCAGTTTTCTTAAATCCGATAAAGACTCGATTTCTTTATGGCATTCCTTATTTTTTGTGGGACTCCACAACATCAATGAATTAGATATGTTATTTCCGCTTCGGATATACACGTTGTTATCGAGTTTGTCCAATTGAGGTTTGTTGAGTTTTTTGCACAGAGATGGTGCTTGCCAGATAGCCAGAAGTGGTCTATTATAGTTTTCATCCACCGCAAGCAGATTATTGACAAATACATGCCCGAATCTTTCATCGACGTCCGGACCTGTACTCGGATGCCAGCCGAAATGGTCTCCTTCCGCGCTTCTTGTATCTCGTCCAATTGTGATCGTACTGTTTACCAATGTGTTATTGTATATCCTGGCATTCGAACTGTTAAGTATGTAAATACCCTGGTCGCAATTTACAAAAACGTTGCCTGCGCAAATTACCCCTTTTGAAATTTCAAAGAAGAATCCGTTATCGCTCGGCCAGAATCTCTCTTTTGAGAATTCCCTTTTTATGCCTACATCCTGAACCCAGTTATCGATAAAAACGCCGTCCACATTGCCTACGTCGTACCAGATGCCGTTTGAATAAGGAAGATCGATAACAAGATTATCCCGGCATGTGACACGGTAAGATTGATTGAAAATCTTCACTGCCGCGGGGAAATATCCTGTGATTCTCTCGATATTGTTCTTTGTAAAGATATTTTTTTCCAAAAGAACATCGTTTGATGCCTCGATGTAAATACCTTCTGTGCTTGTATTGCTGATCTTACAATGCCGCAAGACCAAACTATCTCCCCTGAGTCTGGCAGCTACCCTTGAACAGTTAGAAATTTCACAGTGTTCTAAAGTCGTTCCTACTACTTCCTTTCCGTGTTTGGATTCATCGGACAAACCCTCCGGGAATGTTCCATCAACAAAGATAGCACGCCTGGCATACTGGGTAAAAGTAATTCCGCGAATTACCGGGCCTTTTCCATCCGAAGTTTTGCCGTGACATTTTTCGGTTGTCCTTATAATAGCGCCTTCAAAAGCGGTGATCTCGATTAAATGGTCTTTCGGGTCGATACCGATGTACACTTCTTTCGTGGCGTAGTTTATGAAATACGAATTCTCGTCGATTTCTCCTTCCCATCCCGCCGATTGTAAAAACTTACCGTCCACAAACACCATATCATTGTTGAAACGATGAAGCGGTGTTGTTCTGCCATGCCAGTTGCGCCACCACCAATCATCGGGCTTTTTGGGAAATAAACGGTTCCAGGAGGTTTTCCATAAGCCGCCTCTGAGGTCCTCCCACCCGGTTGCTACATAGGTGCCTTTCAAAACTGGTTTCTCATCGGCATATGGCTGTATGGTGATTCCCTGGTTAAGTACAAGTTCTCCTGTTCGGTAAGTGCCCCCGCGCATCACGATTGCGTCTCCGGTTACCACCTTCTCTATGGCTTTCTTCAGTGTTGTGGGTTTGTCGAGCTTTTCACCTTTGTTCTCAGCCTTTCCATCGGGCGACACATAATAAATTTTACCCGTAACGTCCGGCAAATCGTATTTTTGTCTGATTGGACCATAGGGACCGCCGGAAGGCTTTGCTTTTAGCGAAAATGAACCAAAGATTATAAAGAAAAGGAAGAAGCCGGCGTAGAAGCATTCATACCATTTGACTTTTTGATTTAACTGTAATGATTTTTTATTTCCTGACATTATTCACCCCTTAATTATCGGTCGTTGTACTGCTACTGCTTGTTGTGTCGTATGGACCTAATTTATCGTATATGGTATCGAAATAAGAACTTTCTGTGTATGAAGTGGTATTGCAATCAGCCCCCCAATAAGGACTTATCATGTTCATGCCTCCGCCGTCGCCATTCCAGCACCAGCCGATAACCGACCAGCCTTTACCTCTTGCATGGTCGACCAGAGCAGACCAGTCTACACTACCGCCGCCTCCGTTTCCGAATTCGCCCACCATACAGGGTCTTCCCGCGGCTTCTAAATAATCGAGGTCTGCTGCGCATAAAGGGTGACCGGCTTTTCCGTTCCAGCCATTAGTATATATGTGAACTGAAAAGATGATGTCTTCGTCTTCTATATCCGGAGAAGCGTAGGCAGCCGTGTGTGTCTCCTGTCCCCATCCCGGAATATCGCAGATAATCGGACCGTCGTACACCTGGCGTACTGTGTCGATGGCTGCATTATACGCGTTGGCATAATCTTCCGAAGTTATGCTATGATCACCCCATTCATTCATTAAATTTACGGTGAATGAACCGGCTGAGGAAAGAGTATCCCAGTTTTCTACCCACCAGTTGGCGGCAGCAAGCAGTTCGTTCGGGTCGTTTGAACCGAGCTCCGAGGCGTAGTGGTAAGTAGCTATAACATCGTAACCATTGTTGTTAGCTTCACTTAGCCATCTTACGAAATCATCTATTGTGGAACTCGTACTCGTGTCTAATTCTATTCTTAAAGTTTTGATGTTGGAGTAATTGTCCATTAAGTCCCAGCCTAAGTTCATGTCTCCGTTACAGAAGTAAGAGGGTTGAAGATTGACTCCACATCCTTCAAGTCCGGGTGTTGCCGGAGTTATTGTGCCACCACTGGTTGTTGTGGTTGTGCTGGTGGTTGGTCCAGTAGTCTCTGTTTCTCCGCATCCACAGGAAAAGGCTGTTATCGCGACTAAAACAATAAATATAGTTAGTTTAAGATTCATTCTGTCCTCCTTAAAGTACTTACGAGACAATAAACCTCTTATTAATCTTTGTCAAGGTGCTTTTACCGTAGAGATGGATAAAGCAGTCATGAGTCTCGAGTCTGGAGTCCTGAATCAAAACAAAAGATAGCTGACCGCTGACAGCAGAGAAAACTCTGTGTTCTCTGTGGTTAGAAGATTGGGTGTTGGGATCGAAAAATTCACTCTTGACATAATCGATTCAAATCCTAGAATATCTATAGTCAAATTTATGGAGGAATATCTTGAATACGGAGAAAGCCGAACTTAAAAAAACATTAGGGTTGATCCACATTTTCTGTATTACTTCAGGGGCAATGATTAGCTCGGGGCTTTTTGTCTTGCCCGGTATCGCATACGCAAAAGCAGGGCCGGCCATTATTATAAGTTATCTTCTTGCCGGATTATTATCACTGCCGGGTATGTTGAGTCTCGTGGAAATGACAACCGCGATGCCAAAAGCAGGTGCGGATTGTTACGGCGTAATTCGAAGCATGGGACCGGGAATCGGGACAGTGGCGGGGCTCTTAAGCTGGTTCTCGCTCGCCATGAAAAGTGCTTTTGCGCTAATCGGGCTTTCACTGCTTGTGATGACTTTTGCAAACGTAAACATCTATGTGATTGCCATTCTGGGATGTCTTATCTTTTTGATAATTAATCTGATAGGTGTTAAAGAGGCAGGTATACTGCAGCTTATTCTTGCGGCAGTCTTGTTCTTTATAATGACTTTTTATATAATCAGGGGACTGCCTTTCGTAGAAATACGGCGCTTTGAACCTTTTGCTACAAAGGGTATCGTGCCCGTGTTCTCTGTTGCGGGCTATGTATTTATTTCTTACGCGGGTCTATTGAAGCTGGCAAGTATGGCTGAAGAAATCAAGAATCCTTCTAAAAATATCCCTCTCGGAATGCTTATTACCCTTTCAATAGTAACGCTTTTCTACTTTATGATGATATTTGTTACCGTGGGAGTACTTGACGGGAAAGTTCTTTCTGGTTCATTAACCCCAATATCGGATAGCGCTAACGCATTTATGAAGCTGCCCGGAAAGATACTTATCACAATTGCTGCGGTTATGGCATTTCTGACCACGGCAAACGCAGGAATTATGACATCCGCCCGTTCACTTGTACCTTTAAGCAGGGACAAGCTATTCCCCGAAATTTTCGCAAGAATACACTCCCGTTTTGGTACTCCTCACTATGCGCTATTTTTAACTGGAACATTTATTATAATTTCTTTCTTTCTGCGATTAGAAATTCTTGTGGAAGCTGCTTCAATTGTTCTTATCATCACAAATGTTCTTTCCTGTTTCGCGGTTATTATACTCCGTGAGAGTGGAGTACAAAATTACCGGCCCACTTTCCGTACGCCTCTTTATCCATGGCTTCAGATTGCCGGTATTGTTGCTTTCGGATTTGTTTTACTGGAAATGGGCGGAGAAGCCTACATTATTACCATAATATTATCTTTATCCGGATTCTGCGCATACTGGTTTTACGGCAGGAAAAGAGTCCAGAGCGAATCTGCGATACTCCATTTGATACAGCGTATTACTGCCCGGGAACTGGTTACGGGAACTCTGGAGCATGAACTGCGGGAACTCTCTCTGGAGCGCGATGAGGTTACTCTTGACCGTTTCGATAAAATCGTAGAAAAATGTCCGGTTATTGATATAAAAGGTAAGATAAAACTGGATGAATTCTTTAGAAAGATAGGAGATGAACTTGGAGAATCATTGGATACTGATCCGAAAAATATATATAAAGCTCTTGTAGAAAAAGAAAGAGAAAGCAGTACGGCTATAACTCCGGACCTTGCGATTCCGCATATCATTATAGAGGGCGAACATAAATTCGAGATATTACTTGCGAGATCGAAGGAAGGAATAGAGTTTTCCGAATCCTCGCCGAAGGTGCATGCCATATTCGTTCTTCTGGGTACCCGGGACGAACGTAATTTTCACCTTTATGCTCTTTCAGCAATAGCTCAAGTGGCCGGCGACCCTGAATTTATCGGGCGCTGGATGAAAGCACATAATGAGCAGGGGCTTCGTGATGTGGTTATTCTCGGAAAAAGACTCCGCCCGTGGGGGAGCGAAGGATAAATTATTCGCGAACCAGTAACCAACCACTAAGAACTAAATACGTTTTAATGATTTATCTTCCAAATCGAAGAGGTGCCTTCGGCATCAAGTGAGTCCATTTTCTCGCCGAATTGTGATTTTAAATTTCCGATTAATTCATCCGATGCGTGGAAAACATATATATCGGAGTAATCTTTATTGGATATAATTTCTTCTACATTATCGATATCGGGTGATGCCCGCAGAATATCGATATTCTCGGAGTTACATTCCAGTATTGTAACCATAGAATTAATCATACCGTGGTTAAAAGCAAAATCAGTAATGAGTAAAGGCTTACTCGAGGTCGAAAAGAGGCGCGCGTCTTCGATATAACAATCCCATTTTCTTCCAAGAGTCCAATGTCTGGCCCTGGAAATGCTAAACATAGAACCTATACCAATCACAGCAAGGGCTATATAAATGAATGAATAGGGGAGACTTCCTTTTTCTATCTTTTCGCGCAGGAAGTTGGTCATCACCAGAATTATACCGGCGGTCGTAAAAATCAAGTAGCGCCACCACCATGAAGTCATACCATTCCTCACAAGGTCGAGGGTATAAAAAAATAAGAGTCCGGGAAGTATGATTAAAAGTAGAAAATATTTAGTTTCTATCTTAGCCTTTCTTAAAAGGAAAATAAAAGCCATTACAATTAGAGTTAAAGCAGCGAAATTTAAAAGAAAAGCACCCTGTGCTTCAGGTGGAATACTTGTTGCCTGCTCGAACACATAGAAAAAATCCATAGGAGAAGAAAAAATACTGAACAGGTAAAAAATTTGACCAAACAAAGGGAACAAGAAGAAAATCTGATTCTGAGTATTGGATTGCCATGATAATGAAGTAATAATCTTATCGAGATTGAAGTATAATTTAAGCGCCCATGGCACGTAAAGAATAAAGCCAGCCGCTATGCTGACAGCGCCTACTTTTATAAGGTCTTTTCTTGTTAACAAAACAAATATTATATGACCGAAGATAATTATAACTGAAACGGGCGAAGCATACAGTGACAGCGTAACTATTAAGGCGTAAACTGACCACCATTTGATATTATTGCGCTGTATGCTCTCCATAAACAGGTAATGTAACACAATTAAAATAAAAGACCATAGAATATAATATCTTGCTTCCTGAGTGAATAAATGAATAAAAGGAGAAACCGCATAAAGACTGACCGCAATCCAACCTGCGAGATTTGAATTAAAGAGATTTTTGGAAAGTAAAAACAAAAAAGGCAAAGTAAGTATAAAGATAAAAACGCCAAATAACCTGAAATCAAACGGCTCATCGCCAGATATCCTATACCAGAGCATTAAGAGCGGATAATGTAACGGATTCAAATTTCTTGAATTAATTAATCCTTTTAACTCCGACGCCATTGTTAACGGCTGTTTATTTAAATGATACAGGTCTTTGTAAAAGGTAATATTTTTAACTTCATTAACAGGCACCAGTTCGGGATAATCTCCATCCGGAATGCCGGAAGTATGCTGGATTGTGGAAATTTCATCAATCCAAAATAATTTATAACCCAGATGGTAAAACTTAAAAGATATTCCTATTAATACTATAAAGATATATATATAAGGTTTAATCAAGAATTCTCGTATCGTCTTCTTCCACATGTTGTAAGTTTATACCAAAATACTTTTCTGTCAATCAATTCTCTCTCAAAATTCAATCACATTCTCACACGGAGACACAGAGCCCACAGAGAAAAAAGAAATTATGTTATTTTAACTAAATCCCAACCCCTAAATCCTAAACCCTAGAATAGGACACAGATTAACGCAGATTTTTTATTTTGTTTTTTAACTGCTCACTACTCTCTACTTCCTGCTCTCTATTATCTAAATCCCAACCCCGAAATCCTGAATCCTAAAAATGTTCCTATCTCAATTTTTCTATTTTTACCGATTCAAAACCTTCTACACTTACGAAATAAATCCCGGGGGACAAACCGGCACCAACCGTTACAGTGGAGGAATTGTAAATTATTTTTTCCCTCACTCTACCGGTTATATCATACAAATTGAGTGTTACCGGTAAAGCTACCCCACACACCTGCACCTCGGCTGTTCCCATGAAAAGATTTTGAGTAACTTTTAAAACTTTTTCTTTATTCTTATCTTCCTCATTAACTCCTGCGATTAGATTTTCGTATATTTGTAAACCGGCATCATCATCTGCCACGTATACATAATCACCGGAGACCGCTACGCCCCGCGCCTGGCCGGGTGTATCGTATGAACCCGCTCCGGAGGGATTTTCCGGGGTGGAGATGTCTATAATACGGATACCGGAAAGTCCATCTGCCACGTATGCATAATTACCGAAGACCGCTACGCCCCATGGACTACCGGGTGTATCATACGAACCCACTTTAGAGGGGGTTTCCGGGGTGGATATATCAAGTACCCGGAGACCGTAATTGTAATCTGCCACGTATGCGTAATTACCTGAGACCGCTACGCCCCGCGCATAACATGTATCGTAATAACCCACCTCATATGGATCTATAGGGCTGGAGATGTTTATTACCCGAAGACCCTCAAACGCATCTGCCACGTATGCGTAATCACCGGAGACCGCTACGCCATAGGCATTACCGGCTGTAACGTATGAACCCGTCTCAGAGGGATCTTCCGGGGTGGAGATGTTTATAACACGGAGACCGTAATCCCCATCTGCCACGTATGCGTAATTACCGGAGACCGCTACGCCATAGGCATAGCCGGGTAAATCGCATGAACCCGCCTCAGAGGGATTTGAGGGGGTGGAGATGTTTATCACCCGAAGACCCTCAGACGAATTTGCCGTGTATGCGTAATTCCCGGAGACCGCTACACCTAATGCATGGCCGGGTGTACCGCATGAACCCGTCTCGGAGGGATCTTCCGGGGTGAAGATGTCTATCACCAGGAGACCGGGATTTTCATCTGCTACGTACGCGTAATTACCGGAGACCGCTACGCCGAATGCACTGTTGGGTGTAACGTATGAACCCGCCTCATATGGATCTATAGGGCTGGAGATGTTTATAGCATGGAGACCGTAATCCCCATCTGCTACGTATGCGTAACTACCGGAGACCGCTACGCCCCGCGCATTGCTGGGTGTCTCGTATGAACCCACCCCAGAGGGATTTGAGGGGGTGGAGATGTTTATTACCTGAAGACCTTCATCCCTATCTGCGACGTATGCATAACTGCCGGAGACCGCTACGTCATATGCATCACCGGGTGTATCGCATAAACCCTCTCCGGAAGGACTTGTGGGGGTGGAAATGTCTATTACCCATAAGCCGTCACTATCATTTGCCATGTATGCATAACTACCGGAAACCGCTACGCCCCGCGCATAACCGGGTGTATCGTATGAACCTGCCTCAGAGGGATCTTCCGGGGTGGAGATGTTTATCACCTGGAAACCGGCATAATAATCCGCCACGTATGCATAACTACCGGAGATCGCTACGCCTAATGCACGGCCGGGTGTATTGTAGGACCCGACTTCACTGGGATTTGAGGGGGTGGATATATCGATTACCCGTAAACCGCCAGTATAATCTGCGACGTATGCATAATTACCTGAAACCGCTACATCTCCTGCATCACCGGGTGTATCGTATGAACCCAGTTTCTGAATATCCAGGGGATTGGCAACATCCCATATTTCAAGACCGGCTTCTCCCGCTGCAATGTAAAGTCTCTGGGTGGGCTTTTCGCAAAATAAACCTTTTACCACACCTCTCGTTCGAATCTCGGATAATTTAACGGGATTTGAAGGATCGGATATAAAAAGCACATAAACTCCGCCTCCCGAACCGCAGAATGCGAGATTTCTCGCTGAATCAACTTCCGTGGCAAGTGAAGGACCAAAGGGCCAATTGCCCACGAATCCCATATTCAACGAATCGAATCTTTCGCTCGAAAATTCTCCCTGTGGTAATGAAATAGCAAATAACAATAATAAATTGTGCACAAAAACCTCCTTTTTATATATTTTATTATAAGTAAATATTCTAATTTGTCAAACGGTTTGATTTTGAACAAAAAACGATAGATAGTCCAAGGTCCAAAGTCATAAAACGCTCTCAGCTTACCGCTCACGGCTGACCGCTAAACCCTAACCCCAACAAACAAAAAACTAAGAGGAACAACAAATCACACGAATTACAATAGGATTAGAAGCAATATCGGTGAGAAGTTCAGGGGTTAGGGGATTAAGTGGTAAGTGTTTTTTCTTAATCCTTGCTTTTCTTCTCGATTTACGGCTAATCCATAATCCTTGCCGGGCTTCCTGGTTTTCTGCTAATCCTAAAGCGACCCGGTAACTGGTTTCTAAAAAACCTCCCCTTGACTTTTAATTGAGTTTTGGATATAGTATAAATAGATATCTAAAGGTATAAGTTCGTTATGGAAAATCATAAAAAAACGCAAAATTTAAAAATTTTAAATTCTGAGACTGAGAAAAAAGCCAACTGTATAAACATTCTTATCAAAAATGATTTGCAGGCGTTAAGATTAAAAAATCAATATTCCCTGAATCATTGCATATTTTTACCCGGCTCTCCATAGCATATGCATCACATTATAAATGGTATTCAGTTTGTTAAATATCAGTAAATTAGCTAAGGAGGTTTTAGGAGGTATTCTATGAAGGACATATAATCGATTTTTACGTCCGATTATGGTTCCTTTTTGGTATAACTAAAAAACAGACGGAGGGAAAATGGAAATAGGAGAAATTAAAAGTAAATTTGAGAGAGGACTATTAAGTAAAGCTAATGTTGTAGGTGTAATGACGGGATATAAGATAAAGGGAGAGGAGAAAACCGATGAATTGAGTGTTGTATGTATGGTTGAGAAAAAGCTCTTGAAAGAAAAACTGAGTAAGAGGGATTTTGTGCCGGATACCATAAAAGATATTCCGACCGATGTGATAGAAGTTGGTAAAATAAGAGCACTACAAGATAATAAAGACAGACTTAGACCATGCCCGATGGGAATATCCGGAGGGCATTATCTAATAACTGCAGGTACAAACGGAGAGTTACTCAAAGATAAGGGTACGGGTAAGATATGTATCGGAACGAATAATCATGTAGGTGCAAATTCAAACGAAGCCGAACTCGGAGACGTTTATCTTCAACCCGGACCCTATGACGGAGGTAAGATTCCCGAGGATATAATAGGTCAGCTCTTGAAATTCATTCCCATAGAATTTATCGATTCTCCGAGTCAATGCTCGTTAGCCAGATTTTGGAGCAGTCTCTACAATATACCTGCTAAATTACTTGGGAGAAAGACAAGACTTAGACCGGTTTTAGCCTATCCGGAAGACAATCTGGTCGATGCAGCCATGATTGAAGTAAACAGCGATGATGTTTTAGCAGAGATCTTAGATATAGGAGTACCTAAAGGTGTTAGACAGGCTCAACTTGATATCCTTGTTCAAAAATCAGGGAGAACGACCAGCCACACAGTCGACGGAGTCGTAACCGGTATAGACGCGACTATCGGACCAATATCTTATGGCACAGGAAAATATGCATATTTCAGAGATCAAATAGTTATAAGCAAAGAAGGATTTAGCGCCGGAGGTGACTCCGGAAGCCTGATACTCGATATGGAAGGCTATGCTGTTGGCAAACTCTTCGCAGGCAGCGAGAATACTACGATTGCCAATCATATACAGAACTATCTGAGTCTTCTGGATGCGGAGTTAATTACCGGGTAAGGCTATCCCATGCCGACAATCGAAGAGGTGAAAAAGATAAAGGAAAAACATGAACAAGAACTTATGAGTAAAGCCGGTGTTGTAGGTTGTTCGGTTGGATACAAAGAAACCAATGGTAAAAAGACCGACAAACTTTCCATTGTTTGTTACGTAAAAGAGAAAAAAAGGGAGGAAGAGCTTAGAAGAGAGGATATTATTCCTGAGGAAATAGAAGGGATTCCAACAGATGTAGTAGAATCTGGTGAGTTTAAAGCCATGTGAGATTACATCTCAGTATTTAAAACCCAACCCAAAACACCAAAATAATCTCACACAGAGCCACAGAGAAAAAAGAAATTATTTTGTTTTAACCAAATCCCAACCCCGAAATCCAAAATCCCATTTATTGACTTGTAACTTTCAACGCATGACTCAACAGACGCCATAGACTCACAACAGACGAAATCAACGATTATTTTACAAATATAACCTTGCCTGTTTCAGTAAACTTGTTCCCGTTCGCTTCCATTCTGACGAAATATACTCCTGTCGGTTGACCGTTCATATATATATTTTCCGTGTAAAAACCCGGCTCTTCTTCTTTTGAAAACTCCTTTACAATTTTCCCCGTTATATCATACACTCTAAACCTGACATTAGCTTTCTCAGGGAGAGCGTATCTAAGTTCAAACTTATTACCAGTTGTTATTCTTCTTACATCAAGCGAATAAACTTCGGGTAACTTGGCAAGCGGAACGGTTGAAGAAGGCAAGATCGTAAATACCGCATCACTTATATCCGATGGATTTCCACTCCAATTTTTCACCCTTACAAGGCAGCTATCCGAAGGCATATCGGGTATCCTCCAGGAATAAGAACCGTCATCGACCGTAGAGCCGGCTTCTTGAATCCAGGAGAAGCCGTTATTTGTCGAATATTCGATCCGGACATTGCCGGTTGTACCGTTTGAAATCCATGTAATATCATAGGTGCTGTCTGCCTGCCAGTTTTCACCTCCGTTGGGAGAAGTTACTGCGATAACAACAACAGTTACATTTATAGGCAACGAATAAAGCGTTAATGCTGTTGCGACAGTATTGGTAATCTCGCAGATGTAACTGCCGGCATCGTCAAAGTCTGCTGAACTTATTGTATATAAACTATCAGTTGCACCCAATATAGCAACCTCATCTTTTTTTCATTGATATTGATTGCTGTCACCGCCGACAGAAACTGAGATAGTAAGAGTTGAACCCTCATTTATTGTTGTATTGATGATTTCGCCAACACTATCTTGGGGTGAATAAGTAAAGAAGGAGCTAGGAATACCGATATTTGGTTCTATATCTTCAAACGTGAATTTGTTATTTTCTATCTTTAAATAGAGCAACGAAGATGATAGTCCCGATAGAGATGGTAAATCTTCTAAATCATTATTATAAAGATAAAGCAGTGATAGTTTAGTTAGGTTATTGATCTCTGCAGGAACTGTACCTGTGAGTTGATTGTTACCAAGATGCAACCATGTTGAATTCGTCAAATTTCCGATTTCAGTAGGAATTGGTCCGGTAAGCTGATTTGTATAAAGAGACATATATCTTAAATTCGTCAAATTCCCAATTTCTAGGGGAATTGAACCTGTAAGCTGATTGTCACAAAGAAACAAACCTGTTAAACTATCTAAATCGCCAATTGATGACGGAATAATCCCTACTAAATTATTATCAATCAGATTCAACATAGTTACTCGATTAATAGTACCAGATACTGTCACACCATACCAGGTATCCACTGGT
>Ga0307437_1000130_pt1 | contig 59929 bp, 59 predicted proteins | sample SalMarWE160390MG_FD_202146 | JGI IMG/M metagenome (GOLD analysis project Ga0307437, IMG submission 202146) | Salt marsh sediment microbial communities from the Plum Island Ecosystem LTER, Massachusetts, United States - WE1603-90 | ecosystem: Environmental > Aquatic > Marine > Intertidal zone >...
CTTACCCATGCGAAACTACCTTTTCCTCTTATTTTATGCTATCTTATGAGTCATTGTTGGCTCATTTTTACCCACTCACTTCCACGATGAGCCTTAAAAGAAAGACCGGAAAACTTTGCGCAGAATCTTGAATCGTTAATGCAAATGAGTGAAGAGACAGTTGGAGAAAAATTTGAACAAGCCATGATCAATGCTGTACTTGGTGACTGCTTTACGGATTTGAAGGAATTTTATGAGTTGTATGAAGCGAAAGGTGTCGATTGCGTCATACAAGAGGGAGAACGTCTTATTAAAAAAGGTTACAAAAACGATAGATTTGTGCTTTCTTGTTTGGCTGAAGCATATTATGCAAAAGGCGACAAGCTGAAGGTGGCGGAACTGTTGGAAGCCGCCAGGGAAGGGGAATATTTGTGCAAAATCACAAAACCTTCAGAAAAGTTCGCACCCCTCAATGAGGCATTTATACACTATAAACTGTATTTAATATATAAGGAACTAGGGATTGAAAGTAAAAGCGAACCTGCTTACCAACAAGCAGTCGGAATTTTAAAAGACTTTCATAAAGAAAAATTCAATGAAAAAATTCTTTCAAGTTTTGAACGCATTAGTATCAATGGCTTACACTATTTGAGCAAGGACAATGAGGATTAATGTTAGATCGCGGGCAATGTTCGCTAGGTTAGCTTTCCAGCTAGTTAAGCACGAACCTTATATGCTTGAAAAAGTACATAATGAAACCATTTGATAGAATAACTTTTATCGGCATTATCACGCTGCTCTTATGGATCTCATACCTACCCTATGTGTATCCAACCCCTTTCCAACCACATGAAGGTTTGCAGCGATTCGCAAAGGACGTCGCTGAACTGCCTGAATGGTTAAAAGAAGAAGTGGATGCTGGCGGCTATAGCCAATCAGATGTTGAAAGGGCGCTCAAAACAGAACGTATAAAGTACTGGTTAATATCGCTTATTACATCCGCAGTTGGTATTATGGCGGGAATATTAATCCTGAGGCGTAAAAATAGCGGTCGTATTCTCGCCATAGGTCTTTCTTCCCTCCTGTTATCCCTGCGGGCATATAGCATTATCACAAGCCCCAGCCCGCTGGAGCGTTTAAGTTTTTTGTATTTCACTTTTATAAAGAAATATCCGGTTGTGGTAATACATAATGATATTATCGCTGTTATTATTTTAATAGGGACAATCATTTATTTGCTGCGACCGTCTATTGCGGGGGAATTTAAAACAAGGACGGCTTAAGGGGTTGTGAATATGATAAAGGTATCTAAGATAGGTAAGGAAAGAAAACAGCTACTGCCGAGGTGGATTCGGTTTTTTGGCTGGATATTTCTTTTCTTTTTGGCAAGTCCGATTGCCTTTATCGTCGGCATATTTGTTGGTGATATGCACTATAGGCTTTTTGGCGTATCATATTACGGCCCTATTCTTCATCCCTTGCCAATCGCCATAGTGATACTGATGACACTTCATGGGATAGCAGCGTACGGCCTGCTCTGGGGAAGGCGGTGGGGGGTAGATGTTGGAATCGCATGTGGTCTCATTGGTGCGGTGGGGTCTGTTCTGAGCATGGTTATTGCTTTTGCCCAAGGAGGATTTCGCTTTGAGTTTTCATTAATAGCTCAATCGATATTCCTGATGGCGTTGGTCGATATTCGCAAAGAGTGGTTGGCAATTAAAGATAAAATAGAAGCTGGATAATTAAGGTTATCCATTACAGGCTATTAGCGAGCGGGGTGGAATGATACACATCATAGGGTTGCTTGTTATCATTGCCGGCTTCTTTACTCACTATCTCATAAAATTTTTCGCACCTTCTATATTTTTCTTCTGGGTTGGTTTCTTCTTGCTGCTCCGACCCAACCGATATCTTTCATCATTCGGTACATGGCTAAATGATGCACGGATAGGCCTATTGGCCAATCTCGTTGTTAATTTAGCGAGCCTGCTTTACGGTTATTTTTTTACATACTTTTCTATTCGCATCTTCCTCGGCGATCTGGGTTGGTTTCTTTCACGAATAGCCAGTCCAATAGGGACCTTATACAATTTATTTTTCCCCGTTGCTCACATTAAATTAGCTGATGGAACGATAATGTTCACCGTAACGTATCTTCGGTCCGCATTAACCAGTTTTTTCGATGTCGTAATCTACATTTTTGTGGGCGCCGTTGCGGTCAATAGGATTAGACAATTGCCACCTAAGAAACTGAGGCTCATACTTCTCGTTATTCTTGTGTTGATAATTGGCGTATCTATTGGCCCCTTACGTAGGGATATCGAAAACCATCTTAAATATGGCCACATTGACGTTAACCGGGATTTGATAAATGGAAAAGACCCGGAGAGGTATAAATATTGGTGCCACTTTGCCTTCAATGGTTGGGCAGAAAAAGAGCAGGCCGAATTCAAGATGATTATCGATAAATACGGCATGGATCGTGCTCATTGTTACAACAATGATGAAATAGGAATATCCGTATCGAGAGCTATCCCGCAGGATGAAAGGTATTCCGTTAGAATATCACTTTTTAAGAATGTTATAACAGGTAAGCTACGGATTGTTGCTCAACTTGCATGGCAAGATTATAATCTTGAAGCCGGAAATCCAGCAGTGGAAATGGATATACCAATAACAGAGTACAATAAAATATTAAGAAACTGGCTGTCTCGCAAGAATATGGAGTTATTAGTAAACGCTGCAGAAGATGCCAATTGGGAGCCGATTAAAATGGGAAAAAGCTATACGCAAAAGCCTGTAGTCAAAGTCCAATATTCTAGGGCTCAGAGATAAACAAACCGTCCTGAGCTTTGGTAGGAGGGTACACCCTGAGCTTGCCGAAGGGTTGACAAATATACTTAATAGTTTCATAGTTCCAAGCAGGGGTTTTATTATGCCGCAAAAAAAGCAGCATATTAGGTAGGATAATCTGAAATTAGCTTCTAGCGGCGGGCAACGCAACTGCGCCATTTTTTGTATGTCCACACCGAATTCCGGAGGAACGAACATGGTGTCTTCGAGAAAGGGGAGAAAAGGCCGTGTAGGATCGGCTCGTAGGGGGAGGGCCTCAGTCGACAAGGGGAAGAACTTTGAGGAGGAAGTTGCCGATCTCTATCGTTTGCTCGGCGCAACTGTTGTGCCGAACATCGAGATATGCCAAAAGAAGGTTGACATTTTAGCGACTTTCTTACTCCCTGGGAGCACTACTGGACACCGCGTCATCGTTGAATGCAAGGACGAAAAGAAAGCAGTTAGTCAGAACCAGAGAGTTATGCAGTTTTCCGGGCTTCTCGACCTTGCCAGGAAGGCAGGCGAAGCAGAGTCTGCCGAGATCATTACCCGAAACCCGTGGAGCGATCAGGCCAAGGGATTCGCGCGTGCACAGGGGATCGGACTGTTGACATATGAAGAAAAGGTCGCCCAGTTGATGGACTTTGGGCCATATCTAAAAAGCGTAATATCCTATTACGAGGAGGGTCTTAAAGGCCATCCTTCGGAGCCACCCCTCGCAGCCTATTACGTGGAGTCAGATGCTCAATTGCTGGGGCAAGAGGAAAAAGAGATATCTGACCTAGACGCCTATATACGAGGATGGCTTGAGGACAGAACGACACGCCACCTTGCCATACTCGGAGAATACGGCACAGGGAAGACTTGTTTTTGTCAAAAGGTCACACACGATCTCGCGACTTCTTGGCTTGCTGCTCCAGGCACAACGAGAATTCCACTACTTTTCAACCTTCGAGATTTCACGAAGACCTTAAGTATTGAGGCACTCATTACTTCTTTTCTCGATAGTGTCTGCGGAATTGCCAATCCGCGCTTCAAATTGTTCGAAACGATGAACAGGGCCGGTGCTTTCCTACTTATCTTTGACGGCTTCGACGAGATGGCTGTAAGGGTGGACGCAGATACTCTTGAAATAAACCTCCGTGAGATTGAGAAACTGGTTGCTCCTGGCAATTCAAAGGTCATTTTAACGAGCAGATTGGAGTATTTCGTCAGCGCAGAAGAACAGGCGAGAGTGCTTCAACCTCGAGGCCAGCTTCTTGCAACTCGGGATGTGGAATACCAGCCGATTCAGATCAAACCTTGGGATGACGATAAGATTGAGCGCTTTCTGCAGAAAAGAGTACCACTCATACCAAATGTCAAAGAGGACTGGACTTTCTATCGGGATCAAATACAGAATATACCCGGCCTTTCTGATCTCGCTAAGCGCCCGGTGCTTTTGGACATGATTGTTAAAACCCTACCGCAACTAATTGCTTCAGGCGTTTCGATTAATAGGCCGAATTTGTACTATACATATCTGATTGGTGAGCTTAAACGACAGAAGGTCGTTAAGAAAAGGATTTTACTCCTCACTGAAGCTAGGCGTCTATCAGTACTTCAGGATCTTGCGCTTCAATTTTACCAAGAGGAAGAAGCAAGCATCACCTTTTCCGACTCGCTGGAATACATAGATTCGTGTCTTCAACCGCCTCGCACGGAGCTTGAAGCCTACGCACGGGATTTCTTGAATTGCTCTTTCCTAGTGAGGGAAGCTGATCAATTTCGGTTCTCCCATCGATCCATAATGGAGTATTTAGTAGCTAAAGGGCTTTACGCCGAAATCGAGGCGAAGAAGCCGGAAGCGTTCAAGAAGCAAAAGCTAGAGTGGGTGGTCGCAAGCTTTCTTGCGGAAATGAATCCAGCCGAGCAGACACTCCTGGGTTGGATCGAGGAAACGAAGTCAAGTGTCCCAGATGAATCGAAATACCAAGGAGGGAACGCCATTACGCTCCTCTGCATGCGTGACCCAAGTTTTCTTATCGGCAAAGATTTCTCTGACAAAAATCTGACAGGCGCTCGTTTCTTGGCCGCTGATCTGACCACAGTGAATCTTGCTAGTGCGCTTCTCAAAGAGGTGGATCTCTCCTCGGCCAAATTCTCTGAAGAGGGATTGGGTGAAGCCCAGCTCTATAGGGTTGTTTTCGGGCTACTTTTTCACTTAAGAATCACTGGGACAGAACACCAGAAGATATTTGAGAGGCGAGATCTTTTCGGTGACTTTTCGAAGGTGATCAGGCGCTCAGGAGGGGCCCTGCTGTTGGCCGGGCGGGAGAGTAGTATGGGAAAGGATCACGTGTTTTTTCATACCATTGTTCGCTGCAAAGACCTTGTCATCCTTGAGCGGGTGAGGAAGACACTATTGACCAAGTTTCCTGTTTATTCGTCGGCCATCTACGCCGATGAGATAGAGAAGCTGGTTCAGGCGTTACCGATGGAGCTAGCTAATGCTGTTGAGTGGGTTAAGAGAATGACGCCTCATTGGACTTGAGGGTCGGTCAAGAGTAGTAGTCCTTCTTAGCGGTGGCCGCTTACAGCATCACAAGGGCAATTCAAGAGATGTATGTGAAAACAGAGTGAAGGAACAATACAACGCAGGTAACAACGTCCCCCAAGAGAACCCTAAGAGTGGAATAGTCGCAGACGGCAGCCTGCATCGCGACAATATACGCAATACGCACTGAACCATTTACTCAGCATTTGAAAGCTAGACTAGAGCAGCCAATTTAATAAGAAAGTAGCCGCTAAGACTTTTTATTATAACCCCACTGACACGGCAGCCTATTTCCCCTTGACACTGGCGGTCCTTTTCAATTACAGTTATTTAATAATACGGGGCGGTTAACTCAGCGGGAGAGTGCTACCTTCACACGGTAGAAGTCACTGGTTCAAATCCAGTACCGCCCACCAAGGATGATAATATTGTCCCATTGAGGAAGGGACAGCGCTCGCCGAGAGGCGACTAGTGTAGTTCGATGCTTGGTCCAAAAGGGTTCAATCCCGCTCCTTAATTTAGATTTTATAGGATGCGGGATCCCGCAAAGCGGGAGGGGTCCAGGATTCCAGGGTTCAAGTAAAAGCGTTTATCCTTTAGCTAAAGAGGCACCTCCGGTTTTCACTCGAACTCCTGCATCTTTGACCTCAAACGTCCCGCCCTTGGCGGGATAGTTTCTAAGACCGCGGCCGCAGGGGACGAGAGGAGATCGGTGGTGAAGGCCACAAGGGAAAACCCCCTCACCTCCTCTCTGCGGTTTTTAATTTAAAGGAGAGAATTATCCATGTCAGGTCACTCCAAGTGGTCATCGATCAAGCGGCAAAAGGGCGCCACGGATGCCAAGCGGGGGCAGGTCTTCACCAAGCTGATCAAGGAGATCACCGTTGCCGCCCGCATGGGCGGGGGCGATCCGGAGGGCAACGCCCGGCTGCGCACGGCCATTGCCGCTGCCAAGGCGGACAACATGCCCAAGGACAATATCGAGCGGGCTATTAAAAAGGGGACCGGGGAGCTGGAAGGGGTTGCCTACGAAGAGCTGGTGTATGAGGGGTACGGGCCCGGCGGCGCGGCAATCCTCATCGAGGCGATGACGGACAACAGAAACAGGACCTCGGCGGATATCAGGTATATCTTCTCCAAGAGCAGCGGCAATTTGGGGGAGGCGGGGTGCGTGGCGTGGATGTTTGACAAGAAAGGCTACCTCGTGGTGGAGAAGTCTGCGGTGGATGAGGAAAAGCTCATGGAACTCGCCCTCGATGCCGGGGCCGAGGATATCCAGGAGGGGGAAAAGGAATTCGACGTGATTACCGACCCCGGGGCATTCGACGCGGTCAAAGAGGCCCTGGACAAGGCGGAGATCCCCTACCTGCTGGCGGAGGTCACCATGCACCCCCAGAGCGTGGTGCAGCTGGAAGGCAAGAATGCGGAGCAGATGCTGCGCCTCATGGAGCAGTTGGAGGACCAGGACGATGTCCAGAAGGTCTATGCGAACTTCGACATCCCCGAGGGGGTGATGGAGCAGCTGAGCCCATGAGGGTATTGGGGATAGATCCCGGCACGCAGGTCATGGGGTACGGGGTGGTGGAAGAGGAGCAAGGAAATTTGTTGCGTGTGGGGGAGGGGACTATCTCACCGAGCGGAGAGCTGGCGGAGAGGCTGGGCAGACTCTACGAGGGGCTGCAGGAGCTGATCCGCACCTACTCCCCTGATGCCGTGGCGATAGAGAGCCCCTTTTATGCGAAGAACGTGCTGAGCACCCTGAAACTGGGGCAGGTGCAGGGGGTCGTGGTGCTCGCGGCAAACCATGCCGCGCTCGATTCCTGTTCCTATACCCCCATGGAGATCAAGGTCGCGGTTGTCGGTTACGGGAGGGCCACCAAGGCCCAGGTCAGGGGGATGGTCAAACGCCTGCTGGGGATCGACGGCGCGCTTTCTCTGGATGCGTCCGATGCCCTGGCCGTGGCCATCTGCCACATCCATACTGCCGAACTCAGGAGGAGGTACGGGCAGGACCTCCCCCCCCGCCGGGCTTCGGGCAGATGATTGCGCAGATCTGCGGCCGATTGGCCCACAAATCCCCTGAGGAGATCATTGTCGACTGCAACGGGGTAGGTTACGGCGTCAGGGTGCCCCTGTCCACCTTTTACGAGCTACCCGAGGTTGGGGAGGAGATCATCCTGCGCATCCATACCCATGTGCGCGAAGATATCCTGAGCCTGTACGGTTTTTTGACCACCAAAGAGAAAGATATCTTTTGTCTCCTGATCGCGGTGTCGGGTGTGGGGCCGCGCCTGGCCATCAACGTCCTCTCAGGCATTGCCACCCATGACCTGGAGCGGGCCCTGCAAGAGGGCGATCTGCTCAGCCTGACCCGCATCCCCGGTGTGGGGAGAAAGACCGCGGAGCGGATGATGCTGGAGCTCAAGGACAAGGTGCGCGCCGCGGGTGCGGGGGTTGGCGAAGGGGTGCAGATCAGGGACGGGATGGTCAAGGACGCCCTCTCCGCCCTGGTCAATTTGGGGTATCAGAAGGGGATAGCTGAAGAGGCGGTCAGGGATTGCGTGCGCCGGCACGGTGCGGAGCTCTCCCTGGAGGAACTCTTAAAGGAGTCCCTGCGACTGCTGTCTAAGCACTGAGCACAATGGTCGAGCCTATCGTCACCGAAGAGGAGATCCAGTTTGAGCAGGGGGTGCGCCCCCGATCTCTCTCAGAATATGTAGGGCAGGAGCGGGTCAAGGAGAACCTGAAGCTCTTTATCGATGCCGCGCGCGAGCGCGGGGAGGCCCTCGACCACTGCCTCTTTCACGGGCCGCCCGGCCTGGGCAAGACCACCCTGGCCAACATTATTGCCCACGAGCTGGGCGTAGGGATCAAGTCCACCTCCGGTCCGGCCATCGAGCGTCCGGGGGATCTAGCAGCCATCCTCACCAATCTGCAGGAGCGCGACGTCTTCTTTATCGACGAGATCCACCGCCTCAACCGGGTCGTAGAAGAGGCCCTCTACCCGGTGCTGGAGGACTACAAGTTCGATATCGTGATCGGCCAGGGGCCGAGCGCCCGGGCCATCAAGCTCGAAATCCCCTCCTTCACCCTGGTGGGCGCCACTACGAGGGCGGGGCTCCTCACCTCTCCCCTGCGGGACCGCTTCGGGGTGATGTTCAGGATCGACTACTACACGCCGGAGGAGTTGGCAATCATCGTCCGGCGGTCAGCGCGCATCCTCGGGGTGGGTATCGATGAGGCGGGGGCATGGGAGATCGCCTCCCGCTCCCGCGGCACCCCCCGGGTGACCATTCGGTTCCTGCGCAGGGTGCGGGACTACGCCCAGGTCAAGGAGGACGGCGTCATCACCAAGGAGGTGGCCCACAAGGCCCTCGCCCTGATGGAGATCGACCACCTGGGGCTGGACAACATGGACCGCAAGATCCTGCGCACCATCATCGAGAAGTTCGACGGCGGCCCGGTGGGTATCGATACCCTTTCCACGGCCATCAGCGAGGAGAAGGATACTATCGAGGATGTGTACGAGCCCTTCCTCATTCAAAAGGGATATATCAACCGCACCCCCAGGGGGAGGGTCGCCACCACGCTCGCCTACGAATACCTGGGGGTGGAGCCCAAAGACACGCCGCAGGGTGAACTCTTTAAGTAGACCTCATGTTCACTCGCTACACCCCATATAGTGTCACTTGTTCCTCTGTATTGGTATTTTCATTTTCGGTTTCGCGCCCTCTTCTTGTATTACTTTTAATTCCTTCTTGAGTACCAGGACCTTCACAGAGGTGTGGGCTAAGTGAACGCAATACACCGTGGTCCCCTCTTGCTTGTACTGCCAATTGAGCCAAAAATTAATCACTGCGCCTGATTGGACGTTTGAGGGAACGGTAAAACCTTTCGTAAAGTTGATGGTGACCGATCCCATCCCAACGTATTCGATGGTTCGAGTCTCGGTAACCCAGCCGAAGAAGCTGTTGAATACCCCGATTTTCATGGGAGTCCCCGGGGCGGGGTCTTTCGGAAATGCCGGGTCGTGAAAGACGATAGCTTGGAACTTCAACACATCCCCTCGTTTGACTGTCGGAGAGGGGGTAACCTTCAGGGTTGCGGGATCTGCAGCGGCAACACCGCAGCATGTGACAATCGCCAAGGCCCCGATCAACAGAGCGACCCCTATACGACAATACTTCCACCTTTTCGTTACCCGTTCCATTGTTTCCTCCTTATTATTTTAATTGGCCTTTTGCTCCTCTATCTACTTTTGTTCCATTATCGGCTTCACAACTTCTATAGTGTTGTAAAAAGTCCGGCTGCAGTAGCGCGTTACTCTGGTGACCGGTTCAAATCCGATACAGATGACTAGACTTCCAATCTTTAATTTTTTTCCTCCAATAAGTTGTTTTTTCAAATTAATTGTCCTATCAAAATATTCGCCCTGTTCCAAGACAGGGGGGCTACCGATGTTGCAAATGACGTCACCATCTTGGCGGAGCATGGTGAAGTAATTGCCCGGACAGGGAGCTTTGAATCTAATACGCAGATATTTTGATGTCAGAAGGATTTTGGACCCAGGTTTTGGCAAGCTGTCAGGTGCGCTCCAATTTATGCTACACTTTATACAGTACCTACCCCTATCTTGTATCGGGCCGGGTGTTGGCCCATCCTGTTTTTTGGCCCATCCCTGAGAACACAGGCCCACTACAAAAAACATCGATACGGCAATAATAATTAAACTTTTTAACGTCTTCATTTTATATCCTCCTTCCTCCACACTAACCAACAATTAAGCTATACTGTTTTTCCACTACCCCTTTGTGTCTTCTATCTCTTTAGTGACGATTTCTCCTAAAAAGGTTCAACGGTTTTTATTTGTGTATCTCTCGTAACCTCTCCAGATCAACGAGGCCACACCCGAACTGCTTATCTTTGCCCGGTGCCGTAACTCTGGGGACACCATACATATTTCTAACGCACGTAAACAGATTTGCTGAGGTAGTTAATCTGATAGTTTCATCTTGTATTAAACAGTTTATCGTTTTGCCTCCTCTCCTAACGGTCCGGTTAAGCCCGGACTTAGCCACCCCCCTCTTTCTTCTTGCCCAACACCAGAAAGCCGATGGAAACGATCAACCCCCAGACTAACAGGGCAATGGCAATGTGCGCCAATGCGGCACTCAATTGCTCCTGGTTCTTCGCCACTAAATACGCCTGGTCTTCAACAATCTCCTCATATGTCCCCTTGTCGCAACTGCGAAAGGTCACTGAGAAGAAACCGAACAGAGCTGGCACAATGATGCCTACCAGGAACAACCTCCTCAGAATCCTGCCGAGACGTCCCCCCGGTGCAGTAGCAGAGAGGGCTCCGAAACTACGGCGCAGGAGTGCGTACGTTGCGACTGCCAACCCCAAACAGATGGCCCCAACGACAAAGTAGGAGACTATGAGATACTGTTCGTTACCCACGTTTGCGCCTCAGCACGGCGACAAGAATCGTGATAAGGAGAAGGTACCCCGCTATGAACAAACATATGTTGCCGAATGCAGAAGCAAGCCCATCACCTACCTTCCACACATATTCCATGACAGCGGACCCTTCCTCCAGATTAAAATTCGTCTGCACCGCCGCGGCCAGGGCGATCAAGTAAAGCCCTATAAGCAACATGCGCGTATAGAACGTAGTACCCGAGGGTAGCTTGATTGTATCAGCCAAGAGATCCCGGAGACTCCTCCGAACGAGCAGGTGCACTACCAGCGCGGTAGCCACAGACAAGATGAACAGTATTGCGAAACCATAGATGTTCTCGACCATTGGTTTACCCCTCCTTTTGCTATTTTGTCTCTGGATAAATGGGGACAGCAACCATTTTCTGACATTACCAACTACAAAAAGTCGCTGTCCTTTCTAACCACCTTTTGTTAAGGATCCTCTATTGTCTCACAATTGTTGTGGGTGTCCGTACCAGACTGGCCTCTACAAATATCGTTGTCGGGGCCCCCATCCAGCGTGTCATTGTTGGGGCCACCTTCCATTATGTCATCGCCAGACCCACCTTCCAGCACATCATTGCCAGACTCGCCGATCATCCCGTCATTGCCAGACCAGCCATACAGCTTGTCGTTGCCAGAGCCGCCAATTAAGACATCAACGCCGGAGCCGCCATTCAGCGTGTCATTGCCGGGGCCGCCTTCCATCCAGTCGCTGCCGCCGCCGCCATACAGTTTGTCGTGGCCGTTTTCGCCATGCAGCCCGTCGTTGCCCGTGTTGCCATACAGCTTGTCGTGGCCGTCTCCACCACAGATGAGGTCATGGCCGCCGCCGCCGTAGATGATATCGTTGCCGCCGAGCCCATGTATGACATCGTTGCCCGGGGTGCCTTGCATATTGTCATTGCCGGGCGTGCCGACAGTAGTGGCGGTCTTGCCTTTGCACTTTACGATTCTTTTGATATCTCCTGGTTTTGGTGTTTCTTTCTTCTCGTTGTATTCGGGTTCTTGGTATGCTCTATTTTCTTTTTGTACCATTGGCGGTTTAGCCCATGCCTGAGAACACAGGCTCACTACAAAAAGCATTGATACTATGGCAATCATGACACGTTTGAATGTCTTCATTTTCATCCTCTTTTTTAGCGTGTCTGGCGCAATTTAGGGAATGACAACAATCAAAGCTACGTGCCTATCATAGGCAGCTTCACCATTATTGTCCTCATCGGTTTCCTTGATAGTATCATGATCATCTACCCAAAAAGTAAACATCAAGCTGTTATTGCCAACATATTCCGCTGTCGCAATCCAATTGTACTCCAGATACGAAGTCCATGTCTTACGAGATTTTCTGCTAACTAGTGGCCAATTTTTTACGTCTTCATAGGTGAATTTTGGCAGCTTTCTATTTAAACATGTCCATTCAACACTGGAGAAGAAATCTGGTATTTCATAAATTTGAGCACAAATCCTGTATGAGAAGTTACCTGATCCCCAGTGCTTGGCATCCGACCCTGTAATATCACTTATCGGAATCGTTTTTATCTTGTAGTAACATTTACAATTAACGGGTTCCCCCACCTTTACATGGATTGTCGGAGCAGGCCCACTCGGACGAGGGTAAGAGAGAGATTGGCCGTTTATGATTACTTTATCAACCTCCAGGTCCCAAAACTCTGACTTTGGTTTCTGTGCCCTTTGTACTCTTACGTCTTTAGATGGTGGTGGTTGCTGCGACTTTGGCAAGGGTTCATTTTGTTGTGACCTTGCAAAAGAGGTCGAGGCAGCAGTAATTGCAATAAGAAACAACACAATTAAAAAGATGGATATTACGCTAATCCTTTTCTCCATGTTTGCATCCTCCTTCCTCCTCGTCTTGACATTTCACTATATTTATTAGTAGCATTTTTTTACAAAAAGGTTCACAAGGGATAACAACATAAAAGCCCCCAGAGGATACCTACCCCCTCTGGAGGCCTCATATCACCACCTTCCGGGGACCTCTGTTCATAACTCATCCTCGAAGGTTACGGTTCTGTTGTTGGGTTTATGTAGGGCCTGATATGTACTACTCGTATAGTGGAACCTAGTTCAAAATGTATCCTGTGTCAAGCAAAACCTGATGCCCTTTTGACCCTTCACCGCTTTTAGGGTATACAATACGAGTTGACGGCCATGGGTTCCTCGCCATATATTTCAGCCCTCCTCCTCGGAGCAGGTGTGGGTTTGAGCATTACCTCCTCCCTTTTCTGACTAATTGAGACGCACACCGTCAGCATTCAGCATGGTAAGGATTGCCGATTTCATCTTGAATTAAGCAGTCAGTGTCCGATATTGATTGAAGCATTCTTCCTTTCGGGCCTATTCTTATAACTTCACGTAATTCTTCTGTTGTGCTCTTAATATTATCTATCTCATATCAAATAGGCAGGACAAGCTTCATCCTTTTATGAATACGTCCCATGATTATGTTTGCAGACTAATGTCTCTTTCTGTCACTATAACCTCTGCCTCCCATCTTTTTTTCTGCTAAAAACAGTGATATACTATGATGTAACTCAGGCACAATTATATTTCATGAGGGGGAAAATGCGAAAGCTCAAGGGGCTAATTGTATTCTTCGTATGTGCCATATTATTCACATCCTCAGCGTTTGCGAAGGATTTGGATCTCACCATACTTTACGATAATAATCCCTATAACGAAGAGTTGGAGACAAGGTGGGGGTTTTCCTGTCTTGTGGAAGGGCTGGAGAAGACCATCCTGTTCGATGTTGGAGGGGATGGTGCAGTACTACTGAAGAACATGAAAAAGCTTAAAATTGATCCTGAGGAAGTAGATGTAGTAGTCCTCTCCCATGTTCATCATGACCATATCGGCAGTTTACCTGATTTTTTGGAGAAAAATCCCCATGTTCATATTTACATGCCGAAATCTTTTCCTCAGAGTATCAAAGACAAGATTAAAAAGGCTGGTGCAAAACTAATTGAAGTAAACCGTTTCAGAGAAATTTGCTCCAATGCCTATTCCACAGGAGAACTTGGGGACTGGATTAAAGAAGAGTCCCTTATTTTGAGAACTTCTCGGGGATTGGTCATAATTACGGGCTGTGCCCATCCAGGTATTGTGAATATAATCAAAGAAGCAAAAGAAATGATGAGATCGGATGTCTATTTAATAGTAGGCGGTTTTCATCTATGCTGGATGAATTTTTCGCGAGTGAATAAGATAATTATAGGGGTTCAAGCAGCGGGGGTTCAAAAGGTGGCTCCCTGTCATTGTTCAGGTGATCTGGCCAGAAAGCAGTTTCAAAAGGCCTTTGGGAAGGATTTTACCCTTGTAGGTGTAGGAAAGAAAATAAAAATCGAAGATGCTTTCTAATGCCATCAAGTTACTTGTAGCTGGCTTCACCATGGGTTGGGGGCCATGCCTTACCTACACTGCGCCATTGCTCTTGCCTTATATTGGGGCCGCAAAGCGGAGTTGGCAGGATGGCTTTAAAGTTGGGTTATTGTTTTCAACGGGTAGACTCTTAGCGCTTGCAATGTTGGGTGGAATTGCAACCGTGGCGTTTAATTTTATCAATCAATTCTTCCCACCTTCAAAGTCCGGTTGGCTCTATTTAATCGCCGCCCTCTTTATGATAGCAATGGGTACTCTTATCATCATAGGCAAGGGACTTAGAATACACATCGGAAGTAAGATATTGGATAAGGGGGCTGAGAGCATGTTTGCAATGGGCTTTTTAATGGGCATTGCTCCCTGTGTCCCCTATGTGGCAATCCTCACCTATATTGCCTGTATAGCGGAGAATGCCGTTATAGCAGGAATACTGTATGCGGCGTTTTTCGCTATAGGCACAGCAGTTGCACCCATCGTATTGGGGACGTTAATGGGCATCATTCCAGGCAAGCTATTGGGGAAAGACAAATTATATAAGGCCTTTCAAGTAGTCTGCGGAATAATTCTTATACTTTTTGGAGCGCAGCTTATTTATTATGTACTCAATCTGATTGCATAAAAAGAAGAGGAGCGGCGCAGATAAACCAGAGATCTGATGGAACAAAGGAGGTTTCTTCATTAAAGAAAGAAGGTAGCAAGCACAAGATACCCTCCGTTTTACTGACGCCTGTTAGAAATCAATGAAGATCAACAGTGCCAAGATAATCAAAGAATCATCCACCATGCTGTGAAGATTTGGTGTAGCCTTGCAGTTGAAATGAGAACGTTTCCTTCTTAATCAGCTTACCAGATTACCCCTCCCCGGGCAATAAGAAGGCCTCTTATTATCTCGATATAAGAAGCCCTTAGCGAACTTAATACTAACTGAAGTAAAAAATTCTTATCGGTCCCTGTTATAGCATATTTCATTCGCACATAATTATTGGGGCTTGTGCATTTTAGTCTCTCAAAGATTATTATTTCATTATCCGCCATACCTGGCCTTTTGACCTCTCACGGCTTTTAGGGTATACAATACGAGATAACGGCCATGGAATCTTCGCCATACATATCAGCCCTCCTCCTCGCCGCAGGCAGGGGAGAGCGCATGGGAGGGGTGAAGCAGCTCCTTAGCCTGGGGGAGAGGAGCATGGTGGAGGCCGCGCTTGCCAATCTGCAAGGTTCCCGCTGTGACGAGATCATCGTGGTCCTCGGCTTCGCAGCTGCAGAGATCCGTCCCCTGATGGAGGGCAAGGAGCGGGTTAAGGTAGTGATCAACCCCCGGTTCGCGGAGGGGATGAGCACCTCCATCCACCAGGGACTGCGGGCCATGAATATCTGCGCTACGGGAATCCTTATTGCCCTGGCTGACCAGCCCTTTATCCCTCCCGAGGTAATCAATACACTCATCGAGGGTTTTGCAACAGGTGCAAAGGGGATTGTCCTGCCGGTCTATGAGGGGAAGCGGGGGCACCCGGTGATCCTGGATCGAAAGAGGTATGAGGGGGAGCTCCTTGGCCTGCAGGGGGATGTGGGGGGCAGGGAGATCGTGCGGGATCACCCGGAGGATGTCCTGGAGGTCGCGGTTGCATCGAAAGGGGTGCTGGTGGATATCGATGCGCCGGAGGATTACCAAGGGGTTCAGGGGGAATCCTGATGAAGCGGGTGGAGATCATTGCTATTGGGAAAGAGATCCTGCGCGGGCAGACCCTCGATACCAATTCCTCGTGGCTGGCCAAGCGGGTCACGGCCCTCGGGGGCATAGTGGGGCGCATCTGCATCCCCGACGACGACGTGGGGGCCATTGCCGGTGAGATCGAGACCTCATTCAATAATAAAGCAGCGGTGATCATCACGACGGGCGGGCTCGGCCCTACGTTCGACGACAAGACCCTGGCCGGGATCGCCGAGGCAACGGAAAGGCCCCTTTCTCTGAATACCGAGGCCCTGGCATTCGTGACCAGCCGGTATGCGGAGTTTTATGAGCAGGGATTTGTTGAGGACCCTGCGATAACCCCTCCCCGCGAGAAGATGGCACACGTGCCCAAGGATGCTGAACTCTTGGCAAATCCCGTCGGGACGGCGCCGGCGGTTCTTCTTAAAACCCCTCAGGCCGTGATCTTCGCCTTGCCCGGCGTGCCCAAGGAGATGCACGCGATCTTTGAGGGGGAGGTCCTGCCCCGCCTCCAGGAGATCCTGGGACCTCAGGCCTATCGGGAAGAGGCCGTGAATACCGGGCTGGGGGATGAGTCCGTCATCGGGGAGATCATCGAGCAGGTCATGAAGCGAGTACCTGGGGTCTACCTCAAATCCAAGCCCACCCGGTTCGATAAGGCAGTCGATCTGGAGGTGGTCATAACAGCAGCCGGCCCTGAGGAAGGGGAGGTCAAGAAGAGGGTTCAGGAGGCCAAGGGGGTCCTGCTCGAACTCATCAAGGCCCGCCCCACTCGTAAAGGAGGATAGCGCAGGCTGCAATGGCGGCCGTCTCCGTGCGCAGGATCCTCCCGCCCAGGCCGACGGGGATAAAACCCTCCTCCCTGGCCTGTTCTACTTCCTCCACATCCCATCCCCCCTCAGGTCCGACCATCAGGGCGATGCTTTTCGAAGGCGGCATGTTCCTGATCAGGGGTGCGAGGCGTTCTTCTTCTTTTTCCAATAGAATTATCTTGAGTTCTAAGGGGCGGGCCTGCTCCAGGGTCTTCTCAAAGGGACAAAAGGGGGCTATCGACGGCACGACGGCCCTGCGGCACTGCTTTGTTGCCGCCAGGGCGATGCGCTGCCAGCGGTGGGCCTTGGGCTGGCTTGCTTCACGCTGGGCCAACGATATAGAGTGCCGCGATTTGAAGGGACAGATGACCTTTACCCCGAGCTCGGTGGCCTTTTGGATGATAAGCTCCATCCGCTCTTTATCCGGGAGGGCCTGAAACAGGAAGAGGTCGAAGGGGGGTTCGGTGGGTTCTCTCAGCTCCTCAAAGATATGGCAGCGCGCTCCATCATCCCCCAACTCCGTGATCCGCCCCCTGAATTCCTTGCCCGCGGCATCCGTGACGGTGATGATCTCCCCTGGGCGGGGCTCCCGCACGAGGAGGGCGGCGAAGGGGTCGCCCTCAAGAGCGATCTCCCTCCCTGTTTGGAGTGGGGTCGGGAAGCAGATCCGCTCGAAGCCGTAATTGCTTAGGGCATTGATATTTTTCACACGCGTCTTCATCTTGTTTTAAAAAAAGCAAGTTCCATATATACTATAAACGTAGTGGATTGTATATTTAACCATGTAATTTCCATGACCCCTTTGTCACTCACGAGCAATGCTAATCCGACATATCCCCTGGCTAAACCGCCGAAGGTGGCCCTTTGGTCAAAGGTGACCTTTTGGTCAGAGCCACCTCCGGCTCTCCCGCTGTCCCGCTCCGCTCTGGCAGAAAATACGGAAGGCGGGATGCCGCACAGCGGCAGCGGGAGAGGGTCCCCTTGAAATTGTGAGTGAAATAGTTATAATTAAATAAAGGGTGAGATTGACTTTTCGCACAAGGGGCGTATCGTAAAAAAGGGTTTACTTGTTTAGAATGATATGCCTCATACCTCCTCGCCTTTTGGGAGGGGGACTACGACAAGAAGGGGGTGAGGGAATTTGCCAGAGGCAGTTAAACCAAAAAAGCAGCTGGATTGTGTAGGTCTGTACTGTCCGGAACCCTTGTTCCAAACCCGGGAGCAGATTGACAGCATCGAGGTGGGAGATGTATTGGAGGTCCTTGCCGATGACCCTGCAGCAGAGGAGGATCTCAAACGATTTGCCAAGCGGACCGGCAATGAATTGCTGGAATTCGAAAACAAGGACGGCAGCTTGCGGTTTTTAATAAAAAAGATGAAGTAGGAGGTGTGTCATGGCTGAGAAAAAGACCATTCTGTATGTTCAAACTAGTGATGATCCGGAACGGCAATATTCGCCCTTGGTGTTGGCGCAGACGGCCAAGGCGATGGATATCGATGCCCAGGTATATTTCTTGGGGCAGGGGTTGAGGACGTTGCAACCTGAGGCGGCGGGAAAGATTAAACTGGGGGCCTTCCCCAGTATCCTGGAGATGATCAACAAGACAGTGGAAATGGGAATCCCCATCTATGTCTGTGAGGCATCGAAGCAAATGCTCGGGTGGGAGAAGGCCGAATTGCTGCCGGGCCTCAAGATCGTGGGGGCAGGGACCTTGAACGACCTGGTCCTGGAGGCCGACGGGACCATGTGGTTTTAGGAGATGTGACAGCACATCGTGAACAACAGCCAAGAGAGATGAGTATGGCGATGAATGTCTACCTGGATTACCAATCTGCCAAACCTGTTGATCCTCGCGTACAGGAGGCAATGCTCCCCTATTTCCGTGAGCGATTCGGCAACCCTTCTTCATTGCACCGAGAAGGCGATGAGGCGACCAAGGTCTTAGAGGGGTGCAGGCGAACGATCGCGGACTTCATTAACGCGGAGCCGGATGAGATTATATTCACCTCCGGCGCAACCGAATCGAATAATCTGGCCCTGATCGGGTACGCCTCGCGCCATAAAGAAAAAGGAAATCACATCATCATCTCCGAGGTTGAACACATCTCGCTCCACAACATTGCAAAGTATTTGGAGAAAGATGGCTTTGTGGTCTCAAAGCTGCCCGTGGATCAATACGGGAGGATCTCGGTGCAAAAACTTGTATCGCGGATAACCCCTGAGACCATCTTGATCTCCATTGGATATGCCAGCAATGAGATCGGGACGATCCAGCCGATTGCGGAAATCGGCCACGTGGCCCGGGAGCGGGGGATTGCCTTTCATTCCGATGGGGTCGCAGCCGAAGGTCTTATCCCGTTGGATGTTCAGAGGGATGTCATCGACCTGCTGACCCTCTCCTCCAATGATATCTATGGGCCTCAGGGTCTCGGGGTCTTATATGTAAGAAAGGGGATGCGCTTGAATCCCTTGATCATCGGCGGTGGGCAGGAGCGCGGCCTGCGCTCCGGCACGGAGAACATAGCCGGCATCGTCGGCATGAGCACGGCCGCAGAGATCATGGGGCAAGAGATGGAGGAGGAAGTGAAACGCCTGGCGAAATATCGCGATATACTGATTAAGGATATATTAGAACGTATCCCCAAGACGCATCTCAACGGACATCCAAAGGATAGGCTTGCCAACAACGCCCATTTCAGGTTTGAGGCCATCGAGGGAGAGTCCTTGCTCTTGTCCCTGAGAGACGCGGGTGTTTCGGCCGCTACCGGTTCCGCCTGTTCGTCGAAGACCCTGGAGCCCTCCCATACCTTGATCTCGACAGGGCTGTTGCATGAGGAGGCACACGGCTCCCTGGAATTCACCTTCGGCAGATTCAATGAGGAAGCGGACGTGGATAAGGTTATCGAGGTCTTGCCCCCCATCGTTGAGCGGTTAAGAAAATTGTCACCCTTATATCAGGAGGAGAAATCCGCATGAAATCCACTCAATATTCAGAGAAGGTATTGGATCACTTTAGAAATCCCCGCAATGTCGGGACCCTTGAAGGAGATAATGTGGTGTGGGGAGAGGTCGGCAATCCCGTGTGCGGTGACCTCATGAAGATCTATCTCAAGGTCGAAGACGACAAGATAGCCGACATAAAATTTCAGACCTTCGGCTGCGGTTCCGCTATCGCCACGAGCAGCATGATCACCGAGATGGCCAAGGGGAAGACGCTCGACGAAGCGTTAAAGATTACCCGGCAGGACGTTGCCGATGAATTGGAGGGACTGCCGCCGGTCAAGATGCACTGTTCAAATCTGGCAGCAGACGCCCTGCAAGAGGCGATTAAAAATTACCGAGATCAAAAAAAGGGAAAGGTACCCCTGCCGGTTATTCAAAAGACCACAAGACCGGTAAAAGAGCTTGTCGGGGAGAAGGAATTTCTCGGCAAGGGGGTCTATCATGACGTGGATGATTTTGCCCCCTTTACCGATAAACGGGTCATGGTGGTAGATCGCGGGCCTAAGTCCCTCGAGATCGCGCTCGAGCTGACCAAGCATACCGGCAGGGTGATCGTGGTTACCCCTGGGAAAGCTTTCTCATCAGTTGATGCCGGTTTGGCGAAAGGCATAAAGCAATCGGACATTAAAATTATCTATGAATCCGAGCCCCTTGAGGTCAGAGGGAGTGATGAGGTGGAGAAGGTCCTCGTGCATGACCTTGACGAAGACGAGGAATACGAGCTGTTTGTAGATGCAATCATCATCTTAAAATAGGTTGATGATTTTTCAGAAATTTTTTTTCAATTGTAAGGGGTTGGTTATAGAGAAAAGCTGAAAAAATGATTTTCCGCAGGCTGTTCAAAAATGTCCAGATGCAAGGCCCTCGAAATTCTGAGGAGTGAAGCGTACATGGATGTACGCCGCAACGACGAAGGATGAGAGAAACGCGGCAGATGGGCGTTTTTCAACAGTCTGGATAAGGTAAAATAATGCAGAAAGATCTAGTCTGCGGCATGGACGTCGATGAGGCGTCGGCTGCCGCAACGAGCGAATATAACGGCCAAACCTATTATTTCTGCGCCCAAAGCTGCAAGGAGCGGTTCGACCAATCCCCTGAGCGATATATCAAAGAAGCCAACCAGCCACCTGTTCAGGCGGCTCAGAAGGCCGAAGCACGCAGCTCAGTCCCCAAGGGAAAAGGCCCATCGAAGCGGGTCGTGCTCCCCGTCACCGGAATGAGCTGCGCCAGTTGTGTGGCAAAGATCGAGAAGGGCCTCTCCCAGGTGGAGGGCGTTGCCGATGCCAAGGTCAACTTTGCCACGGAGAAGGCGTCCATCACCTTTGATCCTGATCAGGTCGGGGTAGGCGATTTCATCCAAACGGTCAAGGACTTGGGATACGGGGCCCGGGTGGAGCGGGTGACTGTGCCCGTGCGCGGGATGTCGTGCGCCTCGTGCGTGGACAAGGTCCAGAAGGCCCTGAGTGGCGTCCCCGGGGTCACCCGCGCGGACGTCAATTTCGCCACTGAGAAGGCCACGGTGGAGTATGTGCCGGGAGAGGCGAAAATCAAGGATATGGCCCGGGCCGTCAAGGCGGCCGGTTATGAGATCATCGAGGTCGAAGAGGGCGATATCCTCGAACAGGAGCAAGCGGCCAGGGAGGCCGATGTGCGGAGATTGCGGCATAAGTTCATCATCGGCCTCTGCCTGGTATTCCCTGTCTTCTTGCTGGGCCATCTGCATATGGTTGGCCTTTCTCACCTTGTTGCCGTCAGCGCGCAGACCAACTTCCTCATCCAGTTCTTGCTGCAAACCCCGGTCCAGTTCTGGGTCGGCTGGCAGTTTTACCGGGGCGCGTGGGTCGCGGCGAGACGCAAGACCAGCGACATGAATACCTTGATCGCCGTGGGGACATCCGCGGCCTATCTGTACAGCGTCGTGGCCACCTTTTTCCCTGAAGTCTTTGCTGCCCAGGGCTTGGCCGCCAAGGTCTACTTTGAAACGGCCGGGGCCATCGTCGTCCTCATCCTCTTGGGGCGTTTCCTGGAGGCCCGGGCCAAGGGGCAGACATCGGAGGCCATCAAGAAGTTGATCGGCCTGCAGCCCAAGCAGGCCGTCGTCGTCAGGGCAGGCCGGGAGCAAGAGATCCCCGTAGAGGATGTCCAGATTGGCGATGTGATCATCGTCAGGCCCGGGGAGAAGATCCCGGTGGACGGGACGGTGTTAGAAGGTCATTCCGCGGTAGACGAGTCGATGGTGACGGGGGAATCGATCCCCGTGGAGAAGGGTGCGGGGGATGAGGTGATCGGGGCCACCATCAACAAGACGGGTTCATTCAAGTTCAAGGCCACCAAGGTCGGCAAGGAGACCATGCTGGCCCAGATCATCCACATGGTGGAGGAGGCCCAGGGGTCCAAGCCCCCCATCGCCAGGATGGCCGATATTATTGCCAGCTATTTTGTCCCGACGGTCATCGGTGCCGCCGTCTTGACCTTCATCATCTGGTTTTTCTTTGGTCCTGCCCCGGCCTTGACGTATGCGGTGCTCAATTTTGTGGCCGTGATGATTATTGCCTGCCCCTGCGCCTTGGGTCTGGCCACCCCGACGTCCATTATGGTGGGGACGGGCAAGGGGGCAGAGAATGGGGTCCTGATCCGGGGCGGAGAGGCCCTGGAGACCGCCCACAAGCTCAACACCATCGTCTTGGACAAGACAGGGACCATCACCAAGGGGGAGCCCTCCATCACCGACATCGTGGAGGCAAACGGTGTCACGGCAGAGGAGATCCTGCGCCTGGCCGCATCTGCCGAGCGTGGTTCCGAACACCCCCTCGGCGAGGCCATCCTCCAGCGGGCGAAGGGGGACGGATTGGGCTTAGAAGACGCCACGGATTTCAACGCCATTCCGGGTCATGGTATCGAGGCGGCCATCGGAGGGCGGAAGATCTTGATGGGGAACATGAAACTGATGCGAGACAGGACAATCCCCCTCGATGGGATGGAGGGGAAGGCCGAGACGCTCTCCCGTGAGGGGAAGACCCCCATGTTTGTGGCGGTGGATGGCAGACCCGCCGGGATCATCGCCGTGGCCGATACCCTGAAAGAGGACTCCAAGGCGGCCATTGACGCCTTACATCAACTGGGGCTCGAGGTCATCATGTTGACCGGGGACAACAAGCGGACCGCCGATGCCATTGCCAAACAGATCGGGGTCGATCGGGTCTTGGCCGAGGTCCTGCCGGAGGCCAAGGCCAACGAGGTAAAACGGCTTCAAGCCGAGGGGAAGCGGGTGGGGATGGTGGGCGACGGGATCAACGATGCCCCTGCCCTGGCCCAGGCCGACGTGGGTATCGCCATCGGGACCGGTACCGATGTGGCCATGGAGTCGGCGGACATCACCCTGATCAGCGGCGATCTCAAAGGGGTGGTCACGGCCATCGCCCTGAGCAAGGCCACCATCCGCAACATCCGACAGAACCTGTTTTGGGCCTTCGCCTACAATACCATCCTGATCCCGGTGGCCGCCGGGGTACTCTTCCCGTTCTTCGGGATCCTGCTCAACCCCGTCTTCGCGGCGGCGGCCATGGGGCTTTCATCGATCACCGTGGTGAGCAATGCCCTGCGGCTGCGGAGGTTCAGACCGCCTGCGATCACCACAACATCAACAGCGCACAGGAGGGTTACCCGCGCTCCTTTAAAAACAGAGAGAAAGGAGGTGAAGACCATGGCCATCGATCCCGTGTGTGGAATGGAAGTCGATGAGGATCAGGCGGCAGCGCAGTACGAATATAAGGGGAAGCAGTACTATTTTTGTGCCGTGGGGTGTAAGGACAAGTTTGCCCAGAACCCCGAGCAGTTCGTGAAAGAGGAGGAACAATAGCGCTGAGCAACGATCAGATTCACAAGAGAGAGAGGAACAGAGGGTCTATTCAAGCATTATCCCAGAAGGGGGGTGAGGACACAGCATGTGATCCGGTGAGTGGAAGCGAGGGGAGAGGGGGTATGAAGAATTTGCGCAGCAATTCGTTGGGGAGGTGAAGAAGTCATGAAAAAATCCACACTTGTTTTAACCTTAGTATTAGCAGTAGTAGCGGTGGGGCTCATTTTCCTGATCATAGAAGGACAGGCACAAAGGGGCCGTGGCTATTACGGGTACGATAGGGGTCCCGGCCCAATGATGGGTGGGGGCGGATACGGAGCACAACAGTACTGCCCCTATTGTGGAAGTTACGTGGGCCCAGGTGGAGGCTACGGCATGGGACCCGGTATGATGGGTCCTGGTTATGGTTACGGTAGGGGCCCCGGCATGATGGGTCCTGGTCACATGATGGGCCGAGGGTATGGGTACGGACCTCAGTATCAGCAACTCGAAAAGCCTTTGGGGAAGAAAGACGCCAAGGAGCAATTAGAGAATTACGTGCAATCTATGCGTAATCCCGATCTAAAGCTCGGGAAGGTCACGGAGAAGGATACCTACTTTGAAGGAGAGATCCTGACCAAGAAGGATGTCCTGGTGGACACGATCATCGTGGACAAGAATACAGGCTGGATGGATTCTGCGATGAGAGGGCCGGGCATGAAGGGGCGTGGATCGGGTTACGGTTACGGCATGGGACCCGGTATGATGGGTCCTGGTTACGGTAGGGGCCCCGGTATGATGGGGCCGGGGTATCAGGGTCAGGGGTATGGACCCCGATACGGCTCACAGTATCAGCAGCCGCAAAAACCCCTGGAGGAAAAGGATGTGAAGGCGATGCTGGAGCATTACGTGCAATCCACGCGCAATCCCAACCTGAAGGTGGGGAAGATTACGGCGAAGGAGACCTCTTTTGAGGCCGAGATCCGGACCAAGGATAATGCCCTGGTGGACACGATTATCGTGGACAAACAAACAGGGTGGATGAGGTCCATATATTAACAACGTGGGGCCTCCAGGGGCGCGCAAGCCTCTGGAGGCCCTTTAACCAAAGGGGATGATAATGAAAAAGCTATCGCAGTGGACAGTGCTTGGCATGGTCGCGGTCCTTTTCCCCCTGGCTGGAGATGCCCTTGCCCAATGGCGTGGTCGCGGGTACGAATGGGGACATGGCCCGGGGGGGATGGGGGGATATGGTGGGGGCTGGCTCGGGTCTATCATCATGGTTGCTTTTTGGGTCGCGGTAATTGTGGGGATCGTCCTGCTGATCCGGTGGCTGGTGGTATCAACCAAGGGGGGGGGCAGCGGAGCGGAAGATTCCGCCCTGGAGATCCTCAAAAAAAGATATGCTCGGGGCGAGATCGACAAGAAGGAGTTCGAGCAGAAAAAGAAGGACCTCATTTAGTATTGCTGTGAACATACAGGGAGAGATGGCGTGAAAGTTACGAGAAGGCAATTTTTAAAGACCGCCGTGGGTGGTGTGCTGGCCGCCGGTATGCCGGTTTTTCCTTTGTCATCAGCCCGCTCCCAACCGAAGAAGGCGGTGAGGGAATTTCGCTTCTCGGCATCATCGGCCCGGGTAAACCTTGGGGCCGGCCCCGACTTTATTGCCTGGACCTATAACGGCAAGGTTCCCGGGCCGGAGATCCGGGTCCGCGAGGGAGAGATCATACGGGTTGTGCTCAAGAACTACCTCCCCGAGGGTACGACCATCCACTGGCACGGGGTGCCGGTACCGAACGGGATGGATGGCGTTCCGGGGGTCACCCAGCAGGCCGTGATGCCGGGGGAGACCTTTGTGTACGAGTTTGAGGCCAAACCACCTGGGAGCTATATCTACCACTCCCATTTCCACTATCAACTGGACCAGGGATTGTATGGTTCCCTCATCATCGAACCGTCGCGTCCGCAGGGTAGCCATGATCGTGAGTACACGTTGCAGTTGGAGGATTGGGTTATGAGGGATGGGGGCGGCGTTGCCAACACACAGCGACGTTCTACTATGGGTATGGGGGGCATGGGTATGATGCGCGGCAGGGGGAGAGGCAGAGGGGGATTAGGGTCCAGCAACGGCCCGCTCTTGGAGCCCGTTTACGATGGGTACGCGGTCAATGGCAGGGTCTCTAGTGCGATAGAGTCCCTCGTGGTAAGCAAGGGGGACAGGGTGAAGATGAGGCTTCTCAACCCATCTTCAGCTACCATCTACGACCTTCGTTTGGCAGGCCATACCTTGACGATCACCCATGTGGACGGCAGACCTATTAAGCCGATAAAGACGGACGTCCTGCGCATCGGTATGGGTGAGCGGTACGATGTGGAGTTCCTGGCTGATAATCCTGGCACCTGGCTTTTAGTTGCCGCCGAAAAGGGATTTGGTGAAGGGCAGCTGCGTATCCCGGTGCGCTATAAAGGGATTAGACAGAAGGAAGCGGAGGCGCCGACTTTTCACCGCGCACTGCGTTTTGCGAGCTACTGGGATTTCCAAGCCCTTCGCCCCTCGGAAGCCTCGGCATCAACATCTGCTAACAGGTTTTATTCCCAGACGTTGAGCGGCGGGATGCACTCACCCTTCTGGACCATCAATGGGTATGTCTATCCGGATGCAGAACGTCTGGGTGTTCGCGCAGGGGAACGGGTGCGCATCGGGTACTGGAACCACAGCATGATGCCCCACCCCATGCACCTGCACGGGCATTTCTTCCGAGTGGTGAACCCGTCTGTGCCGCAGGACCGATGGATCCTCAAGGACACCGTCATCGTGGACCCCATGCAGCGCATTGATATCGAGTTCCTGGCTGACAACCCGGGCAACTGGTTTCACCACTGCCATAACCTCTACCACATGGAGGCCGGCATGGCGAATGTGGTCATGTATGAATCATAGTTCTTAGGCAGACTCTACCTTTGATACTAAAATTCGCAAGGAGGTATCCCATGGAAGATCAACAGGGAAAGACATATCAAGAAAAGATAGCGGCTCAACTAAAAGAGTTTGCCGCCAAGATTGATGAACTCAACATAAAAGCTGACCAAGCCAAAGCGGAAGCCAAGGTAAAGTATTCTAAGCAAATAGAAGAGCTGCGTGTTAAACAGGAATCGGCGCGTCAGAAACTGCAGAAGCTGAAAGAAGCAGGAGGTGGTGCGTTGGGTGATCTCAAGAGAGGACTCGATGCCGCCGTAGAAGACCTGAAAACTGCTTTACATGATGCCCTTTCGAGATTTAAGGAAAAGGACAAGGAGGAAGAATTCGCTTCACAGCACCCGTGAATGCTCGGTACCCTGAAGACAGTTACTTGGCCCCTGTTTACTCAGCCATAGTAAAGGGAATGAGCGATGTGCCGCGCCTTTGAGCCATTTCCTCGAGCAATGCTCGACCCTTCTCCGGGGGGGTGTAGCGCTGGTCTTCGGGCTTGAGTTCCAGGCGTAAGGCGTTGGTGGGGCAGGTGGTCACACACAGGCCGCAGCCGATACAGCGATCCAGGCTGATTTGGGCCACCTCGTCCTCGTTGATGGAGATCGCCCCCATCTGACACCGCTCCACACAGGTCTCACAGGCCGTGCACTCGTCCGGGTCCACGGCGGCGTAATAGTTCGACAAGACCATCTCGACCGGACGAGGGTATTTTTTGATCATGCGAAGGAGGGGGCAGCAATCCCCGCAGCAATTGCACATGCCGCCTGGATTTTTGACATTGGCCGGCTGCGCCACCAGCCCCGCCTCTTCGCAGCGATCCAGGATCTCAAGCGCTTCCTCAGTCGTGATCTCGCGGCCCATACCCAGCTCGATGTAGTATCGGGCGGCAGAACCGAAGCTGAAGCAGACCTCGAGGGGCTTGTCGCAGTGGTGACCTATCAAGTCCTGTTGAACGCGACAGATGCACTTCGCCACGGCGATCAGCTTTTGCCTCTTGACGATCTGGCGGGAGTCCTCGTGCGTGGCCACCGGGTGAAACACGTCCACGGATCGGTGGATCGGTATGGTACGCAGGATGGAGGGTCTGAGTGCCGCGATGTTTTTGTGGAATGCCTCCTGGAGGTAATCCTCAAACATCTGGGCAAATTCTCGGTCCATGGACTTGAGCTGGTATTCATAGATGCCCAGGACGAACGGTATGGCTCCGTACTTTACGGTGTCACCACGCCGCCACCGAAAGAGGAGGCTCTTATCCGCCATTTGATTGAGCAAGGCGGCCACGGCCTCGGGGTCGCGGCCGGTCCGCTGGGCCACTGACTGTGGGGTTTCGAGCGCCATACTCAGGTGGAGGGCCATCTCGGCCTCCTCCTCGGTGAAGAGGCGTTCGAGCATTTTGATCTCTATGCCGGATTCAGTGGCCGGAAAGCCGATCGAATACTGATCCAATTGTTCCTGCAAGGTATGATAGATTTCTTGTGCCATGGAACTCTCCTTATTGAATGTAACAGAGTAATACGGGAGCTCAGCTGCGCGGCGCGCTTGCCTATCCGTACCACCATTGACGTATATCCTGTTTATTTGCCCACGAGATTATATCTGCAAGCGTGCCGTGTCAGCTTCAGCGATTTGACAAGTACAAATAATGGTTTATTTGCTTTGTTTTTTTCTATGTTCAGAATGACCTTTTAGAAACCAACCACACATTAATCCTATTACGAGAATGATGAAATAAAGAAGCGAACGTGACATTTCGATTGACCATACAAGGAACTTGATTTCAACTACAGCGACATTCTGAATTACAAATACTAAAACGAGGCCTATACCTATTATTGTCAGTATCAATCTGTAGCTCATAGCGTTCCTTCTCTTTTTACAATTTCCCCTTTTGGACTTAACTCAATTATTGTTTGGATTTCTTAAAAACCGTAGCATACTACTTATAACGTGTCAATGTATGCCAAAAAATGTTAAATGAGGATTTTAGATCTTGTTTATTTTGAAAAATGGAATCCTAGGCTCTCTTAGTATTACTTCTCCCCCCTGTGCTCCCCTGAGACCTGAAATTTTTTCATGTATTTTTTATCGATATACTCCTTGAGGTAAAAGGCGCGTCTTCCGTCAAAGACCCAGCTTTTCTTAAAGAAGATACCCGTGCCATCCCCCAGGTTGAAGATCAACAGGTAAGGGCCTCCAGGGTGAAAGGGCCTCATACGGCCGCCTTCCAGCGCAGCCATCAGGTTGTGATAGAGGATGGGGTTCTGGCGAACGGCATAGACGCCGATCTTTGCGAGCGGGCGCGGTTGAAAGCTAATGCAGTCACCGCCTCCAAATATTTCGGGGTGTGTCACGCTTTGCAGATAGTCATTGACCAGCAGCCCTCCGTCATCACCGGTGGCAAATCCTGATTCTTGGAAGAGCCCCGCAGGCCTCACCCCTAAGGCCAAGAATACCAGGTCGAAAGGGAACTCACGGCCATCTTCGGTGAGGGCACTGCCGCGTTTAATGCGATTCACGGACGATCCTTCTACTATCGTGATCCCTCGGGAGACCAAGGATCGCATGGCTATCCGGCGGACCTTTTGAGGAACCGTGGGAAGAAATTTCGGGCCAGCCAGGAGTGTTATCTGAGCACGGGAGGCATGATCATGCACCAGCCTCCAGCAGTTGGCTGAGATCTCAAGTCCGGCCGGTCCGCCCCCGATCACCAGCACGCGCGGTTCACCCTTTTGCAGGAGCTCCAGGATGGTTTGCTGCGCCCTCTGGAGGTCTACGATCGGCTTGACGGTGAAGCATTTCTTATCCTCACCAGCCAATGCCCCGGTTGGGACGGAGCTTCCGATATTGAAGGAGACGACATCGTACCCGATCTTCACCCCCGTGCTGAGGAAGAGTTCACGCTTCTTGGGATCAACCCGTTTCACGGCCCCATCAACAAATGCTGCACCGCGGTCTTGCACCATCTTACTGACATGAAAACGGATATCTTCAGGCCGGTATATCCCCGAAAGCATCCCGGGCCCCATACCCGAGTAATAGTGGTAGGGCGAAGGGCCGATGAGCGTCACCCGGTGACCTCGCTTCACGAACTCACCGACCTTGAGCATTGTGATCATGTGGGCATGTCCGCCCCCTGCCAGCACCAGATGTTTTTTCATCCGTTACGCTCCGCTCATCATTCCCCTGCGATTATCTAGCTTTCTTCTCTGTATTGCCATATATAATGCTCGATATATGCCGCCACGCGATCCTTGGGCTGAAAGACCCCGAAGTGCCCCTCGCAGAGGATATCCGCCTCCAGGGCCATGAGCCTTTCCATGGACCTGCGCCAGGCCGCCAGATCGGAGCCGAACTCCTCGGAGAAGGGGCCGTGGATGTCTTGACCGAACAGGATTCTTGTGCCTCCCCGGTCCAGGTAGATCGAGATGGAGCCGGGGGTGTGTCCCGGGGTGTGGAGGAAGACCATCTCCTGATCGCCGAAGCGGAGGCGCTCTTCGGCCCCTGTTAGTTTCACGTCCACCGGCATGGGAGGAAAATGCAGGTTGTACCAGGAGGCCGCCGTCATCACCTCGTCCCCTTGCTCCACGGGCCCGGCATCGAGGTGGTGCATGATGATCTGGGCCCCAAAGGCATCGCGGAATTGCGGAGCCCCGCCGATGTGATCGATGTGGCAGTGGGTGAGGATCACCGCCTTGAGCTTGGCCGGATCGAGGCCAATGCCTTCGATGTTGCGGACGATCTCTGCGTAGCTGTCCCCTGCCCCGGTATCGATGAGGACCAACTCTCCTAGGTCCACAAGATATACGGCGCAGTCCCTGGGGTCGGTGATATCGGAACTCCCCACCAGGTAGATCGCATCAGTTACCTCTCGTGGTCCCATCTTAAAGGATAGTACCAGTTTTGCCATCCCTTGGCAATGAGGGCCGAGGCCATCAGGGGGCCGGTTGCGTTTGGATGACAAAGGTGTTATATGAGATTTTAATTCTGATTGGGAGGTGCAGCGATGTATTTTGATCGGGCAGGGGAAAAGAATACTAAGGACGCCCTCGGGATCGCCGCGGAGGAGGCCGAGAGACAAACTATCCACCATATGGTGGTGGCCTCCACCCGGGGTAATACCGGTCTTGAGGCGGCCAAGCTCCTGGAGGGGAAGGGGATCACGCTCGTCGTGGTGAGCCACAATACCGGTTTCTCTCACGAAGGGGAACAGGAATTCGACCGGATCAAAAAGGCCCAGATTGAAAAGCTGGGCGGCCAGGTCTACAGGGGGACTATGGTCTTGCGGAACCTGGGCACGGCCATCCGATCCCTGCAGTCCTACTCTCAGCAGGATCTGGTGGCCAACACCCTGCGGATGCTCGGACAGGGGATGAAGGTCTGTGTGGAGATCGTGGCCATGGCCGCCGATGCGGGTTTGATCCCCTGCGAGGACTGTATTGCCGTGGCCGGGACGGCCTGGGGGGCCGATACCGTCGCCGTCATCCGGGCCAACTCCTCCAACAACTTCTTCCAGATCAAGGTGCGGGAGGTCCTGGCCAAGCCGCGGGATTTCTGATCACCGATCAGCCGGAGGTGACCCTTTGGTCAGATGTCCTGCGTTCAATTAATTCTTTCCTCTCCCCTTCGAGGGGGCACATCGGATCTTCATGATTCTGAGGTGGCGGCTCAGTCAGGAGAATTATAGTATAGCTGCACGCCCTACCTTAGCCCTCTTATTATCAGATTTTTCTATTTGATTTATAGAGATCCTTGATCTACTATTAATCCCTATGAGATGGATGATCCGGCAACGCAATGCTTCCATGCAAAGGGTGCAGGATGACCTCTAAAAAGGCAATCAGGCTGACGACAACGGTAAAAGGGGCTGGCTGAGCCTCCAAGCTGGGTCCAGGGGACCTGGGCCAAGCACTCTGCGGGCTGCCGCTCATGAGCCACCCCAACCTCCTGGTGGGGATCGAGCAGACCGACGATGCCGGGGTCTACAAGCTCAGGGATGACCTGGCCCTGGTCCAGACCGTTGATTTCTTCACCCCCATCGTGGATGACCCCTATGCCTTCGGACAGATAGCGGCGGCCAATGCCCTCAGTGATGTCTATGCCATGGGGGGGACCCCTATCACCGCCATGAACCTGGTGGCCTTTCCCATACAGTCGATGGAGATGGAGGTCCTCCAGGTGATTCTCCGCGGTGGCCTGGACAAGATGAGAGAGGCAGAGGTGGTCCTGGTTGGCGGACATTCCATTGAGGATCAGGAGCTGAAGTACGGACTGGCGGTGACCGGCCTGATCCACCCCGATGCGGTCCTCACCAATACGGGCGCTGTGGCCGGCGATCGGATCATCTTCACCAAGCCCCTGGGGACGGGGATCATCAACACGGCCCAGAAGGGGGGGCAGGCCTCCCCCCAGGCCGTGCAGGGGGCGGTGGAGGTTATGGCGGCCCTCAATCGAAAGGCGGCGGAGGTGATAAGGGGATTTCAGGTCCATGCCTGCACGGATGTCACCGGCTTCGGACTGCTGGGCCATCTAAGCGAGATGCTGGGTGAAGGGGGGATCGGGATAAAGGTCCTTGTGGATGCCGTTCCGATCTTGGTTGGTGCAGAGGAGTACGCCGGCATGGGGCTTGTCCCGGCTGGCACCTACCGCAACAAGGAGTTCTATGGGCCCAAGGTACTGGGCGGCGAGGGGCTTTCCCCCCCTCTGCTCGATATCCTCTACGACGCCCAGACCTCCGGGGGACTGCTCATTGCAACACCTGAGGCGGATGCTGAAAGCCTCCTTCGTCGCTTGCAGGAGGTGGGCGTGAAGGCAGCCCGCATCATCGCCGAGGTGGTGGCCAAGCCTACAGGCCGCCTGGTCCTGACCTGATGTTCCCCCTACACGAACAGGGTATCACGTGATTCAACGGTGTACCAAAGAGAAGGCTTACAGCGATTGAACCTGCAGCACCATCAGACCAATAACTCCCCCTCCCTCATCACCACCTTCCCCCCTACGATCGTGGCGTAGGCCTTACCCCTTAATTTCCACCCCTTAAAGGGTGTGTTGCGTCCCTTGGAGGCGAAGGTGTGGGGATCGACCACCCACTTCTTGTCCATGTCGATGATGGTGATATCGGCGGGTTTACCCTCCGCCAGGGAGCCCCCCGGCAGGCCCAATATCCGGGCGGGGTTTGAGGACATCCGCTCTATCGCCTCGGTCAGCGTTATGATGCCGGGGTGCACCAAGGAGGTGAGGACCACCCCCAAGGTCGTCTCCAGGCCGACGACCCCCATGGGGGCCTCCTCCCACCCCCGGGCCTTCTCCTCAGGGGTATGAGGCGCATGATCTGAGGCGATGACATCAATAGTACCGTCCCGCAGCCCCTGCCTCAGGGCCGCCATATCCTCCTTGGTCCGCAGCGGCGGGTTGACCTTGGCATCGGGCCCGCATTTAATTGCATCCTTCTCCGTTAAGGTGAGGTGGTGGGGGGTGGCCTCACAGGTGACCGGTATCCATCGGGCCCTGGCCTTTCTGATCAGGTCGAGGGAGGCGGCCATGCTCACATGGCAGATGTGAACCCGCCAGTTATTTGTTTCAGCCAACTCGAGGTCCCTGGCCACATAGTGGGGTTCTCTCTTGTAGCGGGTGATATCCGCGGGCACGGGGATGAGGGGATTATCCCTCCGAAAGGCCTGGATGGTGGCCGGAGACTCTTCGCAGTGCGGGGTCAGGAGGAGTTCGTACTCCCGCGCCTTGGCAAAGGCCCGCGCCATCACCTTGTCATTGACCACCGGGTTCCCGTCATCAGTAGCGGCCACGACCCAGGGCCTGCGCGCGAGGGCCTTGAGGTTGGTGAGCTTCTCCCCGTGCCTTCCCTTGGAGATGCATACCTTGGTGTGAAGGTTCACATACCCATCCCGCTGGGCGAGTTTGATCCATTGGTAGAGGTTCACGAGGTTATCAAGAGGGGGGTCGGTGTTGGGCTCGCAGACGACGGTCGTATATCCACCCAGTGCGGCCGCCCTGGTCCCGGTGGCGATGGTTTCTTTCTGGGATTCGTTGAAGTCCCGGAGATGGCAGTGCATGTCGACGAGGCCCGGGACCACGACCTTGCCCTGGGCCTCCAGCAGGGGCACCCCTTCCTTTTCTATGCGGGGGGCGATGTGACTGATGCGCCCTGCTTCAATGAGGATGTCGAGTGAACCATCGAGGTCGAGGAGGGGGTCAATCACCCTCCCCCCTCTGATCAACAACGCCATCTTCCTCAATCTGCTTTTTACCTTCTCCTCTTTTCCCCCTTCGTGGGGAACCACTGTTCCAAGAGGATTACCACGGGGCTGGCCACGAATACAGAGGAATAGGTGCCGACAACGATCCCGATCAGGAGGGCAAAGGCGAAATTATGGATTACACCCCCTCCCAGGAGGAAGAGGATGCCGATGACGATGAGGGTGGTGATGGAAGTCAGGATAGTCCTGCTCAGGGTTTCGTTGACGCTGAGGTTGATCACCTTTTCGTAGGCCTCGGTTTTCATCCGGTGCGTGTTTTCCCTGATGCGGTCATAGACCACGATGGTATCGTTGAGGGAATACCCCACAATGGTCAACAGCGCCGCCAGGACAGGGAGGGAAATCTCCTTATCGGCGAGCGAGAGGATGCCGATGGTGATCATGACGTCGTGCGCCAAGGCAACCACCGCCCCGATGGCGAACCGAAACTTAAATCTCAAGCTGATGTAGATCAAGATGCCGATCAGGGAAGCGATGATGGCCTGCAGTCCCTTTGTGCGCAGGTCTTTTCCCACCTTGGGGCCGACCATCTCGGTACGCCTGATCTCAAAGGATTCTTCCCCGAACCGCTTGGTGAGTGCATCATTGATGTTAGTTGAGAGGCCTTCCAAATCAGAGGAGGTAGTTTGCATGCGGATGAGATATTCACCTACCCCTTCGCCCCCAAACCGCTGGATCGTCCCCGTTAATTCCGCATCTTTGAGACTCCCCCGTATCTCATCGAGACTTACTGATTGTGAGAATTTGACCTGAACCAGCGTACCGCCGGCAAAATCGATGCCGTAATTGGGGCCGCCGTGCACGATCAAAGAGATGATGCCGGCGATGATCAGACAGCCCGACAGGAGAAAGGCTGTCCTCCTTTTCCCCATGAAGTCGATCTTGGTCCCCGGTCTGATAATCTCCATCGTTGTTCAGTCCCTCATATGCTCAAGCGTTTGACCTTCACCGTGCTCAGGAAGAGGTCGAAGACGAACCTCGTCACCACCATGGCGGTGAAGAGGCTGGCCGCGATCCCGATGCTCAAGGTAACGGCGAACCCCTTAATGGGCCCGGTGCCGAACTGATACAGGACCACGGCGGCGATGAAGGTGGTGACATTGGCGTCCATGATGGTCAAGAAGGCCTTGGAATACCCTGCCTCCAGGGCCGCCCGGGGCGGCTTTCCCAGGCGTAGCTCCTCCCTGATTCGTTCGAAGATCAGCACGTTGGCATCAACCGCCATCCCTACGGTCAAGACCAGGCCGGCGATGCCGGGGAGGGTGAGGGTGGCCCTGAGGGCGGCCAAGACCCCCATGATGATGATCAGGTTCATGATCAGGGCCAGATCGGCCACCGTGCCTGCCAACTTGTAGTAGACGATCATAAAGAGGACCACGAGGATCCCCCCGATGATGATGGACATGATCCCCTTGTTGATGGAGTCCTGCCCCAGAGAAGGACCCACGGTCCGCTCCTCCAGGATTTGGACCGGGGCAGGGAGTGAGCCGGCGCGCAACACGATGGCCAGGTCTTTGGCCTCATCGAGGGTAAATCGCCCCTCGATCATCGCCTCTCCCCCGCTGATGCGCTGTTTGATGACCGGGGCTGAATAGACATTGTTGTCGAGGATGATGGAGAGCCTCTTGCCTACGTTGTCGGCGGTGATCCGGTCAAATTCCCTGGCCCCTGCGGGGTTCAGGCTGAGGGTGATATAGGGCCTGCTGTTATATTGATCGAACCTGACCCGGGCATCCTTCAGGGCGTCACCGGTCATGAGGGTCTTGTCTTGTATCAAATAGGGGATCTTGCGCACGGCACCGGTCTTGGGGTCCTCCACCCTTTGATAGAGAATCACATCTCCAAAGGGTATCTCCCCGGCCATAGCACGGCCTAGATCGTAGCCCTCATCCACCAGTTTAAACTCCAGGAGGGCCGTCTTGCCGATGAGGTCCTTGGCCCGCTGGGGGTCTTTGACCCCCGGCAGTTGGATCAAAACCCTGTTCTTCCCTTGCCGGGCGATCTCGGGCTCCGTCACGCCAAATTCATCGATCCTGTTGCGGATGGTCTCCAGGGCCTGATCGACGGAGGACTGCTCCAGATCCTCCCTGTACCGGGGATCCATTTTCAAGAGGACCTTGACCCTGTCCCCCTCTTGCTTGGAGTCGATTTCTTTTAAGAGCGGGTATTCTTCCTTGAGGTATGCGTCGAACTTCTCCCTTACCTCTGGGTTTAAGAGGACTACCTCTATCTTGTCCCCCTGGACCCGGTCGAGGTAGGTAGAGAGTATGCGTTCTTTCTTGAGGTCATTTTTCAGGTCGTTTTTGATCCTCTCGACAGAACTCTCCACCGCCTTTGCGGTCTCCACCTCGAGGATGAGGTGCATCCCCCCCTGCAGGTCAAGGCCGAGGTGGATCTTGTCCTGCGGGAGAAAGGTGGGCCACCACGGGGGGATCTCCCTCGCCAGGGTGGGGAAGAAGTAGATCAAGGCGCCGATGAAGACAAAAAGGATAAGCACAAGGCGCCATCTGAATTTGCTCTTCATGCCTGCCATGCCTGCAAACCTCTGGATCGGACTTTTTGCTCATCGTTTCATACACCATTGCGGGGGCAAATGCAAGGATGAAAAATCTCTGGCCCCTTGATTTTTCCCCCTATTTGTGCCATAGAGTCAGTTGTTCCTCAGAAGAATAGGAGGTAGATAATGAGATTAAAGGAAAAGGTGGCCTTGGTCACAGGAGGAGGCAGCGGCATCGGTGCAGCAGTAGCCAAGCGGTTCGCTGAGGAAGGGGCCCATATCGCCATCGCTGATGTCGTTCCCGAGGGGGCCAAGGAGGTAATGGCAGAGATCACCACGAAAGGGGGAAAGGCGATATTCTCCCAGGTGGATGTACGCAAGGGGGATGAGGTGAGCGGTATGATCGACCAGGTGATCCAGGAGTTCGGACGCCTGGACATCCTTATCAACAACGCCGGCGTTACGCGGGACAATTTGTGCGCCAGGATGTCGGAGGAGGAGTGGGACTTCGTGTTGGATGTCAACTTGAAGGGTACGTTTCTCTGTTCTCAGGCCGCCTATCGCCCCATGAGAAAGCAGAAGTATGGTAAGATCATCAGCACCGCGTCGGTGGTGGTGAGGGGAAATATGGGGCAGGTCAATTACTCCTCCAGCAAGGCGGGGATTATCGGCCTGACCCGCACCCTGGCCCTGGAGTATGCGCGCTCGAACATTACGGTGAACTGCATCGCCCCGGGGTTCATCGCTACCCTCATGACCGACGCCATACCCGAAAAGATCAAGGAAGTCGCCCTGCAGAAGATCCCCCTCAGCAGGATGGGGCTGCCGGAGGAGGTGGCCAATCTGCACCTCTTTCTGGCCAGCGATGAGGCGGACTACATCACCGGGCAGGTGATATTCCTCGATGGGGGGGCGAGCATCGGAATCTGAGATCTGCCTTCAGGAGGAGCGATGGAGCGAGACAAGGTAATCGAGGCCATCAAGCAACGGGCCACGGAGGGCCGCATACCCTGCGCCGTATGTTTTCAGATTGCCGAAGAATACGCAATCCCCAAACGAGAGCTAGGAGAGCTGCTCAACGAGCTGGGGGTCAAGGTGGTCCAGTGTCAGATGGGGCTGTTTAAGTAGGAGTCCTCTTGTCATCTTCCTCCTCAGGTGACCGTGGGGGGGGTTCGGCAAGGGCCTCTTCTTGCTCCCACTCCTCCAAGGTTCTCTTTGTCCTCCTGCGCTTGAGCCAGTAGCTGAGCAGGAAGAGGAGGCTTGCCAAAAACCACAGGGAGAAGAAGCTGGTGACGATGGGGATCCAGCTGTATCTCCTTTTCAATTCCGCCTTCCATCGTCTTTCCATATTCCTCAGTCCTAGCCCGGTTGCTACCCTCAGGGCTGTCTCCACATCGAGGCCTTGGGCGAGCCCCGTGATGAGACGGGGGAGGGCCTCGGACCCATGTTCGTTTTTAATAAAACTCACAAAGCTGAAGCTCTGTGCATAGGCGAGTTGGGCCTGGTGCTGATCAAGAGGAAAACCGTCTGTCAATTCCTCCAGGGGGATAAGCGCATTGCTCAAGACCCCCCTGCCCAGGACATAGGTCCACGAGAGGTTCCACCCCCTGCTCTGGAGCATGGCGACCCCTTCATCGAGCCACTGGGGCGCCTCGTGTTCCTGCAAGGCCCTTCCCAAGGCGAGGTGGGCGTATTCGTGCTGGAGGACCTTTTCGATCTCAGTCCTGCCCCCCCTCATTCCCCGGGGTGACCTGAGGATGATGAGGTTGAGCGCGGGATAGGCCGTCCCCACCGCCCACTGAGGGGGGTGTCCCGTGGGCTGCACCTCCTGAAAGGCCTCCCATGTGGGGGCGAGATAGATCAAGGTAGGAGCGGGGGGGACATGGCCGATTGCCCGCTGGATTGCCTCTCTGGTCTCCTCGGCGCGTTGCAGAAGGAAGGCGGCCATCTTGTGCTCCGGCTTCTGATACCTCATGGTGAAGTGTGGAGAGCGAAACTCGAGCCACGATGCGGCAGAGAGCAGCGCGGGGAACGAGACAATGATAAGGAAGAGGAAAAAGCAGACGAATCGCTTCATGCGGGGGGGAGGGCGATGCCCAGCGCCCTTTCCGCCTCCGCCCTGGAGATGCCGGAGATCCGCAGCCGTTTTTCCCGGGAACGCTGGCCGGTGATGATCTCTATCTGGGAGGGGGGAAGCCCCAGTTGCTCGGCAAGGAGCTTCTTTAAGGCCTTGTTGGCCCTTCCTTCCAGGGGAGGGGCGGTCACCTTTACCTTGAGGGCATCCCCATGCAGCCCCTCGATTCCATCCCGGGAGGCCCGGGGCTGGAGATGAATCGTGAGGGTTATTGCTGCCTCTTTCATCTTATCCGAATCGGGAGGCAAGCTGGACCAGTGTCTGGACCAAGAAGATTTTCAAGAAGTAGATGCCAAGGATCACGATGAGGGGGGAAAAATCGATCCCTATTCCCCCGATGGGGAGTAGCCTGCGCACCCGCCACAGGACCGGCTCTGTGGCCCGGTAGAGGAGCCGGACGATGGGATTATAGGGATCGGGGCTTACCCACGAGATAAGGGCCCTGATGATGATAATCCACAGGTAGATGGTAAGGACGATGTTGATCACCGTGGCCAAAGCGAGGATGAGATTGCCGAAGACAAACATAAGACCTCCTTATACTATCACAGCATGATATAACTCAACTGTCTCCCCGGTTTTTTGTCCCGCCGGTAGGAGAAGAAGAGGTCCTTTCTGCAGGCGGTGCACAGGGGAATGGTTTCGATATTCTCTGGGGGGATCCCCACCTGGGATAATTCTAACTGAGCGGCGCCCCTTAAGTCAAGGTAGGTCCTTCCCTCCCGTTCCTGCATAAACTGATGCGCGCCCTCGTGGGAGTCCTGAAAGAGGCTCTTCACATCCGTTCCCACCTCGTAGCAGCACGGGCCGATCCCCGGGCCGATCCCCGCCAGGATGTCCTTGGGTGAGCTTTCAAAGGCCTCTATCATCGTGCGTGCGGTCCTCTCTATAACCCCGCGCCATATCCCTTGCCAGCCGGCATGGACGGCGGCGATTACCTTTTTCGATCTATCGATCATCAAGATGGGGAGACAGTCGGCCGTCCAGATCCCCAGGGCCACCCTTTTTTTGTCCGTGATGACGGCGTCATAGGGGAGGGGATAGGTGAGGGCCCTGGTATGTTGCTCGTATATCAGCACCTCGGCCCCGTGGATCTGCCGCAGGGTGAGGAGCCGCCCCTGGGGGATACCGAGGGCCGCACGCAACGTCTTTTCTCCCTTTCTGGTCTTGGTGACGAAGGCGTGCTTGGTCCTGCGAAACAGGGGGAGTTGAAGATAGGTAACCCCGTTTTGTTCCTTTTCCTTTATTTCCTTATGCTCTTGTGCCACGCAACACCTCCAGAATGTTTTCTATGTCCGCCGGAAGGGGGGCGGTAAACTCCACGGTCTTCCCCGTGGCCGGGTGGCGAAAGGCGATGAGAAAAGCATGCAGGGCCTGCCTCCCCAGGGCCTCGATGCGCGCCCTCAGGCGGGGGTCCTCTATCTGGGCGAGCCTCCTCTTCTTTGCGTAGAGGGGGTCCCCTACGAGGGGATGGTTGATGGAGCTCATGTGGACCCGGATCTGATGGGTCCTGCCCGTCTTGGGTGCTACCTGCACGAAGGTGATCCCCTCAAAGCGTTCCTGCACCAGCCATTGGGTCAGGGCCTCCTTGGGTTGCCGGGTGCGCACGGAAAACCGCTTGCGGTCCGTTGGGTGCCTCCCCATCGGGGCGGTGATGGCACCCTCCGCACCCTCCACCTTCCCGTAGACCAGGGCCAGGTAGATCTTTTTTACCTCCCGTTCCTTAAACTGGTTTACCAGGGCCTCGTGGGCCCGGTCGTTCTTGGCCACCACCATGACCCCTGAGGTCCCCTTGTCCAGGCGGTGGACGATTCCCGGGCGCAAGACCCCCCCCACCCCCTGGAGGTCCTGCACGTGAAAGAGCAGGGCGTTGACCACGGTCCCCGATCGCACCCTGCCTGCCGGGTGGACCACCATGCCGGCGGGCTTATTCACGACAACGATATCTTTGTCTTCATAGAGGAGGGGAATGGGTATTTCTTCGGGGAGGACCTCCGAGGCCGTGGGTGCCGGGATCCGCTCCGTGATCAGGTCCCCTTCCTTGACCTTCGTGCCCCCTTTAGCCGGTGCCGCATTGAGCAGGACATACCCCTCCCGGATGTATCGCTGGATTTGAGAGCGGGATTGCTCCGGGAGGTGCTCAGCCAGGAAGAGATCGAGCCTCTTGCCGTGGTCTGCCCTCTCCACAGTAAAGGTGAGCTCTCCCGTGGATTGTACCATCGTTAATCGCTGATCTTCCGGAGGGCCTGGGCCATGGCGTGGGTGATCAAAGGGAACTCATCTGCCTGGATGGTCCTGAGATCCAGGCAGAGCCGGTCATCGGTTATCCTGGCGATAATGGGCGGGGCCTGATTCCTCAACGCCGCCTCCAGGGCCTCGACAGATGCTTTTTGGGGCTTGACGGCCACTGCCCAGGTGGGCAGGTCTTGCAGGGGGAGGGCCCCCCCGCCAACCTGGGAGGTCGCCTGGATGATCTCGATAACGGCCCCTTCGGTTTCTTGTTCCAGGAGGTGCTGGAGGCGCCTCGCCCGCTTCCGCAGCTCCGCCAGGGGGATGGTCAACATGCGGAGGGTGGGGATCTCTTTGATTGCCTCCCCCTCGCTCAGATACGCGATGAGGGTTGCCTCCAGGGCCGCCAAGGTGAGCTTGTCTATCCTGAGGGCCCTGTTCAAGGGGTTGGCTTTTATCGTGTCTATCAGGTCCTTTTTGCCCAGGATGATCCCTGCCTGGGGTCCTCCGAGGAGCTTGTCACCGGAGAAGGTCACCACGCCAGCCCCTGTCTTGATGGCCTCTTGGGCCGTCGGCTCCTTTTCCATCCCATACGCGGAGAGGTCGATGAAACAGCCGCTCCCCAAATCGTTCATCACGGGGAGATTATGTTTTGCTCCGAGTCGGACCAGTTCCTCAAGGCTGATCTCAGAGGTAAAACCGACCACCCGGTAGTTGCTGGTGTGCACCTTGAGCAAGAGACCGGTATTTTCCGAGATGGCCTCTTCGTAGTCCCGCAGGTGGACCCTATTGGTGGTCCCCACCTCCCTGAGGGTGCCGCCGCTTTTGGCCATGACATCGGGTATCCTGAAGGCCCCCCCGATCTCCACCAGCTCCCCTCTGGAGACGATCACTTCCCTCCCTGCTGCGAGGGTGTTGAGGGCCAGGAGCACGGCACCGGCGTTGTTGTTGACCACCAATCCCCCTTCGGCCTTGCTCAGGTGCAGGAGGATCTCCTCCACATGGACATACCGAGATCCCCGCGCGCCTTTGATAAGATCATACTCCAGGTTGGAATATCCCCTTGAGACCTCTTCTACCCCTCTCAAGGCCCGCTCACTCAGGGGGGAGCGTCCCAGATTGGTGTGGATCACCACGCCGGTGGCGTTGATGGCCCGCCTCAGGTTGGGGTTGACCTGCTTGGCGATCTCCTCCTCGAACAGCGGGAGGAGGTTCGAGAGAGAAAAGGCTTCCTCTTGGATATTCTCCTCGGCCTTTTCGGTACTCAGGATCGCCTGGCGGAGCCTTTCCAGTCCATTGCGGATCCCCTCCCTGACCACCTCGTTGGGATGAATCTTAAGGAGCTCTTTGACCTCTTGAGTTGCGAGGAGCTCATCCACCTTGGGGATTTTCCTGAGCAATTGGCTGCGTTCCTTTTGGGACATGGCTTTCTCCTAAGATGCCCGCATGATATTGGGGCGGCGGGGAAAGAGGATGGTGCGCAGGATCTTCAAAAAGTTCATCCTGAAGAAGCGGGTGGGCCACTCCAACTCCCGCTTGTCACAGACAACGGCCTTTTCCATCTCCCTCACGTGGATCCCCAGCCTTCTCAAGGCCTGCTCCCGCTTCTTACCCTCCATGGTATCCACGATGGCGTCGATCCTCTGCATCATCTCCACCGCACCCCTGATCCGCTCATCAATGGCGGCGGCCAGCGCCGGGGGGATCACCCCCAGCTCACCCTTGAGGGCGTTGAGCCTTCTGCCCCCTTCATAGGTGCTGTAGACGATATCATCCCGGGTCATCCACTGGGTCTCGTAATTGAGGAAATACTTCCAGCTCGGCCCTTCCAGGGCTTGGCGGTGCTCCTCGAGGGTGCGGAACAGGAGGCGGTAGCCGAATCGCTCCGGCTCCTCAAAGACCATGCTCCCGGGATCCAGGAAGGGGGCCAGGGGGGAGATAAAGGGGAAGAGGGTCTTCGCCCCGCCGTAGTGCTCCAGGAGGTGGCGGCAGTACTCCGCCGTCTCCAGAACGGAATCTGAGTCCTGTTTGGGCAGGCCGGTCATGAAAAAGAGATCGATCCGCTTGGCCCCCACCCGCACCGCCTCACCGAGAAACGATTCCAATTCCTTATTTGAGTACGGTCTCCCAAAGGCCTTGCGCACCGCTTCGTCGTGGGATTCAGGGGAGATCTGGATGTTGAAATTGGGGGTGGTTCGGGCGATCTCCTCCACCATATCCCCTGATGGGGGGCGGAAGAACTCGTAGACCACGTGGTTTTTTATCTTGCTCTTGCGCAGCTCTCGCAGGAGGGTCTCGGCATATGCACCCCCCGGCTGCAGGATATCGCCGATGATAAAGATGGGGGCGTTGAGGTGGCGCTGGACAGTAATGATATCCCGCGCCAAGAGCACGGGGTCGCGGTAGGCAGGGCGGGTCCTCCCCTCCATACCCTTCAATGCCCGCTCGGAGGCGCCGCAGGTCTTGCACCGATGGGTGCAGCCGCGGCAGGTAAAGACGGCCGTGAGGGGGTAGGAAAACCAATTGGTGAAGGGGATGTAGCCGCTCAGATCACGGTAACGGGCCACCTGGCGCATGATGTGGCCGTAATCGATGGCCACGGCATTGAGGTCCGCCGGCAGATGGGTTAAGGGATTGACCGTGACCTCACCGCCATCCCGCCACGTGAGGTTGGGGATCTCTGATAGGTCTCCCCCTGCCTTGATGGCTTTTATAAGCTGGCAGAGGGGCTCCTCCGTAGAGTCCCCCCTGACTACATAATCCACTTGCGGGTATTTTCGGATGATCTCCTCATGGAAGTACGTGGCGGAGAATCCGCCGAAGATGACGGGGGTGTCGGGATGGTATTGTTTGATGATCGAGGCCAGGGCCAGGCTCCCGTGGCAGTGGGGCATCCAGTGCAGATCGATCCCGAAGGCCCGGGGGTGCAGGGAGGCGATGAAGCGCTCTACGTCGAAACGCTCATTTTTGAGCATCTTGAGCGCAATATTGACGATTCTCACCCGGAAGCCTTTTCTCTCCAGGTATTCCGAGATGCTGGCAAAGCCCACGGGGTACATCTCGAAGATAGGGGTGGAGGGGATCACATCGCTGATCGGACCCAACGTGATGGGGCGTTTCCTAAAATCGTATATGGCGGGTGGATGGAGGAGGACTAAATCGATAGGGGCCATAGCCGACCTTTCTTTAACAATACAATGCAAAAGGGTTCAATAGCATAGATTTTCAACTGGGTCAAATCCAGGATTTATTCCTTATGCGATGTCGGTGATGTGAGATGCGCTTGATAATCGCGGTTTTTCACCACCCTGCTGAGTGCTTTTTTCTGCGCGCTGTGAAGGCCTTGCTGCACAGTGTGTTACCGGTGACAGAAATCCGGCAATTCTCTCCTATCCTCAATGAGGTCTCTGAGGGCAGAATCCTGCCGTTCCGCCAATATCCTTTGCGCCGTCTGGGATATAATGTCCACATTGATTTCTTGCGTGCCCATAATGCTAATGCTGATCTGCGTATGCACCGCAACAGCGAGAGACCTAGTCAAGGTATTACACAACCCATAGGTCGCGAGATAGTTAAATAACGTATGCTGAGGATACGCGGCAAGACCAGTGAGATAGGCCCGCTCGTATTTATAGCGCGCGGAAAAAGACGTTTCTTTGTCAGCCATCATCCTCGCCCCCATGGCGAACATCGTTGGTAGCAATGATTGAAACGCCTTTTCCAAAAAATATTCTCTGGAGGTCTCCTTATCATAAAACCGGCGCTCGATAAATACTTCCTGACAAACTGCCGGTAGGTCAAGGTAGAGATAGTGTGTCGCGTCATTGATATCGAAATCTTTCTGAGTTCGAGGTTCCAACTTCCATAATAGGGCGAAACACCAGCGAAGCAAGGAATCGAGAGTTGCCGTGTGGATATAGACCGTGCCATTTTTTTCTGAGACGAAGACCGACGTCCAGGGGCCCTCTTGATAGACGGAAAAGGGGGTAATCTCTTCTTCGCCTAGGATTGCGTACCGAAAGGCTACGGTCTCGGGTATGTGCGCCTCATACTGACCGCTATTAATAATCGGGGCCAGGAGATAGGAATTTCCTTCATCCGTTTTGCTGACATCATAGAAAAAATTCCAGGAGGAGAAATATGCCTGCACTTGTTCTTTATTGTGGTAATCAAAGAGATCAGCCGAAAAGGAGCGGAGTTGCTCTGCGAATTGGTCTCTCGTGAATGCCGCCTTGAGTCTCATCATTGATGTTTTTGATGCTCTCACTTCGTAATCAGCGTAGCAATACCGCCTGAACCTATTCATGATCTTTTCAAATTCTGTCGTGTACGTTATATACCATGTGACGCCGTATAACGTCAGGATGGCAAGACACAGGTGAAAATATCGTGAGAAAAAAATCTTTTTGAACATACCAGAGCCTTTGAGGTCGTTATAGCCTCGTGTCCCCTTGCATAAGTCGAAGTCTGTTCTCGACGAATGCTCTCTGTTCCGTTTGTGGAAATTTTTTCATGTACTGATGGTACACCGCACGGGCTAGGTCGTACTGTTGTAATTCTTGTTCATAGAGCTTGGCGAGGTCAAGATAGGCCGCTTCCATGGAGGGATCAGGCGGATAGTCGCTGTTAATCAACGCATTGAGCGTCGCGCAAGCCAACGACGTATTGCCCGATCTGGCCAACAGCCTGCTTACCCTCAGCTGATACTGTGGCTCCATGATGGTGAGATATTTTTTCCAATATTCAACAAAAACCTCTGCGACTTTCTCGCGATCGGTATCAAGCATGAGCTTGATGGCCTGCTGATAGTGCTCCTTTCCCTCATTGGAGCCCCCCATTCCGCTCTTTGCCTGCGCCATTTTGAGGTGCAGTTGCGAGTTATTCGCGTCGGTTTGCAGCAGCAGCTCAGCGGCCATCATCCCTTCGGCGTATCCCTCGCGCTTGCCGAGGCGGGTACTGACCGTATGTTCCAGCTTTTCTCTTTGCGCCTGCCCCTCGTACTTGAGATATTTACTCGTCGCGAGTCCGCTTAAGAACCCTCCCACGTGCGCCCAGAATGCCACGTTTTGGTGAATACCCTTTATGGCGGCGATTCCTCCCAGAAAGTCTTGGAGGAACCAGAAGCCCAGAACGATGACGGCGGGTATCTTAATAGGAAGGACGAAGAAGAGCAAGAGCCTGATCTTGGAATAATAACAGCGGTAAAGATAAACCCCCATGATGCCGGAGATAGCGCCGGAGGCACCGAGCATAGGGATCATCAGCTTGTCTCGCATAAACAGGCCGGTCATCGTGCTGTGGATGAGCCCTGCGGCAATCCCCGTAAGAAAGTAGAGGAAGAGATACTGTTTCCAGCCGACCTTATCTTCCACGTATATCCCGAAGATCCACAGATACACGGAGTTGCCGAACAAATGCCAAAAGCTACCGTGGAAGAACATACTGGTGATAAGTTGCCAGGGATATGCCTCTCCGGGCTGGAGATAGAAATAGCGCCAAATCAGGAATTCGGTTTTATAGTATATTCCCTGGGTGAAGGCATAGACCAACCAGTTTATGAGTAAAAGCCCGATGGTGGCATAGGGGACTTTTTTAAGCTTGAGGTTGGTGCCGACAGGGATGAACATGCCGTATTTTTCCCTCGAGGTGACGTTTTGTGTACCCTATCATCTTTATCCGTTCCGGTCAATCACGCAGATCATTAACAGGCTTAAGGCAAAAGGGAGGTTGGAATAACAATAAAGACGTGGGCTCAGGCCTTGACGGGGGGAATATAGAATGTCCCCATCGTTCCCGCAATCAAATGTTATAGGCCTTTTCGAGCAGCAAAGTTAAAGGCGGAAAAATAGTTCTGAAAATTAAGGTCTGAAGATTGATAGACATTTTCAAAAGCAAAATAATCGGCAAGCATTTCTCGAAGCCTTAAAAGCTCTTTGAGCCGTTTCTTATTTTTTTTATCGGCAACGGTCAAATCCAAGAGTTCCAAGGATCTTTCAAAGGCCATTTGGCTGTATTGAGCATTTCCCTTTTCTTTCCACTTTATAGCCCTTTCCACTTCGCTTCCAACATTCGCCATTTGTTCACAGAGAGATAGCGAATTCCATCTCCCAGCAGCTAAATTTTTGTGTTGGATATTCATTTTTGTAATTGGATATCCTTAAATCAGCATATCATAAAAAGGGCAAATATCAAAAACTTCTGCCAGAACCTTTACTAGCCGATTAATAATGGAAAGTGTAAGTTTTCAACAACGTCCCTCTCGTTCAGTTTTCAACAACGTCCCTCTCGTTCCCCCTTTTTCTGGGGGAAGATCATTCCGTCCCCTCGTTTTTTCCCTTCAGTCAAGGCCTGACCCCAATTCTTTTTCACGGGAAACTATAAATATCCGTTTTATAGGGTGGTTTAATGTCATCTTTTGTACCAAATATCCCATCTTCTCCTAAAGTACATATAAAATAAGTCGATCCAAAACTTTGATACTTAATCTTTTGTTTATATACACCCTCTTCAGTGTAAACAAGCAATTCATTTTCACCTTCGTTTAGCAGTGTAAATGCTTCTGGCAATTTATTTGGGAAAATACCCTTTTGATAGTAATGTTTCTCTAAGGCAATTTGCGCCTCATATAACCATGCTTTTATTGTTTCTTTTGGACGGAAATGAGTTTCATCATTTATATATTTAACATTAGTAACAATATGCCATAAAAGTTCCGCAATGATTTCATTGCGCTCCTTAAGGCTTTTTTCGGAAGATAGGGGTTTTTCTAAAAGTTTTTTCTTCAATAAAGGGATAATGACCTTTTTCTCTCTTGTTGATATATGCTGGTATATATCTTCATTGGTCATTTCTCCTATCATAAAATCAAGTAAATCTACCAATGCTTCAGTCATTTTTCTACTCTTATCGTCGTTCAGTTCAATTACCGTATTAAAAAAATTCCTCATATCTTCATCTGTTTTCTTCTCTTTTATCAATATAACTTCAAGCTTTTGTCTTATTTTTCGAAAGTCGCTATACTTATCAACTAACTTCCTTCGAGCTACTACATCATTCTTAGCCAATACGCTACTAGTCAAGGCAATTGATACTATGATTATGGTTATTAACAATAAATATCTTTTAATAGACATTTTTTAATGATCCCACATTCAAGGTCGAAGTGCAACAAAAACAGAAGCAACCTCAAGTGGTGTTTTGTAGCCCAGGCATTTTCTGGGTCTGTTATTAATAAGTGATTCGACCTTTGCCACCTGTTCGTCCGTTATCTTACTAAAGTTCGTGCCTTTTGGGAAGTACCGTCTGACCAAACCATTAACACTTTCGTTGGTTCCCCTCTGCCACGAAGCATAAGGACGGGCAAAATAACACTGCATGCCAATGGCATCTGTGATCGCCTCGCGCTGTGCATTCTCGGTCCCATTGTCCAGCGTCAGTGTGCGTCTGGCTTTTCCAGGGAACTCCTGAAGTCTTCTTATCACGGTATCCGCGGTCAGTTCTGCCGACTTCCTCTCAAGCCTTGTGAGAAGCAGAAGTCTGCTTTTGCGCTCCACCAGTGAGTTCAGCGCCGCAAGGCTCTTCCTCGATACCAGCGAGTCATCCTCCCAATGACCAAACCGACTACGGTTCTCTACCGAGATAGGCCTCTCCTCTATCGGGATACGGTTGGGAATCTTGGTTTTGCGCTCCCTTCTGCCTATCCCCTTGGTTTTGCGTTTGCGGTGCCCCCGCACAAGGTATCCTATCAGTTCACCCCTTCCTTTGGCTAAAGAGCCACCTCCGGCTGTCTTAGGATGGTAGATGTACTGGTAGATGGCCTCATGGCTTATGCCGAGCCCTGAATGTTCCAGTCCTATCCTCCCCGCTATAAGTTCGGGGGACAAACCCTGCTCAAGCTTGCTCCGAACATAGGTGACAATCTGCTCATTCTTGAGCCTCGGCCGGCTGCCCGCCTCTTGTTTCCTCATAACTGCTCGCTCGTGAAGCCCTGTGCGACAGGTACACTTTGTATGCAGGCGTAGCGTTCCTCCTCAACTCCCTCGACAAGGTACTCTTTGAGCGCCCTAACGCAACTGCTATATCTGTCACTGTGTGCCCCAACGACTTCATCTCCGCTATTCTGTCCCTCTCTTCAAGACTGATGTGCCTGTATCTTTTCTCCATATCCACCTAGGGTACCAGCCATAAGGCCATTTCTCCAAGTGTTGCACTTCCTCCTTGAACTGGGGGATCCTTTCTACTTATTTATTATTACTTTTAGAGTTCCTGCAAAGCCCGAACCGCCTGTATCTTTATCATTCTTCCAACATTCTAAAATCTTATCATATTGGTCCTCAACTGCAATGCAACCTTTCGAGCCTTTTTTCCCCATTGGATGAATGAAAAAACTATCTGAGCGCCCCTTAAGTTGCTTTTTCTTATTTGTTGGCCGCAAATAAGGGCTGACCTCTTTCTTTTCCCCACGTAGAAAATAAATCCTTTCTTCCTCTCCCCTGGGGGAGAGGATACAGGTGAGGGGGAAACCTATGTTATATCCACCCTCACCCCAACCCTCTCCCGCCAGCGGGAGAGGGGGATATTATGTGTAATTATTGTACCAGCAAAGGCCATTGTATAAAGGGGCTATTCTCCCCTCTCTTTTCGATCAAAAAATGGTTGACAGATGCCGAGAAGGTGCTATGTTTATGACTTACAGTCATTATCTGACTATTAGTCATTTTGGTTATGGGAATAGAAGAGCGAAAAGAGCGGGAGAAGCAGGCCAGGCGGGAGGCCATCATGGCGAGTGCCCGGGAGTTCTTCTTCGCCAAAGGGTTCAATCCCACCACCATGGACGAGATTGCCCAGCGGGCGGAGTTGAGCAAGGGGGCCCTCTACCTCTATTTCGCCAGCAAGGAGGAGCTCTATGTCAGTGTGATGAGCGAGGGGCTCGCGATCCTCTTCGATCGAATAGAGGAGGCCTTCAAGCTGGACCTCCCCCCTGATCAGATGATCAGGAAATTCGGGGAGGTACGCTATCGCTATTATCTCGATTATCGGGAGTACTATCGGATATTCTTTTTTCTGGAACATAAGGATGTGGCACAACAGCTCCCCCGTGAACTGATTCAGGACAATCTGGAAAAGGGCATACGCAATTTTCAACGCTTCATAGAGGTCATCCAACAAGGGATCGATCAAGGGATCTTCGCCCCAGTAGACCCCCGGAAGGCAGCAGTGGCCTTCTTGGGCTCCATCAACGGTGTCCTCATTCTCTTTGAGGAGGAGTTGAGCAAGGAGGTTACCGGCATGGATGTGGAGCAATTGATCTTCTACACCATCGACCTTTTTATAGAAGCCCTGAAGAAAAGATAGGGAGGATAATGCAATGAAGATAAGAACGTATTGCTTAGCTATCAGCTTCATCTTTATATTGCTCTCCCCCTCCTTCGGAGAGGAAGCAACAACCCCTTTTGCTGTGGACCAGCAGGGGTCCACACCCCTTACCTTGCAGGAGAGCATTGAGATTGCCTTGAAGAAGAGCCCTACCCTCCAGGCGGCGCAGGGGGCGATCAAGGAGGCCAAATACCGGCGCCTGGCTGCGGTCAGTGACTTCCTCCCCCGGGTGAGCACGCAGTACAGCTATACCAGGTTGGATGAGGAGCCGTATTTCGGCCTCCCCCCCGCGATCCCCATGACTCAGGTAGGGAAGAGGGACATCTATAACTTGACGAGCACCGTTACCCAACCCGTCTTCACCGGCGGTGCCCTCATCAATAGCTTTTTATTGGCCAAACTGGGGGTGGATACGGCCAGGATGGAATTTGAGCGGACCCAGCTCGACCTGATCCTTTCCGTGAAGGAGTCCTACTACGGGGTGTTGACTGCCGAAAAGGGTGTGGAGGTGGCAGAGCAGACGGTCGAGCAACTGAAGGCCAACCTCACGGTGGCCCAGGCCTTTTTCGATGTCGGCATGACCGCCAAGAATGACCTCCTCCAGGTAGAGGTCTCAATGGCCCAAGCGAGGCAATACCTGATCACGGCCCAGAACGGCCTGGAGATCGCCCGCGCCGTATTCAACACACTGCTACGGCGTGGGCTCCGTGAAGAGGTGCATCTGCTGAAGATCCTTTACTATCGGCCGCTGGAGATAGATTTAGAGTCAAGCTTTGAAGAGGCGTTCCGGGAAAGACCGGAGCTCAAGGCGGGCGAGCTGGGGGTAAAGTCGGCCAAGAAGGGGGTGTGGCTGGCCGCCAGCGGTCTCTTCCCCCAGGTGAGCGTTATGTTCAACTACGAGCGTGAGGGGGATACCCCCTCGGTCAATGGCTCACGCTTTGAACGGGATGCCGACAGCTGGTATGTGACGGCCGTGGCCCAGTGGAATGTCTGGGACTGGGGGAAGACGTGGTGGGGAGTCGGGGAAAACAAGGCCAAGGTATTCCAGGCGGAGTGTGCCCTGGCGGAGATCAAGGATGGGGTGCGGCTGGAGGTCCAGGAGGCATCCCTCCGCGTAACGGAGGCAAGCAAGAACATCCAGGTGGCCGAAACGGCGGTGAGCCAGGCAGAGGAAAACTTCCGCATCAATGAGGAGCGCTATAAGGGGCAGGTTGCCACCTCCACCGATGTGCTGGATGCCCTGACACTCCTGACGCAAGCCAGGATCAACTATTATAGAGCTCTCAGCGATTACAACATCGCCAGGGCCCGCCTGCAAAGGGCCGTCGGCGGAAGATGAGGAAGGGGAATTGAATGAGGTACACATGCGTGCCGTGCGTGCACGCAGGAGGTCTTGATACCACCTGCGCTCGGCGCGCAGGCCATTACCAGGAGGCTTCATGGATATAAAGGTGAGAATGAGATATGCCGTATTGATACTGGTCGCCTTGCTCCTCGTGCTCATTGTCGTGGCGTACGGTAAGTATGGTGCACGCAAAGGGCAAAAGGTAGCGAAGACCTCGACGGTGCGGGTGGAGGTGCTGGAGGTCAAGAAGGAACGCATCCCCGACGCCCTGACCTTTGCGGGAGACCTGCAGCCGAAACAGAGGGCCACCATTACCGCCAAGGTATCGGGACTCATCGAAAAAATGCTGGTCCAGGAGGGGGATTACGTCGAGGAGGGGGCAATCCTGGCACAGATTGAACGGGACGATTATCGCCTCGCCGTCCAGGCGGCTGAGGCGACCATGGCCGAGGCGGCAGCGAGTCTGGAACTGGCCAAAAAGGACCACGAACGCTTCTCCCAGCTTATCGCAAAGGGAGTCGTCGCCCAGCAACGATATGATCAGGTCAAGGCGAGCTATAGATTGGCCCAGGCCCGCTATCAATCGGCCCAGGCGGCCCTGGAACACGCCCGGAACCAGTTGGCCGATACCCTCATCAAGGCCCCCTTCGCGGGCTTTGTCACCGCCCGGCTCAAGGATGAGGGCGAACGGATACGCGGCGGGATGCCCGGCATCGAGGCCTCCTTGCTGCAGATGGAGGATATCTCCCTCGTCAGGGCAACCGGTTTTCTGCCCGAGCGGGAGATCAATGAGGTACAGGTAGGGATGGACGCCGACGTCAAGGTGGATGCCCTGCCTGAGAAGACCTTTAGCGGGAAGGTCATGGTGGTAAATCCCCGGATCGACCCAACCACCCGCACCTTTATGGTCAAGGTGGAGATCCCCAACGAGGACGTTGTCCTCAAGGGCAATATGTTTGTGCGGGTCACCATCGTCAAGGGGCATCGGGAGGCCCTCACCATCCCCCGGGAGGCGGTGCTCAGGGAGGAAGGGGTCTGGCTCTATCACTGCTTTGTCGTGGAGGGCGGAACGGCACAGCGCAGGGTCATTAAACCCGTTTTTACCCCCTTTGCGTATGTGGAGATCGCGGAGGGATTGACGGAGGGTGAACAGGTCGTGATTAAGGGACAAAACGTCTTGCAGGGCGGAGAGGCCGTGGAGATTATCATAGGGGAGGGGGGGGAGGTGAATGAGGCTTCCTGAGTTCGGCGTCAAACGATCAATAACCGCTGTCATGATCTTTGTGGCGATCGTGCTGCTCGGGGTAGTTGCGCTGTTCAAACTCCCGGTGGATATGCTCCCCGAGATCGAGCCCCCGGCCATCAGCGTCATCACCGTGTATCCGGGGGCAGCGGCAGCGGATGTCGAGGACAAGGTCACCCGCATCGTAGAGAATCAGGTGAGCATCGTCGATAACCTCGATACCATCACCTCCATCTCTGCGGAGAATCAATCCATCGTCACCTGCCGGTTCGATTGGGGCACCAATCTGGATGAGGCCTCCAATAATATGAGAGAACGGCTGGAGTTTGCCAAGCGGGATCTGCCCGACGATGCGGAAGCGCCGGTGATCTTTAAGTTCAATACGGCGATGATGCCGATCCTCTTCATCGGCTTCACCGCCGAAGAGAGCTACCCACGGCTCTATCAGTTTGTCGACAAATATATCGCCGATCGTCTGAAGAATGTCCCGGGGGTGGGGGCCGTGCAGATTTTGGGCGGATTGGAACGCCAGATCCAGGTACAGCTCGACCGGGAGAGGATTCAGGCCTATGGGCTCTCTGTTCATCATATCGCAGAAAAGATCCACGCCGAGCACATGGACCTGCCGGCCGGCAAGATCAAGATGGGAAAGACCGAGTATCTGCTCAGGGTCCTCGGAGAGTTTGAGGAGCCCTATGAATTGAACAACGTCATCGTAGGGGAGCGGAACGGGTCGGTGGTCTATCTGCGAGATGTGGCTCAGGTGGTGGATGCACCGAAGGAAACGACCATGTTCGTTCGGGTGAACGGGAAGAACTCCATTTTGGTCATGGTGCAGAAGCAGTCCGGGACCAATACCGTGAACGTGGCCCGCAGGGCGAAGGAGAAGCTGGAGGAGCTCAGGTCCATCTTCCCCAAGGATGTCGATTACTTCATCAGCATGGATGCTTCGCACGACATCGTGGTATCCATCAGAAACCTCTTAACGACCTTTTGGTGGGCCCTGCTGGCGGTCAGCGCGGTGGTCCTCTTCTTCCTGCGCCGGAGGACGAACAGCCTCATCGTCGTCCTCACCATACCCTTTTCCATTATTATCTCCTTTGTTTTTATGTACCTGTTTGGCCTCACCATCAATGTCATCTCCCTCTCCAGCCTCATTATCGCCATGGGGATGGTGGTGGATAACGCCATCGTCGTCCTCGATAACATCACCAGACACATCGATGAAGGGGAGCGGCCCCGGGAGGCCGCTATCTTCGCCTCATCGGAGGTGGGACGGGCCATCACCGCCTCCTCCCTGACCACCGTGGCCATCTTTATTCCCCTCATCTTCATGAAGGGGCTTACCGGGATTATGTTCAAAGACATGGCGATCGTGATCACCGTCACCATTATGGCCTCTTTGTTTACGGCCCTCACCTTGACACCGCTTCTCTCCTCTCGTCTGCTGAGCAAACAGCGGGAGGGCCCCAAAAGCAAGGCTTGGCAAACCCTCATGCGAAAGTCTGAGCGGATCTTCTCAGCTATGGAGGAATTGTATGGAGGGCTCCTCGAGTGGTCACTCGGGCGCAGGAAAACCACCCTTGTCGTTGCGACGCTGTTATTTGTTTTCAGTCTCTTCCTGCTACCGCTCATCGGGTCGGAGTTTATGCCTAATCAGGATGCCTCATATATTAACGCCCAGATCGAATTCCCCGTAGGGACCAGGGTGGAGGAGACCGATCAAGCGATGCAAAAGATCGAGGCGATCTTCCGCAAGGAAGTGCCGGAGATGAGGGGGTACTATGCCCGCAGCGGGGAGCGTGAACAAAGCTTTGCCCGGGCCTTTGGGAGCAAGATGGGAAGCCACATCGGCGCCGCAGGGATCAGGCTGGTGGATAAAAAGAGCCGTACGAGATCGTCACAAGAGATAGCTGCGGTGCTCCGCACAAAGATCGCCGCGATACCGGGCCTGCGCAAGCTCGGCGTAGGGACGCAGGAGCCCATGCAGCGGATCCTGATGGGATCGGGAAAACCGATCAGTCTGGAGATCATGGGGCATGACCTGGAAAAACTCTCCAGGTTCGCCCTTACCGTACACGGGGTCTTGAAGCGCATCCCCGGGGCGGCTGATGTCTCTATCGATTATGACCCCGAAAAGCCGGAGGTCCATATCGGCGTAGATCGGGAGCGGGCGGCAAGCCTCGGCCTGACCACAGACTATATAGCCCAAACCCTGAGGACCAATTTCTACGGGCATGAGGCCGCCAAATTCCGCGAGGCAGGGAGTGAATACGACATCTTCCTGCGCCTGAAGAAGCCCCAGCGAGAGCTGATCTGGGATATCGAGAATACCCCCATCATCCTGCCCAACGGCAGGCACATAGCGTTGAACAACATCGCCCGCGTAGAGGTAAGTTATGGGCCGGTGGAGATCTACCGCAAGAACCAGATGCGGGTCATCAGGGTAGAGGCCAACGTGAGGGGGCGCCCCCTCGGGGCGGTATCGAAGGATCTCGATCAGGCCTTAGCGGAACTGCCTAAGCCCCCGGGGGTGATGACTGCCTGGGGAGGTGAGGTGGAGGAGCAGCGCAAGTCCTTTCGGGATCTCATGCTTCTCTTCGGTCTCGGGGTTATCCTGGTTTATATGGTGATGGCCTCACAGTTCGAATCCCTCCTGCACCCTTTTATCATCATGTTCTCCATCCCCTTCCTCTTCATCGGGGTCATCATCTTTTTGCTGATCGGGAACGCTTCCTTCAGTCTTATTTCTCTCATCGGACTGATCATGCTCGTGGGGATCGTGGTGAACAACGGGATTGTATTGATTGACTATATCAATATCTTACGGGAGCGGGGTCTGGGGTTGGTTGAGGCCGTCAAGACCGGGGGTCGCCGCCGGCTCCGGCCTGTCTTGATGACCGCCCTTACCACTATGGGAGGCGTCTTTCCCCTGATCGTCAGCCGCGGGGAAGGGTCTGAATCGTGGAGACCGCTCGGATTGACCGTCTTCGGCGGATTGCTGACCTCCACCCTCATCACCCTCATCTTTATCCCCACCCTGTATTATATCCTCGAGCGCAGGAGGGAGGCGAAGGGCACATGATGGATATGGTCATGATCGTCTACAACCAGACCATCGATGAGGAGGTATTGGAGCTGTTGGAGGCGGTGGGGATCGAGCAATACACCAAGTGGCAGCGGGTGTTGGGGAAGGGGGAGGCAAGCAGTCCTCGTCTCGACACAACGGTGTGGCCCGGGGCGAATATGGTGTTGGGCCTCGTCATCAAGGAAAAGAGGAGGCTTCAGCGGCTGGTCAAGGGGCTCAAGGCGCTCAATGCCGAGGTAGGTGACAAGGGGCTCTTTGCCTTTCGGTGGCCGGTGGAGCGCATCGTCTGAACGGGCAATTCGTCGACAGTCCGTGTACCCTCCCCTGTCGAAGATCTGGCCAAAAGGCCACCTTCGGCCGCCGTCATTGTGCGGGGGTGGGAGGGGATCAAGGGGGGGGCTAGATCTTTCTATTCACTTCACCCGTACCCTCCCCCATCAAGAGACTGTGTCGTAATTACATTTTAGCACCAAATATCCCTTCTCCCCTTGAGTAAGGGGAGAAGGTGCAGGATGAGGGGTTACAATAAAAACAATGTGTTAAATGCTTTTTAGTTGAGCCCCTCACCCCCACCCTCTCCCCTGCCGCTGTGCGGCATCCCAACCTCTATATTTTTCATTAAAGCGGAGCGGGACTGACGTGGGGCGAGGGAAATATTTGAATTGCGATACAGTCACCTAAGGGGGAGGAAGGAGGGATTTTCCCCGCCAAGGGCGAGGCCAAGGCGGGATTCGCGGGTGACGCTCCTTCATGCCGCTGGAGGTAACCCTTTGGTCAGAGGTGGCTCCTTATCCAATGGGTTGCCCTCTTATACCTCTCAGCAGACCAACCCGGGAGATAACTTGATAGCGATATCTATACCTCCCTTGATGAACATCACAAAAGAGCCGAAGAGATTCTAAAGATCAAGAAGTCGTGATATGCTGCACGAGCGGCAGCTGGCCTGCTTTAGCCACCCTTTATTTAAGGGCGCTGGGTTTCAAGACCACAATGGTCCTGACCATGTAATCCAGGCGTGTGAATAGGGGGCTACCCGGTTGGACAACGCGAAAAAAAGCGAGATGGCTTACGAGGGATTTTTCTCTTTCCTCCTCACATAGAAGAACAGGATAATCCCGCTGATGATCATCAGGGCGGAGAGCAGCTGCCCCATGGTAAGGGGTCCAAGGATAAATCCGAGCTGCTGGTCCGGCTCCCTGAAGAACTCCACAAAAAATCGGAAGACCCCATACATAAAAAGAAATACGGCCAATAGCCCGCCACCGGGGAGTTTTTTGTCTTTTAGAAACCAGAGGATTACAAAGAGGATGCCTCCTTCCAATGCGCTCTCATAGAGTTGGGAGGGATGGCGGGGAAGGGGACCTCCTTTGGGAAAGATCATCCCCCAGGGAACGCTGGTCACGCGCCCATAGAGCTCGCCGTTGATGAAATTGCCAATTCTCCCTAAACCCAATCCGACGGGGGCAGTGACGATGAAGAGGTCGGCGATCTTCCAGAAAGACTTTTTATGCCTCCAGGAAAAAACAACGCCGATGATGAGCACACCCAACAACCCTCCATGAAACGACATGCCGCCATGCCAGATGGCAAAGATCTCCAGGGGATCTTTGAGATACAGCGGCAGGTCATAAAACAGCACATAACCCAGCCGTCCCCCGATGATTAATCCGAGCATGAGATATACATAGAGATTCTCCACCTCCTGCCTTGAAATCCCAAATGCTTTTTTCCTCATCTGGTAGCGGACGAGGAGATAGGAGGCGATGAATCCGAAGACATACATCAATCCATACCATCCCACGTGAAAGGGGCCAAGTTTAATCAGGACCGGATCAATATGAACGGTCATCTTTTTCTCCTGTCTTATTCATCTGTTTTTAGTGCATTGAAAAGGCATAGCAGGATGGCTCACGGCGATCGCAGGGTGACAATCGCCCTGGTTTTTTCTTCTTTTATCTGCGTTTCGATGGGCAGGAAGTGGTTGATGACCCAGAGGTTGGTCTTCAGGTGCTCGGTGATACGGGTGACTGATATCCTCGATTCCCCCCCTGCCACGGCGAGGAAGGGAAGGATCTGATCCCCCATCCATTCGTCGAGGGCGGCCCCGGAGTTGATCTGCCTGAGGAGGGCAGCGGCACCCTCCTCCCCGACCTCCTCCGCCCGTTTGCCGCGGGCACCCAGGGCAGTGGCGCCGAGGCAGGTATCCTGGGCCAGGGCCCAGAGATCGATGCCGGAACCGGGGGATTGTGTCGGTCCATATTCGACCTCGATCTCAGCGGGAAGGCCAGCTTTCTTCAGGACGGCCATAGCACTCTCTCGTTGGCGCTCGGCCACCTGCCTTTCCCTGAGCGCCTCCGAGGCGTGGGATCGCCCCTTGATGGTTATGATCTCCCCCCGGTCCAAAAGCTGCAGGGGTGAGAGATCGGCCTTTTTTAATACTACCGAGACCCCGCCACCCCCGCGGGGGTAATACCCCCGCTTGGTTATTGCCAACGCTCCTGCGTAACCCACCCGTGCCAAGACCGGGAGGGTTATCTCCGTTACGTAACCAGTTGTCGGGGCCCAGGGGACATCGGTCCCGCCCGTGATTCTGAGTTGGCAGGGGGCGGATGCCTTGCCTGCCGGCAGCATCACGGTCTGTAAGATCAACCCGATGGCACCGGCCGTGCCGATTGCGATGCGCAGCTTACCCCCCGCGACCTCTCGTGGTTTAAAGGTAATCTCCTGGGAGTTGAGCTGGAGGCCTTTCACCTCCGCACGGCAGAGCTCTGCCAGGGCCTGTACGCCGGCCAGGTGTTGGGGGCGTACCCCTGGGGTAGGCCTCCCCCTCCTGATATGCCGGATCGTGCACGGGGTCCCCAGGTAGGCGGCCAGGGCCACGGCGGTACGCAGGATCTGGCCACCCCCCTTGCCGTATGAGCCGTCGATCTCGATCATTCGTAGATCCAGTCCTGACCCCGGTGCCAGAGCATCTCCACGAAACTCTCCAACCGCAATCGGGTGCGGGCATCGAGGGGGGCAGGCCTGTCTCCCTCGATGGTCAAGATGGGGAGCTTTATTTCCTGGCGCAGGATGATGTCCTGGACCTGGCGGAAGCAAAAGGACTGGACGTAGTGGATGAGGCCATCGATATGTCTTGTGTGTATTTCCCTCTTGATGTCCTCCAGGCGGGTGAAGATGGAGTAGGGGTAGGTGTATTGGAGGTACTGATCTACAATGTCTGTAGTCTCGAAGGGCATGCTGAACTGACGCTGTATCTCGTTGAAGACCACCCTCCCCCCGAGTTCCTCCACACAGTCATAGAGATCGGTGAAGATGGGGGGGACCCCGAGATATCCCAGGCGGACGCCATCGGTCAGGGGTTGCCGTGCCTTGGCCTCGGTGAGGAAGCGGTCCACCCCCTGTTCGAAGCTACGCCAGTCGCCGTTCATGTCGCTGGTGTTCACCAAGAAGAGGTGGTTTTCCGATCCGGTGACCACCCCCTCCTGCCAGGTGCGGCGGTCTATCTCATGGACCTTGCGCCTGACCCGATCGAGGGTCTCTTTGGCCTCCCGCACCTCTTCCCGGGTGACTGCAAAGTGCTCCATCATCCGCTCTATCTGCAGGGCCAGCAGTGTTCGGTCGCCATCGTAGGGGTAGGCAAAGGGGAAGATCCGCACCCCTGCCGTCTGGAGGACCTCCATGAGTGCGTGGGTGTTGCTGCAGTCCCCCTGGGTGACCGCCACCACCTCCTGGATCCCCTCTGTCAGGGTGGCACCGTAGATGCCCTTGATCCACCCGCAGATATTCCGCGGAAAGCCCAGGGCCTCGGCCTTGGCCAGGAATGCCTCTCTCTCAGGGCTGGTGATGAAGCAGTTGTTGAGATCGCAGGGGACCTTGCCGGCGGCGAAGATGATCTCCATGGGGATGGTGGTGGTGAGGCCTATCCGCTGATCTGCCTTTTCCTTCATGCCGCTGCGAGCCCTTTGTCCCTGCGCCACAGGAGCATATCGACAAAGGCCTCCAAGAGGGTCTGGGTCCTGGACTCCACATCCTGTTCGTTCAGCGTAAGGGTAATGACGGGGATGTGGTAATCCTTGCTCACCTGCTTGAGGACGGCGGCGGCGGTGGTCTCAGGCATACAGGCGAAGGGCATGAGGTGAATCACCCCGTCATAGCCTTCTTTGGCCCTGACGATGGTC